>AR_comb_assmDRAFT_10117240_pt1 | contig 10767 bp, 12 predicted proteins | sample ArasoioldDNA_FD_10543 | JGI IMG/M metagenome (IMG submission 10543) | reverse complement strand
ACCTCCACGGCCACGCTTTGAGGTGCTCCGGATCGTGGATATGAGCTCGTCCAATTCGTGGGCGGAATATTCAGCGCTCTTTCGCAATACGCGGACTGCTTTTCTCGATCATGAACGCGCCAAGACCGAGCTCAAGGCGCTCATGCCAGAGGACGCGAAGGAGGCGATTGGGCATGGCGTGCGAGGAAGGCGCACCAAATCGGGCGCCGTATGGTTCGACATTTTGGAGCGGGAGCCGCGTCATGCAGCGGTCGAGTGAATCTATCGCGGCGCTCGCTTCCGCGCTGGCCAAGGCACAAGCCCAGCTCATCAACCCGGAGAAAACGCTTACCGCAGTTGTGCGACCGAGCAGGGTAGGGGAGAGGGAACGTACCTTCCGCTATGCACCACTCTCGAGCGGCCTCGACATCGTGCGTAAGATCTTGGGCGAGCACGAAATCGCAACCCTGCAGACGACTGCCATTGACCAGAGCTCGGGCGTCGTAAACTTGACGACTACGCTTGCGCATGCCTCGGGCGAATGGGTTGCTTCGGTCTGGCCAGTTTGCCCGGTTTCAGAAACCGCTGCACCACAACGCATGGGGGCGGCGCTGACCTATGCCCGCCGGTATGCGCTCTTTACACTCGTTGGAATTGCGGGAGAGGATGATCTCGACGCCCCGGATCTTGATTAAAAGCCCCTTACCAGCAGTCAGCGTGAGCTGCCGGGCAACGAGCAAAGCAGGTCGATACCTGGGGCGCCGCACAAGCCAGGAAACGGACGCGTCGAGCGTGGCGCGACCAAGCGAAACGTGCTCCGAGAGGAATTGTCCGCCAGCTTGCGCGAAACGCTTGTCGCGCAAATTGCCCACTTAGGTTCGCGTGATGCGGCCGTATGCTGGGCTGAAAAAGCGTTGGCGGCCAAAAACAGCCTTACGGCGATCGATGCCAAGCTCGTGGAGGATGCTTTCGAAGAGCGGCTAAGCGTGTTCTCCTCGGCGGACGCGGAGCAAGGCACTACCGGCAAAATTAACAACGCATCCACCCAGCGGAACGAGCTATCGGAGGATGGACCCAAGAAAGGGGACCGCGCTCACCCAAAACGTATCAGTAGCGCGCCGGGTATGGTCGAGCGTCAAAAACGACAACGTAACAAGGCGCACCTGCTTCATGTGGCGCAACAGCCCTGTCTCATCTGTGCGCGCAAGCCCGCCGATCCGCATCACCTTCGGTTCATGCAGGCGCGCGCTTTAGGGCTCAAGGTGAGCGATGAATTCACCGTCCCCCTTTGCCGGACACATCATCGGGAAGCGCACCACTCAGGCGATGAGCGAGCGTGGTGGCAGAAGGGCGGGATTGATGCGGCTAAGATAGCGCGAAACCTGTGGGAGAAAACGCGCGGAGCGGGAAAAAGGGCTCAAGCACGAGGCTCCGCTGCGAAAGCCAACGAGCCAATTGGCTCGACTGAGCCTGCCGTCGTTGCAATCCCGGCGCCTTAGTCCTCATGCTCAATCTGTTCTGTGCCAGCGGTTCGCTATTTCACACCGCCGTCGGCATAGCGTATGCCGATTTCACGATTGACGGCCATCGCGAGACTTGGGCTATCCGAAGCCGGCAATTCAGAACCTGGCTGCGGAGGTGCTACTTTGAGGAGACCGGGTGTGCTGCGAATTCTGCGGTGCTTAGCTCAGCCCTCGATCTGCTTGAGGCCAAAGCTCAGTTTGATGCTCCCGAGCGAACAGTCGACCTGCGCGTCGCTGAGCACCAAGGCTCGATCTACTTGGATCTCGCCGATCAAGCATGGCAGTCGATTAGGGTGACGCCTGAAGGTTGGGAGCGCGTCAATGCTCCCACCGTCAGATTCCGCCGCACACCCGGGATGCTCTCTATCGCAGAGCCGCAACGGAGCGGCTCGATTGAGAAACTCCTGCCCTTTTTGAATCTCGCCTCTCGCAATGACTTTGTCTTGGTTGTTGCGTGGTTACTGGCTGCCCTGCGTGCACAAGGGCCTTACCCACTGCTTGCAATAGTTGGGGAGCAGGGCTCAGCCAAAACAACTCTGGCAAGGATATTACGCGGCCTGCTCGACCCAAATGTTGCACCGGTAAGAGCGCTCTCCCGCGACGAGCGCGAACTAATGATCACCGCGAACAATGGCCATGTGCTTGCGTTTGACAACCTTTCGGGGTTAGCGCCAACGCTTTCCGATTCTTTTTGCCGGCTCGCGAGCGGTGGCAGCTTTGCTGTGCGGCGGCTGTACACCAATGACGAGGAGGTGATCTTTCAGGCCGCGCGACCGATCATCCTCAACGGGATCGAGGACCTCATTTCTCGACCGGATCTGGCAGACCGCGCCGTCTTTCTGACCTTGCCGTGCGTCGCCGACAAAGACCGCCGGCCCGAACGTGAGTTTTGGCGAGAGTTCGAACTGGCCCGCCCCGGCATCGTGGGGGCTTTGCTTGATGCAGTCTCGTACGGCTTGCGAGCGGTGCCTTCCGTTCGTTTGTCTTCCCTGCCGCGCATGGCGGACTTCGCAGTGTGGGTCTGCGCTTGCGAGGGCGCATTATGGCCGCGCGGAACGTTTATGCGGGCGTTTGGGGAAAATCGGCGCTCGGCCGTTCAAGAGATAATCGACGGCGACCCCTTGGCGAGATGCGTCCGCCAAATGCTGGCTGGACGCGTATCCTGGACCGGCACGGCCTCTGATCTCCTGTGTGCTGCTGAGGCCTTCACGAGGCACGACCCGCCATGGTCTACAAGCTGGCCAAGAACTCCACGCGCCCTTGCTGGCCGGCTGCGTCGCTGCCAAGCGTTCCTCAGGACCATCGGTGTCCAAATTGCGTTCAGCCGTGAGGGCCACGCTGGAAACCGGACGATTACCATTTGGTCCACGGCTGAAAACCAAGAAGCGGCATAGTCAGCACCGTCAGCACGGTCCGCGCGAAAGCGCAGCAAGCACGTTGAAAACGCACTCAAATGCCTGAACGCCGACGATGCTGACGCAATGGGCAGGGAATGCATGTCGGCCCAAAGACCAAGCCGGCCCGTTATCGGCGCATGCGCCGCAGCAAAGCTACAGTGCAACCTTCTCACGACCGACAAGGCGGCGGATGAGCGCCATCGAGTGTCTCAAGCTCTTGCGCTGTCAGGGTCAGTGAGAGCGCAACGGCATTCTCCTTGACATGCGCAACCGAACCGGATTCGGGAATTGCAACGACGTGGCCGCCACGGATAGCCCAGGCCAACGCAACAGCGGCTGCCGAGCAACGGTGTGCTTCACCAATACGTGCAAGGACGGGGTCGCGGGCGAGACTAGCACCAGGGCCGCCGAGGGGCGAATAGGCCATTACCGGCATGCCGTGCCGCTCGCACCACGGCAAGAGGTCGCGCTCAATGCCACGGTCGCCAAGGCTGTAAGGGAGCTGATTGGTCGCGCAGCGATCGCCGTGGGGAACCCGCAACAGATTTTCGAGATCACTCACTTTGAAATTGGACACACCCCAGGCGCGAATCTTTCCAGCCGAGCGCAGATTTTCAAAAGATGTCACGACGCCAGAAAAATCGCTCACCCCCGTTGGCCAGTGCAGCAAATAAAGATCGAGATGATCAGTGCCAAGACGCGCAAGGCTCGCCTCACACGCGCGCGCGATCCCATCTCTCGCGACGTGAGTGGGCCACACCTTGGAGACCAGGAATACGCGATCGCGCCCACCCGCAATCACGCGGCCAATCAATTCCTCGGCTCTGCCATTGCCGTAGATTTCTGCCGTGTCGATCAGCGTCATGCCGAGCGCAATACCCGTGCGCATTGCTTCTTCCTCGGCCGCTTGCGGATGTCGTCCCTGGCCGAGCTGCCAGGAGCCCTGACCGAGCGCCGCCACAACGGTGCCGTCCCGGAATGTCACCGTCCGCCGTGCACTTTCCGTCTCGCCAGCTGCGCTCGCGGCAACAGCCTTCATATTTTCTGAGATCGAAATCATTGCGCCAAGCGAAGGGGCAGCGACGCTGAGCCTCGTGCAGAGACGATTGAATTCACGTCGGTCGATCATCTCGTCTTCGGCTATGATGCCGTTAGTCTGTAGCATGGAGTGGTCCGGATCGTCGATGCGCGACAGCAATTCGCAATGCAAGAATTGCCGTAGCAGCACACGGCATGGTCAGCGCCAGATTGATCTCAACTGAATGCCAGCAGATAAGCGATGGCTTAAGCTTAGCAGCGCTGCCGCGGGCGCCGCCGCAATGAACGTAGTTGTCAGATCTGTGAGCTCGAGGTCTCGAAGCGGGCGATGCTGCCTGGTGACCGATGATCGTTAACGCCAACTCTCCCGGTGCGCTGATCCAAGACAATCAGAAGATGATGGGAATTAACAGCCGTTGATGGGGAAAGTCACGAGATTGTTCGGGACGCGTGATTGGGTCCGGGCAGCATCGGGTGTTAGGGTGTTTTGAGATGTGCCATTTGCCTGCCGGGCTTGCGTTTGTGTCTCGGGGCGTGCGGCCTGATTAAAGATCATGACCACTTGCGAGGCAGATAACTCTTAGTAATATGCCAGCTGCTTGAGAATGACTGCTTCCCGAACAATCCGACTCTCCCCCGAAGACAATGTCGTCGTTGCGGTCGATCAGATCGTGCCGGGGACGACTGTTGCCGGTGTAAGTGCCCGCGAGCGCGTGATGCGGGGCCACAAGATGGCGATTGCGGCGATCAAGGAAGGCGAGCCGATCCGCAAATACGGGCAAATCATCGGTTTTGCCTCCGAACCTATTGCGCCGGGCGTCTGGGTGCACGAGCACAATACGGCGCTGCACGATTTTGCGCGCGATTACCGTTTCGCCGAGGGTGCGAAGAACGATGAGATTCTGCCGCCCGAAATGCGCGCGACATTTCAGGGCTATGTGCGGCCGGGCGGAAAGACCGGCACGCGAAACTACATCGGCATTCTGACCTCGGTGAATTGCTCGGCATCGGTAGCGAAATTCATCGCTGACCAAGTCAACCGTTCCGGCGTTCTGGACGATTATCCGGAGATCGATGGCGCAGTTGCCTTCGTCCACGGCAGCGGCTGCGGTATGGCGGCCTATGGGGAGGGCTGGGAGCTGCTTCGGCGCACGCAATGGGGCTACGCGACACACCCGAATCTCGGGGCCGCGCTGATGGTTGGCCTCGGCTGCGAGGTCTTTCAGATCGACCGCATGAAGGCGGAGTATGGCCTGGTCGAAGGCGATCACTTCCAAAGCATGACCATCCAGGCGACCGGCGGCACGCGAAAGACGGTGGAGCAGGGTGTCGGGCGCATCAAAGAGATATTGCCTGTCGCTGCGCGTGCGAGGCGTGAGACGCGCCCTGCCTCCGAGATTATTCTTGCTTTGCAATGTGGTGGCTCGGACGGCTACTCGGGGATTACCGCCAATCCCTCGCTTGGCGCTGCCGTTGATCTGCTGGTGAAGCATGGCGGCACCGGCGTTCTCGCTGAAACACCGGAAATCTATGGCGCCGAGCATCTGCTCACACGCCGCGCCGTCAATCGCACGGTCGGCGAGAAGCTCGTCGAACGCATCCGCTGGTGGGAGGACTACACCTCCCGCGCGGGCGGGGAGATGAACAACAACCCCGCGCCGGGGAACAAAGCCGGGGGTCTCACCACAATCCTGGAGAAATCGCTTGGCGCTGCTGCGAAGGGCGGCTCGACCACATTGCGCGCGGTCTACGAGTATGCCGAGCCGGTAAACGAAAAGGGCTTCGTCTTCATGGATACGCCCGGTTACGACCCGGTGGGCGCAACCGGCCAGGTGGCTGTCGGCTGCAACGTCATGTGCTTTACCACAGGCCGTGGCTCTGCTTTTGGTTGCAAGCCAACGCCCTCGATCAAGCTGGCCACGAACAGCGACGTCTACCGCCGCATGATCGATGACATGGACATTAATTGTGGCGATGTCCTTGACGGCGTGAGCATCGAGACAAAAGGCCAAGAGATCTTCGAGAAGGTGCTTGCCGTTGCTTCGGGCGAGCACACCAAATCGGAGGACCTCGGCTATGGCGATCTCGAATTTGTGCCCTGGCAGATTGGAGCAGTGATGCGATGCTTAGCATTGCCTGGATTACCAGAACGTTCTTGTGAACCGGGGCGACGTCGTCACGCTTCTCAGCCGCGCCCGTTCCTTTGGCCGCTGGCCGTGCACGCCCAAAATCTGCCAGGCAAACTGCCCCGATTGTACTGCTTAGTTCGCCACACCTGCGGCTCTCGGTAGATGGATCGTTGATCGATGACTACTGGTATATTCATTAGCTATCGCCGCTCAGATTCGAAGTCAGATGCGCGCAGCATTTGCCAACGACTTGAAAAGAGTTTCGGCAAAAGAAAGATTTTTATTGACGTTGATTCGATTAGGCCGGGCGAGAATTTTCAGACGGTGCTGAAGAGCGATCTGGAAAAATGTAACAGCATGGTAGTTGTCATTGGCCCGCGTTGGCTCGAATTGCTAAAATCTTTCGACCGTGTCGAAAGCAAGAAAAACCTTGACTACGCCCGCTTAGAAGTAGCGTCCGCTCTTGAGCGCAAGCTTCCGATCTTTCCGGTTCTGGTTGATGGGGCGACCATGCCGGAACCAAAGGATTTGCCTGACGATTTGAAACCGCTTGCTTATCGGCAAGCGTTTTCCGTTCGTCACGACAGTTTTCCACGTGACATGTGGGAGCTGGAGCAGGAGCTTCGACGGTTTGTGTCGACGCGCAGCATCTGGAAGGTGGTCGCAATTTCTGGAATACTCGTCATATTGCTATGCGCGATTTATTATTATCTCTGGCGGCCTCCACTTACGTCAGCCGAGACATACTCGAAGATCGGAAATTATGCGTGCTTTGGTGGAGCGGAGTATCCCGACAGCTGGCGCGATGAAGCAGCATCTTGTGTTACCTATGGATGCAATTTCGGAAAGATGCCGCAAGATGTCTGCCTGGCTCTCGGGGCCAGGAAAGAGTCGAAAATCGTCATACATGGCGTGCCGGGTACGAGCCGGGCAAATGAATGTTGGCTGCAGAACTCTTGCAAGGATCTGCGGGAATACGGAGAATTCATGCTGTTTCAGATGTGATTGTCAGAAAAAATGAAGCTATTCGAGGCGGTGCAGGCGTTCCTTGACGAATCGGAGCGGTTGCACTGATCCGGCAGCTGACGATCTTTGCCCGAATAGGATTTCGAGGAGAGGAGTATGACAATTCATCGCCGCTCAATTTTGGAGGTAGGAGTGTTGGGTGCCGCTGCTGCCTCGTTTTCCCCAGCCGCCGCCCAAATCGCTTCAACACAGCCTTCAGGCAAGACGTATGTGCTCGTCCATGGCGCGTGGCACGGTGGATGGTGCTGGAAGGAAGTTGCGGAGAGCTTACGTCGAATGGGTCACGGCGTCACCACTCCAACTCAAACTGGTCTTGGTGACCGCAAGCACTTGCTGTCGAAAGATATCACCCTGGACACGTTTGCCGCGGATATCATCAATCATATTGAGGCTGAAGAGCTCAACGACGTAATCCTAGTCGGACACAGCTTTGGGGGTACAAGTATCACGGCCGCAGCAGATAAGATTGCCAACCGCATCCGGCATCTCGTGTATCTCGACAGTGTCATTTTGGAAAATGGCCAGAGCGTATTCAGTGTATTGCCTCCAGATGTCGTGGCAGCCCGGCGCAAAATCGTCGCCGAACAGGGGCAAGGTATCTTTATTCCGCCTCCGCCTCCAAGTGCGTTCGGTATTCCCGAGAACCACGCCACTGCGGAGTGGGTGAGACGTCGCCTTACGCCACATCCGGTTGGCACTTACGAAAGCCCGATGCGGATCACAAATCCCGTGGCGAACGGCAGGCCACGAACCTACATCGCCTGCACCAATCCCATTTATGGACCGCTCGAAGGAGCACGGCAGTGGGTGAAAAAGCAGGAAAACTGGAATTGGCAGGAACTTGCCACTGGTCATGACGCGATGGTGATCGCACCATCGGAGCTCGCAAACATGTTGGGGGCGATAGTTTAGCGGCGCGGAGCCGTTGTTCACTCCAACAGTGGTATCGGTTTTTGAGCTTCCTATGCTGCTGAATTAATCCCCACATCTATGTGGCCGCCCTTGCCGTGCGAAGCAGGGACATGGCGTCTCTGGCTGACCTTCACACCAGTGGAGAAAGATATGCCGATGCCGGTTGTACCCAATCAGTTTGAGGCTGGGAAAAACAAGATAGTTCACAAGCCGACCAAGGCAACATTCAGTTTCGATACCGGGATACGAAGTTTAAGAGTGGGGACAGGGAACACCAGAACCCGGAGTGATATTATTCGGATGAGTTTGAGCCGAATTTCGTTCTGATCGAGTTACCAACGGGTCCTTACAGGGCGCGTGCACAACAGCACCCGCTTTTCCGCCCAATTCGATAATGTGGTAGCCTGTAAAATAAGTGGTTATGCAGGGGGAGGAAACGTGTGTTAAATGCGAAGAACAAGCTTGATCCTGGCCACGTGCTTGCTTGCTACTCCCGCAGCAAGTCAGGAAATCGTAATCCATATTAATCCTTTCAGGATATCTATTCCTCGACTGGAAATTCCGCTTGGTCCGCGAACGCGGATCGTGGTTCCAGAATTCAAATACAATCCTCCACCTCAAACACCACCACCAACTGCGGCCTTACCTTCTCCACCACCAATGGCAGCATTGCCGCCGGTTCCCCCACCGCAGCCACAACCTCCACAGCAGCAACCGCCCAAGAAGGAAGAACCTCCTACTGCTGCTATTGAACCTTCCCCGCCTGCTGCTGTCGAACGAGTGCCACCACCACCTCTGCCCCCAAGCATCTATCGCGGTCCCCCATCATCGCGGCCTTATGTGCAACATTAATCCGGTATTCCCACCGGCGCTTTGCACGTCCGCCCCCTACTCAAGTCCACATCGGGCGATTTGAACTGTTCCCGACATAACACAGATGGTCTTGCTTGATATTCCTGAGAATTTGGTCCCAGTCTCATAGACCAGTCAATCGCGATTTGATGTTCGATGCGGGGATTTAGATTGCCGCATGAAGCTCGACAGCAAATAACAAAAATGGCAAGTAGAATTCGAACGGGTAGGTAGGGGGAGCGTTCAGCATGTCTTTAAGAGGGAGTGGGTTGCTGCTGTTTGGTTGCACTGCCGCCTTTACCACGTGGCTCGGATGCAGATTGTCGCCCTCGTGAACTAAGGGCGTCTGAGGTCTAATTCTTAGGCGTGAGCATAGAACCTCGGCAACCGGGGGTTCTTAAACAGTCGCTAGTGAAGTAGTCGAAGTCCAACAACGAGGTCACCCAAAGGAGATTGCAATGGCTAGGATGAAGAAATCTGTGAGCGCAAAAACGAATGGAAAAAAGCGCCTTCAAAGACGCGCTTGGACGAAGGAGGATCATCGGGAACTGAAGGCGCACTCGAAAAACAAGACCCCGGTAGCTAAAATCTCACGAGCAATGAAGCGGACGGTGGGGGCCCTCCGGCAACAAGCCTTTGCTCTTGGGATGTCCTTGGGCCATCGTCGGTAACGAATGCGGGTATCGGTCGATTCATGCTGCTCGCCACTGGGTATTCCTTAGGGCATGCCGTTGGTGGGCCACGCAGCCTGCCTATGGGGCGCAGGATTCCGCTGAACTTTTCCGTAGGCTAGCGGCGACTAACGAATGCTGCGGCGGCAAGAACAACCTGCAGCCGCTTCAGAGGTAGCCCACAAGGCCCCCCGTTTTCCCCAACGGGGCTTTTCTATTTCCGGCGAGTGCGAGTTAACTGAGACCGGCTAGAGCCAATCGCACTCAAACTGCGACTGTAATTGTCTCACGAAATGAAAGGCTGGCTCAGGCGGTACACCCTGTCCATTCGTGGTGAAGGCCGCATCCCAATTCGGAGAATGGTTGCCTGATTCAGCGGGACGGTAGATTGCCACGTTTATGATGTCGTTCAAATCGAGGCATTGGCGTACTTGGTGAATGACGATAGTTCGGAGTTCACTCGCGCTCTTCTTTTCTTTTGCGCTCATTTAAGTACCTCACCGAATCAGTTCTCCGAAAAGGAAACTCGTGGATAGTACTTTTGCGCGCGATTCGGCAAGCGATTCGCGTCGGAAGCAAATTTCTACGGTTCGTTTCTACTTAGGCGCTGTTCAGCCCAGCCAAGACCTGTCGAGGGGCGGCCGCTTCCGCGCACTTGGGCCGATATCTAGCCATGAGCGCTGCTGCGCGTATGGTGACGATCTGCACCGAATCAGTGATTGTGGGCGCCTTTTCGGCGAGGGGCCCAATGCGCATCGATTATTTGGCTGAGCTGAACGAGGAGCAACGGCGTGCAGTAGAGCACGGCGTCGCCGTTGGGTTCGCGAAGGACGGCAGACCGTTGCTCATCATCGCCGGTGCGGGATCTGGTAAAACGAAAACACTCGCGCACCGAGTTGCCCACCTGGTCGTGAACGGAATCGACCCGCAGCGAATTCTGCTGCTGACGTTCTCGCGTCGAGCCGCTGCGGACATGACAAGGAGAGTTAAGCGGATAACCGCAGCGGCCATTGGAACAGGGCAGATCGATCTGCCATGGGCTGGCACGTTCCACGCCATCGGCGCTCGGTTGTTACGGGAATATGCAACCCGAATTGGGCTGAAGCCGACGTTTACAATTCTTGACCGGTCGGACGCCGCCGATTTGATGGATGTATTGCGCCACGACCTCGGATTGTCGAAAACACAATCACGGTTCCCGCAAAAAGAGACTTGCCTGGCGATCTACTCCCTTGCTTTT
>AR_comb_assmDRAFT_10909248_pt1 | contig 10769 bp, 8 predicted proteins | sample ArasoioldDNA_FD_10543 | JGI IMG/M metagenome (IMG submission 10543) | reverse complement strand
AATCAATCGCAAAGCTTTCATGTTTGCGCGGACCGCGGAAATTCTTTTCCGCAGCAAGCGGCGGACGTAATTGGACACCGGTCTTCACGGAGCGTCCAGGGAATCCGATTCCTACGGACAGGAGTCTCCGTATTCCGCGGCGCTTTCAAACGAGTATTACAAGAAATTTTTGCTGTCATTCGCTTTCAAAAATGATACCGTGTACTTGTTGCTACACGCAACCTAAGCAGCGATGAACAGGCGCAAACATCGACTGATTGAAGGGTCGGAGACCCCGGCGAGCCTACTGCCCGCAACATTCCAGCGCCTTCCCGCAACCCATAGGAGCAAGTGAGCCATGATCCCAATCGGCACCATCAGCGAAATTCTCAGTCAAAAAGGAACTCAAGTTTGGACCGTGTCCCCGGACACGATGGTCTTTGACGCAATTCAATTAATGGCCGACAAGAATATCGGCGCTTTGCTCGTCACCGACCACGGCAACCTTGTCGGCATCATGTCCGAACGCGATTACACTCGCAAAATCGCCCTCAAAGGCAAGTCATCCAAGCAAACGCCCGTAAGAGAGATCATTTCCGGCAAAGTCGTAACGGCCAGCCCATCGCATACCGTCGAAGACTGCATGCGCCTGATGACCGACCATCGCGTTCGTCATCTGCCTGTCCTCGCTGGCGACGAAATTCTCGGCATCGTCTCCATCGGCGATCTCGTCAACTGGATCATTTCCGCTCAGACCACCGCCATCCATCAATTGCAGACCTACATCACCGGATACCCAAGCTGAAAGCTCGGTCGCCGGGGCTGCCTCCGGGGTAGCGCTTGGTCGTGCGGCGACCGCTGGTTACCTTTGCCTTGTCTTCGTCACGCTGACAGACACATGCCGCGCTTGCGGCACCGTAAACTTCTTCACCTCCACCAGCACGGCTTCCGGGTGGTACTCAGATAAGACAAAATCAGCGAGATTCGACGCCAACCGCTCGATCAGCTTCCAATTTCGGCCTTCTCCATACTTTAAAACTTCGTCTGCGACCTGCTGATAATTAATCGTTTTTTCAATACGATCGCTGGTCGCGGCCGAGGAAACGTCAAACGCCATGTCCACCGTGACCAGCAGCTTTTGAGGCTTGGCTCGTTCTTCGTCCGTTACACCAACACAGTAAAATACTTCCAAATCTGTGATCGTGATTTTTGATATGAATCCTTTTAACATCGCAATCTTTCCACCCTTTGAATCCGTTTAACGTCCCTTCCCTGATACAGCTAGCAAAAGTTTCCTTGTCGGTTGATTGATTGGCATTTCCAAAGCGTCAGCCACAGTCACCCAGCGAAACTCCCGCGCTTCGTCATTCAACTTCACTTGCGCTTCGCCGTTGCATAGGCACGTGTAGTTCAGCAGAACGAAATGCGCATCGCGATAAAATTCTTTCGAATGAATGCTATCCTGCACCAGCACAAACTCTATCCCACTCACCTCCAAATTCGTTTCCTCTTTGATTTCCCGGCGCAACGCATCCATCGCCGGCTCGCCCCATTTTATTTTCCCACCCGGAATCCCCCAAAGGTTGGACCACTTATGCGTGCGCAACATCAGCACCTCCCCTGCCCCGTTAGATATTAAACCACCCACCGTCACAATCGGCGGATGCTCTTGTTCGAAATCTCCCGCATGAGGCTTCAAATGCAAATCATTATCCTCCAATATCTCCTTCAATTCGCGCAAATGCTCCACTATCACATCAGGTTCCGCCACGCGAAGCTGCTCCAGGGTATTATATCCGGTCAACACTGCGCACGAGTGAATACCGCCATGACGCGCCGTTTCGATATCATGCTGCATGTCCCCAATGAAGATCGTCTCCTCCGGCGTCAGATGATTTTCATCCAGAATTTCATGAATCTTCTGGCGCTTGTCCCAAACCCCAAGATATGGCCGATCAAGATATTCTCCCAGACCGGTTGCAGCCGATTGAACCGCGAAGTGATCCCGATGCACCGTGCTCAACAGAAAAGTTCGCATCCCGCGCTCGCGGCAAAATTCAAGAAACTCGCGGGAATGGGGCAATTCGCAGACCGAGTCCTGCACCTGTTTGAATCGGCTGTGAAACCACGTCTCCAACTGCGGCAAAGGCACGTGCGGCAAATGCCGTTCATAAAAGATGGTAAATGGCAGGCAAAATTCCGCACGAAACTGCTCCAGGCTCATCTCCGCTCTCTCAGCCTGGCTCAACACGTAATTCGTCGCCTTCCAAACCGCGGGCAAATCATCCACCAGCGTGCCCGACCAATCGAAGATGACATTACGTATCATCCCGCCAGTGTAACGTTCTTTCTCATTCGAGCAACTGAATCAATTAGCGGGGCTGGTGCCGCAATCAATCCCTAGCCAACTTTTTCCCGCTCTGCTAGTTTCCGGCGGGCATGATTTCCCGAAGTACATCCTGGATCGCCGATTGGATTGAAGGGCTCGGCCGTATCACCCTCCTCGCCAAAGAATCCATCGCCTCACTTTTCACTTTCAAAGTCGCCTGGCGCGACTTGCTCTATCAGATCTACTTCGCCGGCGTACAATCACAATCCGTCGTCCTCATCACCGGCGCATTTACGGGCATGGTTCTCGGCGCCCAAACGTACTATCAATTCCACAAAATCAAAATGGACACTGCCACCCTCGCCCTCGTCGGTGTCTCGATGTGCAGTGAACTCGGTCCAGTCCTCACCGGTTTAATGGTCTCAGGTCGCGTCGGCGCGGCGTTTGCGGCCGAAATTGCCACCATGCGCGTCACGGAGCAAATCGATGCCTTGCGCACTCTCGCAACTCACCCGGTCGATTATTTGGTTGTGCCCCGCCTGATGGCGCTCATCATCGCGATGCCCTTGTTGACTACGGAAGCCATCGCTCTCGGCATCGGCGCCAGTTATATCATCGGCGTTTATCTCCTCGGCATCGACCCGACTTATTCCTGGAGCAATATGCTCAAGTACACTAACACCTCAGACGTTTTTACCGGCCTCTTCAAATCAGTCATTTACGGCGGTATCATCGCTCTCGTTGGGTGTTATAAAGGCATGTCATGCGGTGAAGGCGCCGAAGGCGTTGGCCGCTCAACGACGGAGGCGGTCGTCTATTCCTCTATTACAATACTCATCAGCAATTTCTTCCTGACCTTGACAATCAACCAGGTCATTCGGGCGATATGATCTTTTGTCGTTCTCGTCCACGCGCCGGCAATCCTACACTCATCGCATGATCGAAGTCCGCGATCTAAAAAAGAACTTCGGCCCAAATCCGGTCCTGAACGGCGTCACATTTCGCATCGAAAAAGGCGAGTCTGTCGTCATCATCGGCCGCAGCGGCGGCGGAAAAAGCATCTTGCTCAAGCACCTCATCGGCCTTTTGCAGCCTGAGTCCGGCGAGGTGTTGATTGAAGGCGAAAACATTGTCGCGATGAATGAACGCGAACTGCTGCGTGTGCGCCGCAAATTCGGCATGCTCTTTCAGGGCGCGGCGCTGTTCGATTCCTTGACCGTTGCCGAAAATGTCGCTTTTGCTTTCCGGCGCAACCGCTCAATGGAGTCATCTGAAATCGCAAAAAAAGTGGCCGAAGTTCTTGAAATGGTCGACCTTCCAGGCATCGAAAACAAAACCCCCTCCGAATTATCTGGGGGCATGCGCAAACGCGTTGGCCTTGCACGCGCTATCATTTATAAACCGCAGATTGTCCTCTACGATGAACCGACGACGGGCCTGGATCCAATCGTCGCCGATAGCATCGACAAGCTTATTCTACGCGTTCGCGATCGGCTTGACGTTACTACAGTAGTAGTCACCCATGACATGCGCAGCGCTCGGCGTGTCGGCCAACGCATCCTGATGTTGCACGAGAAAAGAATTTACGCCGCCGGCCCAACCGAGCAATTCTTTCAATCGCAGGACCCCATCGTCCGCCGGTTCATTGACGGGATCTCGATCCCAAAAGAAGACCACTTTTTATGAGCAAATCGCGCCTTGAATGGAAGGTTGGCCTGTTCATGTTCATCAGCCTGGTTGTTTTGGCCGCGCTGTTGTTGCAATTCAGCAAGGGCACCAACCTTTTTCGACCGACCAAAATTATTCTGATGCGCGCCCCCAATGTAGGAGGCCTGAAAATCCGCGCTCAAGTTCTCATGGCCGGCGTTCAGGTTGGAACTGTTTCAGATATCAGACTTGGCCCACAAGGCACCAACGTCACCATTTGGCTGAAAATTTACTCCCAATACGAAATTCACAAAGATGCCCGTTTTGCTCTCGAACAAGCCGGCTTTCTCGGTGATCAATACGTCGCCATTATCCCCACCAAAAACCAGGGCGACGTCTTTCATGACCAGGACGTCGCCGAAGCCGAAGCTCCCTTCAATCTTCAGGAAGTCGCTCGCTCCGCCGGTAGCGTGCTCCGGCGGATCGAAGAAACCGCCAATCGCCTTAACGACGCCATCAATGACGTCCGCCGTTACACCCTTAACGAAAAAACTCTCACCAATCTTTCTGTCGCCGTCAGCAATCTTCGCGCCGTCTCCGAACATGCCATCTCCGCAGTTGATGGCCTAAATTCCCTGGTTACCTCCAATGCTCCGGCTCTTAGCACCTCGGGGAGCAATCTCGTTTTATTCTCTCAGCAGCTCAATCATTTCGGCGACGACCTGGGACAGGTCCTCGCCACCAACAGCCCTACCTTTACCGCCGCCGTAAAAAACATTGAATCTTCGACTGTCATGCTCAAAGATTTACTTGCCGACGTCCAGGCCGGCAAAGGTTTGGCCGGAAATGTGCTGCAAAATCCGGAACTGGCAACTAATGTATCCTTAATCGTCAGCAACTTGAGCATTACCAGCAGCAATCTCAATCGTCTCGGTCTCTGGGGTATCCTGTGGCAACACAAACCGCCCAAAAAAGACCCGCACGCAAAAGGACGTCCGTGAATAGCGAATTCAAACGCCAGGCAACACGCAATACGTCAATACCATTACTGCACTCATCCATTAATCCATAACCCAATTCCGCACAATGGCCCTCTGGGTAATTCGCATCTTATTCCTGCTCCTGTGCACAATCGCCGGCTACGCGATCAGCCAGGTGCGCCCGGAATTTGTCGTTGCAAATCATAGCGGCCTTATCGGGATGATTATCGGCTTCGGCTTTGGTTGGGTGATGATTGCCATCGATGAAATGCTCAAAGGCTTTTCCCTTCGCGCATTCTCGGCCACAACCTTCGGGTTGCTCCTCGGAAGCGTTGTCGCCCTTCTCATCGATCGCTCCGGCCTCTTCGAATTTAAAGCCGACGAAACGACCCGCTGGCTCATTCGCCTCTGCCTGTTCCTCAGCTTCGGTTATATCGGGATCGTCCTCGCCATGCGCAGCAACAAAGAAGATTTCTCTCTCATCATTCCCTACGTCCGCTTCACAAAACAAAATCAGCCCGACAACCTCCTCTTGCTCGATACCAGCGTCGTCATCGATGGTCGAATCGCCGATCTTATCGAAGCCAATTTCCTCGAAGGCATCATTGTCGTTCCTCGCTTCGTCCTGAAAGAACTTCAGCAAATCGCCGACTCCAAAGATCCCATCAAGCGCGCCCGTGGACGCCGAGGATTGGAAATCCTCAGCCGCATCCAGAAAAACTCCACCAACGAAGTCAAAATACACGACGGCGATTTTCCGGACGAAGGTGAAGTCGACAGCAAACTCATCCGCCTTGCCCGCAACCTCGGTGCGAAATTGTTCACGAACGATTACAACCTCGGCAAACTCGCCGAACTCCAGGGCGTCAACCACGTCAATCTTCACGAAATGGCCAAGTCCTTGCGCGTCGTTCTTTTGCCCGGCGAAGTCCTGCACCTGCGAGTCGTCCGCGAGGGCAAAGACAAGGGGCAAGGCGTTGGTTACTTGCCCGATGGCACCATGGTCGTCGTCAACAACGGCCACACCGCCATCGGTCAGCACGTTGAAGTCCAGGTCCAAAGTCTTCTCCAAACCGGCGCTGGCGTAATAGTATTTGCCGAACTCAAGCAGGCGCTTCCCACTCCAAGCGAAACCGCGATGATCTCGCGTTGACGTGAGCCGAGCGCTTCTGCAAAACAGACTCCGTCCGCAATTGACTCTCCGCGCCTCTGCCCTAACACTCGTCGCGGAGTAAATGAGCAGGGCCGCACAAAACACTGTATTCATAATCGCAGTCATAGCCCTTTCCATTTCGGCGCTTGCCGAGCCAGCCGACTTCCAACCTGAAGGCATCGCAGAAAAATTGATCGTCGATAATATAGCCAACCGCCGTCTCATCGATCTCGCTACCAATTCTCCGGCCGCCTCTAGCCGCATTGTCCGCGCGGCCTTTCTCGAATGGTTGCTCACCAAAAACCTGAACAACATCCATCACGGCGGGCTCCGGCTTAGGAACGCGATCATCACCAACTGGCTCGATCTGCGAAACGTCGAAGTTCCCTGCGAAGTTCAACTGGAATGCTGCCATTTCAAAAGCGGCGTGAATTTGGCCGGCGCGCATTTTCTGCATAACCTCTCCTTCCAGGGCAGCCGGTTCGACTCAACTCTGGAATCTCGCGGCCTTAAAGTAGACGGCTCGTTGTTGCTCAGCACCCGAACTCTTTCGTCCGGGCAACTGGATCTCTCCGGAAAAACGCCGACACCGCCCCAGTTAGCCAGTTACTTGAGAACGAACAACGTTTACAATTCATGGCCTTTGCTGCCCGCGGCGATCGTTTTCGACAAAGCACGCCAAATGCTGCATTGGGATTTTTCGGATCACCCCACGTCCCCTACCAACAACTTCTCAGCCACGCTTCGCGGCGATAAATTTCTTTTCAGACAAATCAGCGGTTATCGCCCCCAACCTGGTGCTCCCATCAGGTCCTCTGTCGAATTCGACGAATTCGAATGGGTCGCCACCAACTATTCCGAATCATTTCCGCTCGAAAAATTGCGCCCTGTGCTGACCAACAGCCTGGACTCATCTTCCCTTTCAAAAACCCGCGCCATCAAATCGCTCACTACCGCTCGCTGGCCGCTTGTAGAAACCGCCGCCACGTCAGGAGAGTCTATCTCCCTCTCTGCATCCGATGGGGAGAGGGCTGGGGGCGAGGGGAATTATGTGATCTGGTGGCAGGGCGATGGCAGCTTCATCATTTGCCAGGAAACCATTTTCGCGGGCGAAATCCATCTCGACGGCGCTGCCATTGGAGCCAATTTGGAAGTGTGGGACGCTGAATTCCGCAAAAGCGCGACATTCAATGGAGCCACGGTTGGTGGCAACGGCTTTTTCGAGCAGGCTCGCTTCCTTGGAATAACTTCCTTTGGCTACCTTCGCACAGGACACGATTTTTCAATCGCATCGTCGTTCTTTGGCTCAGGAAACATCCTCAACGCTTACGGTTTAGAGATCGGCGGGGCTCTGAACCTGGAATGGGTGCACTTCAGCGGCTCAGCCAACTTTGGTGGGGGACATATCTCAAAGGAACTCAAGGCCAATTATGTTCGTTTCCCCAATTCCTATCACGTTGCCAACTTTCGCGGCATTACTGTCGACGGCTCCGTTCAATTGAGAGGCGCCGAGTTCGCCGCCCCTGTCAGTTTTATTCTCGCCAAAATCAATGGCAACTTCGAAGCGCAGAATTCAACTTTCGAAGATGATCGGTCATTCGAAGACCTGGAACACGTGACCCAAGACTCCTTCACCTTCAACACCGACTTCGGCAGCATGACGGTGGACGGTTTCGCCATTTTTGAAAACGCCTGCTTCGCCAGATCCGTTTCCTTCCGCAACGGCGCCTATGGAAATCTGTACTTCGACGGTGTGCAATGGCCGGACGCAACCTACATGCGCAACTACTACACCAACGAACCGTTTTCGACCAATCTTCTTCGCCTTGAAGGTATCAGCTTCCGCACCATCCGCGACATCACCACCGGACCATTCTTTCATTCGCGGCAACAGCTTAAGGAATCTCAAGCAAACCTCGTCACACTGCTGCAAAACTATACCCCGTACAGCTTCGACATCTACGCCAAACTCGAAGCTTACTTCCGCGGCGAAGGCGAACGCAGCCTCGCCAATCAGGTCTTTATCAGCGCGAAAAAACGTGAAGGGGCCGAAGCCGGCCCGTGGGGACGCTTTGTAAACAGGTTCCTCCGCTACACAATCATGTACGGCAAATGGCCTTGGCTGGCCTTTGGCGAAAGCCTCATCGTCGTCATCCTTCTTAGCCTCCTTTGCGAGGCCTGCATGCTGAAAAAGGATACTCACACTCCTCCGAGCTTCCCACTCTCTTTCCTCTACAGCCTGGGCAATTGTCTCCCACTCGTCGATTTGAAAACCGCCGACCTCCTCGAAATCAAGCCCGGCCAGGATTGGTTCCGCTACCTTCTCGCCTTCGCTAAAATGCTCGGCTACATCCTCGTCCCACTCTGGGCCGTCGCCTGGGCCGGCCTCGTCAGATAAAATCATCGTCAACGATTTCAGCTTTTTAAACGATCGCCACCAATATTCCTGGCTTGGATGGCACAATTCTCCTGCTCAGATATCCAAAAATGCGCTCACGGCAAATTAGTTCGAATAATTGTGCCGATCAGAAGGTGTCCGGCATCGTTGGGGTGAAGCCCATCTCCGCTGTCGTAAGCTGGATTGAGTTGATAGGTGCCGCTCAACAATGGATTCCACGTGTCGATGATGTCGCTTGGATACGAATTCGTGATCCAGTTTCGAAGCGCCCTCAGATCAGCAGTGGTCCGGGGAATGGGAGCATGCTTGACCTTAATGCCGTTAGCAACCAACTGAGCCACCAAATTCGAATATTGTTGCTCGGCCTGCGCGAGCGGTACACCGAATACAAGATCGTTTCCCCCGATCCAGAGAATTGCCGTCCCGGGTTGATGCGCCAGAATTTCCGGCATGATGCTCAGTGAATCCGCAGTCGTATTATACGAACTCGAATCGTTGCAGACGGTTTCAGTGAAATTTGTCTGAATGACATTTACCAGGCCCTGTTGATGGCTTGTCGCGAAATAACCCTCACAGCCGGACGCTCCAATCACAATGAACCTCGACGGCTTTCTATGATTTATCGTGAAGGAAAAATCATCCACGTAGACCGTCCCACTCAACGGATAAAAGCACAATCGCGAAATGGTCGGCGCAAGGGGACTTGGACGCACATTCATCACAAATGATGCCGACGAAAACTGGCCATTCGCTCGATTCGTGGCGGATGCCGTAAACGTCCATCCCGAGCGGTTGAGTGAACAATCCACGATATCCCCGGCGGCCAACGACATCGCAGCTCCCGATGCCAAAACACTTTGCGCGTTACCGTCAAATCTTTGCAGCTGCATCTTTCCGAAATCAGGGCCCGAACCGCAAAGCAGCCCGTTGTAGCCTCGATCATTCCCGCCAAAGGCCTGAAAATTCTTTAGCCCGACGCCTACCCCAAGACTGTTGCCGTTCAAAGCGCCGAACCGCTCATTCCATCGAATGGTCCAAGTATCCGAACAGGTTTCCCATGGTTGATAATAAACTTGCCGCGAATAGTTGGCGGTGGAGTGCTCAAAAACCAGTTGATTGGAACTGATACTGACGCTCGTATCGGCGAGGACTGTCCAATTGGAGCCCAGTGATACTCGATTGAAGCTGTCGGAAACGAGAGCACCCATTGCCACGGTTTCCCACGGCGAATTTCCAACCGGGATCGGCCCTGGAAGGACGCGATAAAACTGTTGTTGTGCGGGGCCCGAGGGAACCAGCCAGGTGTGATTTGGCTGATTCAAAACGATATTGGTGATCCCCGTCCAACTCACCGGCGGCGCAAGATTTGAACACGCCTGAATACCATAAATCTGACCCGTTACACCTGAAATATTCAACCCTGCCGGATACGGATTTGAACTTGTCGCTCCGTTGATCGACAAATCGGCAACCTTCACCATCAAAATAGCTGGTCGACTGGTCGCGGCGCCGTAAATATTGGTGACCCGCACATCGTAGCTGCCGACATTCGTAAACTGGAGCTTTGCGAATAAGAACGACGTGCCTGTCGCGCCAGCCAGGGGAATACCATCTCTACGCCACTCATAGTGCATCGGGGCTGAGCCGCTTGCAGATGCTGTAAAAGTAAAAGGACTACCCCAATATGACGTCGAGCTTTGCGGGTGGCTTGTAATTACCGGAGGTGTCAATTGAGCATCTACAAATAGATTCGCCACCGAACTCGTAACCGCACCGGCAATGTTCGTGACGATGACCCGATATCCGGCGGAGTCATTTGTTTGAACGCTCAGCAGAATCAATTGCGCGGACGACGTTCCCAAAATATTCGCAGAATCGTTCAGGTTCGTGCTCTCGCGTTGCCATTGATAGGATAGTGGCGCCGTTCCGGAAGCGGTGACGCTAAAAGTAACATTTGAGCCGATTGGTACCGTCTGGCTCTCTGGTTGCGCCGTGATGGCCAACCCGTGGCACTTGCCAGCGGCGCCGGCATTGTATATGGCTAAAATCTCCGCCGAATTCAGAGCGCGGTTGTATAGCGAGACTTCATCCAGGTTGCCCTTGAGTTTGTGATCCCAATAGCTTTGCCCAGACGTCCCAAAGAAAAGTGGTAAGGTCCCATAATCTTGTGCGAATCCTACGGTAGCCTGGTTTTGTAATTGGCCATTCACGTACAGCGAAATGAAATTGGAGCCCCGAACAGCCGCGACGTGATACCATGTTCCAACCGTGATTGCGCTCGTC
>AR_comb_assmDRAFT_10091935_pt1 | contig 10770 bp, 7 predicted proteins | sample ArasoioldDNA_FD_10543 | JGI IMG/M metagenome (IMG submission 10543) | reverse complement strand
CCGAATCGCTGGCTCAGCTCATCGTAAAAGCCCAAATCGATATAGACCTTCTCGTCGCCGGGACAATAGAACGGACCGGTCGCCGATTCCGCTCCCCCGCAACCTCCCGATTGGGTGTAGTTCCGGAACAGCACCAGCTTGGCGTGCCGATACGGCTTGCCCGCTTGCTGCGGCAATGCCTGGTCCCAGGTTTTCTGTGCGTCGTCCAACACGAAGGAAATGAACTGCACCATCGGCTGCTCTTGCTGGTCGAGCGCCGGATTCGGCTCGCTCATCGCGGGGGAACTTGGCCCGCCCCCGCCTCCCAGGAGTGCAAAAAAGTTCTGCCTGAAGACCACGCTCAGCACGAGCAGGATCAGGGCTCCCCCGATTCCCAGGTGCATGCCGCCGAATTGAAATCCACCGCCTCCGCCGCCCTGGTCGCGGCGATCCTCAATGTCCTGGCTGGTTCCGCCTGGCGTCCATTTCATGGAATTCTCCCTGCCTCACGGTGCGGCAAAATGGTACCACTTCTGGTTTCTAGCGCTGACGAGTATCCGGCGGGACTAGTTCCCGGCTGCCGTCAATGTCCAGAGCGGAGTTCGCGCCCACTGCGCAGAATCGTTGGTCAGCTTGTCGGTCAGGTGGCTTCTCATCGCCACAATCGTGTGATGGTAAATAGACTCGTCCGAACACGTTTCCAGGCCGCGGGCCAGTTCGCGAAGCGTATTCGCGTTTGGCCCGCCCATTCGCGATACGTGGGCTAGCGTATAAATCTCAAAGGGTGCTTTTGCCAACCTGGTCCCGGTGCTCATGGCCGAACTTCCTCCTGCTCGTCGCCCGCGGCAACCTCTCCCGCGACTACCACGTTCTCCTGCCGTTCGGGTAATTCGATCCGGATATCCGTCAAATCCGAAAGCAGATTCGCCGCCCACCGGAAAACGTTGTGATCCTTTACCGTGGTCCGCATTCGCCGAATGCGCGCGGCCTGCTCCTCGTCCGGCATTTCCAGAGCGCGCAGGATGGCGGCCGCCACTTGCTGCACGTCGTACGGATTCACCTGCAGCGCGTCGGTCAATTCCAGTGCCGCTCCTGCGAAAGTGCTGAGTATCAGCACTCCGTGTTCGTCCTCGCGCGCCGCAACGAATTCCTTTGCTACCAGGTTCATACCATCGTGCAGCGAACTCACCATGCATACCGACGCCGCCCGGTAAAACCGCTCAATCTCCTTGTGCGAGTGATGCCGCCGCAACAGCACAATCGGTTTCCACTTGCCGGACTGGAAGCGCGCGTTGATCCTTTCCGCTTCCGCCGTCACTTCCTCCAGAAATTGCTGATATCGCGGAATGTCCGTCCGGCTGGGCGCTCCGATCTGCACAAACGAAAATCTTCTCTGATACGCGGGATTCATTTCGATGAACCGCTCGATTCCGCGGAATCGCTCCAGAATTCCTTTCGTATAATCCACCCGGTCCACACCCACGCCCAACAGCGAAGCTTCAATGCCCAGTTCTTCGCACAACCGAGCCCGCTCTTCTCCTGTGCTTTTCCATTCCCGCGGCGGTTTTCCATTTGGGAATGCCACGCTGATGGGATAAGGTCGCACTCGCGTGACATGCCCCTGCCGGTTCACCGCAAATCGGTCCCATTCCGTCAGCGCTTCGAGCGCGCGATCCACGGTCTCCAGAAAGTTGTTGCAGTGCGTTTGCGTGTGAAATCCAATCAGGTCCGCGCCTAACAGCCCGTCCACCAGTTCTCTTTGCCATGGACAAATCCCAAAGACTTCCGGATTCGCCCACGGGATATGCCAGAAAATCGCCACGCGAGCGTCCGGCCTGGCGTCCTTCACCATCCTCGGCAGCAGCGCAAAGTGGTAGTCCTGCACCAGCACGATCGGCGCTTCCTGTCCCGCCATTTCCTGCAATACCGCGTCCGCGAATTTTCGATTGGCTTGCTGATATTGCAGCCAGTCTTCGGGTCGGAACGTTGGCCGTGTGTGCGCGATATGGCAAAGCGGCCACAACCCCTCGTTCGCGAAACCTTCATAGTAGCCTTTCACTTCTTCGTGGGTAAGCCATACTCGTCGCAGCGTGTAGCTTGGCAAATCCGGTGGCACTCGCAGCCGGTCAGTCTCATCCACTGTTTCGCGGTCCGCATTGCCCGATCCATGCGCCACCCACGTTCCGTCCGTTGCTTCCAGCACCGGCTCCAATGCCGTCACCAGGCCGCTCGCGGGTACCAGCACTTCAATCCCTTTTTCTCCCTTTACATGCATGTATGGCTCACGGTTTGCCACTACAAACAAAGGCTTGCCTTTCAGCCTGCTCTGCAAACTGATCCGCAAACGATCCGCCGTCCAGACCGAAGCCTGCTTTTCCCGGAGTTGCGCTTCTTCGGCTGCTGCCGCGCGCGCCGCCCCTAGATCCCGCGCCAAATGCTTGACCTCTTTCTGGATCTGTTCGAACAACTCTCCTTGGGGCAGGGAAGATTCCGGCGTATCCGTCTCACCAGCCCGCAGTTTGCGCAGCCATTGCGACGTTCGCTTCAGCGGATCCAGAAAGGTCCACCGCACCAGCAGCAATGCCAGCCCGGAAACCAGCAGCGTTTCCAGCAGTGCGCTCAACAACGCGTCACGCAGCGTCAACAGTACGCGCGAGTCAATGAAGCTCGCTTCGTAAACAACCAGTAGCGCGCCATCCGCCTTGTCGTCGCGCTCCAGCGGCACCGCATACAGGTACATCGGTGAGTCCGCTAACTGGGTAAACTCGCCACGCCCCGTATTTATTCCCACCACCGTCCGGACCAACTGCGGCATCTGCTTGAGACTGTCTCCCGGCGCGGAGGTCATCACGCTTACGCTGCCGTTGGCTTCGTAAACCGCGATGCCCTTCATGTGCTCGCGCTGTGCGAAGCGATCCACCACCCGCTGCATGGCTTTTTCCGAGCTGCGTTCGTTTTTCTCGAAAAGCGGCTGGATGCTTTCTTGCAGGCTTTCCGTCAGTAGCTCCGCGCGACGCGCCAGATCGTTTCGCAGATTTCGTCTTTCTTTTCGTACTTGGTAGGCGGCAAACAGCAGTGACACCAGTGCGACACTGGTGATTAAGGGCAGAACGAGTTTCAACGTCGTCCGCAATTTTCTATCCTTTTGATGGAGGGGTCACCGGGAAGTCCCCTTCGGGAGCGCGGGCCGGGTCACTCGAATCAGGAAAGGTTCCCTGCTGCAATCGCCCCTTTTTGAAGGGATAGGCCGCGGTCCGTCCGCTAGAGTTTGCTTGCGCTTAAAGATTCAGGCTCGCGGCGTGCGTCACTTCTTTTCCTCATCCCGCGATTACCTTGCTTACTTACCTTCGTCCTTCCTTCTGGCGCTCTTTCCAAAGCGCCGCGGTAAAGAGCGCAAGGAATACCGTCGCCAGCGTGAATCCGATCTGCAATCTCATTCTGGCCCCCAATTCGGTAGGTTTCAAGAACAGAAGCGGCAACTCCAGTGCCGTTTGACGCTCCTCTACTGCCCACACTTCTAACACCAGCGGGTTCTTGCAGATACTGGGGGATTCCTGTACTTACTTAGTTCTCCCCGTCTGCTTAGATAGGGCAAAAAATGCGCCCCCTACGTCTTCCATACATGGAAACACCTGTACCTCGCTTCCCTGCCGAACAGCGCGGATTTCGGGTTAAAATGAGGAGAAAGGCTTCGCCATGGAAGTGAGTCAAAAATCCTTCGCGCGCAAAAAGCCGGATCAGCTCGTCTACCTGGAGCTCGGCTCCGGCAACGGCGGCATGCTTCTCAGCATTTCCGAGGACGGATTCCGTTTTCGCGCCGTCAGCCCGCTACGCCCGAACGGGCTCATGCCCTTCGCTTTCTCCATTGATGGCAGCCGCCGGCTGCAGGGCATCGGCGAAGTGGAATGGCTCGACGACGACGGTAAGAGTGGCGGAATGCGCTTCGTCGAGGTGTCGCCCGATTTCCGCTCCATTCTCCACCAGTGGCTGGCCCTCGATTCGCACCAGCCTCGCCCCAGTCGCGAAGTGACGCCGGCAGCCGCGACTCCGCTCGACACTATGGAAAAAATCCGAGAGGAGCTTCGCCGCGGTCACTCCGGCTCTCCCTCTCCCCAGCCCGAGCGGCGAGACGTTAAACTAGAAGCACCCGCCGCAGCTTCGCCAAAACGCGAAGCCGCTTCTCAGAAATTGGAACCGCCGTCGGGACCGCGCCAACACGGAGGCGCCTCGCTCGGCAGTTCTGAGCAATCGGAAGGCCCCGCTTTCGCAAGCCACGTTGCCGAACGAAAGCGCGAGACAGCCGACTGGCGGAATGCTTCGGCCCCTCCTGTTTCGGATCGCCAAACAGCGGAAACATCTCCGGCGGGAAGTGCACCGGCGCGAAGTGAACCGGCGCGAAACAATCGGGATCGCCCCCTTGAGCGGGTCCCACAAGCTTTTTCCCGGCCGCCGTTCACCCACTCGGCAGAATCGGAAACGCCCGCGCCCACAGAACAAGCAGGCTCAGCGTTCTTGAAGAAGCTCGTGCCTCAGGTGACATCCGCTTCGTATTCTCAGGTCCAGCCGCCCGCGGTGCCGAACGCACCGGAACTGACTCGCTCAGCTGCTGACGAAGCAGTTTCCACTGAGGCTTTAAGGCGACCATTCCGGGCGACATCGTCGTCGGCAAATCAGCAGCGACCTTACATTCCACCGGTAGACGAATCTTTTGAAACGGCTTGGGAGCGCGCTAGACTCTCGGCACCGCCGGAATCGCCACACTTGAGCCGCGCGGCTGCGGGCTCAATCATCGGCATTGCGTTGGCGGTGATCCTCGGCGCGCTAGCGTTCAATTTCCGCCAGGACATCGGCGAACTGGTGATCGACGTGGGTCAGAGAATTTCCGGAGACCATCGCCCCGCGGCCGCGCCTTCTACCACCCCCTCCGAGAACAAAACGGAATCCCAGAGCGCGCCCGATGCGACCGGATCGCAACCTTCGACAGCGCCAAACAAACTGGACACACCTTCCGGATCGGTGAACGCGCCGAACCGGAATGGCGGTAACGCCAGCGATCCCCAGGTCACGCATGGCGCAAATTCCGGAGCAGCGCATGAAACGGCTGCCGACGTTGCGCGCGATGCCGCTTCTTCCGCGAAACATAACCCGACGGCGAGTCCATCCAGCACAGTGGCAAAAGGAGCTAACAACCCCGCCGCCAGCAGCACATCGAGCCCGATGGCGCCGATTCCCGGGGAGAGTTCCCAGAATCCTGGGATCGGAAGCGAGCCCGGCAGCGGGCAGGACGAATTCAACGCGGCGCGCGAGCTATTGCGTGGCGACCACCGGCAGCGAGATTTGTCTAAGGCATTGGACCTCCTGTGGGCCGGAGTGCGCAAGGGTTATGTCCCGGCGGAAGTGACCCTGGCGGATTTGTATCGGCGCGGCGACGGCGTCCCTAAAAATTGCGATCAGGCGCAGGTGCTGCTGGTCGCGGCCTCGAAAAAGGGAAGTCCCGAAGCGCGGCATTTGCTGGAGCAGATGGCCGAAACAGGCTGCAGCGAATAGTTTTTTTCCGCCGAACCCACAAACCTGCCAATTTGAATCCGTCAAAGGTATTTCATCCCGCGGTTGCGTTTTTGCCGACGCTTTTCTTCAAGATTCAGTAGGAACTGGACTTGGGCGCAGCGCTAGAGTCTTTGCCGAGCACGGCTTTGCGCGTGGCGCCCAGCAGATGTGAGAGAAATGTTTTGGGGACGTCGCGGATGATGGGGTTGACGATCCAGGCAAGAACAAAGGGTACGGTGCGACTGAGCTCGATCGCCTCGACTTGAATATACGTGCCGCCGGATTTTTCCTCGACGTGCCACCAGGTGCAAAGCTGCCAGAGATAACCATGTGAATCGGTCGGCGCCAGTTCGCGTTCCGCGGGTTTGCCAAAATCCTCGACGTCGGCGACGCGTGTGGAGCAAGCGCGAATCTGCGTTTGCGTGGGCGAATAGTCCGTGGTGTTGGAAGCAAAATTCACATTGAACACCGCGGTGACGGCGGTTTTGCTGTAGAACTGCAGAAAAACATGGCGGGTGGCGCCGTCTTCTGAGACGAGCCTGGACTGGCGCACGTCGGGATAGTAGGTGATTTTTTGGCGCTCATAGTCGTCCAGGATGGCCTTGGTTTGTGCCAACGTTGCGCTGGGGATAAACGCCACGCCGATCCAGTGGTGGATGAGCCCGCCGGGTACGGGAATTTTCTTGCCGTCATCGAGGGTATGAAGCTGCTCGAAGTAAAATTCGCCGCGACGGAGCTGCGCGTCAATTTCAGCGCGGCGTTCAGCCGAGAAGCGATAGAAGTAGAGAAAGCGGCCGGATTGGCGGTCGCTGTCCATACGAGCTTCAGTGAGCGTACGGTAGTGGTCATAGGCGGTTAACGTTTCGGGTTTCGGCTGGTGAGCCACAGCTGCAGGCGGCAGGCAAATGCTGGCGGCGAGCAGGGCAGAGATGGCGGCGCGAAGTCGAAAGCGGAGCACAGTTTTCCCGAGTGGGCCTGTTCGTGGCATTGGATGAGTTATGGAGTAAAGAAAGTACACCCTGCCGAGACGATCACAAAAAAGAGAACGCCCTAGAGACCGATTGGGAGTCTAGGCCCAGTGTTTTTTGCAGGTATTGCCTCTCCAACGGTCAGGGAAGCTTAGCGTATGCGTGGATTCTAAAGCATTTGTACACCGTCCGTCGGACACTACTGGAAGTAGAAAGTTGAGTGGGCCTCCCGTGTCGCGGCAACTTCGTCGAAACAGGACGCCTGCCGGGTGTCGACTTTGCAAGTCGCATGGAATCAATGGGTCGCTGCTGACTTGGTTAGAATGGGCCGGAGCGCCTTAGCCGCTCTGGAGTTCACTCGGCACAGGCCGGTCGATGAGAATTGGAGCAATTGGGAAGCCTCCTGCGCCAAGAGTCGATGATCATCCGCCCGAACCCCCGGAAATGTGCGGGTAGGGACGGTCTCATCGTCTGCGCCATCCCCAAGGCTGCCGATGCTAGCAAGCAGACACGAACGGTGCAGTGTGGCGCTGTGGAGGCAGATTACAGCAGGGTGAGATCCCCGGCGCCGACGTGGGCGTGAAGTTTGTATTTACCGGAGCCGGATTTTTTGAAGGAACGAAAAAGCCCGCTGTGGGACTCGCCGAAAGGAGAGGCGTCAACGTCTCCTGCGCTGACCGACGCATCCACGTGGGCGTACTCGTCGGGACTGCCAACATGGATCGAAAGATCTCCGGCGTGGAGTTCGATGTCTTTGTCGCCGAAGATACCTTCGACGGTGACGTCCCCGGCGGGAACACGGAGGAAAAGATCGCAGTTTTTCGGCAGGCGGATGGTGATTTGAAAGTCGTTCTTTGGTCCGCCACTGAGATGAAATTCGGCAGAACCGTCCAGAACGGTAAGGCGGTGCTTGAGATCCTTGACCTTTTCCGCGTTCTTTCCGGAAACATCGACGGAGATTTTCCCGTCGTCGGCGCCCACAAGACGGATATCACCCGATCGAACATAGAGGCGGAGAGGGACGCCGGAAGGTAGTGGCGCCTCGAAGTGGGGCTCGCCAATTTTGGTGGTGACGTTCTTGGACTTGGATTGGGAGCCGTCGCCGGCTGGGTGGGCAGAAACCGCAGCGGCGAAGGGCAAAACTACCGAGACGAGAACACAAGGGAAACGCAGCCGCATAGACACACCTCGCTTTCTTGAGAAGAGATACGGCGGGGAGCCGGTAAATGTTCCGTGGGCTCGCCTGTGGGGTTGCGAGAAACGAATCCGGCACTCGAAAAGCCACTCTGGGCCGAGCACCCTAAGGTAGAGAGCGCAAAGGTATGTAACGGTCGTGAACGGCCTACTCGCATGGAACCAGGTGGCGGCTAGAGAAGCATCGTGCAAACCAGGCTGGCTTTCTTGATTCGCGGGGAGAAAGCCTGACTCAGGCGGCGAATGCCCTCGCGGATTTCTCGTTCGTTCATGCGGGAGTAGCGGAGGATCATCCCCCCGCGGGAGGCCTTTTTCAGGCAGTAGCCGGATATTCCGTAAACGCGGACGCCCTGCGACGCGGCGCGCCTGATCACAGACGCTTCGCTGATGGGATGGCGCGGCCAAATGACGATGTGCCCGCCGGCTTCATAGCCGGTCACTTCCACGCGATCGCCCAAGAAAGAATGGATAGCGTTCAACAATGCATCGCGGCGCGCTGCGTTTCTACGGCGGACCCGGCGTAGGTAGCGCTCATAGAGACCACTGGAAATAAACTCGGCGAGCGTTTCCTGTTCGAGGGTTGCGGTTTGCCGGTCGCTGAGCCACTTGGCGGCCGTGAAGGCACGGACCAGCCGTTTAGGTGCGATCAGATAGCCGATGCGAAGCGTGGAAAAAATAGTGCGTGAAAAAGTTCCGATGTAAATCACGCGGCCCTCATGGTCCAGGCCTTGCAGGGAGTCGAGTGACTGCCCGTCGTAGCGAAACTCCCCGTCGTAGTCATCTTCGATGACGATTGCATTGCAGCGCTTGGCCCAATCCAGAAGCGAGAGACGTCTGGCCAGCGGGAGAATTACGCCCGTTGGAAACTGATGCGACGGAGTTACCACAGCAAGCCGGGCATCCAATGGCAGCGTGGAAGGATCCAGTCCCAAGCGGTCCACGCGCACGGGAATTACTCGCGAGCCGGCAGCGCGAAACACCTCGCGGGTGCCTTGATAGCTCGGATCTTCGAGGGCCACCCGATCGCCTGGTTCAATTAGAACGCGGGCAATCAGGTCGAGCGCCTGCTGCGAGCCGTTGACGACGATTACTTGTGACGCATCGCAGACGACGGCGCGGGAGCGCCGCAGGTGCACGCAGATGGCCTCACGCAATGCCGCAGTGCCGCCCGCGGGGCCGTAGTCGAGTTCAGAAAGCGGCGCTCTCCGCGCGCAGCGCAGCAGGATGCGGCGCCACATTTCGAAGGGAAAATTTTCGACGTCGCTGATGCCGTAGGCGAAGTCATAGGGAAGCGAACGCACCGGGCGCTGCGGATAGTTGACGCGGGACCATGCGACCGCCGCCGCCGAACCAAAGCGCGAGAGGCGCAGGTTAACCGATTTCCTCGAAGCAAGCGGCGAATTGAGGGTGACCGCGGGGGAGACGTAGGTGCCCGAGCCCTTGCGGCCCTGGACGAATCCTTCGGCGAGCAACTGATCGTAAGCCAGAAGGGCCACTGTTCTGGAGATGCCGAGTTGCTCGGCCAGCGCTCTGGTGGACGGGAGCTTTTCGCCGGCCCGGAAGGCCCCCGACAAGATTGCACCGCGCAGACGGACATATACCTGACGGAAGAGGGGCCCTCCACGTTTCAAAAGTGGTATCACGAATGACATAAGAAGTGGCGCTTGAACGATACCACAGGATATTTCAAGGTCGAAGCAGGTGCTGGTGACCGAAGTGCGTTCGCAGGCCACGGCTGAGCGAACGGACAAGAACTTACGAGTGAAGAGGGACCGATGGACCTGTGGCGCCGCAATCGACCGTACTTCTGGTGTGGGGTTCTGATTCTGACGAGCTGCGATTGTCCGCAGTTGCGCGCTCAAGCAAATGCGGCGGATATGAAAAGCGAGCTGGCGAGAGCCGTAGAACGAGACGGCAGTCACGATTTTGATTTTGAGATGGGCACCTGGAAGACTCACCTCAGGCGCTTGGCGAAACCGCTCACCGGTTCCACCACGTGGGTCGAATATGAAGGGACAACGGTGGTCCGCAAGTTGTGGAATGGCCGCGCCAACCTCGCAGAACTCGAGGTGGATGGCCCCAATGGCCGCATCGAAGCGCTATCGTTGCGTCTTTACAATCCACAGTCGCGTCAGTGGAGCCTGAACTTTGCCAACAGCAACAGCGGCAGCTTAAGCCAACCAACCGTTGGTGCTTTCCGCAATGGCCGGGGCGAATTCTTCGACCAGGAGACACTCGATGGACGCGCGATTTTCGTCCGCTTTGTGATTTCGGACCTCACGCCGAATGCAGCGCGTTTCGAGCAGTCGTTTTCAGATGACGGTGGCAAGACGTGGGAAGTGAACTGGATTGCGACGGACACACGGGAAGCAGGTGAAGCGGCGGCATCGAAAACAAGCGTGCCAGGCGGTTCTGCGGAACGGGACGGCCAGCGTGGTTTTGATTTCGAGCTGGGCAGCTGGAACATTCACTTGAAACGGCTGGAGAATCCCCTGACAGGCTCGACGAAGTGGGTGGAATTTGACGGCACGTCGGTGACGCGCGAGGTTTGGGAGGGTCGGTCTCAGATTGAGGAGTTCGAGGTAGACAGTCCAACCGGACACATCGAGGGTCTGACGCTTCGCCTATTCAATAAGCAATCCCGCCAGTGGAGCCTCTATTGGGCGACGAGCAAGGCTGGTACGGTGGGCCAACCGACGATTGGCGAGTTCCACAACGGGCGCGGCGAGTTTTACGACCAAGAGCCGTTTCATGGCAGAGTCATCCTGGTCCGCTTCATTTGGTCGGAAATGACCCCCAATTCGGCCCATTTTGAACAGTCATTCTCCGATGACGGCGGGAAAACCTGGGAAGTGAACTGGATCACGGATCAGAAGCGGGTACACGAGGCAACGGGCCAGGAACGTTAAACTTCGCGTTATCCGGGCCTACCTGGTCCATCCCCGCGCTGCACTCTGGCCTAAGCAGCCTGCGGGAAAATGCGGTGGTTTTCTTGACTTGGAGAGAGACCGCCTCAATAATGGATTGACATGAACGTGGACGCCGGAGGTGCAGAGGCGATGTTCCTGGACGTGAAGGAACT
>AR_comb_assmDRAFT_10749998_pt1 | contig 10773 bp, 8 predicted proteins | sample ArasoioldDNA_FD_10543 | JGI IMG/M metagenome (IMG submission 10543) | reverse complement strand
TGAGAAGAGAAATTGCTGCCAATGGTAAATCAAGAGCATTTATAAATGATACTCCTGCTACATTACAGCAACTAAAAGCACTGGCCTCACTGCTTGTTGATTTGCATCAGCAGTTTGATACGTTGGAATTAGGTGACGAAGATTTTCAACGTGAGGTGCTTGATGCGCTTGCTAACAATGGTGAACGACTTTCTCTCTACAAAAAAATTTTTTCTCAATGGCAACAGTCATCAAAAGAACTCGAGCAACTGCAGCAACAAAAAGCAAACTTCAATAAAGAGCTGGATTACTTTCAATTTCTGTTTGATGAACTGAATGATGTGAAACTGAAAGAAAATGAACTGGAAGAACTTGAGAATGAACTAAGACTATTGAGTAATGCAGAGGGCATTAAAACTACTTTATCCAAAGCCTGCTTTGATCTGCAGGAAAGTGAGCAGCCCGTGCTGCTAATACTTAAACAGATCATCAACCAGTTGAATGGTTATGCATCTTATCACAACGATATTGCTGCCATCATTGAACGCTTACAAAGCACGCAAATAGAATTGCAGGATATTACCGGTGAAATTGATCGCATTAATGATGATGTGTATTATGATGAAAAAAAGATTGATCAAGTTAATGAACGATTGGCAATTGGTTATAAGTTATTAAAGAAACATGGTGTGAAAACAACCAACGAACTTTTGCAAATTCAAAATTCTCTTCAGCAAAAATTACAGGTAGTATTAAATATTGACGAAGCGATTGTCACGAAAGAGGAAGAAACAATCCAGGTATTAAAACAGGCTAATAAAATGGCCGAAGAAATTTCTGAGACAAGACACGATCAAATCAAACCATTGGTGCAAAAAGTAAATGAATTACTTGCGCGGGTTGGAATGCTTAATGCAAGGTTAAAAATTGAAATAAAACCAGCAACATTAAATCCCTTCGGGAAAGATGAGATTGAATTTTTATTCAATGCAAACTTGCCTGCGGGCCAGGCAGGTAAAAGTGACCGTTTTGAACCTTTACGAAAAGTAGCAAGTGGTGGCGAATTAAGCAGACTGATGCTTTGTATAAAATCTCTTGTGGCAGAATCAATCGATTTGCCGACGCTTATTTTTGATGAGATTGATAGTGGTATTTCAGGCGAAGCGGCAAAACAGGTGGGCCTTATTATGAAACAATTGTCTGCAAGCAGGCAGGTTATCTGCATTACACATCAACCACAGATTGCGGGCAAAGGTGATGCACATTTCTTTGTGTATAAAGAAATAAAAAATGAGGCTATTAAGACAAATATCCGTTTACTTACAAAGGATGAACGCATTATAACCATTGCACAAATGCTTAGTGGCGAAAGACCTACCGCCGCTGCATTGGAGAATGCAAAAGAAATGGTAACGACTTAATCGAAAATTTGCGGTAAGACAATTTGAAAATTATGGCTTTCTTTGCTCCCGGTTCCTCATTTTCATTTTTTAAATCAGTCAATTCTCAAATTAACTTTTATGCCATACAATCTGTTACAAGGAAAGAAAGGGATTATTTTCGGTGCACTGGACGATAAATCCATTGCCTGGAAAACTGCATTGCGTTGCCACGAAGAGGGCGCACAAGTTGTTTTGAGCAATGCTCCTGTGGCCTTGCGAATGGGAGAAATAAACAAACTTGCCGATTTGGTACAGGCTCCGGTTATTGGTGCAGATGTTGTAAACATGGATGATTTAAAAAGACTTTTTGAAGGAGCAATGAAACATTTCAATAGCGGAATTGATTTTGTGCTGCACTCCATAGGTATGAGTTTGAATGTGCGAAAAGGAAAGAGTTATACTGAGATTGATTATGGTTTTAACCAAAAAACACTTGATATATCTGCCATGAGCTTACATCGTGTACTGCGTACTGCATGGGATATGGACGCCGTCAACGAATGGGGCAGTGTTGTCGCACTCACTTATATTGCTGCACAACGTGTATTTCCGGATTACAATGAAATGGCCGATGCAAAAGCTTTGCTGGAAAGTGTAACACGCAGCTTCGGTTATCATTACGCTATAAGAAAAAAAGTAAGAGTTAATACAATTTCTCAATCCCCTACACGCACCACTGCAGGAAGCGGTGTAAAAGGTTTTGAAGGTTTTATAAGTTATGCAGAAAAAATGAGTCCCCTAGGTAATGCTTCTGGCGAAGACTGTGCTGCTTTTTGTGTTTCCCTCTTTAGTGATCTCACAAGAATGGTAACTATGCAAAATTTATTTCATGATGGTGGTTTCAGTTTTACAGGCGTTACTCAAGCCGTTATTGAGCAAATGGAGAAGTAATTTGTAATTGAACCGGATTTATTGGATTCGATAATCTAAAAGCATTCGACTTTAAAAGTTTAATGCCTTTTTTATTATTGACCAATCTGTATTGCTACTATTGAGCATCGTTGCGTCGACTCTTGTACTTTTACAACTATCTTGAACAAGTTGAAAAGCTTAATGCTCATTTACGATTGCTCATGTAATCAACTTTACAAAATAAAAAAACCGTCTCAACTTTTGAGACGGCTTCTTTTTATGCTTATTTCAGAAAAGGCGATTGTTAATATTCATCCTCATTAAACATAAAATCTTCCTGGCTTGGGTAGTCCGGCCAAATATCCTCAATGCTTTCATACACTTCACCCTCATCTTCCAGCTCCTGCAAATTTTCTACCACCTCAATAGGCGCTCCGCTGCGTATAGCATAATCTATCAACTCATCTTTTGTGGCTGGCCAGGGAGCTTCTTCAAGGTAACTTGCTAATTCCAACGTCCAAAACATAGGCAGTGAAATTTTTGCGCAAATGTAAGTGTTGTAGCGAAATAACCAAATAAGCAGTCGTTTTATGGTTTAAATTATCTTTAAAAAATTTCTTGAAAAGAAAGAGTTTCTTTGCACATTTTAGATTGGAAATAGTTTATATCAAACAATTAAAAATTTATTGGCATGCTTAAGGCCTCGGGAATTCATAAACACTATGGACAATTGCACGTGTTGAAAGGAGTAAACATTAGCGTAGAAATGGGTGAAATTGTTTCAATTGTAGGTTCTTCAGGTGCCGGAAAAAGTACACTGCTGCATATTCTTGGAACTTTGGACATTCCCGACAAGGGTGAAATTTATATAAACAAAACAGCGGCGCACTCATTAAAAGGAAAAAAGCTTGCTGCATTTCGTAATTCACAAATCGGTTTCGTGTTTCAGTTTCACCATTTATTGCCTGAGTTTACTGCCTTGGAAAATGTAAGTATTCCCGGTTGGGTTGCAGGGCGAAGTAAAAGGGAAGTACAGGCAGAGGCATTAAGTTTATTGCAATTGCTTGGTCTTGGCGACAGGCTGGAAAATAAACCAAATGAATTGAGCGGAGGTGAACAGCAACGTGTAGCTGTGGCGAGATCTCTTATTAATAAGCCTTCCATTGTTTTCGCAGACGAACCAACAGGAAATCTAGACAGCAAAAATGCAAAAGAGCTACATGATTTATTTGTACAGCTTCGCAAAAAATTTAATCAAACTTTTTTAATTGTTACTCACAATGAAGAACTGGCCCAGATGAGCGACAGAATATTGCATATGAAAGATGGATTGATTATATCACCAGCACTATAAGTGGTAAACAGGTAATGACGTCATTAATAAATTCATCAAAAAACTTGTGAGTATCATCACCAGGAATCCTTCGTCCATAAGAGATATTTTACGTGTGTTATAAGAAAGAAAAAAAATTAGCATGCACCTACTTTACCGTTTTTTGTATTACGCTTTTTTTGTGCTCTTTATTTCAATCATAATTTCATCTGCAGGCAGAGCACAGAATACAGCTACAAAAGAATCATTAATAAAATTTAAGAAGCATATTATCAGCAATTCTTTCATTTCGGAAGGCGCTGCCGTGGAAGATGTAAATAATGATGGTAAGACAGATATACTCGCGGGCAATTATTGGTTTGAAGCTCCTTTATGGAAGCGGCACATGCTGCATGCAGATACTTTAAATCCTGTTGCCGGTTATAGTACTACTTTTTTGAATTTCTGTATGGACGTAAACAATGACGGCTGGACTGATCTAATAAGGTTTGATCAACCTGGTTCAGATTGTGTTTGGTATGAAAATCCAAAAAATAAAAAAAGGCTGTGGCAAATGCACACGATCTTACAAACCGCAGGTATTGAAACACCCGCATTTGTTGATGTTGATGGGGATGGAAGAATGGATTTGATATGTAATGATATTAAAACCAGGCAAGTGATCTGGTTAAAATCGCCAATAACACGGGAAAACACATTATGGCACCGATATATAATTAGCGATGACAGTTTAAGAGGTACAGACAGATACACACATGGTTTAGGTTGGGGCGATGTAAATAAAGACGGAAGAAATGATGTGATTATAAAAATTGGGTGGTGGGAGTCGCCTGTTAATGTAAAAGATTCAGATTGGAAATTTCATTCCGCGGATTTCGGAGCAGATTGTGCGAATATGTTTGCATGGGATGCAGATGAAGATGGTGATGAAGATATCATTAGCTCGTCTGCTCATGATTATGGTATATGGTGGCATGAACAAAAGAAAGATAATAACGGAAATATTTCCTGGGTCACGCATGAGATCAGTAAATTATTTTCTGAATCACATTGTCTCGCTTTTGAAGATATTAATGGTGATGGTGCCCCCGATCTTATTACGGGCAAACGCTATTTTGCACATAATGGCAAGGACCCCGGCGCCTATGAGCCTGCTGTTTTATATTGGTTTGAGTACAAACCTGGAAAAGATCCACAATGGGTCCCTCATGAAATTGATGACAATTCCGGAATAGGAAACAGTTTTGTAGTTAAGGATATTAGTGAGGATAAATTGACTGACATTATTATATCAAATAAGAAAGGCGTATTCTTTTTTGAACAATTGAAACAATAGCCGATCATATCAACTTTACACATGATGCCGATAAAAGTTTAGGGCGTAGAAGGGAGTGACACAACCGAAGTTTAATAGTAGCAGTGCAGCTGATTCAAAAAAGCTGCATTTTAGACACTATACTCTCGATGACCAATAAAAAGTTTTGGTGGCTATGCTTAATTATTTTTTGTAAATGCATATGGATCACGTTCTATAAAATCATTCACTTTTATATCAACTGATTCAACCTTATTGTTTGAGATTTTAAACTTAAGCGGAAATATACCAAAAGCAGGATGGCTATAAGTAATAAGCCATTCATCATTGTCCATATATTGCAACCTTGCAGTTAAATTACTGTGACTATTAAACTTTATTTTTAGCTCATTATTATCTGTAGCTATTATGATAGTTCCGTACAGCTCATTTGTGTAAGTTCCAGTATAGGCAGTAAGAGGCAATGTTGGCCGATTATTTTTTACCCTTGCTTCCAACGAATCTATTTTGGTCAAAGTTTGACTGCGCTTTTTTAAAAAATCACTTAGTTGCAATTTGCTTCTGTTTACGTAAGGCCGTTTCATATATGCATCAAGGATCTGGTAGCGCAACAATTCAAAAAAATTCTGGTTGTCATTATTTGTCAAAACAGTGATGCCCAATTTTTCTTCAGGCACAAAACAAGTGTTGGTTACAAAACCATCTGCACCACCAGTGTGCCAGTACACTTGTCTTCCATCATAATCAATTGTCACTAATCCCAAACAATAACCGGAAAAGTGAGAGGGGTAGATAAGATTTTTTGTGCTGCTGATAATTGTTTGCATTTCCCTGGTTCGTTGCAATACTGCCCAGGGCAAAATTTGCTTACCCTCATATCGGCCGCTGTCCAGTTGCATTAGCAACCAGTGCGAGATATCTTTTACACAGCTAACCATACTCCCCGCCGGAGCAAGATTGTCAATCTGGTCATAAGGCAATTCAATAATATCTCTTGAAAATGTGTTTGTGTAAGGCATAGCGGCATTCGGCATTTGTGACATACCATAACCAAGCGTATGTGTATTACTCATCCCAAGTGGTTCAACAATGCTATCGTACACATAAACTTCCCAGGGCATACCACTCACCAGAGGAATAATTTCACCGGCAGTTAAAAAACAACTGTTGCAATAACCATAACTTTGACGAAAATTTTGAGATGGTTGCAGTAACCGCATCTTATTTATGATCTGGTGACGCGTAAGCGATGAATTCCAAAAAGTAAAATCACCCTGGAAAGTTTTTGTGCCGAGATGATGGCATAGCATGTCCCTGATTGTTACTAACTGAGTAGTAATTGTATCATATACACGATAAGTGGGAAAGTATTTTGTTATTTTATCATCAAGTGATAATTTTTTATCGTATTCTAACTGGGCAAGGGCTGTTGCCGTGAACAATTTGCTGTTGCTCGCAATCATAAAAAGTGTATTCTCATCTACCGGTTCTTTTGATTGAACATCCCGCACTCCGTAACCTTTCATCACAACCGCTTTTCCATCTTTTACAATCGCGATCGCAAGGCCAGGGATATTCCAGTCTTTTATACCTTGCTGAATATAACTGTCCAAACTATCGGTAATAAATGATGGTGGTGTTTCCTGTGAAAAAGCGTAATAAGACGATAAACAAAAAACAACAGTTATGAGTCGATTGATTTTTTTCATTAAAACTAGTTGTAAGGCGAATGAATTATTTTTTGTGTGGAAATAAAGATCAAATTCCATTTAATAGACAAAGTAGTTACAATTATATATCTGCGTTTAAAAATACCTTAAACGACCTAACTCAAAAAAAAATTTCTTAAATTAGTATTCTAAATCCTTAAATCCAATGTCCGAAATTGCAGATGTTAGCTTTTCGCTATACAGTGTATTTCTCACCGCTTTAATAATTTCAGTAGCTTATAGCATTGATCGTAAGAAATAATTAGATAATAATTAATCCTTGGTTTAAGAGGTTCAGAGCGGATGATTTTTACATTATGCAAAGACTTTTATTGTGTAAGAGATTGCGCATTAATTGCTGGGCATAGCCCTACTATGCGAAGCTTTGGCAACCAAAGTCATTAAAAGAAAAGCCCCGAATTGAATCGGGGCCCAGCCAGAATTCTTACTTAATTCTACTCTTTTTATAAACACCCCACTCTCCTCTTGGTGTTGACTCCAGCATTATTCTTTTGTTGGTGTTTTCAAGCTCTGCATAGTATAATGTGCCTGCGTCGTTATCTATTTCAAAGAGGTCTGTAAGTTTATAACCCTCAGATCTCTTTTTGAGAGAGGTTTGTAGTGAGATTGGTAATTGGGTTGGATTGAGCTTTCTCGATAAAGCAATTAAATTTCCCTCAGGATTATACCATACAGAAAGTGTTTGACCGTCTAAAACAAATACTGCTTTATACAAACCTTCTACCTGTGACCAGGTTACATTTTTTGCATCGTTGAAGGAACTTTTAAAGGATTGCAAAATTATTTCCGCAATTTTTTCTTCGTTAGCGTAGCTGCTTTTTGCCGTTAAAATAAATAGCATGGTAAAAGCGATGAGAAGCGATTTCATAGAAGATCTTTTAGTGGTTTAAAAATGTTTTTCATTATTTATTGTATTCAACGCAGGTGCCAAAAAGCAATCAACTGAAAACAAGCATGTTATACTCAAATGATTTTTGTAAAGGTGTTCGCTTCCGAACAGTGCATGTTCAATATCGATGCATTATATTTTTTATAACATTTGCAAAATGTTCAAGGCTAAGTAGAAAATTTGCAAGCTGATAAATTTTCAAAACTTATTATTGAAATATTTCACAAATTCATAGCTACGTGTAATGCCAAAAGAAACTCAAAGGCAGGCCACTCACAAAAAATAAAACTCATATACCTTATGCAACACTATTTTTGCAGTTTATGAATGTTTTTGATAAATATGAGGCAGTTATTGGCCTGGAAGTGCATGCGCAATTAGCTACTAAAAGTAAATTGTTCTGCGGCGACAGTGTTGAATTTGGTGCCGAACCAAATACCCATGTAAGCGCAATCACGCTTGGGCATCCCGGCACATTGCCCAAGACAAATAAAAAAGCTGTCGAATACGCGATTAAAATGGGTCTTGCCTGTAATTGCGAAATTGAACGCGACAATTATTTTGCACGCAAAAATTATTTTTATCCTGATCTGCCAAAAGGTTATCAAATTTCGCAACATACAACTCCCATTTGCAAAGGCGGATATGTACCCATCAAAACAAATGAAGACACCCGCAATATAAATTTGAACCGAATTCATTTGGAAGAAGATGCAGGGAAAAGTATTCATGATGTAGATGAAGATTATACTTGTGTAGACTATAACCGGGCTGGCACTCCATTGATTGAAATTGTTACAGAGCCTGACTTACATAGTGCAGAGGAAGCTTATCAATATATCACTGAAATACGGCGTCTTGTTAGATGGATCAGTATATGTGACGGTAATATGGAAGAAGGAAGTTTGCGCTGCGACGCAAATATTTCTGTTCGCTTAAGAGGCGAAACAAAGCTTGGTACAAAAGTGGAAGTGAAGAACCTGAACTCTATCCGCAATGTGAAAAGAGCAATTGAATTTGAAATTGATCGCATGATTAAAATTGTTGAAAGTGGGGGCCGCATCACCCAACAAACCAGGAGTTTTGATGCGACCAATGATACTACTTTCCCGATTCGTGATAAAGAAGAAGCAAATGATTATCGCTATTTTGCAGAGCCGGATCTTGTGCCATTTCATCTGTCAGAATCATTTATCGCATCTGTTCAAAAAAGTTTGCCTGCTTTACCAAATGTTTTAATTCAGAAATATCAATATGAATTTGGATTAAGTGAATATGATGCTATTCAATTATGCCTTGAAAAAAATATCGCGGATTATTATGAAGCGCTTATTCAGCATACGCGTAATTATAAGGCCGCTGCAAATTGGCTGAATGGGCCGGTTAAACAATATTTAAATGAAACAAAAATTGGGTTAGATGAATTTTCTTTGCAACCGGAACGACTTGCTGATTTGTTAAAGTTAGTTGAACAAGGTAAGGTGAGTTTTTCTATAGCGTCTGCAAAATTGTTACCCGCATTAATAAATTCTAAAAATAAAAATGCCTTGCAACTTGCAACTGAGTCAAATGTTTTACAAATAAGTGACAGCAATGAGCTTGAAAACTGGGTGAATTTGGCACTTGGCAAAATGCCTGATAAAATAAAGGAATATAAAAAAGGAAAAAAAGGTTTGATTGGCTTATTTGTTGGCGAAGTAAAAAAGTTAAGCAAGGGAAAGGCTGATCCAAAACTTGTTACTGAATTGCTGGAACAAAAACTTAACCAGTGATTGCTTATAATTATTCTGATTTTACATTGAATTGAATTAAATTAATAACATGAAACAATTATTTTCTTTTATGCTTCTTGCCGCAGTAGTAATAACATCCTGTAATGCAAGTGGTGATCCAAATAATTTTACAGTGAGTGGAAGAATTGAACATGCTCCTTCACAAAAAGTATTTCTGGAAGAAGTGAATTACGATAACACGCCGCCAAAAGTTGTTGACTCAGGTAAACTTGCTCAGGATGGAAGTTATAAACTTAAAGCTATTGCAAAAGAACAGAGTCTTTTCCTGCTTACGATAGATCATAAACCTGTTTTTATATTGATTAATGACAATAATGATATTCGTATCAGCACCGATCTTAACAGAAATTTACGCTCCCCGTATATTTCAAATAGCAACGCTACAAAAAGCCTTTATGATTTTCTAAACAACTTTCGCTCGAAAGATTCTGTACTCTCCCGTATTTATGCACAGATAGACACTTTGTATACACGTAATCCAAACGACAGCTCAATTGTGGTATTGCAAACCAAGGGAACCGAGGAATTGCAAAGGCTTGTAACCTTTATGAAAGAATACATACAAAAATCAAACAGCCCTGCTGCTGTGTTTTATGCACTAAATGTTGCCGCATCAAAAAATGCAATGAGCATGAATGATCTTGAAACGCTTGCCGGGCAAGCTTCTGAAAGATTTAAAGAACATAGCGGGCTTGCTGTTTTTAAAAGTTTAATTGCCCAGGCAAATGCAGCAAATTCAAGTGAAGCCGCTGCTTCATGGATCAATAAACCGGCTCCTGATCTTACAATGAATGACGTGAATGGCAATCCTGTCAGCATCAGTAATTTCAAGGGCAAATATTTGCTTGTGGACTTTTGGGCGAGTTGGTGTCGCCCGTGCCGGGCAGAAAACCCAAATGTTGTTATTGCTTACAATAAATTCAAGAACAAAAATTTTACAATACTTGGTGTATCGCTTGATCAAAATAAGGATGCATGGGTGCAGGCTATAAAAAATGACGGGCTCACATGGACACATATGAGTGATCTCAAATATTGGGAAAGTGCAGCTGTATCAACATATAAATTTCAGGGCATACCATATAATATTTTGATCGATCCTTCAGGCAAAGTAATCGCAGAATCATTAAGAGGACCTGCGCTTGAGCAAAAACTTGAAGAAGTCTTAAAGTAATTTTACAGTTGAATTATTCAAACCTGTGAGTTTTTTTAAGCTTCACAGGTTTTATATTTAAACCGCTTTTAAATTTTGTTTACACTTAAGAAAACTGGTGAGGAGTACAACTATATCATGTTTCTTTCCTGCGAATGCGTAATATCCCCTCTCCCACTGCCATGCGGGAAGTATCAAACAAAACCGCTGCTATTTTAACAGGCTGTTGCTAGTTTTTCTTTTATCAATTGAGGAAGATCACGTATTGCTTCCTGCAATGTACTTAC
>AR_comb_assmDRAFT_10010822_pt1 | contig 10773 bp, 7 predicted proteins | sample ArasoioldDNA_FD_10543 | JGI IMG/M metagenome (IMG submission 10543) | reverse complement strand
TTCTACTTCCTCGAGATGAACACGCGGCTGCAGGTCGAGCACCCGGTCACCGAGGCGGTTACCGGACTGGATCTCGTGCGCTGGCAGATCCGGATCGCGCGCGGCGAGAAGATCGATCTCGATCCTGTGAAGCTGCTCGAGCCGCGCGGCCACGCGATCGAGTGCCGGATCTACGCCGAGGATCCCGACCACGGCTTCCTCCCGTCGCCGGGCCGTATCCTCGAGCTGCGCACGCCGGGCGGTCCGGGTATTCGCGACGACAGCGGCGCCACAGCCGGTCTGGAGGTGCCGATCTTCTACGATCCGATGATCTCGAAGCTGGTGGCGTGGGCCGACGATCGGCCCCAGGCCATCAGCCGCATGCGGCGCGCGCTTGGCGAGTACGCCGTCGCCGGCATCAAGACCACCGTGCCGTTCTTCGTCTGGCTCTTCGACCAGCCGGAGTTTCTCGAGGGCGCCTTCCACACGTCGTATCTGGACGAGGTCTTGAAGAGCCGAAATGGACGGCCGTTCCGGGAGCCGTCGGCCGACGCCGAAGAAGAAGCGGCAATCGCGGCCGCGCTCCAGGCCGTTCTTGCGCCGGGAACAGTGCCGCATGCGGGCGCCGTTCGGCTTCAGCCGGCCGACGGCATCGGCAGCCGCTGGAAGGCGGCGGCAAGATCCGAAGGGTTGAGGACGCTGTAGCGTGCGCTACGAGGTCGAAGTCGGCGGACGCACACGCCAGGTCACGGTCACCCGCGAAGGCGCAGGGTTTGCAGTTACCGTGGACGGACGCACCCGTCACATTGATGTCGCGCGCATCGACGCGCACACGCTGTCGCTCATTCTGGACAGCGTGTGGCCCAGAGACGCCGTCGTGGTCGCCAGCCCCGGCAGCGACGCGCTCACCGTGGGCGTGAACGGCCTGTCGATTCCCGTCGTCTTCAACGGGAGGCTTCGCCAGGGGAACGGGGAGAGGAAGGGCGTCAAAGGATCCGACCGCGTGGTCGCGCCGATGCCCGGCAAGATCGTACGCGTCCTCGCAAAGGTTGGCGATCCCGTGGCCGCGCGGCAGCCGCTGGTCGTCGTCGAGGCCATGAAGATGGAGAACGAGCTGCGCGCCGGCCGGGAGGGCACGGTGGCCGAAGTGCGGGTCCGCGAGGGCCAGTCAGTCGACGCCGGCACGCTGCTCATCGTCATTCAGTGAATTTCATCAATCGCCTTCGCGGCCACAAGGCCGTCCGCCTGTCGAGCTTCGTCGCTTCACTAGCGATGGCGCTCGTCGCGGCGGCGATCGTGGTGTCGTTGGCCGTCGATCTGGGCCCGATTGCAAAGGGCTACGCCGAAAAGTACGGATCGCGGTACATCGAACGCCCGCTTCATCTGGGGTCGCTCTCCATTCATCTCTTCAGCGGTCGAATCGAAGTCTCCGATCTCACGATAGACGGCCTGCACCAGGGGGACCGTCCTTTCTTTACTGCGAAGCGGCTGGCCGTGGGGATGGACTGGCGGGGGGCGTTCGCGTTCAGGCCCGACATCACCGTCGCCTCCGTCGAGCTGACCGACTGGGCGATGCTCGTCGAGAAGTGGCCGAACCAGCACAACTTCCCGCGGTTCACGCGGCAGGACGACTCGCCCCGCCGTTCGCGTCCCTTCACGGTGACCATGAAGTCGTTCACGGGCGAACGCGGCCAGTTTTCGTTCGAGGATCACGAGGCGCCCTGGAGCATCGTCTGCCGCAACCTGCATCTCGACATCACCAACCTGCCGGAATACCACGGCACGGCGACGTTTACGAACGGCACGGTGGTGATTCAGGACAACGTCCCCATGTGGGCGAAGATGCGCGCGCAGTTCGTCCTCGACGGCCCGCGCGTGCAGCTTCGGCGAATCGATCTCGACACGGACGGGGCAACGACCGTCGCGCGCGGCGAGGTCGACCTCGCGCACTGGCCCGAGCAGACCTACCAGGTGCAGTCGAGGGTCCAGTTTCAGCGGATGCGTGAGATTTTCTTCCGCAACGAGCGGTGGCCGCTCGCCGGCGCGGGCGACTTCGCCGGAACCTTCCATCTATTTAAAGACGGCCGCGATTTGTCCGGCGATTTCACGAGCGACGAGCTTGGCGTGTACAGCTACCGCTTCCCGAAGCTCTACGGATCGCTGCACTGGACGCCGCAGCTGTTCGAGGTCTTCGACGCGGGCGCCCGCTTTTCCGGAGGCGACGCCACGTTCAACTACTCCATCAAACCGCTCGGCTCGAAGACACGGCCGACGTCGCGGTTCGAGTTCAACGCGGAGAATCTCGACCTGGCGGAGCTCACGGACTTCCAGCAGCTTCCTGGTCAGCGCTTCGCTGGCTCGGCGTTTTGGCAGAACACCCTTGAATGGCCGATCGGCCGTTTTGCCGCGCACACCGGCGAAGGACACATTCTCGTCATTCCGCCGCCAGGCACACCGCCGACGGCGGCGCTGCTCGCCGACGAAGGCGGCGAAGGACCGGGCCGCGGCGGCTGGGGACCGTTCGCGCCGGTGCCGCTCCGGTCGCATCTTCCGATCGGCGGCGAGCTGTCGTACCGGTTCGGACCCGACGAGATCACGATCGGCCCCAGCCGGTTCCTGACCGAGCAGACGCACGTCGCGTTCGAGGGTTCCACGGCGTACGGCGATGTGTCGCGCATCACCTTCCGCGTGAGAAGCGCCGATTGGCAGGAAAGCGATCAGCTGCTTGCCGGCATCCTGACGGATTTCGGATCGCGGACGGGAACCGTCGCGTTCGGAGGGCGAGGCGAGTTCGACGGCCTGATGACCGGCGCTTTCCGCCGTCCGCGCGTCGAAGGCCGCTTCAAGGGCGACGACCTGCGCGCGTTCGACGCGCTCTGGGGTTCGGCGGACGGCCGCATCGTCATCGAAAACGGGTACGTCACGGTCAAGGAGGCGACCGTCAGCCGCGACGACTTCACGCTCGCCGTCGACGGCCTGTTCTCGCTCGGCTACCCGCGCGACGATGGCGGGGAGGAAATCGACGCGCGGTTCCGCGTCGAGCGCGGGGACGTCGAGACCCTGCGGCACGCGTTTCAGATCGATGACTACCCGGTCCTGGGCAAGCTGAGCGGCGAGTTCCACCTCACCGGCGCGTACGAGCGCCCGCAGGGTTTCGGCGGGATGACCGTAGTGGACGGCTTCGCGTACGGCGAGCCGTTCGATCGCGCGACCGCGTCGCTGCGGTTCGATGGCACCGGCGTGCGCCTCGATAACATCCAGATGACGAAAGGCGGCGGCGAAGTCAGCGGCGCCGCATACGTCGGATGGGATTCGACTTATTCGTTCAACGCCGACGGTCGCCGGATGCCCATGGACCGCGTCGCGTTCCTCCAGTACCCGGATGCCACCATGGGCGGCGTCGCGGACTTTACTGCCACCGGCAACGGGACCTTCGACGTGCCGCGCAACGACATCCGCTTCCGCATCGCGGATCTGTCGGTTTCCGAGGAGCCGGTCGGCCAGGTCACCGGCACGCTGGCGATGCGTGGCGCCGACCTGAGCGGCGAGGTCGACGCCGCCTCGCCGCGCCTGGCCATCACGGGAACCGGACACATTTCGCTGGCGCGGCAGCGGGATTCCGAGATCACGTTCCGCTTCCACGACACGTCGCTCGACCCGTACGTCCGCCTCTTCGAGCCGCGGCTCTCTCCCTACACGACAGCCGTCGTCAGCGGATCGATGCGCGTCGTTGGCGATTTGTCCGACGTTGGCCGGGTTTCGGTCGACGGCGTCGTCGACAAGGTGGAAATGCGGCTCTTCGACTACGGCATCCGGAACGCGATCCCCGTGCGGCTGACGCTCGATCGCCGGGTGATCAAGGTCGAGGACCTGCAGCTCGTCGGAGAGGACACGCGCCTTCGTGTGACCGGTGCAGTCAACCTCAACGACGAACGGATCGGTCTCCGCGTCGTCGGGGACGCCAACCTCGGCATCCTGCAGGGCTTCTTCAAGGACGTTCGCGGCTCCGGCCGGGCCGAGCTGACCGCCGCGATCGACGGGCCGCTCAAGCAGCCGGTCTTTTCGGGCAGTGCGACGGTGACCGACGGCCGCATCCGGTACTTCTCGCTGCCAAACGCCCTGGACGCGATCAACGGCGTAGTGCAGTTCGATTCGGGCGGCATCAGGCTCGACGATCTCGCGGCGACGTTTGGCGGCGGACCTGTCCGGTTCGGCGGCCGTATCGGCTTCAACGGTTATCTGCCGGGAGACCTGAACATCACAGCGCGCGGCCAGGACATGAACCTCCGGGTACCCGAGGGCATCCGGTCGCTCGTGGACGCCGACCTGCTGCTGACGGGCACGGTCCAGTCTCCGACGCTCGGCGGGGTTGTCACGGTCAAGAGCGCCCTCTGGAACCGCCGGATCGACGCGCCCGGCAGCGTCTTCGACCTGGCGGGACGCCGATCGGCGAGCGGGCCCAGCGCCGATCCGGCGCCGACAATTCCGCTCAAGTTCGACGTGCAGCTGCGGGTGCCGTCCACGCTTCGCGTCGAGAACAACCTGGCGCGCATGGTGGCCAACGCTGAACTGACACTTCGGGGAACGTACGATCATCCCGTCGTGTTCGGCCACGCGGACATCGAACGCGGCGAAGTCACGTTCGAAGGCCGCCGCTACCGGATCACGCGCGGGTCGATGGAGTTCACCAACCCCAACCGCATCGAGCCGTTTTTCGACATCGAGGCCGAAACCAACGTCCGCGTGCCGAACCAGACCTACCGCGTCATCGTGGGCCTGGCCGGTACGAGCGAACAGCTGCGGCCGACGATCGGTTCGGATCCGCCGCTGCCGACCGCTGAGGTGCTCGCGCTTCTGTTTAGTGATGTTCGGCGCGACGCGAACCAGGGGGTCGCGCCCGAGATCCGCGCCATCCAGAGCCCGAACCAGGCGCAGGCCGACATCCTGACCGCGCGGGCGACGCAGGCGCTCACGACGCCGATTTCCGCCGAGGTGGGGCGCGTCGTGGAGCAGACGTTCGGGGTGAACACGTTCCAGCTGACTCCGTCGTTCATCGATCCCTACAGCACGCAGACCGGACGCATCAACCCGACCGCGCGGCTGACCGTCGGCAAGCGCATCTCCGACAAAGTGTATCTGACGTTTTCACGCAGCCTGAACACGACGATCAACGATCAGATCATCCTCCTCGAGATCGAGCAGAGCGATCGCGTGTCGTGGGTGCTCTCGCGCAACGAGGATCAGCAGACCTACGCGCTCGAATTCCGCGTCAGGCGCACCTTCTGATGGGTCGCGTCTTCCAGACTTGTCACGCGGGCGCCGCTTGGAGAGGGCTCGCGTGGCTCGTGATGCTCGTCGTGTGGCCGACCGCCGCACGTGCCGCGATCGCTGACTACGTGGGCAAGCCCGTGGGTTCGGTGCGGCTCACGATCGAGAATCGGGAAACAACCGACAGCTCGCTCACACAGGTTGTCGAAACGGCCGTCGGCCAGCCGCTGTCGATGGCGTCGGTGCGCGAGAGCGTCTCGCATCTTTTCAGCCTCGGCCGGTTCGAGGGCGTGAGCGTCGACGCGACGCTCGACGGCGGACGGGTCGCGCTCGTGTACCAGCTCAGCCCGATCCATCCGGTCACAAAGATCGAGTTCGCGGGCGGCGTCGGCGAACCCGGGATCGATCAGGATGCGCTGCGCCGCACGATCGCCGATCGCTACGGTTCGACGCCGCCGCTGGCGCGGTCGGCAGACATGGCGCGGGTCGTCGAATCGGCGCTGGAGGACCGCGGGTACCGGCATGCGGTCGCGACGCCGTCGGCCCGCGTGGAGCACGACCCGGAGCGGGCCACGCTGGTCTTCACGCTCGAGCCGCATGCGCGCACCCTGGTTGGCGCGATCGATCTTACGGGCCGCCCGACGATGTCACGCGAGGAATTCCTCGGGCGGCTGGGACTGAAAACGGGGACGCCGTACCAGCCCGCGAGGCTCGCGGCGGGCATCGACCGCTACGTCGCGGACCGCCGCTCGCACGGCTACTATGAGGCCCGCGTCGTTCCGACCGTCACGTTTGCCGACGAGGATCGCGTTGCCAACGTCTCGGTCGAGATCCGACCCGGCCCGCACGTCCGCGTGGTGTTCGAGGGCGACGAAGTGCCTGGCGGGCGCCGCGACGAGCTCGTGCCGGTCGAGCGCGAGGGATCCGCCGACGAGGATCTTCTCGAGGACTCGAGCAACCGCATCGAGGAGTACTTCCGCAACGAGGGCTTCCGCAACGCGAGCGCACCGCATTCGCGCGCGACGAACGAGGGCGACCTGCTCATCACGTTCGACGTCAAGAAGGGGCCGCTGTTCCGCGTCGACACGTACGAAATCGTCGGGAACACGACGGTTCCGATCGAGGAAATCACGCCGCTGCTCCGACTGCACGTCGAGCAGCCGTTCGAGGACAGTCGGCTGGACGCCGACATCAACACGATTGAAACGCTCTACCGCCGTCGCGGCTTTTCAGCTGCGCGTGCGCGATCGGCGTTCGAACCCATCACAGCCTCCGCGACGCCGGCGCTCGTGCCGGTCCGCGTACGGATCGCCGTCACCGAGGGCGTGCGGACCATCGTCGATCGCGTGGACGTCCAGGGCGGCCCGGCGATGGACGCGAACGACGTGCGCGGCAGGCTAGGCCTCCAGGCCGGCAGCCCATATGTGCCGGCGCAGCTCCCGATCGACCGCGACGCCGTCCAGCTCGCGTACCAGAACCTCGGCTACCAGAACGCGACCGTCGAGATCGTGCCGCAGTTCAACGCCGACCAGACGCGCGCGACGCTGGCCGTTCGCGTTCAGGAGGGCGCGCGTATTTTCGTCGACCACGTCCTTATCGTCGGCAACGTGCGGACGAAGACGGAGACGATCGAGCGCGAGGTTCAGGTTCGGAGCGGCGATCCGTTCAGCCTCGCCGCCATCAGCGAAAGCCAGCGCCGGCTCGCCGCGCTCGGGCTGTTCCGCCGCGTCCGCATCAGCGAGCTGCGGCACGGCACGGAAACGACGCGCGACGTCCTCATCACCGTCGAGGAGGCGCCGGTCACGACCATCGCGTACGGCATCGGGGCGGAGGGCAACCGCCTCGCAGAAACAAATCCGGATGGGACGGTCACCGAGCGTTTCGACATCGCGCCGCGGGCCCTCTTCGAGATCGGCCGCCGCAACCTGTTCGGCAAGAATCGATCGATCAACCTCTACACCAGCGTCAGTCGCACGCTCGTTTCGAAACTGACCGAGTACCGTGTCGTCGGCACGTTCCGCGAGCCGCGGCTCTTCGATTCCGCCGCGGACGCATTTCTGAACGCGACGATCGAGCAGCAGCATCGTTCGACGTTCGACTTTGCACGGCGCAGCTTCAGCGCGAACCTCGAGCGCCGCTTTCCAGGCCCCTATCGCGTGACCGGGTCATACTTGCTCCAGCGCACGCGCGTGTTCAACCTGAACACTGACGATCCGAACTACCCGCTCATCGACCGCGCGTTTCCGCAGTACCTGCTGTCGTCGTTCTCCGGCACGCTGATCCGGGACACGCGCGACGATACGCTCGACACCCATGACGGCAACTATCTGAGCGCTAACGGTCAGCTGGCGGCGGAAGCGATCGGATCCGAGGTCGGATTGATCAAGTCCTTCTTCACGGCACAGATGTTTCGCCCGGTGCCACACACCAGAAGCACCGTATTTGCGGGAAGCGCGCGCGTGGGGCTGGCTCACGGGTTCCAGGGTCTCGGATCGCTGCCGGCGGCTGAGCGGTTTTTCGCGGGCGGCGACACGACCGTCCGGGGCTTCGCGCTCGATCAGCTTGGTGTCCGCCATATCCCGCCGCAACTCGGCGACACCATCGACGCCAGCGGCGTCGCCATCGGCGGCAACGCCCTCGTGATCTTCAACGCGGAGCTGCGTGTGCCCGTCACCGGCGGCCTGGGGGTTGTGGGTTTCGTGGACACCGGCAACGTGTTCGCGAAGGTGACGACGATCGAGCTCGGAGAGATGCGAAGCGCGGTCGGCGGCGGCATCCGGTACAAGTCGCCCGTGGGCCCGCTGCGTATCGATTACGGCATCAAGGTGAAGCCGCTGCCCGGCGAAAGCCGGACCGCGTGGTTCGTCAGCTTCGGTCAGGCATTCTGATGAAGCGCGCCAGCCTCGCCATGCTCGTCGTCCTGCTCGCGTTGACGGTGAATCCGCTTCGCGCGGAGACGATCGATCGCATCGTCGCCGTGGTGGTCGGCCAGGTGATCATGTTGAGTGACGTGACTGCGGCGCGGGAGCTCGGTCTTCAGTCCGCCGACGGCGCGAGCGATCCAGTCCGCGCGGTCCTCTCGAAGCTCGTCGACCGCGAGCTGATGATCGTCGAGGTCGATCGCTACGCGCCGCCGGAACCCGACGCCGCAGCCATCGACCGTCAACTGGCCGTCGTGCGCGCGCGGTTTGCGTCGGCGGCCGATCTCCAGGCCGTCCTGGCGCGCGCCGGCATCGACGAAAAGCACCTCCGCGAAACACTCAGGCAGGATCTGCGCATTGCCGCGTATCTCGACCAGCGTTTTGCCCCGGCCGACCCGCGGCGCGCGACGCTTATCGCCGAATGGCTGACCGGCCTGCGCCGGCGCGGCGATATCGTGGACCTATACGCAAGCCGATAGTCGACAGTCGACACGCGAGCCACGAAACACGAAGTCGGAGCCACGAAAGCACGAAACTCGTAGTTCTGACCAAAAGCTTGCGTCGTGTCTTCGTGCCTTCGTGGCTGAATCATCTCGAAGCACTTCTCTTCCAGCGAAAAGAATCGTTTCGTGTTTTCGTGTTTTCGTGGCCGGTTTTTTCGAGTTTCGACGCTGACGTTGGCTGGACCAGCGGATGCTCGACTAACGCCCCCCTAGAACGAACTGCGCGATCTGCAGCAGGTCGAACCCCGAGTGGCTCACGATCGGTGCGACCGCTGATTGGCGCCGCACGTACACGGTCCCCCAGAGCAGCCCGATGAGCGCGATGGCGAGGGCGGCGTCCAGGCCTTGCGTCAGGTGGCCAGCCCCGAAGGCGATGGTCGTGAGCACGAGACCGATCGTCGTGCCGCCGAGCCAGACGCTGAAACGATGCAGGATGAACGCACGCTGGATTTCTTCGCGAAGTCCGCCGGCGACAATAACCACGAACGCGAAGAGCCACGCATCACGAGGCGATTCGAGGACGTCCTGCAGGGGATTGCGCGCGACGGTATGCAGCCACGGCGCCAGCCGCTGGCTTGAAAGAAGGACGACGCCCGCGATGAACAGCGCGACGGGCGTCAGCCAGAGGCCGACCAGTGCTTCGCGCGCGATCCGGCGGCTCCCCAGGATGATGTCGCGCGGCCGCTCTCCGTGCGCCAGCAGGAACGCCACGACCAGCCCGAGCACGACGGCCGTGTCGGCGAGCGACACGGTCACCACGTACGCGGGTGCAAGGCCGCCGCTGTCGGTCATCACGCGCCGCCCGCTCGCCGCGTACGTACCGCCGATCGCCAGCTGCGTGGGCAACCCCGAGCACAGCAGGACTTCGAGCAGCGCGACGACGCGGCCGGCGAGGGGGAGCGGTGGATCCTCGTTCAGCCGCGAACCCTGATCGTCAGGGGCTCCGACAACTTCAACGTCAGGGCCGATCCTTTCGGAAGGTGTACTTCCTCGCCGCGCGTCGACATCACGACGGCCGTGCCGGCGCCCGCGCCAACGGCGGTGCCGATGAGCGCGCCTTTTCCACCGCCGAGAATGCCGCCGATGATCGCGCCGCCTGCAGCGGGCGCCCCGATCTTGACCGCGTCCTTCTTCTTGGTCGACTGCGCGGTCCGCTGGATGGTGGCGGTCGTCATCCGGTATTTCTCCTCGCTGTGCGCGGGAGTGATGGTGTTGAAGCGCACCGCGAGGTGCGCCAGCCCCTTCACCTTACCCGATCGCGTGGCATCGGTGACAACGCCGCTGACGCGTGATCCTGCGGGCAGGACGGCGTCTCCGCTGATTGTGACCGCGTGCGACAGGTGGGCGGCGACGGCGTCTTCGCTCGTGCTCGTGTCGGAGCCAACCGACGAGTCCAACGTGATCGGCAGGGTGGTCCCGGCTGGAATCGTAACCTCACGATCTGCGGGCTTCTCCGTCGTCGCGGGCGTCGATCCATTTGGCACAGCCGTTGCCGCTCCGGCGGCCGTCGGAGTGGATGCTTGTGTAGAAGTTCCACTGCCGCAGGCCGAGGTCGTTAGGCAGGCGCACGTCAGAAGACTCGCAAGAAATAGTGTGAAGTATGTATTTTTCATAGGCTTACCGCCATCAGGTGCAAAGAAACCGCCAGCAGGCCGAGCCAGTAAATCCCGTTGAAACGAAGAGCTTGCGCACATTCCTTGACGGGGAGACAATGTAAAAATGACATGGTTGAGGTGACGAGTGACAATTACGACAGCCGGTGAACAGCCGCCGACGACCGACGCGGGAGCGAAGCAGGTCGCCGAACGTGTGCTGATCGTCGAAGACGAACCGGCCGCGCGCGTTGGCCTCGAGCAGCTGGTCAAAAGCTGGGGATTCGTCGCCGATTCGGCGACCGACGGTGAGGACGCGCTCCGCAAGGTGACGTCGTTCCGGCCGGCGATCGTCATCTCGGATCTCGTGATGCCGCGCATGGACGGGTTGTCCCTGCTGCGCGCGCTGCAGCAGCAGGGCGCCGACGTCACTACGCTCCTCCTGACGGCACAGGGCACCGTCGAGACGGCGGTCGAGGCGATGAAGGAAGGCGCCTACGACTACCTGAC
>AR_comb_assmDRAFT_10249887_pt1 | contig 10774 bp, 8 predicted proteins | sample ArasoioldDNA_FD_10543 | JGI IMG/M metagenome (IMG submission 10543) | reverse complement strand
GGCCCGGCGGGCCGGATCGGCGACCGCGCTCATCGGCGGCGGCTCCGTCTCGCACACGGCGTGCATCGCGTCGAAGGTCGAGAGGCCCGCGAGGTCGTAGGGCGGCCGCTCGGCGAGCAGCCGGTAGAGCACGACGCCGAGCGAGTAGACGTCGCTCGCGGTGGTCACGCGCTCGCCGCGGACCTGCTCGGGGCTCGCGTACTCGGGCGTGAAGCTGTGGTGCCCGGTGCGCGTGACGCCGGCCGTGGCCGCGCCGTCGTCGGCGAGCATCGCCGCGATCCCGAAGTCGAGCAGCTTCGGGTCGCCCTCGGTGGTGACCAGGACGTTGGCCGCCTTCACGTCGCGATGGATGACGAGATTCTGGTGGGCGTAGGCCAGCGCCGCGCAGACCCGCTCGGCCAGTTCCACGCGCAGGGGAATCGACGCCTGCCGCTCGCGGCACCACGCGTCGATCGGCCGGCCGTTCACCAGCTCCATCACGAAGTAGGGGAGGCCCTCGCCGGTCGTGCCCGCGTCGAGGAGCTTGGCGACGCCCGGGTGATCGAGCCCGGCGAGCACGCGCCGCTCGAAGCGGAAGCGCTCGACCAGCGGCGCGGCGCTCCACGCCGGCAGGACCTTGACCGCGACGCGCCGATCGAACTCCTCGTCGTCGCGGTGGCCCTCGTAGACGATGCCCATCCCGCCGCGGCCGATCTCGCGGATCAGCCGATAGGCCCCGACGCGACGGCCGACCAGTCCGGTCGCGAGCGACTGCGCGACCGCCCCGGCGATCTCCGTCGTCGGCTCCAGGAACGCCGGGTCGCGGTCGTAGGCCTGGAGCATCGCCAGCACCTCGGCGCGCATGGCGGTGTCGGGGCAGTGCGTGTCGAGGTACGCGGAGCGCCGGTCGCCGGGGTGCTCGCGCACCGCGTCGAACGTGGCGGCGACACGCGCCCACTCGTCGGCGTTCATGCGAGGGTCACGCTCCCGCCGTCCAGATGCCGGCGGATGTAGGTCTTCGCGGCGAGCCAGCCGCGCTTGACGGTCATCGGCGAGATGCCGAGGACCTCGGCGGTCTCGTCGATCGAGAGCCCGGCGAAGTAGCGGAGCTCGACGATCTTCGCGTGTTCGGCGTCCATGGCCTCGAGCGCCTGCAGCGCGGCGTCCAGATCGAGCATGTCGACGGGCGGGGCGGGCACCGACACACTGCGGTCGGTGAGCTCCACGCCGATCGCGCCGCCGCCCCGCTTGGCGGCGCCGCGGGCGCGCGCATGATCGACCAGCACGGCCCGGACGACGTGCGCGGCCACCGCGAAGAAGTGGGTCCGGTCCTCCCAGTGTTTCCCGGGCGGCTGCCCGGCGAGCCGCACGTACGCCTCGCCGACGAGCGCCGTCGGCTGCAGCGTGTGGCCCGCACGCTCCCGGCTCAAGTGCCGTGCGGCGATGCGGCGGAGCTCCGGGTAGACGATTTCGACCAGCTGCGGCAGCGCATCGGACTCGCCACCCGACCAGGCGCGCAGGAGACGGGTGATCTCGTCACGGTCAGGGGACGACACGCGCGGACATAATCGCACAGCCACCTCGGCCGCGCGGCCCGCGCACCCGTGCCTGCACGCTACTTCACGCTCGTCGGCCTCGCCTCGGGCGGGCCCATGGAGGAGCAAAGCGGAATCAGCGGGGAAAGCGGACCAGGGACCGGCCGGCTCGCGTTCGGTCGACCTGGCGTGACCGTTCTGGTTGAGGGAGGAAGCAGCTGTCCGTGAACAAGATCATCGACCTGATTCCCGTCCTCGACGACGCTGACGTGACCCGCGTCCGCGCCGCCGTGCACGCGGCCCGCGACCGGTGGATGCGCCGCGATCCCGTGCACCCGTTCTTCACGCTGGGCGCGGCCAGCTATCTCGACGCCCGCAAGGGGCAGTTCGCGCAGTACCAGGAGCTCGCGCGGGCGGGCAACCCGTTCCTGGACTCGACGTTCGGGTGGGTGCACGAGAAGCTGCGGCGGGCGGTCTCCGCGGTCGTCGGCAGCGAGGCCCGCTACGACGAGCGGCTGGCGCTGCCGGGCTTCCACGTCCACCTGCGCGACCCCGATCGGCCGATCCCGCCGGCGAGCATCCACTTCGACCTGCAGTTCGAGCTGATCGACTGGGGTCGGATCGGTGTCCCCGACGGGCGCGAGCAGCTCTCGCTGACGCTCGCGGTCGCGCTGCCCAAGGAGGGCGGCGGCCTGATGGTGTGGAACATCAACCGGATGGAGATCGAGGCGATGACCGACGAGGCGCGCAAGGCGCACATGGCGGCGAACCGCCACGCCACGCGCCACGCGTACGTCCCGGGCCATCTCGCGGTGCACTCGGGGCACCAGCTGCACCAGATGGCGCCGGCGCACGACCCCCAGCCCGACGACGAGCGCATCACGATGCAGGCCCACGCGCTGCCGGTCGACGGCCGCTGGGTCATTTACTGGTAGGGCTCGCCGAGCAGCATCTCGCCGGCCAACTCCCAACTTCCAACCTCCAACTTCCAATAAACCCTGCCGACGCCGAACTCAGCCAGGTTTGGAGTTGGGAGTTGACGATGTAACAACGGTACGACTCGTGCTGCGTCGAATGGCGTCGTGCGCCATATCGACACACGCGCAGTTGCTGCAGCCGCGGTTCCTCGTGGCCTTCAGCGAACCGGAGTCCGATTCCAGACAGAGTCGGCTGCCGCGCTGGATTGTTTCCTGACAGTCGGTCTGCTGGGGGTGTACCTGAAGGTCGCGATGCTCGCGCCCCAGTGGGAGGCGGTGGCGCGCTTCCTGGGCCGCCACACGCCGGACGAGCTCACCGCGCTCGAGCGGCTCGGGTTCTTCGCGAGCGATCTCGCGCTCGACCTCGTGGCGATCCCGGCCGTCGCCACCGCGCTGGTGTGCCTGGCCCGCCGCTCGTACCGCGTGCCGGCGGCGTTCGTCCTGAGCGCCGTGGTGAGCGTGGCGTATTTCGTCGAGCTGCGTGCCGAGAGCGAGGTGGGCCAGTACATCTCCGGCGACGTGCTGCGCGACGCCCTCGGGTGGTCGTTCGCCAACCCGTCCTCGGTCGCCGACTACCTCACGGCCGCGAGCCTGGTGAAGCTGGCGGCCTTGCTCGGGGTGCTGGTCGCGATCGTGCTGGCCGCGGGTCGGGTGCGGCGCGCGGAGGCCCGAGGGGATCGCGGGCTGGTCTGGCGCGCCGGGCTCTACGGGTTCGCCGCCGTCGTGATGGGTGGGGCCGCGCTCCTCGCGCCGGTGGCGTTCGCGGCGCGGCTGCCCGGATCGGCGTTGAACCAGAGCGCGGTCGGCCTGGCCGTGGAGGCGCTCGTCGCGCCGGCGCTGAGGAGCGATGCCGGCCTCCGCGGCAGCTTCCGCGACGTGCTGGCGGCCTCGCGCCGGCGCGCGCGGACGCCCGCGATCGATCTGCGACACCCGTGGGTCGGGCGCGAGCGAGGCGCCGACCTGCTCGTCTTCGTCATGGAGACCGGCCCGGCGCAGGCGCTCGACTTCGCTGCCGAAGGGCGGACGCTGCCAGGCGCCGGCCGGCTGTACCCCCGGGCGCTGGTCGCGGCGCGGCATCACACGACGCACCCGTACAGCAGCGACGCGCTGTTCTCGGTCCTCTCGGGTCTCTATCCGCAGGGCCGCCGCGCGCTGCTGCGCGGCGGCGACGCGGGCACCGTCAACGGGCTGTTCTCAGCGCTGCCGGACGACGTCGCGCTTCGCGGCGTGTACCTCCCGAGCCTGTACCGCATCGAGCTCGACGATCGCATGTACGGCGCGTTCGGCGCGACCACGCTCTACGTCGCCGATCGGCACCCGGCGGATCCGGAGCGCGCGGCCGCCGAACGACGGGCCGCCGACCTGGTCGCGGAGTTCGCGCAATCGGGCGGCCGCTTCGACGACGCGGCGGGCGAGGCGCTGCGCCTCCGGCTCGCCGCCGACCTCCAGGCGCTGGAGCGGGTGAAGACGGACGTCGGGGCCGCGATCGCGCGCGGTGAGCGCTTCGCGGTGCTGTTCTTTCCCGAGATCGGCCATGCCCCGTGGCGGGCGATCCACGGCGACGCCTCCGTGCTCGCGCGGGGCCATGCGCTGATGGCGCTGCAGGACCGCTGGCTCGCGGAGCTCGTCACGCTGCTCGAGCGGGCCGGCCGCCTCGATCGGACGATCATCGCGGTGACCGCGGACCACGGGCTCCGCACGCGCGCGGAGTATCCCGATCTGCCGGTCGGCGTCCTCAGCGACGTGATGTTCCACGTCCCGCTGCTCGTCTACGCGCCGCGGACGCTGGATGCGCCCTTCCGTATCGACGCGCCCACCTCCCACGTCGATCTGGCCCCCACGCTGCTCGCCCTGCTCGGTGCGCCGGCGGGCGCCGCTCGCATGCAGGGCGTGCCGCTGTGGCAGCGGACGGGCGCCGATCGGCTCTACCTGTTGGGCGCCGCCTATGGAGGCGCCGACGGCTTCGTCGAGGACGACCGGTACCTCATGCGGCAAGCGCTGTCGGGAGCGGTGTACGCCAGCCCGCGGCTCGCGTTCGGCCCCCGCGATCAGGTGCGTCCCGGCGATCCGCTCGTGCCGTATGTGACCGGCGAGCTCGAAGAGGCCCTGCGGACCCAGCGCACGCTCGCGATTCGCCTCAGCGAACACCCGGGCCAGGCGGACCCCTGATCGGATACCGACGCGAGCCGGCCGCGCGACGCCGCGACGCCGCGACGCCCGCGAGGCCTACGCGCCGCGGGCCAGCTGGCCGGTGAACCGCTCGCTCGCGCGCGTGACGTAGTCGAACCAGTCCACGAGGCCGTGCCGGCCGCGCAGGCTCGCGAGCGCGCGGGCGACGAGGAGCTGCAGGCGGGGCAGGCGCTGCCGCTTGTACTCGGCGATCGCGTCGGCGGACAGCCCATCCACGGTCGCGACGTCGAAGCGGGCATCGAAGTCGTAGGCGATCGGCTTGAGCGTGCCTGCGTCGGTGACGACGAGCGGGTTGACCAGATCGGCGAGCGGCCGCGTCGCGAAGGGCAGCGTGTCGCAGGTCCCGAGCAGGCCCCCGTAGGCGTCGCGATCCTCCCAGAGCCCGTGCGCCGGCGCGAGGTCGCCATGGACGTGGACGTCCCGCAGCTCCTCCTGGAGCGCCATGACGACCAGGTAGAGCCGCGTCTCGTCGGACGCGGAATAGAAGGTGTCTCCCGGGAGCGCGCGCGCCCGGCCCGCCCGGGCGATCGGCCGGATCTGCAACGCGGTCGCGCCGAGATCGACGAGGTGGTCGGCGAGGTCCGGCAGCTCCGGGATGGCGTCGCGCGCGAGCGAGATCGCGGCGCCGACCGGCCGGCCTCCCGCCGCGAGGCGCCGGACCGCGTCGCACGCCCGCGCGAACGCGCCCGCCCGGCCGCGGACCGTGTCATGCGTCCCGGCCAGGCCGTCGAAGCTGACCGCGAGGCCGTCGAGGCGCGCGAGGACCGCGTCGGTCCGGGGCGAGACGAGGAGGCCGTTGGTCACCATCGTGACGCGATAGCCGAGCGCTTTGGCCCCGTCGACCACGTCGGCGACCGGCCCGTAGACGAGGGGCTCGCCGCCCGACAGGCTGACCGCGGTGTAGCCCTCGGCGCGCAGGATCCGCAGCGCGGCGAGGATGGAGCCGGGGTCCAGCGCCGCGTGCCGGCCGGGATCCGACTCGGAATAGCAATGCCGGCACGCGAGGTTGCAGAGCCGCGTCGCGTGCAGGTGGACGATGCGGTCGGGCAGGAAGCCCGACCGCGCCGCGTCCCTCTCGGCCCGTCGATCAGCCCAGGAACTCACGGTTCAACCCGCGGCCTTCGAGCTCGTCGACCTCGAACGCCATCCGCACGTGGAAGCGATCCCATTCGATGATGCCGTAGGGGAACACCTCCCACTTCACGACGCCCTTCTTCTTCGAGAGCGAGGCGAGCGCCGGGAGCTTGTCGGTGTAGTAGTCCAGGCAGATCCCGTAGATGCACGGGTCGAAGCGCGCGATCGAGAGGCCCTCGACGGTGATGCGGTCCGCCAGGGCGTTGACGGCGGCGTCGCTCAACTTGAAGTTGGCGAGGCGGCGGGACAGACGGGTGGAGAGCTCGCTGGCGGGGGTGGCTCCTGGAGGCATCTGGAACTCCTTTGCGTCGGAAGGGGGAGCAGGTGGCCCTGCTCCCCGTCAACGCCCGACGGAGCCGTTTTGCACACCGGTGGGCAGCCGACTGCCCTGCTTGGGGTGGCGGGCACCCATTCCGGGGACGTAAACGACGCCACTTTGCGGCACCGCCGTTGCATTGCAGCCATGCACGCGATCCAACGGTGGATCACCGCAGTCGGTCCTGCCGGCGACCGAACTCTCTCTCGCACACGAGTCGACGATGAGCTGGATACCAGAGACACTGAGTCCCCAGGCTGGAGGTTTCACCCTTCCTTTGATGGGCGAGCTGGCGGCCACGCCGCTCCGCGTCCTGGTTCTCGACGACGATCTCGACAGCAGCGCCTGGGTGGCGGTGCTGCTCACGAGCCGTGGCCACACGGTCAAGCAGGTCGCGACCGGGGCCGCCTACCGCGACGCGCTCGCCAGCTGGCATGCCGACGTCGCGCTGCTCGACATGATCCTGCCGGACGCCGACGGCGTCGAGCTGCTGCACTACACCCGGAGCCACCACCCCGACGTCGAGGCCATCATGATCACCGGCCACGGGAGCATCACCACCGCGGTGCGGGCGATGACGACCGGGGCCTTCAGCTTCCTCGAGAAGCCGGTCGACGCGGGCCACCTCTCGGCGCTGCTGGACAAGGTCGGCGAGCGCGTCGCGCTCGTGCAGGAGAACCGCCGCCTTCAGGCGGCGCTCGAAGGCACGCCCACCTTCCCGAAGCTGGTCGCCCAGAGCGAGTCGATGAAGCAGCTCTTCCGCCTCATGAGCGTGGTGGCGCCTACCGACGCCAACGTCCTCATCCACGGCGAGAACGGCACCGGTAAGGAGCTGATCGCCGAAGCGATCCATCAGAACAGCAAGCGCGCCGGCAAGCCGTTCGTCCGCCTCAACTGCGCCGCCATCCCGACGGAGCTGCTCGAGAGCGAGCTGTTCGGCCATCGCAAGGGCTCGTTCACGGGCGCGATCGCCGACAAGGTCGGCCTCGTGGAGCTGGCCCACGGCGGCTCGCTGCTCCTCGACGAGATCGGCGAGATGCAGCCGGCGCTGCAGGCCAAGCTGCTGCGCGTCCTGCAGGAGCGCGAGTTCCGGCCGATCGGCGGGACGCGCGCGATCACGCCGGATTTCCGGCTGATCTGCGCCACCAACGTCGATCTCGACCAGGCGCTGTCGAACGGCACGCTGCGTCGGGACCTCTACTTCCGGATCAACACGATCACCCTGACGGTGCCGCCGCTGCGCGAGCGGCCGGACGACATCCCGCTGCTCGCGGAGCACTTCCGCGTCCATTGCGCCGACAAGCACAAGCGCGAGGTCAAGGGGTTCGAGCCCGAGGCGCGCCGCCTGCTCGTGCGCCACACGTGGCCCGGCAACGTCCGCGAGCTGGAGCACGTCGTGGAGCGCGCCGTGATCGTCGGCGAGGGCGACCTCATCCGTGTGTCCGACATGCCCGAGGCCATCCGCAGCGGCGCGCCGACGCCGCACACCGCGTTCAACATCCCGCCGGATCACACGCTCGCCGAGCTCGAGCGGATGGCGATCGTGCAGACGCTGGAGCGCACGCGCTGGAACAAGCGCGCGGCCGCGCACTCGCTCGGCATGTATCGGCCCACGCTCTACAGCAAGCTCAAGAAGTACAAGATCTACGAGCCCAGGCCGCGCGGACCCCGCAAGGGCGATCCGCCGCTTCCCAACGGCGGATGAGGGGATCCAGATGCCGCGATCGCCCCTTCATTCCATCGCTGTTTGCGAGAGTCTCGCCCGGGCGATCAGCGGAACCCGGACCGTCGACGAAATCTACGACATCGCCCTCGACGCCCTCACCGAGGGCATCGAGGTGTCCCGTGCGTCGATCCTGCTGTTCGACGCCGACGGCGTGATGCGCTTCACCGCCTGGCGCGGCCTGTCGGAAGAATACCGGCGCGCCGTCGAGGGCCACACGCCGTGGCGGCCCGACACCGAGGGCGCCGAGCCTGTCGTCGTGTCCGACGTCGCGCGCGACCCCTCGCTGGCGCCGTTCCTGCCGGTGATCCGGCGCGAGGGGATTGCCGGGATGGCGTTCATCCCGCTCGTCAGCTTCGGCCGCGTGATCGGCAAGTTCATGGTCTACCTGGACGAGCCGCGCGAGCTCAGCGAGGAGGAGGTCCATCTCGCCGCGCTGATTGCCTCGCACGTCGCGTTCGCGGTCGAGCGGACGCGCACGGCCGCCCAGGCGAATCGCAGCGAGGCGCGCCTGCGCTACGTCCTCGACGCCGCGTCGATGGGCACGTGGGACTGGGATCTCGCGCGGCAGACGGTCCGGTGGTCGGACAATCTCCAGCGGCTCCACGGCCTCGGGCCGGACAGCTTCGACGGCACGTTCGCGGCGTACGAACGGCACATCCATCCCGACGACCGCGAGCGCGTCCACGCCTCGATCCGCCGGGCGATCGAGGACGGCGTGCCGCACGACGTCGAGTACCGCGTCGTCGGCAGCGACGGCGTCGATCGCTGGGTCGAGGGCAAGGGGCTCGTCGAGCACGAGCACGGGCGTCCGGTCCGGATGAGCGGCGTCTGCATGATCGTCACGCCGCGCAAGGAAGCCGAGCAGGCGCGCCTGGCGTCCGCCGAGGAAGCGAGCCGCCTGAAGGACGATTTCCTCGCCACGCTGTCGCACGAGCTGCGGACGCCGTTGAACGCGATCCTCGGCTGGGTCCAGATGCTGCTCGCCGGCACCCTGCCGCCCGACCGCGCGCGCCAGGCCATCGACATCATCGGCCGCAACGCGAAGGCGCAGGCGCAGCTGATCGAGGACATCCTCGACATCTCGCGCATCATCACCGGCAAGCTCGAGATCGAGAGCCAGGTGCTCTCGGTGCCGCACCTGCTGGACGGCGTCGTCGGCGCGGCGCTGCCGGCCGCGCGCGCCAAGCAGATCACGATCAGCAAGCAGGTGCCCGACGGGCTGCCGGCCATCGACGGCGATCCGAAGCGCCTGCATCAGGTGCTCTCGAGCGTGGTGGCGAACGCCATCCAGTTCACGCCGGACCAGGGCGACGTCGAAATCCGCGCCGCGAGCACCGGCGACGTCGTCGAGATCACGGTCCGCGACTCGGGCGCGGGGATTCCGGCCGACTTCCTGCCGCACGTGTTCGATCGCTTCCGGCAGGCCGACAGCCGCGCCACGCGGCGCCACGGCGGGCTGGGGCTCGGCCTCGCGATCGCGCGGCACGTGCTCGAGCAGCACAAGGGCGAGATCCACGCGCACAGCGACGGCCCGGGCCGCGGCACGACGATGACGATTTCTCTGCCGGCGCGCACGCAGCCGCACGGCCACGCGCTGACGCCCTCGTTCGCGTCGCACGGCGGCCTCGCGCTGCGCCTCGACGGCGCCAAGGTGGTCGTGGTCGACGATCAGCGCGATTCGTGCGAGCTGCTCGCGGCGCTGTTCGAGCAGTGCGGCGCGCACGTGGTCCAATGCGCGAACGCGCCAGCGGCGCTGTCGACGCTGCTGTCGGCCTCGGTGCAGCTCCTCGTCGCCGACATCGCGATGCCCGACGTGGACGGCTACGACCTGATCCGGCAGGTGCGGCAGATCGACGCGCGCCTGCCGGCCATCGCGGTGACCGCCTACGCGTACCCCCAGGATCGTCTCAAGGCGCTCGCGGCCGGCTTCACCGCGTATTGCTCCAAGCCCATCGACGCGACGCATTTCCTGCGCGTGGTGCGCAACGTGATGCTGTCGACCGAGCTCAGCGCGCCGCCGGTCGAGCGCCCCACGCCGGCGGTGGACACGCGGACCCGACCCAACCGCACGCACTGAGCGACGCGGTTCCGTACGTACGCCATCCACTGCTCACCTCGGCCGCTCGCGGCCCTGCAATCGCTGGCACCACACATGCAACGGTCGTGGCGGGCTCGCGCGGGGAACCGTGAGGGCGGCGAATGGCCGAGCCCGCGTTCTGCCGCCGCGAGGATGTCATGCCCACGAATCGAGCACCGATGCCGGACACGTATCTCACCACGCCGCACGCGCGCGCGACCGTCGAGCCGGATCCGAACTGGAGCGACGCGCCGAGACGCTCGGTGATGGTGGTGAGCGGCTTCGTCATCGCGCTGGTCTCGCTCGTCGTCGGGTCGGTCGCCCTCGCGCAGATCTGGTTTCCGTCGTCGTACGACCTGGCGACCGGGAGCGAGCCGTTCCTGTTCCGCGGCGAAGCGCTCGCCGGCGTGATCCTCGGCGGGCTGGGCCTGGCGGCGGGCGCCGCGCTCGTCGGGATCGGGATGGGTCACTGGACGGCGCCGCGTCCGCCGACGAGCGAGGCCGACTACACCGGCCCCGGCCACATCGACGACCTGCACGATCCGCCACGGGTCGTCTGAGCGAGAGTCCCGGAGATCCCGATGCCGACCAACCTGGATACCACCAACACGTGGCTCGCCGTGATGGCGATTGCGGTCGTCGTGCAGACGCTGCTGATGATCAGCGTGGCCGTGGGCGCCTACGTCGCGATGCGCCGCGCCGGCGAGAGGCTGCAGCGGCTGGAGGACCGGCACCTCGCGCCGATCAGCGCGCGCGTCGCCGCGGTCGCCGACGACATGCAGGAGGTCATCACCCGCGTGCGCCGCGCCGATGACGGAGTGCGCGCAGGGATCGCGAAGC
>AR_comb_assmDRAFT_10435318_pt1 | contig 10775 bp, 7 predicted proteins | sample ArasoioldDNA_FD_10543 | JGI IMG/M metagenome (IMG submission 10543) | reverse complement strand
ATGTATCCGGAGCTGACCGCCAACGAGGTCGACTACGTCGTCGGCAAAGTCCTCGAGTGGGACAAGTCGGCGAAGTGACCCCGCGATACCGCGTCGTCGTGGCCGGCATGGGCAAGCGCGGCGTGCACCACGCCGCCGCGTTTGCGGCCAACCCGCGATTCGAGCTGGCAGGCATCGCGAGCCGCGATCAAAAGCGGCTCGAGGCAGCTGCAGCCAAGTTCGGATCGGCAAAAAGCTCAGCGGACGCCAGCCAGCTCGTGGCGGAGATCAAGCCGGACGTTTTCTGCTTTTGCACGCCGCCAAGCGTGCGGTTGCCGCTCATCGAGCTTGGCGTCAAGAGCGGCGCGAAACTGATCGCCTTCGAGAAGCCGGTTGCCATGACCAGCGCCGAAGGCATCGCGATCAAGCGCGCGCTCGACGCATCCGGCGTCAAGGCCGTCGTCAGCCACCAGCATCGCTACGGCGATCACTATCAGAAGGTGAAGTCGATCATCGCCAGCGGTGCGATCGGAAAGGTTCACACGGTCTACGGCACCTGTACCGGCTGGGCCGCGCACATGCTCAGTCATCTGGTCGACTACACGTCGTGGTTCAACGAGTACGAACCAGCGGAGTGGGTCATGGGACAGGCGGCCGGACGGGGCAAGCTCGACGACAGTCACGCGTCGCCGGATTACGTCGCCGGCGTTGCCCACTTCCGAAACGGCGTCCGCGGTACCTATGATTGCGGCGCCGGCGCTCCCGATGTCCCAGAGGTTCCGTATTGGTGGCGCAAGTGCCGGATCGGCGCCCTGGGAAGCGACGGCTACGCAGAGGTTCACACGGGTAGCGGATGGCGCGCGGTCACCAAAGATGGCGTTCAGTCAGGCCCGGGCGGAATGGATTACGACCACGACATGGCGCCATACATCCAAGAGATGGCGGATTGGCTGGACGATGAGGGAAAGCCGCATCCACTACGATTTGCCCGAGCGTATCAAGGACTGGAGATCGTCTCGGGTCTTTATCGATCGGTCATCGAAGGCGGACAGATCGCGCTTCCACTGACGAGCGGCATGGATGAACTTTCCGGACTCACGACGAAAGTACCTGCTCGAAAAGTACTCATGACCTTGTCGGAGAGCGCAAAAGAATATAAAGAATAGCAACCTCAGTCGGGCCCGAACCTCGTTCATACACCAGGGGGCGGCATGCGTTTACCGGCTCTCGTCGTCATTGCCACCGTGGGTCTCGGCGCCGGCCAGGTGCCGGTCATCCAGACTCAACCCGCGAATCAACCTCCGCGCGATGCCGTCAGGCGCGCGGAGCCCACCGGCACGGCGCGCATCAAGGGACGGATTGTCACGGCAGACCGCGGTCAGGCCGTACGCCGCGCCACGGTGAGCCTGGCGGCCGTGCCCCCGTCGCCACCTGCACGAGGCAATACCGATGGGAATTCCGGCTTGTCAGATCCGTCGAGCGCCGGGCCCGGCCGTGCAAACCTGGCCGCATTGATTCAGCCGCGACGCGCGACGACTGACAGCGACGGCCAATTCGAATTCAGTGGCTTGCCGGCTGGCTCATACCGGGTCTCAGCCTCGCCTCCTCAATACTCGTCGCAGTACCTCAGCATGGCGTACGGCGCAAGCCGGGCCTCGGCGCCGTTTTGGTTTGAGCCGGGGCAGACAATCGAACTGAAGGATGGCCAGTCAATCGACAAGCTCGTCATCGCTTTGCCGCGAGGTGCTGTCATCACCGGAAGGGTCATGGACGAGAACGGCGAGCCTCTCACACGTGCTCAGGTCTACACGCTGTCGTTTCCGCCAGGCATGTCACGGGGTCAACGATCCGGCGCTGGTTCAACGACTGACGATCTGGGTCAGTTCAGGCTCTGGGGGTTGAGCACCGGCGAATACGTCGTCGTCGCCGATGCGCGGGGCACGACATTCTCGCCTCCCAACGCGCCGCCCGAAACCGAAGAGGAGCGGGTGAATTTCGTGACGACCTACTATCCCGGCACGCTGGACGAAGGGGCCGCACAGCGCGTGCGCGTGAAAGCCGGGGCGGAAACCTCAGGGATCGACATACGAGTCGGACAGTTGCGCCTGTTTCATGTTTCCGGCTACGTCACGGATTCGCAGGGCCGTCCGCTGCTTGGAGGAAGCGGACAGCTGGTTCGCCGCGGCCCGGCCGCAGGCGGCCAGCCCGGATTCTTCGCGATGATCGATCCGAAGGGGCAATTCCAGATGCGGAACATTCCGCCAGGCGAGTATCGCCTGGTCTTTCGCCAGCAGCAGAACGTCACGCCGTTCTCGACTGAACCGCCGGAGCCGGTTGAAATGGCCAGCGTGCCGATCTCGATCGTCGCCACCGATGTGGACAACATCATGGTGGTTACGAGCCTGGGAACCACGATCACAGGCCAGATCGTTTTCGAAGCGGGACCGCCAACAGGTAACGTCGGCACCCCCGGTCAGATGCGCGTGTCTGCGATTGTCTCCAGCATGAATGATGGCGCAGGTGTGCCATCTCCGCCAGCAGGAACGGTGACACCCGACTACAGGTTTACGCTGAAAGGCCTGATGGGCGAGTACCTCCTCCGCACGGGTGTTGCAAATCAGTTCATGAAGTCCGTCACCGTCAATGGCGAAGACGTGACGGACGTGCCGCACGAGTTCAAGGCGAACGATCGAGTCACGATCACGATGACGACCAGGGTGGCAACCGTGGAAGGGGACGTCACCGAGATGCGAGACGTACCCCTCGCGGAGGCGGGAATTTTTCTGTTTTCTGAAGACAAAGCGGCGTGGCGGATGAGTTCGATATCGACGAGGCGAGGCCCGCTCGACTCCAAGGGCCATTTCCGGCTCCCTGGCCTGCTGCCAGGCCGTTACTACATCGCCGCGATTCCGCGCCAACGGCTCATGCTCCCGGGCGGTGACACGGATGCGGCCTTCTTCGAACAACTCGCAAAGGAAGCGACGTCGATCGTCGTCGGCGCTGATGAGCAGCGGACGGTGGACCTCCGCCTGCTGGATGCGTTCGCACGGCAGTAGCGCGGCGGCGCTACTCCGTTCGTAGCGCGACCATTGGATCGACGCGCGATGCTCTCCTCGCGGGCACGTATCCGGCGCCTGCAGCAATCAGCGCGAGAAAGATTGTCGCGCCGGCAATCGTCAGCGGGTCGGTCGGCTGCAATCCAAAGAGCAAACCCGGGATCCGGTTGGTTGCGACACGACCGGACACGACCGCCGCGGGGACGCCGATCATCACGCCTGCGGCGACCAGCAAGAGCGCCTCGCGCATCACCGTCAAGATAACGTCGGCGCGATTGGCGCCTAGCGCCATGCGTATCCCCATCTCCGCCCGTCGCTGAACGACCGAGAACGCCAGGAGTCCATACAGGCCGACGCAGGCGAGCAGGAGCGCCAGCGCGCTGAACACCGTCGAGAGCGTCGCAATCAGGCGATCGCGGATCAGCACCGCACCCATTTCTTCGGAGAGCGTGTGAATGTCGAAGAGCGGCAGATTGGGATCGATGTCGTGCACGGCCTGGCGCACCTGGGCAAGCGCCGCTCCCGGTGACGTCGCCAGTCGCACGTACAGCGCCATTTGTCCACGTCCGGTCCTCGTCTGCAGGAAAGTCTGATACGCGGTGGGCGGCGTTTCCTCGCGAACGCTCGTGTAGCGAGAGTCGCGGACGACACCGACGATTTCGATCAGGTCGTCCCGCTGCTTCAGGTGTTGGCCGACGGCAGGCGCGCCAGCGAAGGCCAGCCGGGCGAACGTTTCATTCACAACCGCTACGAGCGGGGACTGCGGAGACAGATCCCCCTCGTTGAAATCGCGTCCCGCGACCAGACCAATTCCCATCGTTTCGAAGAAGTTCGGGTAGATCATCGGAACGAGCGCGCGCTGCTCGCCGCCCGATGGCAGCCCGAACGGAATGGTGTTGCCTCTCAGCGAGGTCGGCGTGAACTGCGCCAGGCTGCACGATCGCACTCCGCCAATCGCTGCGACCCGCGTCTGCAGATCGCGATACGTACGATCGAGTCTCGGTGTCGTGCCTGGAATGTTGCGTTGATCGCTTCCTCGAGGTTCAACCCGGACGACGAGGACGCGATCGCGATCGACGCCGGAATCCTGACCGTTCAGCTTCTGGAGACTGCGGACGAAGAGGCCGGCGCCAATCAGCAGCACCAGCGACAACGCCACCTGCGTGACGCAGAGGATCTTGCCAGACCTCAAGCTGCCGCGCACGGAACGGCCAACACTCTTCAACGAGGGCGTCAGGTCGATTCGAGTTGCCCGCAGCGCGGGTGTCAGGCCGAAAAGGATGCCCGTCAAGACCGAGATCGCCGCCGTGAACGCCAGCATGCGCGAATCAGGATTGAGGCCGAGCGCGATCGGCGTTTGACCCGCGGACATGAAAGCAATCAGCAGTCGTGTGGCCACCAGGGCGAGCACGACGCCGCCGATCCCGCCAGCCAGCGCCAGCACGATGCTTTCTACCAGCAGCTGATGGATCAATCGCCGCCGGCCGGCGCCGAGCGCGAGCCGGACTCCGAACTCGCCGCTTCTCGACGCCGACCTCGCCAGCAGCAGGTTGGCCGTGTTGGCACACGCGATGACCAGCACGATGCCGACCATGCCCATCAGGATGAAGAGCGGTTGCGAGAACTGCCGACGCAAACTGGAAATCCCGGCCGCGGCAGACTGCAGTGCCAGCCGCTCAGGAGGCAGCGGTTCCCCCAACTTGTTCTTCGTCGGTACTGCCTGGTTGTAGATGGGCTCCATTTCGGCGAGAGCCTGTGCCGCGGTCACACCTGGCGCAATCCGGCTCACGATCTGCAGCCACATGCTGTAGAGGATCGGATCATTCAGCAGGTTCTCGGAATCCGGCATCGCGGTGGGTTGCATCATGAGTGGCAGAAACAGGCTGGGCGAGGTGCCAACCTGAACGCCGAAGAACTCCGGCGGCGTCACTCCGATGACCGTGAATTGAGTGCCCGAGATTGCGATGTTGCGGCCGATGACCGATGGCGATAGCCCGAAGCGGCGCTTCCAATAGCCGTAGCTGATCATCGCCACCGGATGACCGTTCGGCACCACATCGTCCTCCGCCGAGATCGCACGGCCTGCGATCGGGCTCACGCCGAGCAGCGAGAAGTAGTCGCCCGAAACGAGCTGCCCGTCGGTGGTCGGTTCGAGGCTGCCGTCGAGGCTGACGTTGAGGCGCACCGGCGACCACGCCGCCAGCCCGGTGAACCCGCTCCCCTTTTGCTGGCGCATGATCCGGTATTGCGGGTAGGTGAAGCCACCCTCGAAGGCCGTTCCTCGACTGTGCGTCAACAGCACGAGCCCCTCGGGATCCTTCACCGGCAGCGTTCGCCACATGACGGCGTCGATCAAGCTGAAGATCGCCGTGTTGGCGCCGATCCCAAGCGCCAAAGACACGGTGACGGCTGCCGTGAAGACCGGACTCTTCCGCAGCAGCCGCAACGCATATCCGATGTCCTGGATCAGGCTCTCGAGGAAGAACATCACGCAGCCCTCCCCTTTCGCAGGCGGTACAAGTGATTGACGCGGCTCGCCACCGTTTGGTTGGTCGCGGTGAGTTGTCTACTTTGAAACAGTCTCCTTGAGCGCTTCAAAAAGGATTTGAATGGCTGGCGCGACGGAATCGACCGGCAGATACTCGGCGTCGCCATGCATCGACATCGCCGCTTCGGCGGGGACGATGACCGGCGTGAAGCCGTAACTTTTCACCCCTTTGGGTCGAAAACTATTCGCATCGGTGCCATACGGCACGACCATGGGCGTCACGATCGCTTCAGGATGACGACGCTTCACGGCTGATTCCAGCGCGCGATAGAACGTCGAATCCTGGGTCGTGACGATGGGATCGTCGCTCTCGTAAGTGATCTCGATCTTGATCTCCGGGTCGGCGAGCCGACGTCGAATCTCCGCCATCCACTGATCCTTGGATGTACCGGGCAGCACACGACAGTCGATCGTCGCTTCAGCGACGGAAGGGATGACGTTGACCTTCGGCGGATCCCCGACGCCCGATCTCAGGCTCGTCAGTGAAATCGTAGACTTCTGGATGGCATTGTTGAACTTGTTCGCGGCCAGGGTCCCGATCCGAGACTTCATCGTGTCGATCACCGCGAAGGACGAGGCCGGTATCGGTTCGCTCAGCAACCGACCAAGCGCCCGGATCAGCCGATCGTTGGGGTTCTGATCGTGCGGCTGCGATCCGTGTCCCGCAACCCCCTCGGCGCGCAGCTTCAGCCAGAGAATCTTCTTCTCGGCTACGGAGATCCCGAATGCGAGTTTTCCTGCCGCGAAGAGATCGCGGCTGCCAAAGCCTCCCTCGTCCAGGATGTACTCAGGATCGATATCGGCATAGTGTTCGTTGCGCATCCATCGCGCGCCAAGCGTGCCGCCCGTCTCCTCGTCCGGGACCGCCATCAGGATCACATCGCGGGCGAGCGGTACGTTCTGCCGCTTGAGCGACAGGAAGGCCATCAACTGGACGACGCCGAGGCCCTTCATATCGATCGAGCCGCGTCCCCAGATCTTGCCGTCGGCGATGTCGGCGGCGAAGGGATCGTGCTGCCATCGTGATGGATCGGTCGGGACGACGTCCATGTGGTGCAGGAGCAGCAGCGGCTTTGCTGGGCCCGTGCCCTTGAGTCGCGCGACCACGATGGAACGACCCGGGCCCGAGTCGTAGCGCTTGACCGAGATTCCTTCACGCTGAAGAATTCCCGTCAGGAAGTCCGCCGCTTTCACGACGTCGCCTGGCGGGTTCGACGTGTTGATACGGACGTATTCCTGGATCGTTCGAATGGCTTCGGCGCCGGTGGCCTGCCAGTCAGGCGCCTGGGCCCTGGCACCGGACGCGCTCAGGCCACACAGCAAGAGTCCGGCCACGATCAACGCTTGACGAGTCAAGGAATCCTCCACAATGCGCATTGCGTCGCGCTCGGTGCGAATGTTACAACGTCGCTGATGGATCCACAGTCACTCGCGACAGGTTTTCTCTGGTTTCTGGCGTTCCTGTTTTCGACGACCGTGCACGAAGCTATGCACGCGCTGGCGGCTCTGCGTGGCGGCGACCCGACGGCGTATCACGGCGGTCAGGTGTCGCTTTCTCCGATTCCTCACATCCGGCGGGAGCCGATCGGCATGCTGATCGTGCCGCTGCTGACCGCGCTGACCCAGGGGTGGGCGATTGGCTGGGCGAGCACACCCTACGATCCGCGATGGGCGGCTCACTATCCCAAACGCGCCGCGATCATGGCCGCGGCCGGGCCGGCCGGCAACCTGCTGATCGCGTTCGCTGCCTTCGTGTTGATCAAGATCGGCCTGGCGTCAGGCTGGTTCGTGGCGCCCGACAGCGTCTCATTCGAGCACCTCGTCAGCGCCGCCGATCAGGGCCGATCCTTTGTCGGCGAACTGCTGTCGATCTTTCTCACGCTCAACGTTCTGCTTTGCGCGTTCAACCTGATTCCGCTGCCGCCGCTCGACGGCGCGTCGGTCATCGGGCTCTTCGTGCCTGAAAGCATCGCCTTCAAGCTGCGCGGCCTCAGTCACACCCCAATGTTTCAGATGATTGGCTTGCTCGTTGCCTGGCGAATCTTTCCCGCGATTGTCGGACCGCTGTTCGGACTCATCCTCAAGGCCGTCCATCCCTCCCTCGGCTACTCCTAATCGAGCATCCCCTCTTTGCCGGGTTCGGGCAGCCAGAAGCTGGCGATGAATCCAGTCACGTAAACGAGAAGCCCGACTGCAGCGGCGGCGTATGCCATCTGCACGCTGGGCGACGATCCGGGCATGGTGCCGGCAAGCGACGTCGTTGCGAGCGCAGCGGCGGTGCCGATCATGCGTCCGCCGACGTTGGCCGCGAAACTCTCACCAGTGCCGCGAAGATACGTGGGAAACACCTTGGGGATGTAGTTGCCCCAGAAGCTGAATTGCGAAACGGTGCAGACGGCGACGGCAAAGATTCCCCATTTCGCCCACCCGAGCGATTCGTGCGGCGCGAGCAGGAACACGACCGGAAGCACGACGAGCCCCGGCACCTGAAAAATCCACAGAAGCGAACGCCGGCTGACAATGCGGACGGCGAGAAGCGCGAGCAGCACGCGTCCGGCCAGCCCGCCCATTTCCTGGAACCATTGAACCGCGGCAACCGCCTGTTGTCGCGCGGCCGGCGGCAGCGTCCGCACGTCCGACAACCCTGGCGCAATTTGCTGCGGCATCTGCTGAATGGCGCCGAACGCAGCGCCAAAGCTGCACGCAAACATGATCGTGGTGACGATCGTCGTGCGCCGGAATTGCGGGGCGAAGAGATCCGCGAGGCTGGGGCGTTTCAGGGTGCCTGCCGCCTTCTTCTCTCGCCAGACCGGCGACTCCGGCAGGAACGGACGAATGAGGATCAGCGGGATCGCCGGGATGACGCCGGACATGAGCGTGTAACGCCAGGGCTCGTGCTCTCCGTGGATGGCAGGGAGAGACGACGTGTAGTTCACGATCAGGGCATACATGCCGGTGACGAGCACGCCGCCAATCGAACCGAACGCCTGCGTCCAGCCGAGCACGGATTCACGCTGGGACGGATCGTGGAAGAGCTCGGCGAGCCACGCGGTCGCGGCGACGAACTCGACGCACACCCCGATGAAGGTGGCGCAGCGAAGGATCAGCAGCCAGTTCAGGCTCGTCGTGAACCCGGCACCGAACGCCGACAGCGCGTAAATCAGAATGCTCCAGGTCAGCACGCGGCGCCGACCCAGGCGATCCGTCAAGTAGCCGCCGACGAGACCAAAGATCCCGCCGCACACCGCCGGGACGTAGAAGAGCAGTCCGAGCCAGCGTCGATACTCGGGGCTGCCGAATGTCAATCCGCCGAGTTCGGTCAAGGCGGGGCGGTTGATCAGCGGAAACATCAGCAGCTCGTAGGTATCGAAGGCGAAGCCGATCGCGGCAATCACGCAGATGAGCCACTGAATGGCCGTGAGTCGGTTCGAAGTGTGCATATCGACGCTGGGATGTCGGCCGTGTGATGAGGCGGGTCGATCCCGCAAATCAATGGGCGTTTTCGAGAATGGTAGAGTCTACTGCAGATGGTCCCATTCGATTTTGAGTCGCGCACGCGGGTCGTGTTCGGCCGGGGCACCGTTCAACGGGTGGGCCAGCTCGCCAGAGGGCTCAACTTTCACCGCGTCCTCCTCGTCGCCGATCGCGGCGTCCTGAAGGCGGGCCACGTCATCGCGGTGACCACATCGCTGGAGAACGAATCGATCGAAGTTCTGCCGTACCATGACTTCGCCGAGAACCCCGACAGCGCGATGATCGACGCCGGAGCCCGTTTCGCCGCACCGCTTCGCGTGGATTCCGTCGTCGCGCTCGGCGGCGGCAGCTCTCTCGACTGCGCAAAGGGCATCAACTTCGTGCTGACCAACGGCGGCAGCATGCAGGACTATCGAGGGTACGGAAAGGCGCGCACCCCGTTGCGGCCAATGATTGGAATCCCGACCACCGCGGGCACTGGCAGCGAGGCCCAGAGCTACGCCGTCATCTCCGATGCCGCCACCCACATGAAGATGGCCTGCGGAGATCCATCGGCAGCGGTGCGAATCGCGCTGCTGGATCCCGAGTTGACGCTGACCGCGCCGCGGCACGTCACCGCCATGGCCGGGTTCGACGCCATCGCGCACGCGGTTGAAACCGCCGTCACGATCCGGCGGACGCCAGCGTCGGACACGTTCTCGCACCGGGCGTGGCATCTGCTCAACGATGCGTTCGAGCGTGTGCTGTTGCACCCGGCCGATATCGAGGCGCGCTCCGCGATGCAACTGGGGGCGCACTTTGCCGGAATGGCGATCGAGCAGTCCATGCTCGGCGCGGCTCATGCGTGCGCCAACCCGCTGACCGCGCGCTACAAACTCACCCACGGGCTGGCGCTCGCGATCTTGCTCCCGCACGTCGTTCGCTGGAATGCGCAGGTGGCGGTGGAACGCTACGCCGCGCTCATCGGTTCGCCCCGCCGGCGCGCGCGCGACGAAGACGCGGCCGAAACCCTGGCGCGGCGGCTCGAGGATCTCGCGCGGGCTGGCGGACTGGCAATGACGCTGTCGGACAGCGGCGTCGAGGAAAGCGCGATTCCCGACCTCGCCGCCCTGGCCGCCGACCAGTGGACCGGTACGTTCAATCCGCGGCCGTTCGACGCCGACGGCGCCGCCGAAATCTATCGGGCGGCATTGTAGCCCTCCAATCACTGATCACTCCCGACGCGCTCGTTCGCCAAGAAGCAACCAGAAGCCAGCAGCCGACGCTGCGTAGCAGCGAAGGCGGACCGGACCACGGATCCCGGATGCCGGTGGGATTTTGTCTGCAGTAGAATGCTCAACGACTTCCTTCTTCGCGGAGCATTTATGAACTGGCTGACGTTCGTGGCTGGCGCGGTCTTGTCGTGGGGCGTGTACGGGGCGATGCTCCATCAGGGCCAGACGAAACTCGGGAGCCCGATGCGCGCGTTGCTGTGCGTCGGGATCGCCTACTTCCTCATCGGCGTCCTCTTGCCGGTTTTCACGATGATGTCGCAGGGGCAGCTCGATTCGCGCGGCTGGAACTCGTCTGGCGCCACGTTCGCAACCGTTGCCGGTGCGCTCGGCGCGATTGGCGCCGCGTGCATCATCTTCTCTTTCCGCGCCGGCGGGCTTCCGACCTATGTCATGCCGCTCGTGTTCGGCGGAGCGCCGCTCGTCAACGTGCTGTACACGATGGCG
>AR_comb_assmDRAFT_10378300_pt1 | contig 10776 bp, 9 predicted proteins | sample ArasoioldDNA_FD_10543 | JGI IMG/M metagenome (IMG submission 10543) | reverse complement strand
CTGCCCACGGCCGATGGCGCGATGATCGACAAGGACAATCAGCTGATCCTCGCGCGCTACCAGCAGAAGGTGTACGCCTTCAACCTTTCCTGCCCTCACCAGAACACGGCGCTCCGCTGGTACCCGGACGACGGACAGTTTCAATGCCCCAAGCACCACTCGCGCTATCGGCAGGATGGCGTGTTCATCTCCGGCCGTGCCACGCGCAGCATGGACCGGCTCGGCATTCGGCGCGACGGGGCGAACGTCATCGTGGACGTGAGCAAGTTCTATCGGGAAGACCAGAATCCCACCGAGTGGGCGGCGGCTGTACTCCTGCTCTAATTCGTGAAGAACCGTCACGCCATCTTTAAAAAATCTTCATGAAGCTTGGTGCATGCTGAGGCACCTACTTCCTCGAGGTGCGTATGCGTCGTCACGTCTTCCTATTGAGCGTGGGCCTGCTGTTGAGTCCGGCGATGGCGAGCGCCGGCGGCGGACGCGCGAGGAAGCCTGGGGGTGAGGCGGCTCTGGCGCTGGGGCGCGCGTATGCGGCGTCCTACGCATGGTCGCGCTATCACGCGATTCCCAGTTTCTCACGCCAGACGGGTCTGGCCTGCAACGTCTGCCATACGGCATTCCCGATGCTCACCACGTTCGGGCGCCAGTTCAAGCTCAACGGCTACACGATGACCGGCCTGCAAACCATTGGCGGGGGGCAGAACCAGGAGCTCAAGATCAACCTGATTCCACCCGTTTCGACGATGTTCCAGACCTCGTTGACCCAAACGTCGAAGGCGCAGCCGGGGACACAGAACGGCAACGTCGAGTTTCCGCAGGAGCTGAGCGTCTTTTTCGGCGAGGCGATCTCGCAGCGCATGGGAACATTCATCCAGATCACGTATGACGCCACGGAAGGCTCTCTGGGGATCGACAACATCGATCTCCGGTACGCGAATCATGGCAAGATCGGCTCGAAGCCCGTGCTCTACGGCTTCACGGTCAACAACAGTCCCACCGTGCAGGATGTGTGGAACACCACGCCGGTGTGGGGCTATCCGTTTGGCTCCTCCGGAGTCGCGCCAACGCCTGCCGCTGCGCCGCTGATCAATGAAGGCCTGGCGCAAAGCGTCGCGGGATTCGGGAGCTACGCACTCTGGAATGACCACATTTATGGCGAGTTCTCGGTGTATCGGTCGGCGCCCCAGGGTGGTGCGCACCCGCCTGATGCGTCATCGGAGCTCATCACGAAGGGTGTGACGCCGTACTGGCGGTTTGCGTATCAGCGGAACGTCGGAAAGCACTATGTCGAGCTTGGCACATTCGGTATGGCATCCAGCCTGTATCCGACCGGCGTGACCGGACCGACCGATCGCTACGATGATATCGGCGCGGATCTCCAGGTCGAGCGCCACGTGGGCAAAGGCGGCGCGGGAAACTTTGTCCTGCACGCGAGCTACATCCATGAGCACCAGACGCTCGATGCGACGTTCGCCGCGGGCGAATCCAACGCCAAGAACGACCTCAACACCGTGCGGGCCGATGCGTCCTGGCTGACGCCGTCGCGCTGGGGCGGCACGCTCGGCGCGTTCTCGACGAGCGGCACGGCCGACACGTTGCGCTACGCCCCGGGTGACGTCACGGGGAGCGCCACGGGGAAACCCAACAGCAGCGGCTACATTGCCGAACTGCAATTCATGCCGTGGATCAACACGCGGTTCTCGGTGCAGTATGTCGGCTATCAGAAGTTCAACGGGGAAAGCAGCAACTACGATGGGGCCGGAAGAAGCGCGTCGGACAACAACACGCTCTACGTCCTGGTTTGGTTGATGTTCTAAGGCGGTCGAATGATCAATGTCCAATGATCAATGATCACTGATCATTGGACATTGATCATTGGACATTCTTCAGCACGGAGAGGGGGGGATTCGAACCCCCGATAAGGTTTTAAGGCCCTATAACGGTTTAGCAAACCGCCGCCTTCAGCCACTCGGCCACCTCTCCAACTCTGCGGGCTTCAAGTTATCGAGCAGCGCGCGGGTGTGGAAGCGGTCTGTTAGCGACTGGCTTGATCCGGAATGCGCGACGAATGCCCACTCACCAGCTGCCACCGACCGGCTCGTCGCACAAACACGTCCGTGAAGCGGTTGCGACGCACCACGGCTTGACCTTCGCGGTTTTGCAAGAAAACGCTGCTCCGTGCATTCAAGATCGCGACGTCGCCGTATCGCAGTAAGCGCGGCTCATCGATTTCGGACCGATAATCTGCCTTCCGACAGTCCTTTTCCGTGGCCAGATCCTGCTGCTTGTTCGTCACACCGCCGCTCGCATCCGTGAACATGAACTCCTCGGCCTCGATGTAGGCGAAGTACTTGTAGTCACACTCTCGATTGGCCCGCGCGATCTCGTTCTCGATCTGCACCAGCTCACGCAACAGCGTCGTGTCCCCTTGTTGCGCGAGCGACAGTGTCGCGACCGCCATCAGGGTGATGATCATGAGTTCCTCGTTCACTCCAAAACGACGTTAGCTGACCAAAGGGTAATTGAGTCCAGCGGCTCTGCAGCGACACTTCGCCAAGGAGGAAATATGACCGCCTACGGCCTCGCCGTCGTTGCCCTGGTAACGTGTGTCCCCGTCGCAGCCGCTCAGCACGCAGTACCTGCGGCACACCAGCCTGCTGTGGCAGCGAGCGCCGCCGCACCTCCGCACGCTCATTGGGCGTACGAGGGGGAAAACGGGCCGACGCACTGGGGCAGCCTCGATCCCGCGTATCACGCCTGCGAGGCCGGCACGCATCAGTCGCCGATCGCGATCAACGACCCAGCACCGAAGGATCTACCCGCGATCGAATTCTCCTATCAACCCACGCCGCTGAAGGTGATCGACAACGGGCACACCATTCAGGTGACCTACGCGCCCGGCAGCTTCATTACCGTGAACGATCACAAGTACGAGCTGCAGCAATTCCATTTCCATCATCCGAGCGAAGAGGAAGTGAACGGCCGCTCGTATCCCCTGGTCGCGCATCTCGTGAATAAGGATTCCAGCGGGAGGCTCGCCGTCGTCGCCGTGCTGCTCGACGAAGGCAAGGCGAACGACGTCATTCAGACCATCTGGGCGCATCTACCGAAGGAACAGGGGAAGGAGGTCGAGCGCGCGGGACTGACCGCGAACGCGTTAAACCTGCTTCCGGACGCGCGCGGTTACTACACATTCACCGGGTCGCTCACGACCCCGCCGTGCACGGAAGGCGTGACCTGGTTCGTATTCAAGACGCCCTCGCAGATCTCGCACGACCAGATCGCGCAATTCGCCAAGCACTATCCGCACAACGCTCGACCACTCCAGGCGCTCAACCATCGCACCGTGGTGATGTCGCCCTAGATCACTGCGCTCCGGAGCGACCTGTCAGCCAGCCACTGCGAATGCGCAGCTGCTCGGCGGTCGCTCCGGGTAGCTCTTCGATTCGCCACGCAGCGGAATCCGGTCGCACCAACCTGAGCCCGGCCCAGCCGAGCGCCGTGTCGTAGTCCATGTCTTCGGTCCCGCCGACGTGCCGCTGGAACCAGTCGAACATGTCCACGCCTGAGACTTCGGTTACGGCGCGCTCGACATCTTCCTCGGTATATCCGCGCCCTTGGAGGTAATACGTCGCGCTTTTCGCGCCCCAAGAACGCTGCTTGAGATTGTTGAACGCGTCGTCGAGCGACTTGGCGTTGTTCGTCTGATGTCGGATGAAGAGATCGAGGTACAACGCAATCCCAGCGCCGTGCGTGTAGTAGTCGAAGAACGTCTCCCGGAAATTCGTCGGCTGCGCCTGCGGCGCGCCGTCCCAGAACGGCGCCAGCAGCGACGCCGTGCGCGCGGATGTGTACTTGCGGCCCGGATCGGTCAGGTTGTCGTTGATCAGTCCAGCCATCCGGCTGTAAAACGTGGCGGTGTCCTGAATGCCGGCTCGACGCAACGCGACCTGGCCATAGTACTGCGTCCATCCTTCCGCGACCCACAGCGACGGCTGGTACTGCTCGCGCGTGTAGTCGAACGGGCCGAGCGCGAGCGGCCGCACGCGCTTCACGTTCCAGACGTGGAAATACTCGTGCGCCGCCGAGCTGATGCCCGGTAGCAGGGCGGCCGTGTCGGTCCAGACGCGTCCGTTCTGGATTTGCGTCGAGTACAAGTGCTCCATTCCGTCGCCGCCGGGAAATCCAATGTTGAAGAGAAACGTGTACTGCTCGAGCGGTGGCGGACCGAAGACCGTGTTCTCGTACCGCACGATGCTTTCGACGTTCCTGACGAAGCGCTCGCGCGTTCCCGGTGGCGTCGGTCCGTTGTGATGGACCATGACGCGGTACTTCTTGCTGTCGACGACGAATGAATCCATGGTCAATGTGGCGGTCGGCGCGACCTCGGTCGGTGTGTCGATCAACAGATCGTAGTTCGGAAAAACGAAATGTTTCTGACCCGCCGACTTCACATCGCCGTTCATGATCGTCCAGCCGTCGGGCGGCGTGATACCCAGCGAAACCGGGTCCTGCTTGCGCCCTTCGACGTACAAGAACAGCGACGCGCCATTCCAGTTGGCGTGCGTGCTATCCAGATGCGAAAACGTGCCCGACATCGGCGCGTTGGCGAACACGCGGTAGCTCACGGTGAAGCTGTGGTTCGTGCCGGGAGTCACCCGCCACAACGAGCCGCTGATGCGATCCCACAGCACCGGCCTGCCGTTGGGCGCGATCACCGCAAAGTCCTGCACATTTTTCGCGAAATCCATGCGGCCGTAGCGGCCCGGCGACCACACAGGCATTTGGAGATTCACGGGCTTTGAGCCCACGTCCTTCACCGTCAGCGTGATCGCGTACAGATGGGACCCGGGATCGGGCATCGCGATGGTATACGCGATCTTGGGCGGCGCCTGGGTCGTGAGACTCGAGACGAGTAGCAGGTGCGCAATCACGCGAGAGGCTCCTCAGAGCAGGTGAATGTCTTCCGTCCGAAACCGCGCGTGCAGTTGCTTGATGAACTCGTGTTGGATGAGATGTTGGTCCGCGATCTCTCGCCCCCGCAGCACCACGGTGAGCGCGACGCCGGGCTTGCTGAAGCTGTTGAAGCGCACAAATGGCTTGAATCCATCCACGCCTCCCGCCACCTGAGTCATGACCGCCTGCGCGACGTCGAGTGAGACCGCCTCGACCCGCGCGAGGTCGCTGTCGTTGGCGACGGTCACCGGCACGAGCACCGCCATTTCCATCGCCGGCAGATAGTAGTTGGTCAGCGTGGTGCCCGCGAGCTTCGAATTGGGAACGATCGTCAGATTATTGGAAAGTTGGCGGATCGTGGTGTAGCGCCATGTAACGTCCTGGATGTGCCCCTCCTCACCCGTGGCGAGCTGTACGTAGTCGCCCGGGCGCACCTGCCGCGACGAGAGGATATGAATCCCGGCGAAAAAGTTGGCGAGCGTATCCTGTAGCGCGAGACCGATCGCCAGACCGCCGATCCCCAGCGCCGTCAGCGCCGGCGTGATCGACACGCCGAACGTCTGCAGAATGATGAGGACGCCGATCGTGATGATGACGAGACGCGCGACGTTCACGAGCAGCGTGGCCGAGGCGAGCGACCCCCGCAGTGGTCCGGACAGGTGCGAGACGATGGCGCCCACGAGCCGCGCGACCGACCAGCTGATCGACAGCACGAGCAGCACGAACAGTGTGTGCCGAATGCCGAGGGTCAGGCGGGTCGGCGTTTCGAGCACTTCCAGTGCGAGGAACAAGCCCGCCGTGGCACACCACAGAACGGTGGGTCCGCGCAGCAGCGCGTAGAGATAATCGCCCAGCCAGGAGCGGCGGCGGCGGCCGCCGGGGAACATCAGATATTGAAGAACGAGGCCGACGATGGCACCGCCGACCGCGAACGCGGCCGGCGGCCACACCGTCTTCAGTAGGGCAGGGTCGATCAAGTCTCCCAGCTTCGCCGGCTGGAAGCGGCATGCGCGTGCACGCCTTCGCCGAACTCTTCGATCATCTTCTTGTTGAAAGCCGCCATGCCTTTCTCCTTGTTGAATCGGCATGGCGACGTACCCCCGCAGGTCCGAGACGTTCTGCGGAGTTTGAAACGGAATTAATTCACTTCAGCCACATCTCGATCACGCCACCGCCATGGCCCGACCCGTAGCGTTGCTGCGCGTCGCCGGCATTGAGGAAGCGCAGCACTTTCACGTCCATGGCGCGGTATTCCCGCAAGCGACTGACGTCACCCGTCAGGATGGTGCCGTTCATCGCGACGTGTACGTCGCCGGCAGACTGGTCCATGATGCTGATCCTTCCGCGCGTGGCCAGCCAGTTGGGACGGAATCGCTGAATGAGGGACAGGACGTCGCTCGTCGATGTACCCTCGAACTCGTCGGGCTCGAGCACATTCTGATTGTAGGCCTGAGCCCGGTGGTGTTTCGTTGCGACGCGGATCGCCGCGGTGTCGGGCTGGGCCGGAACAATTGGCTCCGGATTGGGCGCTGCAGCGGGGCCGGGCGACGCGGGGGCTACGCCCTGCGCAGGGTCCGTTGCAGCGGCCGCCATGGCCGCGCTCGTGGGGGTAACGGCTGCCAGTGCCGTGGCCAGTGAATCGGAGCGGAACACCACCGCGCCGCTGCGAGTCTTGATCTCCACCGCCGCGCCGCCCGTCTCGCGGAATCCCACGACCTCGGCCTCGGTTCCCATGCCCAACGGGCGCTGCTTCTCGGTTGCGAGCGGCATCCGGATCGTCCAGTTGTGAACGATCCACGTGCCGGACGGCAGGCGCATGAACTCGACCGTCCCGCCGGCCTTCGGGGCGACCAGACCCTGCGGCAGATTCTTGTACGTGAACTCGAGCAGGCGCAGCTCGGCAGTCGTCCGGTCGAGCCACAACGTGCCCGCCACGTCAGGTTTGTTACGGCCCTTCGCGGGTGTGAACGCCAGCCCGATCAGCTGGCTCGTCTCGCCGTGTCCTTCCTTTGTCTCGAAGCAATGCGTCCGCAAGAACGGATTGCTCACGAGCACTTCGGCGTCAGGCGCCCAGTACGTGAATCCCTCAGTTCCATACTCCCCTAAAGGAACGACGAAACCCTGTGCTTCGAGCTCTTCGGGGGGGGCGCTCGTAAACGGCACCAGCCGGTAACCGACATCGCGCCAGGTAGAGTCCGTCCCTTTGCGATGTCCGCTGGCCGTCAGGTCACGCTGGAAGTGCCCAATGTCGTACCAGTAGTTGGGCTGGCGCGACGTCCACGCAACGGCCGTGAGCGCCTCCCGAACTTCGTCCCACATCGCTGCCACCGATGCGCCGCCGGCCACGTCGCACTGCCGGTCTCCTTCTACAACGACGCTGGCCAGTGACACGGGAATGGGATGGACCACGGCCTTGAAGGAGATCGTCTCGCCGCCCTGCAGGGTGAGGGGTGCGGAGACGTACGGGCGAAAGCCGATGCGCTTCGAGCGCAGCCGGTAGCGGCCGGGCGTGGAGGCGGTCAGCAGAAACTCGCCCGCGGCGTTCGTGATCGTCCGCGCGAGCTCGTTTCCCTGGTCGTCGATCATGGTGACAAACGCACCGGGAATCGGCGAGCTCGTGAGACTGTCGGTGAGCAGTCCGCGCACGCTTTGCGCGGCGCTTGGCGCCACCACCAGGAGGCTGAGCGCCAGGACGAGGACTAGCTTTTTTGTTCCCACCATCTGTGCCTCTGCGGTTCGAGCTTGTTGAGGCGGTACAGGTTTCTGGCAAATCGACCCACGAACAGCGCCACCATGCCCGCGAGGATCACGCCCAGCGTCCAGTTTGCCAGGACGTCGATCGGGATAGGCAGTGGCGACGGCCAGCCCGCGGTGATGATTGCCACGGTATTGAGCAGGATGAGAAGCAGTCGCACCTCAGTCGGACCGATGCGGCCGTACGAAATCTTGAAGACGCCAAAGACGGTGGATTCGAGGTAGACGTTGATCGACATCGCGAGGTAGACCACTACGACGCCGAGCGCGAGGCCGAGGTAGACGTAGGGCGAGAGACCGAGCCCTAGACCGATGATTGCCGTAGAGTAGGCATCCACGACGTGGTCTAGATAATAGCCGTACTTTGGGCGCTGGGTTCCACGGACGCGCGCAAGCGTGCCGTCGAGACTGTCGCCGAGCCAGTTCACGACAATCATCAGACTGGCCACCCACAGCCAGGCGTGATTGTAACGGGTCAGCGCGTACGCGATCCCGGTGCCGGTCGCGCCGATCACGCCGAGGCCGGTGAGATGGTTCGAGCGGATCCGGCGCGGCACGCGCTGGGCGAGCCACACGAGGACGGGCTTTTCGAAGCGGGCGAGCAGAAACGTCAATTCCCGCTGACCGCCGCCGGTTCCTGCTTTTTCCGTCACTAGTGCCAGCCCTCCGTCTTCACCTCGGCAAGCACGGACTCCAGCGGATTCAACTGTATCTCCGTCGGCGCGGCCGGCAGCTGGAGGCGTGTCTCCGACGTGGGGCCGCGGACGAGGATTCGGACGAGCGCTTCGCCCTGTGCGAACTTGATCAGCACCGGGACGTACATCGAGAAGTTGTCCGGCACGTCGCTCTGCCGCACCCGCAGCCGCGCCGCGATGCCTTTGCCGCTGCTGTCCGGTTCGGTCGTCCAGGAGAAGGTATACGTCGGAACCGAGGTGCCATAGACCCACTCGTTGAAGAACCAGTCCATCGGTACGCCGACGTGGCGCTCCACCACCTTCTGGAAATCGTCGGTGGTCGCACGCTTGCCGCGATACGTCGTGTAAAAGTCGCGCATCGTGGCGATGAAGCGGTCTTCGCTCATGTTGCGGGTATCGAGCAGCATGTTCCGCAGCATGTGCAGCACCCACGCGCCCTTTTCGTAGGTGATCAGCGAATAGTCGCCGCGCCAGCTTTCCGCGGCGCGCGTGCCGATGCCCAGCGGCGCCGCCTTGGAGCGCTCGCGGCGAATGGCTTCCCGGGAATCCTTCAGTGTCTTCAGGTATTTGTCGTTGTCGCGCAGGATCATCTGCATGTACCACATGCCCGAGAACTCGGAGAATCCCTCCGAGAGCCAGCGGTCGCGATATCCAGCGGGTTCGACGCCGATGCCCCACCACTGATGCGCCATCTCGTGCGCCCGGAAAATCTCGTCCTGCCCGTCGGTGGCGACACCCAGGAACGTGGTCCAGGACAAGTGGATCATGCCGGGGAACGCTTCGCCGTGCCAGTACGGGATTTCGGTCGCGTAGTAGTGATGGAAGAGCGGGGGGCCGTACATCCGCGAAAAGAACGACAGGCTGTTGGCGACGTCTGAGCCGACGAAGTCGAGCGGATTTCGCGCCGAGGTAATGAAGCGCGAGATGGCGACGTGGGCTTCCCGGTTGACCTGCACCGTGACCGGCGGGATGCGCGGATCCCGGATGTTGAGCTCGTCAAAGTGGCCGATGTTGAAGGAAATGTTGCGCGCCGGTTGCTCACTCACCCACCGGGTCGTCACGACGTCGCCGCTGGTCGACGAATCGGCGAGCCGGCCGATGGCCGCAAACTTGTACTTCTTCGGCGTGTGGAAGGTCATCGTCACCGGCACGCTCTGTACAAAGCTGTAGCGCGGGAACCACGTGCTCGGCGACTTGATATAGGCCCATTGGTCGAGCGCGGTGGCGATCGAGCGCTCGGACGGGTCGATCCACGGCGGCAGGAGATCGTCGAGGGCGGATCCAAAGCCGATCAGGTTGCCGTGATAGACGAAGTGCAAGTCGACCGTGTCTGCGGCGGCGAGCGGTTTGGGGAACCGCACCCAGAGCTCGCCCTGGTCCTTCTTGCGATAGAACGTGAGCGGCGTGCCGTCCTTCGTCGTGACGGAATCCACCTCGAGCTCCCCGTAGAGCCCGAAGTCGGCCCATTGGAGAGGGAAGCGGTCCGAGCGCCCGACGAGCTGCTCATTGGCGCGACCCGAATACTTGTAGTTGCCGTCGATGTTCGCTTCGAGGTCATAGGTCGTCGCGATGAGCGCGTCGGGCTGCTCGTCGGCGACCGAAACGCCTTTTACCAGATCATTCGCGCTCTGGAACTGGCACACGATCTCGCTGCGCTGACCCGGCATGTGACCACGCCGCAGCAGAAAGACTTCTTCGGCGTACGCGGGGTCGTACTGAATCATTACGCTCTCGCCCTTTTGGCGTTTGACGTAGGCGGCGAAGTACCCGGTCGTCGTGTTATTCAGGAGAGCGGTGAGCAGGCTTTCATCGGCGCTGTGGGCGCTCTTTTCCATGACGTAGTCCAGCGCCGCGCCGATCGCGCCGTTCGGATCCGGTGCGTTGCCTGGCGCGGGGCCGAATTTCAGCGAGCGCGCCAGCTCTTCGCCGGTCGAGTCGGCATAGAGGAACACCGCCGCGGTGATCGGTCCGTTGATCGTCGAGTCGCCCATGACACGCTGTAGATTGAACTGTTCGACGACGAGCGGCGGCGTGAACGACAGCGAGCCGGAGCCCACGTAGGCGATCGCCATCGGGCGGCCGCCTACGGGCGTCAACTCGAACGCGAAGCCGTCGTCGAGGCGCAATTCCATCACGTCGCGTCGGAGCACGACGCCATGCACGGCGGCGACGCGGTTGCCAAGAGGAGCGAGGTTCTTGAGCTGGTCGTAGACGGTGTCGTAGGGGGTTTGGACAACGTTGACTACGAAAGCCAGTGCCACAACGGCGTACATGCGGGCCTCCGCGGAAGGAAGGAGGGGTTAACCCTGACGGCAACGGAGGGCACAGGATTCGAACCTGTAAGGGCTTGCGCCCGCCGGTTTTCAAGACC
>AR_comb_assmDRAFT_10649674_pt1 | contig 10777 bp, 8 predicted proteins | sample ArasoioldDNA_FD_10543 | JGI IMG/M metagenome (IMG submission 10543) | reverse complement strand
GCATGGTCCAACTCAGCCAACTCCGAGAAAAACTCGAGCAGCCGTTCGCCACTGGCGACGTCAATTGCCCTCGCCGCAAACTCATTCCGCACTCCATCGCGTCCAACCTTATCGAGCTTATCGAGCGCAACCAATGCCACATCATGTTTGTCGAGGGGAACTCCGCTGACTGCCAGAATTCCGGTTAGGAGTCGACGATGATTTATCCTGATTGAAAAATCGTTAAAGCCGAGTCGCACCAAAACGTCATTAGCGGCCGCACAGATTTCTGATTCGACAATCATAGAACGGGAACCGAGGACGTCCACATCGCATTGAAAGAACTCGCGAAATCGTCCACGGGCGGGTCGATCCGCTCTCCATACGGGTTGGATTTGATATCGCTTAAAAAACTTCGGCAGCTTATCGCGATACTCCGCTACTACTCGCGCCAAAGGAACGGTCAGATCGTAACGTAATGCGAGATCCGCTTCGCCTGTAGTCTCGTGTACTCCACGCTTCAATATTTTGAAGATGAGTTGATTGCCCTCTTCTCCGTACTTGCCAGTCAGCGTCTCAATATTTTCTACGGCGGGAGTTTCCAGCGGTTCGAATCCGTACTTCTCGTAGACCTCCTTAATCACGCCGATGACGTACTCGCGCTTGCGAACATCATCCGGTAAGAAGTCGCGCATCCCACGCGCGGGTTGTGTTTTTGCAGAAGGCATTATTTAAACCAGGAAAATCCGCCGTAGATCACAAATTGATTTAGACCACGGTTCGACCCCGAGGTATCACCATTAGATATGTGATGAAACCTAAGGCCGATCGTAACTGCTCGACGGTCTGAAGTGAAAATACGCACGCCTCCACCCGCTTCCCCTACGAAAGCGAAATGTCCTGCATCTTCGATTGGTACGGACTTATTGAAGATTAGCAGTCCCCCATTTACGTGAACAAATGGATGAATTTTACTGCTATTCAGAAAATCGAGTTGTAATCCTAATGGCGTGACACCCGCACCATAAGCAGTTTCGCGTTGAAAGGTCGTGACGCTGCCAACCGTGGTTCTCGACACGATGTCGCCGGTGGCGATCGCAATTGGTACTGCGTCCAATGTGTACTGGAGCGCGAGACTGTCATTGGCGGCCAGGGTCCTGCCATACCGGAAGGCGGCCAGGAAAAACTTTCGGTCATCTGCTTCGTCTTCATGCAGGCCCCCAAAAGCCGTTGTGGCTTTGGGTGAGAAGCCGGCCCAAAAGCCTAACTCGTTATCACCTCTTTTGAGTCTGAAAGGGTTGTCGCTGGTCTGCGGCGCCACCACTTCGGCAGGCGGCTCATTGGTTGAAGGATCTGTTGGGTTGTTTTGGGCTACAACCAATAAAGTGTTTGCCAATACGAACAGCGATGTAAACAAGACTCTCGGCCAAAGTTTCATTCAGAAATTTTCCTTTTAGGAATTAAGGTATGACTTAGTGAGCAAGCGTTATTTGTCATTGATGACCACTGACGCATAATCATCTTTTCCTACTCGCGTCGCTCCTCCTGACGATATGCTTCGGCGTATTCAACATAACTCTTCCAGAAGCCGGTTAGGGCCTGCACTTCTTCATCAGTTAACTCCCTTTTCACACGAGCCGGAAAACCCATCACCAGTGAACGCTGAGGAATAATAGTGCCAGGACTCAGTAATGAACCGGCGGCGACCAGCGAGTCAGCACCAATCCGCACATCATCCAACAGAATGGAACCAATCCCAATCAGGCAACCTCGCTCAACATAACAACCATGCAAAGTGACGCTGTGGCCGACAGTTACTTCCTGTTCAAGGATAGTCGGATGTGTGCCATTTCGGACATGAATTACGGAGTTGTCTTGGACATTCGACCGGTCGCCTATGCGAATGTAATGAATGTCGCCGCGGACAGTACAATTGCACCAGATGGATCCATGCTCACCAAGCTGCACGTCGCCAATCACCTGGGCGCTTGGATCAACAAAAGCTGTGGGATGAATCCGGGGTTCCAGACCGCGAAACGCTCTAATCATAAGTGCCGCAGATAGTAGCATAGCGGCCAATCCGAGAACTGGTATCACAGCTTGGCCGCTTTTCTTGCGGAGAGCCTCAGGTCGAAGTCGAGATACCACGCGATTGAAGATGATTTACTCAAAAATACAATCCACAGTTACGCCCATTAACGCATTTTTTTTGTTACTACGCCTTTCTGCCTGTGTTCCGCTAAAGGAATCCGGGTAATCGGCGAAATCTGAGGATGATCTTTTTTTGTCTCTCTGTGCTACATTCAGGGTGATGTCCCGACGACGAATCTCCCTTGTTTTTCTGATTACCATCATGCTTCTCTCGGCGGCATGTGGTGGACCATTATTTAAGGTCAAGCCGGCTGCAGATCTTCCGCCACTTCCTTCGACTTCAAAAAACGTTGAAGCCGGCGGAGTCAAGGTTCGGGTCGCACCTTTACTGACAGATGAAGAGAGTCAGGATTTGTTTGAAGCTAACCTCCCCGCCAGCGGTATTCTTCCACTGAGGGTGGAACTTGTTTTTCCCGACGAGAACACTGCCGATCCTCGAAAAGTAAAATTCCGGCTGAGTGACTCTCAGAATCAAGAGTGGAAGCTGCTTTCAACAAAAAAGGCCGTCAATAGAATCATGAACGCCGAAGAGATTAAGCTCTACAATCCGCATTCCAAGAAACAATTCGAAAGTGATTTTGGAGCTTACGATCTCGACCTTAAGACTCCTCTTTCCGCGGCAACGCTCGAGCGGCGCGGTTTTCTCTTTTTTGAAACTCCCAAAAAGGTTCCAGTTGAAAAAATGAGCCTAACCCTAAGTGTCGAGCGCCTACCTACACCCTTGACGATTAGTGTAAATTGACCGCCAGAAGAGATTTCGGCTAACAACGCGTTGGCGAGGCGAGTGCACTCCAAAGTGACAAACTTTCATCGTCGCAATTTTCTGAAAGGCGCAATCGCGACCGGAGCGTTACTGGCCGCAACTCGATCTCGTAGTTTTGCATTTGATGAAGTTCGGCACTTTGCTCCAGTTAAAGTCTCGCGTGAGCGATTGATCCGCGAAGTTGTTGGTCTAAGACCATACCGGCCTGGCGGCTTTGTAGTCGAAGCCACGAAACTCGGCAATAAATTCCTCGTCCACAACTATGGTCATGGCGGAGCTGGAATCACCCTCTCGTGGGGTACCGCATCATTGGCGGTGGATCTCGTACGCGATTACGCTGGGATCACGCGCACCCGGCGCTTCGCGGTCATTGGTTCCGGAGTCAACGGTCTCTCCACCGCACGTCTACTACAGCGTCGCTACCAAAATGGACCAGGCACGGTCACGATTTACGCCAAGGCCCTTCCGCCGGATACGACTTCAAATATAGCCGGTGGTCATTGGGCGCCCACGTCGGCGTTCGATGGCGTGACTGCAACCAGCCGCTTCAGAGAGCAGTTCAGCAATGCGTGTAAGATTTCCAATCGCGCTTTTCAACTACTGGTAGGACACGATTATTCGGTTCGTTGGATCGAAACATTTGAGTTGCTTCGCAATCATGCTTCGCTTGAACGACAACTTCCCGGCGGAGATGATCTTTACCCAAACCGCCAACTCCATCAGGATCCAGATCACTATTTCGGCTTCCCATTTGTCAGGCAATACACCACTATGCTGATCGAACCGCAGGCCTATCTGAACGCTCTATTACGCGATTTCTATCTTGCGGGCGGTAGGGTGGTCATAAAGGAGTTTCACAATCGAAGAGAGTTGATGCGACTACCAGAGCCTGTCATTTTTAACTGCACTGGTCTGGGTGCACGTGACCTCTTTGAAGACAAGGAATTGACCCCGGTCAGAGGCCAGCTCGAAATACTATTGCCACAACCGGAGATCGATTACAGCTATTTAAGCAGTGGCTACATGTTTCCCCGCAGCGATGGCATCGTTCTCGGTGGTACATTTGATCACGACGACTGGTCACTAACCCCGGATCCAGAGCAAACCGCCTGGATGTTCGAAACTCACTCCGACATCATGAAGAACCTAAAGTAGTTGTTGTTACCGACCAAGGCGTCATTGGACCAGGTAACGAACTACGAAGACTCCGGGGCAGCCGATCTATTACCGCGAACTGCAAGACAATTATGCGACCAAACCGGACGAGGTGGGCACGGCCGGTGCAATCGGATGAATATTTATTCGTCTACTTTTAAGGCAGACCTTTAAGGAAGGCAGCAATGTCTGGCTGAGAACTCTGGGTAGAAACGGAGTTCGCGATCGCTGCTCGTTCTTCCGAGGGTTTGGTTTCGACCTACTTCTTAAAGATCACCGAGTCTTTGGACCGATCAATTAAAGTAACCTCGCAGTCCTCAACCAATGCCGGCAGTTCCTTGCCGTCGGCAGCTTTATAAACACCTTTTTGCGAAGTCTGGCAATTTACCAGGGCCACCTGGGGCAAGCAGTTCAACCATCCTCGCTTCGTTGGATAAAAATCGGTGTAATCGGCATGAATATGCGACTTAAGGCGTCCTGCCTTAACAACTATTAACATCACAGACACAACTATGTGTCATCCTCGCCCGAAACTATGTCGTTGAGAGCGTCGTACAAGGCTGACGTAGCCATCACTGTCAACCACGGAATCGCCTTCGGCTGATTTGCCTTCAACCGTATCCGCAGTGATAATTAAGGACCCGTAAACATTTGTATTTAGAAATTCCGATGAGATACGCGATTCGTCGTTGCACACTTTTACTTGGTTTCCAGCTATTTGCCGCTGTAGCACTGTCGGGTTGTGCAAATAAGGCTGCCCAACTTCCCTTCGAGCGACCGCCTGCACCGGTGTCAGTCACTGCAGCTTTGGCCCAGGACGTTCCCACCTATATTGATGCGATTGGAAAAACGGCCGCTCGTGAAGTGGTTTCAATCCAACCTCAGGTATCGGGACGCATAACTAAAATACATTTTGCGGATGGTGCGAATGTGAAAAAGGGCGACCTCCTTTTCACTATCGATCCCAGACCATTTGAGGCGAACCTTCGACAGGCCGAGGCCAAAGTCTCTCAAGATATCGCTTTGAAAAAACAAGCAGAAGCGAACCTTGCCTCCGAGATTGCCAAGGCCAACTGGGGCAAGGTCCAGGTTACTCGTTACGGAAGCCTGGTCGAACAAGGCGTCGTTTCGCAGGAACAATATGGCGAGTTGCGTGCGACACAGAACTCGCTCGAGGCGAATGTTGTCAACGCCCGCGCCGCAGTTAATAGTGCTGATGAGAGCATTAAAGTTGACACCGCAGCTGTTGAAGCCGCCAAGGTCCAACTTAGCTACTGCACGATTCGCTCGCCAATTGACGGACGAGCCGGCCAGCGATTGGTTGACATCGGTAATGTCGTGAATCCCGGAGGCAACTCCAACAACAATACTTCCAGCAGCAGTAACCCCGCGACCGGCTCTTTGCTCGTCATTGAACGAATCGATCCCATCTACGCTGATTTCACGATCTCGCAGAACAACCTGGCGGAAGTTCAACAACAGATGCGGGCCAATCGATTGATTGCCGAAGTTAGACTGCCGGATGATCCAACCAATCCAGTCAATGGACAGCTCACGTTCCTCAACAACTCGGTTCAGGACACAACTGGAACGGTCAGCCTTCGCGCCACGGTCCCTAACTCAGATCATCGGTTCTGGCCGGGACGTTTTGTGAATGTGCGTCTCGTATTAAACACAATCCATCAAGCGGTATTGATCCCTGCCACGGCACCACAACTGGCGGCTAATGGGTCCTTCGTCTACGTGGTGAAAAAGGACTCCAGTGCAGAACAACGACCCGTGACTCTCGGTCAGCGCCAGGGAGACCTGGTAGTTGTAGAGAGTGGAGTAGCTGCCGGCGAACAGGTTGTAACAGCAGGTCAACTAGGTGTTACCCCTGGAGGAAAAGTCCGCGTGGAAACACCTGCTGCCCCAAACGCAGCTGCCACACAAGCTAAGTAATGAATCTATCGGAACCATTCATACGGCGACCGGTCATGACAGCGGTCTTGACGCTTTCGGTGGTGCTATTTGGCATCCTGAGCTATCAACGACTGCCTGTTAATGATCTGCCAGCTGTGGATTATCCGGTGATTCAAGTCCAGGTGGGATATCCGGGCGCAAGTCCAGACACGATTGCTAATAACATTGCCACTCCGCTCGAGCGGCAGTTCATGCAAATCAATGGGCTCGAAGTAGTAACGTCCTCAAGTAAACAGGGCGTGGCAACCTTTACTCTGCAGTTCGCGCTTGAGAAGAACATTGATGCCGCTGCGACGGACGTACAAACTGCCATCTCGCAAGCCATCAGTAGCCTGCCTGCTGACTTACCGTCGCCGCCAACTTACTCAAAGACGAATCCAAATGATCAGCCGATCATGTATATCGCGCTCACGAGCGATTCTGTAACCCCAGGGCAGCTCTACGACTACGCCACCACCCAGGTGGGTCAACGAATGAGCATCCTTCCGGGTGTGTCGCAGGTAAACGTATACGGCACCAAGTCGGCGATTCGAATTAAAGCGAACCCGTCTGCCATGTGGGCTCGCGGAATTTCAATTGATGATCTAAGTAACGCAATTAAGAGTGGGACCAGTTATACCGGTGCGGGTCAACTCGATAGCAGTTCAGGCACCGCAATTCTGCGACCTCAAGGTCAACTAGAGACGGCAGAGCAGTACAGCAATCTAATAGTGGGTGGAACCGGCGGCGCGCCGATCTATCTGCGCGATATTGCGGAAGTTAAAGAGTCTGTCCAGGACGAACGCATCAACATGCGGTTCTGGGTTCGTGGAATTCAGATCCCGTCAGCAACCGTCATTGTCGCAGTTAACAGGCGCGCCGGAGCTAACGCTGTTGAGGTGGCGAGCAGTATCAGGCAAATGCTGCCGCAGCTCAGTACCGAACTGCCGGGATCAATCCGGATCACCCCAATCTACGACCGCTCGTTGAGCATCGTGCACTCCGTCGCTGACGTCCAGATGACCCTGATCATCGCTTTTGTGTTGGTCGTAATCGTCATTTTTGCTTTTCTGGGTCGAGCCACCGACACGCTTATCCCGACAGTCGCATTGCCTTTGTCGCTACTGATCACCTTCATTGCGATGCACGCGCTGGGTTACAGCCTAGATAATTTGTCATTAATGGCTTTAACGCTGGCAATCGGTTTTCTGGTCGACGACGCAATCGTCTTCCTCGAAAACACTGTTCGCAGAATGGAGCACGGCGAACAACCTTACGAGGCAGCGATCCATAGTGCGAAAGAGATCAGTTTTACCATCATGTCGATGACGATCTCGCTCGCCGCGGTCTTTATTCCACTGGTGTTCATGACTGGATTGGTGGGCCGGATCTTTCGCGAGTTCGCTGTCACGATCGTAATTGCGATTTTCGCTTCCGGTCTGGTGTCACTCACTCTAACGCCGCTGATGTGCGCGCGATTATTGAAAGCTCGTGGCGAGGGTGCGAAGCGCACGTGGATGGAACGAGTTATCGGCGGTATCGAACGACGCATACTTTATTTGTATGGCGGGTCGCTCTGGTGGTTTCTGAAGCATCGCTGGATTTCGCCAATCATCTGGGTAATCTGTTTAGCCGGAACGATCTGGCTCTTCATTCTGGTACCAAAGTCGTTCTTGCCTCCCGGCGATAGTAGCGTGATTTTTGGGGCTTTTATTGCGCGAGAAGGATCTTCACCGGCACAGATGAGAGAGCTGCAAAACCGGGTCGACGAAACACTTCACCAGGATGAAAACGTAATCACCGATTTCACCTTGACCGGAGCCACGGGCTTTCTCGCCTCAAATCAGGGAATAACGTTCACCTTTATCAGGCCACCAGAAGAGCGTAAGCCAATACCGGAAGTGACCGCAGAATTGATGGGGCGACTCAATTCTATCCCTGGAGTTTTTTCCTTCTTGCGACCGTTCCCCGTACTCGAGATCAGTACCGGTGTCACGAGTCAACAACAAGGTCAATATGCTTTCGCCGTCTCAGGCGCGAACCCCGGCGAGGTCTACGATGTCAGCCAGAAGCTGATGGCCAAGCTGATGACGTATCCCGGTTTTTTGACCGTTTCTTCTGATTACTACCACAACACTCCGAACGTAAATATCGATCTCCGCAGAGACCAAGCGAAGACATACGGCGTATCAGAAGCTCGCATTCTCGCGTTGTTACGCAATGCCTACTCACAGAATTATCTCTACCTGATCAAGAAGCCGGAAGACCAGTACCAGGTTATCCTGGAAATTGAGGACGAGGCCCGCTCGAATCCCGAAGACCTGGCCCAACTCTACATCAGGTCCGATGACGGTCAACGACTTGTGCCGCTGGGCGAATTAGTATCCTGGAAAACAGTTCTTGGCCCACAGACTGTGAACCATTTGAATCAGTTCACGAGTGTGACTCTATTCTTTAACCTCAAACCGGGAGTCGCACTTGGTGACGCGACGAATTTCATAACTAAGTCGGCGGCTGAAGTGGTTCCACCCGGAGTACGTGGCGAACTGGTTGGCGAGGCACAGACATTTTCCAGCACCGTTACCAGCCTGACCTTCCTGATGGCGCTAGCAGTGTTTGTGATGTACGTGATCCTTGCGATCCTGTACGAGAGTTACGTACATCCACTGACCGTGTTGTCGACGTTGCCGACAGCACTGGTCGGAGGCTTGCTAACGCTGATCTTGTTTGGTCAGGAAGCATCACTCTACGCGTTTGTCGGAATGTTTATGTTGATGGGTATTGTGAAGAAGAACGGTATCATGATCGTCGACTTTGCCCGTCAGCGAGTCGAGGCAGGCGAAACAGCAGAACAGGCGATTCACGATGCGAGTATGGATCGCTTTCGGCCGATATTGATGACGACACTTGCAGCGGTTTTTGGCGCCCTGCCAATAGCGTTGGGGTTTGGTGCGGATGGTTCTTCGCGGCGTCCGCTCGGTTTGGTCGTGGTTGGTGGATTGATCATCTCGCAATTCATCACGCTATACATCACTCCGGTGATTTATCTCTACTTAGAACGTTTTCAGGAAAACGTTCTGGACCGCAGCGCTTTTTTTGGTTCACGCAAAACTCGCAAAGAGCCAACTACTCACACCCCCTCAGACGTTCCCGCCGGCGATTAAGTATTCTCTCCTTGGTATCTGGAGGCGCAATCGTTTAGATTTGTTTTCTTCCGCTCGTTTTGGCCTGTTCGATTTTGCTGAAACCGCGGGAGGTTTTCACTCTGCTGTAAGTGACACTGTATAGGCTACGACAGGAACATTCTTGAATCGAAACCTGTTGCTTCAAATACCTACTATTCCGCACAAGTGTCGTTACTTTAAGCTGCGCGATTCGTGGACGTGAGCTCATGAGTTCTCCCCTGATTCAAGGCACACGGCTCGGACATTATGAGATCCTTTCCCAAATCGGGGCAGGCGGTATGGGTGAAGTGTACCTGGCCCAGGACACAAAGCTGGATCGCCGGATCGCCGTGAAGCTTTTACCGGCAGATCTCGCTTCGAAACCTGACCGAATGCGCCGGTTTGTTCAGGAAGCCAAGGCTACCGCTGCCCTCAATCATCCGAACATCGCTCACGTTTACGAAATCGACGAAGCTGACGGGTATCACTTCATCGCAATGGAGTTTATTGACGGTGCCACACTCCGCGAAAAAATTCACCTGGAACACACGTCGTTAACCAAACTTCTGCGCTATTTGCAGCACGCCGCGGAAGGCATCGCTAAGGCGCATGCTGAAGGCATAGTCCATCGCGATCTGAAACCGGACAACATCATGATTACTCGCGAGGGCCACACGAAAGTGCTCGATTTCGGCCTCGCGAAATTGCTGGGCCCCGAGGCCGTGCCTGGCGGATCGGAAGATGAAACTCAGATTAAAGAAGTCACTTCAAGGACTAATCCCGGCGTGGTCATGGGATCAGTAGGTTACATGTCCCCTGAGCAGGCCCAGGGCAAAACAGCTGAAATCGACAATCGCTCAGATATATTCTCGTTCGGCTGCATACTATTTGAAGCGACAACAGGCAGGAAGCCTTTCGCAGACGAGTCGGTGATCAAGGCGCTTCATAAACTCGTTTACGAACCAGCTCCCTCCCTCTCAGACTTCAATCAATCGGCTCCCACAGAATTGCAACGAATTGTGCGTCGCTGTTTGGAAAAGGATCCGGAAGATCGTTATCAATCAATTAAAGACGTTGCAATCGAGCTGAGACAGTTGCGTCGTGAAATGAACCAGGGCGCGGACTTTGACACGACTGCCGCCCCATCTCGTTCGAACAAGCCAACCGAGTCTGCTGCTATTTCAGCAAATAACGAACAATCAACGAGTTGGAATTGGAAGGTTATCCTGCCATTGGTTTTTTTACTCCCGATCCTCAGCGGTATTGCTCTGCTGTATGGATTAAAAATCCGAAATTCAGCAAAGCCACGCGCGTTGCATTTTCAGAATATGAAAATCACGCGCGTTACGAATGAAGGTAACGTGGAAACTGCCGCCATCTCGCCAGATGGTCAATACATCGCATACTCGCTCGAAGAAAGTGGTAAGCGAAGTCTTTGGACCAAGCATCTCGGTACCGGTAGTCGCGTCCAGATCGTCGCGCCTGAGGCAGCCTATGCGATGAATGCAAGCACCTTTTCCCCAGATGGTTACGTTTACTACACCGTCAATGATGAGGCTAACCCGCAAGGCGCTCTCTTTCAGGTACCGGTCTTAGGAGGTCCAAGCCGAAAGCTAATCTCAGG
>AR_comb_assmDRAFT_10447553_pt1 | contig 10778 bp, 19 predicted proteins | sample ArasoioldDNA_FD_10543 | JGI IMG/M metagenome (IMG submission 10543) | reverse complement strand
CCGTGCTCGTGCTGGGCATCGGTAGTGCGGCTTTTATTCTCGGGTGTTCTGCTCCGGTGACTGGGAGAAGTCCTAGTTGAGCGCCGTGCATGTCGGGAACTACTATTCGCGGCAACACGTCATACGGCCCGCGCTTGGGAGTCTCAAAGTCGAGGAACTTGCTTCTGAGCGTGGGTTCGTCAAAGAAAGAGGCTTTAGTCAGTTAACTGGTAGGCGATAAGACACAAGAAGAGAAAGGCGATGACGGACACCGCTATGGCTGCAATCTGGAGCCAATCGAAACTTCGAACCCGAAGCACAACCCACCCCAAACTTTGCCGCCAAACTTAACCGAGCCCACATCGCTTTGGTACTGCCAGAAATGACAGAGGCTACCGCGTGGCCACCGCAGGTTGCCGCCCGGACACGTATGGAAGTCCCAGTTGCATCCCATGGATTCCTGGACTACCATTCGCCGCACCTGAAGAAGTCGCATGAAGCCCGCGCTCGGAAGGCTCAAAACCCCGATTGCCCAAGTCTTCTGAGCGCGGCTTCTACCGCTCACGCCGACTTGCTTGGCCGCTTGGTCACTCGGTTTTTTCTGGGGTCGAGTCTTTCTTGCTTCGCGTCTAGCAAGGCCACGATCTCATTTACCAAACTCAACAGTCTTTCCGGGTCTTGCTCGACCGCCGCTTGCTCGCACAACTCCATCCAGCGCTCTTTGTCTTTGCCGAGCATTTGTTAGCCTCGTGATGAGTGCGCGGGGAAGGGATTTCCCCTATGACGGGCTGACATATTGCCGAAAAAAGGGCATCGCGTCTAGCGCGCACCCAACAAAAAAAACGTGTTTTTCTAGCCAGCAGTACACGACTGGGAAAGCGAAAAAATAGTTCCGATAACGGTGGGATCGCTTTTCGCTGCGCCGAAATGAACCTAAGTCCTTTAGATTTCCGTTACTACGGGGAATGGACCGCGCCTACTGCTCCTACTAAGTTATTGATTCCATTAGAAACGGTGTCTAGAACATCGAGAATACGGGAATTTTTTTGTGGTGTTTTTGGAAAAAGGAAGGGCTCGAAAGGGAAATGATTTCTAGCAACCGGGATTTTCAAGTTCAGGAACGAGTGGGAACTGTAAGACTTTTTCGCGACGTTCGGGGTGGCCCCACCGGGCCTTTGAGGGGAGTGCGCTTTCGGGGATTGGACTTCGGGGGTTAGGGATCGCGTAAGTTGCTGAGTCTGCGCCTAGATAGCAAGGTTAATTGAGCCGTAGTTGGGATCTATTCAAGGCGAAGAGGGAGCGAATCTCTGAACTCAATAGAATGCCAATTCCCGCGCATTAGAGGGCCTACAGCGCGTCGCAGGGATGCCGGTAGACCTCCCCGAGGGCTCTGGTACATCCCGTTATGTGGAAAATGTTGAGGCTCTAGGGCGTTCTCAACTTGAGACGAAATGAGGTCCTGAGGACAGCTAACTTTTAGTTAGTCGGGCTCACCTGAGCGCATCCCTAACAACTAGCGCTGTATCAATGCAATAGGGGAAACCCTGTGTAAGTTTGCACGAGGCGTGCAGTGTTTTGTGCAGTTCGGGCCTTTCTATGCGCCTTCACTCTCAGCCTGATCCGAGGTCGATTGCCGGGGCCGGTTCCTTTCCCAGAGTCAGACAGAGGAACGGCACACGCAACCGTCGTTTTGGCAACAGTAGTCTAACTGTTGGACTGCTGCTTACAACTTGGCTGTTGGTGTCGGGTTTAGTCGAGGTGCGAGGTGCTTGCATGTTCAACGTTGGTGATGTGGTGAGAGTGAAGAAGACCGAGCAGAAAGCTAAGATCCATTCGCAGGGAAGTCTTCCGTTGGGAAGACCTGACAATACGACCTATGTCGTGATGTTTCAGGACGGGTTTACATCTGTGACTGTCTTGCCTGAAGAGATAGAGCCTTTTGAGGAATAGTTCCTTTCTTGCTTACAGGCTTTTCTTCGATAGAGCACGTCTAGCGTGGACACTTCTCCACGGGTCCCTACCCGCGTAGTTCATCACTACGTGGACACAATCGCGGCCTTACCATTAACTATTTGCGTACTTGCTAGTACACAGTGCTTCCCTTTAGTTTCAAAGTTACCCGGCTTTCCTCATTAAGCCGCCCAACAAAACAGAGGTGTTTGCTGATATGGGGAGGCACAACCCAATTACTCGCTTTGAAGTCCAACTTAGCCAGACATTGCCTGCGGTGAAGCGGATTCTGCTGGACATCGTGGAATTCGGACTGTTCCTCGTGGGGCTCTATGTGGTCGTGATTCTCTTAATCAAGGTTGCGCTCAGATGATAGGTACCCATTGGCTATCCATATGGGAGGCATTTTCCGCAACTTTTCCCTGGGAAACTTTTAGTGTACCAAGCCCTTGGAGCTTGAAACTAAAGTAGCAACGCAAACGGCCTTCATTGGCCGATTCCTCCACGCTGCAATTTCGATTCCCACCGCAATGTACAAATACGCGACCGCGAAGAGATGCTACCAAGTCATTCCGTTTGGCGCTTAACTTAGTGCTTCGAGTGTTTTGTGAGAGGAGTTGGAAATAGTCTTTGTGGTGCTTCTGATTAGAAGAGAGGTGTTGCACGCACTTAACGATCTCACGAACACGGTCAGCATGCGAGCGTTCCAATAGCCTAATATCAGTGGTAGCGTGCGCGAAATCGTTTCTGATCTTCCGAATCAGTTGCAAAGCGTGCTCTACGTCGTCGTCAAGCAGGCCCAACCTGTATGCTAACTTGATCTTCGCCGAGAACGTACCTAACGGACGGTCGGGGTCGAAAAGATTGTCGTCCTTTCCCCGAGGACCACGGGACATCACGGCTTTCAACAACCTTTCCAGACCAACGTCAATTCGGGCAGCCCCTCCAATAACTAAACTTCTTTCCCCCTCATAAGCGAGGATAGCGATAAACGCCTTCAACTCACTAGCAAAGTCAACCGCTTGCTTGACGCTGATACTGGAAGCCATGTAGCGAGCATATCACGGCAAAAAGGGGCTCGCTGGTTCCCTTGCGAGGGCAGGTCTAGCAGCAAGTATGGGGGTATTCATCGCTCGAAAGTTGTAGTTTCCGCTCCAGGTTGGATGCGACACCCTGATTGCTTCCTGGATGACCTTACACGCACGCCCAACCCCTTTCCGTATGTTGGTGCCGAAGAAAATGTTGTGTTTTGTGGGTCTTTCAATGAGTAGGACTTCATAGTTCCCGTGTCCGTTGCCCACTACGGCCAACCCCCACCTCAACAGTGCGCTGTCGGACCTGTCAAACAATCTTACTGCCCGAAGCCCGAGGCAAGTTTTGTTGCTTTCAAAGGCGCGCCAAAGGCCGCCGTCTTGACTGTCCATAACTAAAACATTCATATCCTCTTCAAGGGTACCGGCGCGGGCCGCAACTCCAACCGTGAGCAGAACGCTAAGCACGAGTATCTTCATGAGCAACCAAAGTGTGACTCCCAAGTTGGTCCCTGGACAAGGTTACGGGGGTAATTCAGAAAAGGGGCTCGCGTCGCGGAGAGGGAGTTCACGAGCCCCTTCGTCCGGTCCCGCACAGAGAGAGTCAGAAAGCGGGCCGGTTGAATGTTGTCGGGGCCGAAGATCCCGATGGGAAGACAGTCCTCGACCCCGTTTTCGCGGCAGGGCAAACCGCGAATCTTTAGGTGTAATAGTTTGAATTCGATCTTGCGGACAGCGTTGGCTAGGCTTCAGGTATCGGGCACGGGCATTCTGAGGCTACTTCCCCAGCGCCCCGCCTTTACCCCCGAACGCGCCAAGTTGACCGACCCGTTTGGGGGTTTTGAGTGTAATGGGGATATTGCGTCAACAATCGGTAGCACCGTGCTCCTGGCAGTATTGATGGCGGCATGGCCGCGTACAATCGCACAGCACACAGGTGCCGAATGGATGAAAAACAGAAAAAGGAGGCAGGATGAAAACTAGATTTGTCCTGATGCTGCTAGTGGCGTTGGGCCTGGTCGGCTGCGCGCAGCAAGGACCGGCCCAACAACAGCACGCACCATCCGGAGCATCAACCGCACCTGCATCTGCCGCCGTAGCTCAGGCTGAGCACTTAACCCTGTGGGGCATTACCGTGGGTGCGCCCGCACCCGCATGGCCCAAGTGCACTGGCAAAGATGGATTTGCCGCAGAAAATGATCCGGCTTGTTTGCAATCGACCATGGGTGAAGTGCACATGCTGAATAACTTGCTGGGCTACGCCAAAGCCAGCACCGCTGTAACTACCCGAGCTTTTCGCGGCCTCGATCGGAGCCGCGCCAGCTTCTAGGGGATTCGAGCCCGGTCCGCCTCTGCTATACATGCTTGCGTGTGCGCTCTGATCTGCTAAAGCATTAGCAGCGCCGAGACCTCCGGAAATGACCGCTTCCAAAATTTTCCCGCGTGTAGTCCAATCCGCGATTGGTCGCCACAGCTTCGGCCAACTCGGCGTCTCAACTCTTGGCAGGCTTCCCGGTGCAGCGCTGCGCGGGTTCAAGGGGGCCGGCCCCAAAATTTCCTCGGCGGAAGGCAACTGCCTCGAAGCCGCAATACTCGCGGCCTCCGGGCTGTTGTGCCATGTGGTTTTATCGCCCAGCGTGACGCCGGACTTTGCTAGATGTTTGCTGTTGAACAATTCACCCATAGTTCTTACCTGATTACCTTTGCAAAAGATGAAGGCCGCTCCCTCGAGCGGCCCGTACTGTACAGTCGTGCAAACTTGGATTTAGGCCCAGCGAACGCCGAGAGCCCTCAACCGAAAAACATCACCGGGCTCTAGCTTCATCTTGAAACTCGATTCCCGCTCTAGGTTAACCTCGCGAAGTCTCTCCATCGCAAGGTCAAACGCGGCTCGGAGCCCGAGGTATTGCTCAAGTGGGACGTTGACATCGTTGCGATTCATCGCTGCCTCCGCTGAGTGACATACACTGTGATGCAGTAGTAGATGGTGACGGCGAGTGATGACAACGTTGCAATTGTGAGCGCTCGGATGGCTATTTCTGCGATTGTCATTTGCTTTGCCCTGAAGCCCCCCCGGCCTTTGTTTTTACTCTTCCGCCGATTGGTACTCGGCTTCTTGGTCTGCCAGTGTGATAATCCGGCTGCCCTCGATTCCGACAACACTTTGCCCGCGAAATGCCCACGCACGTCGCAATCCTTCCGTGTCTATGTCCTCGGCCATCTCAGGACCGTTGAACCCGGCGACGAACCACTGCACCGGGCGAGGCCACGGCGCAACGTCTTCTACGCGATAAATCGAAAAATCGCCGTCAAGGTTGAGATAAACCCACACCATCTCATTTTCGGCGTTCTCCCCGGTGCGGTAACGCTCGGCCTCGGAGCGCAAGAGGGCTCGGAATTTTTTGCAGACGTTCAGCGGTACGGCGGCCACGCTACTCCGTCCCTTCCAACATCGCGAGAAGGTCACTCTCTTTGATGAACAGGGTGCCGCCCACCTTCGTGCGTTGCAGTTTTCCGCCGCGAATCCAGTTGATAACCGTGGACGGTTCCTTTCCGAATAGTTTCCCGACTTCCTCGGGCGTGTAAAGTTTTTCCGTTGCGACTGCGATCATATTGACTCCTGTGATGGGGAAATGATTTCCCGAACTCATAGGTACCCAGTAGGATGCTTGTAGGTACCTAGGAATTGGTTTTCGTCTCAGATAACCAACTGTTACACTGAGACTCTGAAACTCTGACATACTGGAAAAACTAGACACCCTTGCGTCCGCCTTCAAGAAGGTCGGACCCGGTGAGTTTGGTTTTTCTCTTTAGGCAGAGGATAAAACTCTACGTTCCTTCTGATGAACAAGAACTCCGTAGCATCACGAAGTTTAAAAGATGATTCGGAAACCTGTTCGAGAAATCCCTCTGCCACTGCCCCCGGCGAGAAGGTGCGGCCCGTAGCCTTGTCGATCTCGACCTTAAGTGCAAGGATCGACTTATAGAAGGAGAGCGCTGGACATAGCGCACCCTGGTAGTACTGATCTGCGAGGCGACTTGCCTTCCCGCCCGTGTCCTCGAAAATGAATTGAACTTGTTGTGCGCCCGCCCTGTCACACCGTATAAGGGTGACGCCGGACGCCCTTAGGAATGCTGCCAGTGGTAATACCGTGGTGGTGAAATCTAACCAGTCCATCTGCTTCTTGAGTCCTCATGTTCCTTGCCCTCTCGCCTCTTGCCCTAGCCTTGAACTTCTATCGGTTAAGTTTGGCCGGCGGCTGATCTGGCCTTTGGTGTCAGTCTCCATCGCCATTGTGGTTTGGTGTGGCGCGATAAACGCGGGGCAAACAGTTCGGGATGTTGCAGTGCATACTCGATGAGTGCATTGCCACTCAAGAAATGGAGTGGTTGCAGCGAGGCGCGTGCATCTTTGGGCTTCGATCCCGCGAGAAACTTCTCCACCAGCCCGCGCTTCTCCAGTCTATGAAGCGTCCGACTCTGCGAGGCAGCCGCAACATTGTGTTGTCGTCTTTGCTTCATGGTGAATTCGCTATCATCACCGAAGTCCCACTTGCTGATGTAAAGGCGATGTCCTTCAGGCTTGTCGCTCAGGAAGGCAAGTATCTCGCTCTGTTGTGGTGATAGGCCGCGTCCCATTATTGAATGCCTCGATATGCCTCAACCTTTGCCCTAGCGCGTCGAATCGCGCCCTCACTACCGATGCCCGCGTTCTGCTGGCACTCCGTCGCCGTGATGCCGCACGGTGACCATGTGAAGACTTTGCGGAGTTCGACGTGATGCGGTCCAACCCAGCGAGCGCACTCTTCGTTGTTGATCTTCTTGACGGACCACGCTTCCGCCGTCTGCCGGTCAATGTGTTGGTGGTTCTTGCACTTCGGTTTGCGTCCTGCCTGAAACTCCGCCACTTCAATCGAACTCAGGCAGCACACACAGTCTTCGCGTCGCACAGTGCGACCATTCATCATTCGGAAGGACATGTGGGCTTCGCGGCTTCGTGCAGAATTTCGCAGGCGAGACGGCCCCGCAGTTGCGCGAATGCTTCACGGATGGTCAGGTCGCCAGACTCAACCTTTCCCATGATTTCGTCTTCGATTCCGAAGTGGGATGCGAGTCTATTCCAGTTCTCGCACAGACCGCAGTTTCCACTCGGAGACCCCCGCATTCTTGAGGAAGATACGCTGGCGGTAAGCCTGTTGACGGTCGGCATTGTCTGTGTAGATTCGATTTCTACCCATGTGGATAACGTAACGTGTTTCACGTTACGATTTACGCTCCCTTCTCTGTGCCGGTGGTTTACCGTCTCCGGCTGGACTTGGCCCTTGACATCGTTGGCCAGGGGGGTTGGGTGTTTTCTGAACCCTTCTCCCTACATATCGTTGCACAACTCGCTCACGGCTGGGTGCAGAGGTCAAGCGCACCCTAACACTCAACAGTGAAATCGAGGCCCAAATGCTCCCCTTGCTGCCGGAAGCCACGCGGTTCGTGATAATGTTCGTGCGTGATACGGGCGCGAGGCCCGGAGAGGTTTTTGCGCTACGCTGGGAATACGTCGATTGGGCAGGACGCTGCTATAGGAATCCAACTGGCAAGACCCCAGCAGCCCAACGGACGCTATTGCTCAGTGATCGGCTTATGACCCTACTCCACGAACGTCACCTCACTGCGGACACACTGGCCTCGGGCTGGGTGCTCCCGTCAACGAAGACGAAATCCGGTCACATCGAGCACATTGCGGAGCATGCCTTTCGGCGTGTGCGCAAGCAACTGGGCTTGCCGTCAGGTTTGGTTTTGTACAGTGCTCGACATGATTTCGGAACTTCAGCGATGGCAGCGATTGGTAACGTGTCCACGGTGGGCCGCTGGATGGGCCCCAACAGCGCCGTGATGACGTTGCGCTACTTGCATCCGCCCGAGAGCGAGAGTGAGCGTATTCGGGCCATGATCGACTCCCGTCTATGTACAAACAACGTACAGCGGGTGGTAGCGATAGATGCAAACGAAAGAAAACAAAGCATTAACGGTTAAAGCCTACCTGACATATGATTAGTATGCGTCCGTAGGCCGATGTGTGGATTGAAGGCACCAGCCCCATGGCATCGTTTGGCGATCGTTTGCGAAAAGAGCGTGAGCAGCGTGGTATCACGCTCGATGACATCGCACTCAACACCAAGATCGGTACTCGTCTGCTGCGCGCCCTGGAAGAGGAAAAATTCGATCAGTTGCCGGGCGGTATCTTCAACAAAGGATTCGTGCGCGCTTACGCGCGCCACGTCGGCATCGACGAGGAGCAAGCCCTCGCGGACTACATGACTGCCGTGGGAGCCGTCGAACTCAAAGTTGTCTCGGATCCGCAACTCGACGAAAAACCGGCGCAGCATCCGCCGGAAGCAGTACCGAAAAGCCGCATCCACGTCGTTCGCGAAGCGCCAGACCGAGAAGCCGCTGCCGCGATTCCCTGGGGGCTGTTGGCGATCGCCCTCCTGCTGATCGCCCTGGCGTTTGCCAGTTGGAGCTACTATCACCGCGAACAGCGGATCAATCAAAACCGCCCGCCATCGCAACCGCAAGTGGAAGGCGCTGATGTGCCGGGCGCGACTCCTGTGCCGCAAGCCGACATGGCGCCGGCCTCCGCATCGGCAACTTTACATGCCATCGCACCCCTGCCACGCTCGGGTGAGCAGTTCCCCTCCGCAGCGCGGGCCGTGCAGCCTGCGGCAACCATCTCTTCGCTACCGGCGGGAACGCCAGGTACCTTTGCTGTCTTGCTGAAGATGAGCGAAGAATCCGATGAATGCTGGCTCTCCATCATCGTGGATGGCAATCAGCCATACGAGGCGACTCTCGTCGCTCCAACCCAAAAGCTAATCGTGGCCAAGAATGAAGTTGTCGTGAAGGCCGGCAATGTGGGTGCCGTGGATTTCTTCTTTAATGGCAAGAAGCTGCCGACTCAGGGCGAGTACGGAATCGTAAAGACGCTGACCTTTCATGCCGATGGCCCGCAGTCCGCGGCCCCGAAGGAATCTGAGTTGACACCGTAATGGAGTCCAGTCGCTGTTGGTCCCGTTCAACCCACGCTACTTGCCGTCTGAACGGCATCTGTGACAACTCGCCCGCAAACCGCGCCGTTGACCCCAAAATCATTGCGCGCCTCCTCATTTCTCTGGTAGCTTTTTAAAGACCTCGATCTACGCATAAATGCGCGAAAAGATGGCCGTAGTGCTTTGATTTTCCCGCCTTGCGGAACGTCCTGATAGCGGCTGCTAAGGAGATACATTTTGCCAGCAAAAAATCGTTACCTGTTTACTTCCGAATCTGTGACTGAAGGCCACCCGGACAAGATCGCCGACCAGATTTCCGATGCCATTCTCGACGCCTGCCTTACGGAAGATCCCCTCAGTCGCGTCGCTTGCGAGACTCTGACCGCCACCGGCCTCGTTGTCATCGCCGGAGAAATCACGACCAAAGCCTACGTGGACTTCCAGACATTGGTGCGGGGCGTGATCCAGTCGATCGGGTACGACAACGCGCTCTACGGCTTTGACTGCAACACCTGCGCCGTAATCTCCACCATCAACAAGCAGTCCGGCGACATCGCTATGGGCGTCGACACGGGGGGCGCTGGCGACCAAGGCATGATGTTCGGCTTTGCTGTGAATGAGAACGCCGAGCTAATGCCCACCCCGATTTTGCTTGCCCACAAGCTCACTCAACGCCTCACCGAAGTTCGCAAGAACGGCCTTTGCCCTTATCTTCGGCCGGACGGCAAGTCCCAGGTCACAGTCGAGTATGACGCCAATGGAAAACCCTTCCGGGTTGACGCGGTGGTAATTTCCACCCAGCACTCCGAGTTGGTGGGCAATGACCAATTACGCTCAGAAATTCTCAAGTACGTCATCCAGGCAGTGATCCCGAGCAAGTTGCTCGACGAGGACACGAAGTACCACATCAACCCGACCGGCCGCTTTGTCATCGGCGGACCGATGGGCGACACCGGCCTCACGGGACGCAAGATCATTGTTGACACCTACGGTGGTATGGGCCGCCACGGTGGCGGTGCCTTCAGCGGGAAAGATCCAACCAAGGTGGACCGCTCCGCAGCCTACGTCGCACGGCACATCGCCAAGAACATTGTGGCCGCCGGCCTGGCCGACAAATGCGAAGTCCAACTCGCCTACGCCATCGGTGTCGCCGAGCCAGTAAGCATCCTGGTGGACACTTTCGGAACGGCGAAAGTTGATCCGGCGATCATTCCGGACCTGGTTCGCGCGAACTTCCAGCTAACTCCCAAAGGGATTATCGACTCGTTGAATCTGCGTCGTCCGATTTATCGGAAGACCGCGGCGTACGGGCACTTCGGCCGCAACGACCCGGATTTCACGTGGGAAAGCACCAGCAAGGCCGCCAAGTTGGCGAGCGAAGCGGGCTTGCGCGAGCCCGTGCTGCAGGCAGCGAAACGCTAGCAAAGGCCGTGGGCACGACGCTCGACTCGGGACTGAATAAAACTGTCATCCCGAGCGGAGAGGCGCGAGCCGAACGTAGTCGAGGGACCATGAGTTTCTCTTCCGCGCGACGCAGGTAACACCCGCACCTCACACGGCTCGTGTATTCTGGTTTTCAGCTTGAATCGGCATTTGTAATCTGGCCGTCATCAGCAATTAGGAGAAGTATGTCTACGATCCCGACGCAAGTACCCTGCGACGTCAAGAATCTCGATCTGGCCGATCTGGGAAAGAAACGCATCGAGTGGGCCAACCAGTCGATGAATGTTCTGCAGATTATTCGCAAGGAATTCATCAAGAACCAGCCGCTAAAAGG
>AR_comb_assmDRAFT_11002038_pt1 | contig 10779 bp, 9 predicted proteins | sample ArasoioldDNA_FD_10543 | JGI IMG/M metagenome (IMG submission 10543) | reverse complement strand
CTTCGAATACGGGATCCAAAGTCCCGCGCCTTACCGCTTGGCCACGCCCCACCACGTGAGTTTTCGTACTGACTGTTCGGCGAGGGGCGGTGGAAACCCTTAGTTTAGTCGACCCGCCTTCGCGTTCGCAATTCTGGAACGCTTCGGCGTGGCAAGGACGTCATATTGGCCACGGCCGAGGGTCTCCGTCAGAATCGCCTGCCACCCCGATCCTCGCAGGTGCTGCATCGCCTTCAGCGCATCGCGACCTTTCTGAAACAGGCCGAAAACGGTTGAGCCGCTACCGGACATGGCAGCCGCCACCGCGCCTGCGCGCTTCAGCGCCGCTTTCATCTGATCGATTTCAGGGTGATGTGCGGCGATCGGCGCCTCGAGGTCGTTGATCATCTGCGCCGCTCGCGACGGCCAGGGCCCCGGCACGTACTGAGGCTCGCGCGGGGCACGCGAAAGCTCCGGTTCTGCGTCGTACCAGCCGTACGCCTCGCTGGTAGATACGCCAAACCCGGGAATCAGCAGCACCACCCAGTGGCGCGGCAGATCCGCCAGCGGATAGATCTCCTCGCCGCGTCCGAGCCCAAGGGCCGTCCCGCCCGACAGAAAGAACGGTACGTCCGATCCGATGTGCGCAGCCAGGTCGGTCAACTGCGAGGCCTTCACCGGCACGCGCCACAGCTTCGCGAGCGCGATGAGCGTGGCCGCTGCATCGGCGCTGCCGCCACCGAGTCCGGCCTGCAGCGGAATCTGCTTCTCCAGTCGAATGACGAGGTCGCGAATTGGCCCGGTCCGGCGCAGCGACTTCCACAGTGTCTCGGCGGCACGCCAGATCAAGTTGTCTTGGTCGAGTGGAATACCCGCGCTGGAGCACTCGATTGCAAACGGACCCTCACGCGGAATGCAGTGGATGACATCGTGCAACGCGAGCGCCTGAAAGACGGTTCGCAGCTCGTGGAAGCCGTCGGACCTGCTGCCGAGCACGCGCAGATCGAGGTTGATCTTCGCGTGCGCTTTGATCGTGACGGCGGTCATGAACCCAATGGTCCGGCGCTGCGAAGCTCGTCGAGCGTAATCGGATCAGCATCTGGCGGCACGTTGACATTGAATGCCGCATCTTCCAGGTCCTTGTTGGTCTCGATTTGTGAAAGCGACGCGGTCAGATCGACGTTCACGTTGGGTTGCGTCGATTGCAGGCGTACCGTTTGCGGAAAGTTACCGCTCCACACTGGATACTCGATCTGCCATCCGTCGCGCTTTGCCGCGCGGAGCGACCACATGTTCTGACCGGCGGGCTGCAAATACAGCGTCGCGCCTCCGGAGAGATCGATCGACGCCCAGCCGTTGGCGTGCCGACGTGCGTCGGTCGCCTGCGGTGCGGGAACGACGCAGCCAGTAAGAATCGCCTGCAGATCGGCTGGGGCGAGAGCGACACCGGTCAAGGCGCCGAGGATGTCCTGCGGCTGTGCGCCGCGCAGCACACGCGGCTCGTCACGCGGCAGCAGCAGCGTTGCGTTCATGCCGCGGGCAACGAGGATGAACGCCGGCGGCCCGAACGGCGCAACGCCTTCGAGGCGCATCGATGCCGGCCGCGCGAAGCCGGCGACGACGCGCCCGCGCAGCTTCTGACGTCCGGCGCGTCCGGACATGCCGATCTCCGCCGTCAGCGTGCGCACGCCGGCGCACGCGGTCGAGATCTGCATGTGAATCGTCCGGAAATCAGGGAGAGGTGTGCCCGTGTCGGTCGGGAGATTGATATGCGGTTTCGCGCAGGCCGTGCAAAACACCAAGATCCAAAAAGGAGCTTGGAGCTTGGAATTTGTCAGCGGACCTTTCCCCGAGCGTCGGCGATCTTCTTCTCGACAGCCGCCTTGTTGATGTCGCCCTCGTCGCCTTGAAGCGCGCGCGTCCAGGCGGCAATAGCATCGGACCAACGATTACGCTTCGCGAGCACATCCCCGAAATGCTCCTGCACCGTCGCGTTGCGCGGCATCTGCTGCGCAGCGGGCCCGATGTACTTCTCCGCCTGGTCGTAATCACCGCGGCGGTAGTACGCCCATCCCAGGCTGTCGAGGTAATTCGGGTTGTCCGGTTCGAGATCCAGCGCCCGGCGCACCAGACGAATCGCTTCATCCAGCTGTTTGCCGCTGTCGGCAAGCAGATACCCAAGGTAGTTCAACGCGTCGGCATTCCCAGGCTCGAGAGCAACCAGCTGCCGGACCGTGCGCTCCGCATCGGGCTTTCTGCCGGAGGTGCTATATAGGTCGGCAAGGGCAAGCTGTGTGGTCGCATCGTTGGGGTTTGCCCTCGCCGCAGGCTCGAGAACGGTGATCGCGCGCGCCAGATCGCCCATCTGCTGCAGCGCGTGCGCGCGCAGCTGGGTAAAGCGCAAATCGTCGGGATGCTGCATCTGCGCCTGTGCGGCGAACTCCGCAGCGCGCTGATATTCCTTCGCGCCGAGCAGTGCGGCAATGCGCCGCACCTTCAGCTCGCGGCTGTTCGGTGCAACGGCGAGTGCCTTCGTATACGAGTCGGCGGCATCCTTCAGCCGGCCGGCCTGTTCCTGAAACTGGCCGAGCATGTTCGCGACGCGCGGCTCGTCATCCACGATCTCTTCGAGCGCGCGAATCGCGTTGTTCATGTCGTGAGCGACGACGTAGGCCTGCGCCAGCGACAAGCGGCCCTGCACGGACAGCGGGGTTTCGTTGACGACGCGCGTCAGCGCCTGAATCGCCTTGTCGGCCTGCCCGTTGCGCGTATAGAGCCGGCCGAGCGTGTACTGAAGATTAAGGTCGGTCAGCCCAGCGGGATTCTCGGTGACACGTTCCAGATGCGAAATCGCCTGCTTGACGAGCTCCGCCGCGGCAGCCTGCGCCGCTTGGCCCCGACCAGTGTCTTCAGAGCGGGCGGCGTACAGCATGCCGAGAACGCGATGCGCTTCCGAGCTGTCCGCATCGAGCTGAAGCGCTTCCTTGGCCACGCGCTCGGCGTTGTCGCCGTCGTCGCGCCGCAGGAAGAAAGCACCCAACTCCGCCCGCACCTCGGCTGATTTGGGATCCTCGGCGACCGCTTTCTCGAGTTGCGCCTGAGCGCCTTTTGCATCGCCTGACGCTTCGAGGTGCCGGGCCATCAGGAAGTCGTAGTACGCGTCCGCGCTTGTCTGAGCGAGCGCAACACGCGGCATTGCCAGAAGCAACGCGGCGCCGAGAGCGGTGAACGCGACGCGTAAAGTGCACATGGGCAAGGCGATTTTAGCTCAGAATGCTATAGTTTCCAGCGTGGCGCTCGACGCAGAGTTGCTCGAAATTCTTGCGTGTCCCAACTGCAAGACACCAGTAAAGCTGGTGAAAAACGGCACGGCCCTCAAGTGCGCCACATGCCACCGGGTGTATCCGATCAAGGATGACATTCCGGTCATGCTCATCGACGAAGCAACTATCGAGCCTGAAGGGTAGTAGGTGGTTGCCATCAGCCGATGAGAATCCTGCTCGTTCGGCTGCGGCTGATCGGCGACGTCGTGCTGACAACGCCGCTGCTCCGTGCGCTAAAGCGCAGGTACCCCGAGGCGCAGCTGACCTATCTCGTTGAGCCCGCGGCAGCGCCCATTGTGCGCGGCAACCCACATTTGTCCGAGGTCATGCTCGTGCCCAGGCGGCGCGGCGTTGCGCGGCTGCGCGATGACCTCGCGATTGCACGCCAGCTGCGGCAGCAACGGTTCGACGTGGCGATCGACCTGCACGGCGGTCCGCGAGCGGCGTGGTTTACGTGGGCCAGCGGCGCGCCCGTGCGCATCGGCTATGCAGTCAAGGGACGTTCGCGGCTGTATACGCGCGTCGTTGCCCGGACAGCCGACGAAGCGCCGCGCGCCGCCGTGGCGAACCAGTGGGACCTGCTCGCACCACTCGATATCGCACCGCCGGATCCAGCTCGCGATGCGCTGGAAATGGCCGAGGATCCGCAAGCCGCGGCATCGGTAGAGCGCCGCCTGCGCGACGCGCATATCAGCGCGGCGCATCCGCTCATTGTGGTCCACGTGAGCGCGGGCAATCCCTTCCGTCGCTGGCCGCGCGAGTCGTTCGAGGCGCTCGTCATCGCCCTTGCGCGGCGCGATCCGTTGCGCCGCATTATCCTGACGTCGGGGCCGTCGGATGCAGCTGCCGCAGCCGCCATTTCGGACCGCGCACGTGCGGCACTGGGTCCGCTTGCGGCTGGCATCGCTGACATCGGTGAATTCGATCTCGCCGAGCTCCGCGCGCTCGTCGCCCGCGCGGCGGTGTACATTGGTGGCGACAGCGGTCCGCTGCACATTGCCGGGACGACGACGACCCCGATAGTGGCGCTGCTCGGGCCGACGCTGGCGGAACGTTCGATGCCATGGCGCGATCCGCGTTGGTTCGCCGAAGCAGTGGATGCAGGGCCGCTCGAGTGCCGGCCGTGCCGCCAGCGAGAGTGCGCGCCCGGCGACTTCAGATGCCTGACGCACATCACGGCTGACCAGGTCGCCGCCGCCGCGGAGAGAGCACTGAAGGGGTCGGGACTCATTCCGTCGCATGAAATGAGTCCCGACCCCGTTACGAGAAGCGTATGACGACAGCAGCGATGAGCATGACGCATCCGCGCACGGCACCCGTGCTCGAACGGGCGACCGTCGTGCTGTTGCTCTGCTTCGTCGCCTCGCTGCAGATCTCCATTGCCGCCGCCAACATCCTGCTCGCGTTGATGATGGTGTGCTGGGTCGGGCAGATGGCACAGGAGAAGACGCGGCCCGGCGCGCCGCCATTTTTCTGGCCGCTGGCCGCCTATGCGGTGGTCACGCTCGTCATCTCGGCCTTCTCATTGGATCCGCGAACGAGCTTCATCGACGACAAGCAGCTCCTGCTGTTCGTCATCGTCCCCGCCGTTTACCAGATCGCGCGCGGCGATCGCGCCGCGCTCGCTATTGACGTCATCGTCTCCGTCGGCGCCGCGAGCGCCGCCTACGGCATCATTCAGTACGGACTGCTCCACTACGACAATCTCGGACGACGGCCCGAGGGCGCCATGTCGCACTACATGACGTACTCAGGCCTGCTGATGCTCGTCATTTGCGCCGCCGCGGCGCGATTGATCTTCGGACGGCGCGGCCGCCTGTGGCCGGCGCTGGTGATGCCGGCACTCGTCGTCGCGCTGGCACTGACGCTCGGCCGCAGCGCGTGGATCGGCGCGTCTGTCGCGATTGCACTGCTGCTCGCGCTGAAGGATCTCCGGTTGACGGTGCTGCTGCCGATTTTTATCGCCATGCTGTTCGTGATCGCGCCGAACACCGTCAGCAAGCGTGTGATGTCGATCTTCGACGTGCAGGAGCCGACGAATCAGGATCGGCTCGCGATGATCGAGATCGGCGCGCGCATCGTGCACGACCATCCGCTCACCGGAGTCGGACCAAACATGGTTCCGCGCGTTTACGCGCAGTACCGACCCGATTACGCCATCAACACAGTGAACCCGCATTTGCACAACGTGCCGCTGCAGATCGCAGCGGAACGCGGGCTGTTGGCGCTGGCGGTCTGGCTGTGGTTCATCGTTTTCCTACTTGTCGAGCACGCGCGCCTTTTTCGGAAGGCAATATCGAGCGACGACAAGGTGCCGGCCGCAGCGGCGCTTGCCGCGGTCGCCGCGATGCTCGCAGCGGGCCTGTTCGAATACAACTTCGGCGATTCCGAATTCCTGATGCTGTTCCTCGTCCTGGTCACGCTGCCGTTCGCGGCGGCACGCAGCGGGATGGGGCCCGACCATGCAACTGGCGCCGCTCGCCGCTGACCGCGCGACGCGGCTCATCTCTGCCTTTTCCGGCGCACACGTGCTCGTCGTCGGCGATGCGATGCTCGACAAGTTCATCGTCGGCCGGGTCACGCGCATCTCACCTGAGGCGCCCGTTCCGGTGGTGGCATTCGATCACGAGTCGTATCGCATCGGCGGCGCGGCGAACGTGGCGCACAACATTGCCGCGCTTGGCGGTCACGTCTCGTTGATTTCGGTGATGGGACAGGATGACAACGGGACCGCGCTGATGCGCGGCTGCCGCGAAGCGGGCATCGAGGCCGGTTGCATCGCCACCGATTCGGATCGCGTGACGACGACCAAGGTGCGTATCGTGACGGAGCGGAACCAGCAGGTCGCGCGCGTGGACTACGAGACCGACAAGGAGATCGGCGGCGACGTGGAGGCCGGAATCATCGAAGCGGTGCGGCAGCATGGCGCCACCGCCTCTGCGATCATCGTGTCCGATTACCTCAAGGGCTCGGTGACGAAGGCCGTGATGATGGCGGCCGTCGAAGCAGCGCAGCGGCAGGACATCCCCGTGCTGGTAGATCCGAAGATTCCGCACATCGACTACTACGCCGGCGCCACGCTGATTACACCCAATCATCACGAAGCTGAAATCGCCACGCATTCGCGCATCCGCTCTGTGCTGGATGCACATCTGGCGGCACACGCGTTTCGCGATCGGGCGCGATGCGAATCGATTCTGATGACGCGCGGCGATCAGGGCATGTGGCTGCTGGCGGCGGACGCTGAGGGAGAGTTGCCTGCAGTCGCGCGCGAAGTCGCCGACGTGACCGGCGCGGGCGACACGGTAATCGCGGCGATGGCGCTCGCGATGGCGGCGGGCGGCACGATGGTCGAAGCCGCACATCTGGCGAACCAGGCAGCGGGGATTGCCGTTGCCAAGTTCGGCGCTGCAACCGTATCGCCGGCCGAACTCGTTCGTGCTGTCAGCGCCACCGCCGACGCCTGACGACAACATGCATCCGCCACGACGTGCGACGGTCGTTGGCCTCGACTTACTTGCTGCCGCGCTGCTGGTGCTCACGGCGGCCATCTTCCAGACAGGCGGATTCGTTTTCAACGCTGGCGGCATCCGCGTCTCGCTAACGTCCACACACCGCACGCTCGTCGCGCTCGTCATCCTCCTTATTTACAGGTTCGTTCGCGCTGCCCGCGTCGGGCCCTTCGGGCTCGCCACCGCCACATGGCAAGGCATGCTCGACACGATTGAACATGAGCCGCTCGTCGTTCGAGCCTTGCCCGGCGCCTGGGCGCGCGGAGTTGTCGCAGCGCTCGCCATCGCCGCCGCGCTCGCGGTTCTGCTGCACGAGCAACTGCGACATCTCGACTCAGTGCCTGACTTCGGTGACCCGCTGTTTTCAATCTGGCGCGTTGCGTGGGTGGCGCATCAGATCGTCGCGGATCCGTTGCACCTGCTCGACGCGAACATCTTCTATCCGGAACGCCTGACGCTGACACTGTCGGATCCCGTACTGCTGCCCGCGATCAGCGTGGCCCCGCTTCTCGCGCTCGGCGTTCACCCCGTTGCCGTCTACAACCTCCTGCTGATGTCCGGGTTCTGGCTGTCAGGCGTCGCCACGTACGTGCTTGTCGAGCGGCTGACAGGCTCCGCGCGTGCAGCCTTCATCGCGGGCCTCTCTTACGCGTGCGTCGGGTTCCGCTTCGATCACTACAGCCACCTCGAGCTGCAGATGACGGAGTGGATGCCGCTGGCGCTGCTCGCGCTTCATTTGTTCGTGTCGACGAAGCGCTGGCCCTATGCGGTGGCGCTGGCGCTCGCAGGAGTCGCGCAGCTCTATTCGTCGATGTACTACGCGGTGTTTCTGGTGGTGTATGCGGCAGCAATTGGTGCCGGCCTGGTGCTGGCGCAGCGGACGGCGGTGCGTCCGCTGCTGCGTCCGCTGGCCATCGCTGCTCTTTCTGCAGCGCTGCTGGCGTGGCCGCTCGCCCGCGCCTTCAGTGCCGCGCAACCAATGAAGGGGGCGCGCAGCCTCTATGAAGTGGAGTTCTACAGCGCTGCTCCAATTGACTTCTTGCGGGTGAATCGCTACAGCGCGGTGTGGGCCCACCGTCTTCCGCCGCCGGCGCCGGAACGGACATTATTTCCAGGGCTCGCGCCACTGGCATTGGCAGCCGTGGCCGTTGCGCCGCCGCTCGGCACAGTGCGCCTGATCTATCTCGCCGGACTGCTGGTAGCAGTCGATGGCGCCTTCGGTCTGCACGGCGTCGCCTATCCGTATTACTACCTGCTTCTCAGTCCCTTTCGCGGACTCCGGTCGCCGGCGCGCTTCGGCGCGCTCATCGCGCTGTCACTGTCGATCCTTGGCGGATTCGGCGTGCAACGTATCCTCCGCCGAGCTCGATCGCCGTCGTATCAACACGCGGCGTTCGCGGCGCTCGTCGCCTTGGTGATGATCGATGCCTGGCCCGCGCTTTCTCTGGTGCCGGTCTGGAGGCAGCCGCCACCGGTTTACGAGGCGCTACGCCACACATCGAACGCCGTCCTCGTGGAAGCGCCGCTACCCGAGAAAGAAATCGGTAACGCACCATTCATGTACTTTTCCGCGTGGCATTGGGCACGGTTGGTGAACGGCTATAGCGGTTTCATCCCCGCGTCATATAAACAATTCAGCGCCGCCATGCTTCGGTTCCCCGATGCAACCTCGATTGAAGCGCTGCGGCAGCGAGGAGCGACGCACGTCAGCATCAATTGCGCGGTTGGCGACTGGGATCGATGCGAAGCCGTGGCGAAGTCGGCGCGCAACATTCAGGCCCTGCGCCTCATCACCGAGACGCTCTGGATGCAGCACACCGTGCAGCTGTACGAGATCGTGAATCCTTAGCGTCTACACCGCTGGAGCGGTGCAGATGATTTCGCCATGCAACACCGCGAACCACCCATCAGCCGCCGTACTCCATGCGCGCCAGGCATCCGCGATCGATGCCAACTCGTCGACGGTCGCCCGGCCCTCACGCACAGCCTGATGTGCGATCGTCGAGGTTGTCATGCGATCGGCCCAGAGGCCGCCCCACCAGGCGCGCTCCTCAGGCGTCGCGAAGCACCAGACTGACGCGGACGGTGTGATCTGACCGAAACCCGCCTGCTGCGCCCATGACAACAGATGGCGGCCGGCGTCGGGTTCACCCCCGTTGACTCGGGCGATCTCTCGATAGAGTGCGAGCCATCGCGTGAGCCGCTCATCGCCTGGGTGCCACGCGAACGACGCGTAGTCCGAGTCGCGTGCTGCAACGATTCCTCCGGGTCGAGCGGCGCGCCGCATTGCCTTCAGCGCCGCGACCGGATCTGATAAGTGCTGCAGCAACTGATGGGCATGCACGATGTCCCACGAGCCGTCCCGGTCGTCCAACAGGTACACATCGCCCGTGCGGAACGCCACCTCGGGGTAAGCGCTCTTCGCCACGTCGATGACATCCGCGGAGCTGTCGATCCCAAGCACTCTCCCTGGAGCGAGTCTCGCCGCGAAGTCTGCGGTGATCGTTCCAGGCCCGCAGCCGATGTCCAGGAGCGTCAGTCCCGGATGCAGATGGCGGGTCAGGTACGCGGCGGAGTTCGCGACTGTACGCCAGCGATGCGACCTGAGGACGCTCTCATGGTGACCGTGCGTGTACGAGGGCATAGGGAACCCTAGTGGAAACCGCGCGTCTTCACGACGCCACCCTCCGCACCGGCGAGTGCGTGGTAGACGATGAATGCTTCTGGATCGATCTCCCGGACGATCGCCTTTACTTTGCCGATCTCGAGCCGTGTGACGACGCAGTACAGAATGTCGCGCTCGCGCCCGCTCATCCCCCCGAAGCCGCGGTAGATCGTTACGCCGCGTCCGAGCGCGTGCATGATGCGCTGCCGGATCTGTCCATTGTGATCCGACACGATGGTGATGGCGGTGTACTCGTCGATGCCGTGGATGACAAAGTCCAGCGTTCGGGCGGCGGCTATGTACGTCAGGATTGAATAGAGCGCCGGCTCGACGCCGAGCAGCGCGATGGCCGAGACGAACAGCACGGCGTTGAAGCCGAGCACCACGTCGCCGACGCGCAGCAGGTCTCCGCGCCGGCTGATCAGCAGCGCAGCGATCTCGGTGCCGTCGAGGACGGCGCCGCCTCGAATCGCGAGCCCGATGCCAGCACCCAGAAAGAAGCCGCCGAACACCGCAGTCAGCACGAGATCGGGCGTGACGTCAGGAAATGGAATGAACGCGATCGCCGCCGCGAGTCCTGCGATACCGATTGCACTGCGCACGGCAAACGCCGCACCCATCTGATGAAACCCGACCGCGACAAACGGCAAATTGATCGCGGGCAGCAGGGCGGCAAGTGGAAGGCCGGTCACTCGCGATACCAGCATCGAAACACCGGTGACGCCGCCGTCGATGAATCCGCTGGAGACGAGAAAACCCTTGATGCCCATCGCCGCGGACAGAATGCCGCCGACCAGCAGCGCGGCATTCATCAACTCGCGCCGGATGCGCATGGTCAGTGGCGGAAGTGTCTCCGGCCCGTGAACACCATCGCCAGCCCGCGTTCATCGGCTGCCGCAATCACCTCCTGATCGCGGACCGATCCTCCCGGCTGCACGACCGCCGTCGCGCCCGCATCCGCAACGGCGTCGAGACCGTCGCGAAACGGGAAGAACGCATCGGATGCAGCAACCGACCCGTTCAGCGCATCCGGCCCGATCGCTTCGGCCTTCATGCGTGCGACCTTCGCCGCATCGACGCGGCTCATCTGACCCGCGCCGATCGCCAGCGTACGATCGGCGGACGTGAAGAGAATTGTGTTGGACTTCACGTGCGCGCAGATGCGCCAGGCAAACCGCAATGCCTGCCACTCTTCTGCGCTCGGCTGGCGCTTCGTGACGACGTTCAGATCGGCCGATGGCCACGGCTGCAACGCCTCGATGACACGGTCGCGTGACTGCATCAGGACCGCGCCGAGAAT
>AR_comb_assmDRAFT_10127677_pt1 | contig 10779 bp, 6 predicted proteins | sample ArasoioldDNA_FD_10543 | JGI IMG/M metagenome (IMG submission 10543) | reverse complement strand
TGGGTGAACTTGGCCGGCATGCTTCTGCAGCTCTTCGTCGTCTCACGCCTGATCAAATTTATCGGAGTTCGCGGTGCGCTGTTTGTACTTCCGTCAGTCGCGCTTCTCGCTTATGGACTCGTGGCTATTGCACCCGTGCTGGCTTTCGTGCGTGTCGCAAAAGTTTTCGAAAACGCGACAGACTACTCCATTCAGAATACGACACGTCAGGCGCTGTTTCTGATAACCAGCCGAGAGGCAAAATATAAAGCGAAGGCTGCTATCGATTCGTTCTTCTGGCGTATTGGCGACGTGCTGGCGGCAACGCTGGTGTTCATCGGCACGCAATTTCAGTTTGGAACCAAAACATACGCGATATTCAATGTCGTTTTGGCTGTGCTCTGGATGGGCCTCGTATCACTTATCGCGCTCGAGCACAAAAAGCTGTCGACCGTTGATTAGAACTAAACTAGGAGAAGACATATCCGGAGGGAGCATAGGCTTGATAGTCTCCTCGATAGAGCTTGCCTGTGAAACTTCTGCGGTCTATCGCTCGAAAGAGCTTCAGGGATTCCGCACACGGGCCTGCCCCCGCCATTGAGTAACTGAACTCCCCACAGGAGCTGCCCAATCCCCACACGCCTCCGGTTGAGTTCTCAGCAGAGATGAGGAGGCCAACATCATTAGTGCGTGATAGTTAGGTCGTTGGACGGATGAACAACCTCGCCTGCTTCGCATCTATTGAGTTAGCGAAGATCATACCAAGGCGCTGTCGGCCAAATCGAGCTCCATGGAGTTCCTGGGTGTCAACGCCGGATGAAAATTCCCTAGAGTTCCGGTTGAAAATTCCCCACCCCGGTTTTGTTTAAATACGAATGAGTTTTTGTTTGCGAGACGGTTTGGCGAAAAGCTTCTCGCCATGATCGTTTATAGACAATGTTCGCCAGGTAGCTAATAGTACGGATCGCCGTTTTCCCCGTTTTTGGCGGCGGTGTCGGCGGCGGAGAGCAGCCCAGCACGCCGTTAGGCGCGTATTGGCGTAGCGGAGCCGATGACACCCCCGGCGCTGCAGTCAGAGCGGTCTCTTGCTGGGATCGAGGCAATAGTCCGGTGCGTCAGCGATCCTTCAGCCGATAACTCTCGCCACGGACATTGATCGTTGTGGAGTGGTGAAGAAGGCGATCCAGAATGACTGTTTGCAATGATCGGATCACCAAAGATCTCTTCAATCTCCATAACTTTTGGTCGATGACAGAATGATGCTGCCGCCCTCGTAACGTGCGCTGACGAGTTGAAAGAAGATGGTGGCGCGCATGTCATCCAGAGGCAACTAGCCCATTTCGTCAATAATCAAAACGCAAGGCGCCAGATAACTCCCGATGATCGAGTCTGCCTTATCGATAAGCACGGCCCAGATCCGCAACGAGATCATGTGCCGTCATGAAGTAGGCGCCGAAGCCGCCCTGAATGGCCGCTTCGGCGAGAGCCACGCTGAGATTGGTCTTACCCACGCTTGTCGGGCCCAGGTCATAGTACTCACATTCCGGCTCACGTAACGGTGCATTACCGGTGGCATCATCTCTTTGTTCGCAGATTGCGAACACGATGGCGAGTTGGTTGGCCGGATGGTGAGCATCGGCATTGCGAACTGTCTGATGGAACAATCGCACGTATTCCTCTGTGGATGGTCGATGTGGATGCATGCGCGGCGCATTCGATCGGGAAACCAGAGGTATCGGTCGTCGCGCTGCGGGACCTACGCCAACTCCTTAATGCACTAGATCGGCCTCAGGGCAAGGCGCATTCAAACGCGCGGCCGGAGGTCGAGCATGAAGAATCTTCCTGAGACAAATTCTCATCAGCTCGTGCTTTGGAAAGCGGAACAAGTGATGCAACCCGCGGTGACACTCACGGATGGACAACAAGAACAACTCACAACGGCGCTTGCCGAGTTGCTGTTGGTGAGCCTGGCAAGCCAGAAAGGAGTAGATGATGTAGAGCAAGATTAGTGCGGGCCATTTAAGCCGCATGGCTGTGGTCTACGTTCGCCAATCAACCGTGACGCAGTTAACTCAAAACCTGGAAAGCCAGCGACGCCAATATGGATTGGTGAACCATGCGAAGAATCTTGGCTTCGGCCAAGTCGAAGTTATCGACGACGATCTGGGTCGGTTGGGTTCTGGACTGGTAGCGCCGTCCTGGATTCCTACGATTGGTATCGATGGTGTGTGAGGGGCAAGCCGGCGCAGTGCTCTGCATCGAGGCTTCACGCCTGGCTCGCAACGGTCGCGACTGGCATCATCTAATCGAACTATGTGGCCTGGTAGGTGCTCTGGTTGTCGATCCAGACGGAGTTTACGATCCGCAACTGATCAATGACCGCCTTCTTCGCGGCTTGAAGGGAACGATGAGCGAGTTCGAATTCAACTTGCTCCGACAAGGTCGCTTGAAGCTGCGCGACAGAAGGCACGTCGCGGAGAACTCCGATTTTGTTTGCCCGTGGGGTACTGCTGGACCCACCACGGCAAAATCGAGATGGAGCCAGATCGCCGCACCCGAGAAGCGATCTTCAGCGTGTTTGATAAGTTTCGCGAGTTGGGCAGCATGCGCCAAGTCCTGTTGTGGTTTCGTGGTGAACAGATCTCGTTGCCGGCTATCGCATACAACGAGTTCGGGCGAACGACTCTAGGGCGGCTACCTACCTATGGAACCATCTGCGGCATGATCGGCAATCCGTGTGCACTGGGCACGACGGCTCACGGACTACCGGCCTATGATCCGAAAGAGAAAGATCCGTCAGTTTTAACCCTAGGAGACAGCGGCACACTTGGAAATATCTGCGAACTCCGTCCGAAAGCTCATTCAGCACGATATCATTCCTGCAAAATACAGATCGTTGCTTGCGCTCCCTGGCAGATTCCAGCAGAAGCTTGACCGCTAACAGCGTAATAAAAGCGGCGCAGGTCTTTAGGAACAGGCGGCGCGGAGTTCCGCGATCATCAAAGGCTCCGATAGTCATCCTTTGTTTTCAGGCGTGTGCCAAGGTGGTGCAGAGAAACCGGATCAGGCGGGCCAAGGAAGATCACGTTGCTGGATTCATGGATGAAACTCAACGTCCGCAACTCGCCGTTTTGCGATCCCATCCCGTCAGCTTGCTGATGGCTTTGATGCGAAGCCCTTCTCGCTTCAGTTCTTCGATGTGTTGCATGTCTTTCCCCTTAACAGTGCCGGCACCTCCCTCTCGGAAATGTCGTGCGCTTCTAAAAATGACCTGGTTAACGGGTGGGGATTTTTGAAGCGGAACTTTGGATTTTTACATGGGCCGCGACCTGGGAATCGAACTCCATCGACGCCAATATGCCGAACGCGTATGGATTTCACCGAGAGTCGCGTCGATGTTTGAAGGGACAAGACCGTAGACCACTGAAATGAGGACGACTGGTTCGAAGTGGGGCAATGAGCATGAACATCGATGAACGATGTTTCTGACTCCGCCGCGGGAGTGTCGTTCGCCTAAACTCGCTCGCGACCATGAACCGAAGCGGAGTCGACATCTCATCCCGATTCATCGAGACCCTGTCAATCTTGCTAAATCCGCCGCCGCGACAATGCGGTCGTATTCGGCCCGAAGGAGATCAGCCTCGGCGGTCAACATCGATGCTTCCGATTCCAGGAACACGGACCGATTCGCCGTCCCCGTCTCGAACTGGTCGCCGGACACGCGGCGGCCTTCAGTCGTGGCCACGACCAACTCCTTTGCCGACTCGACGCCGGTTTCGGCCCGATTCAGCTTGCGAACTGCCTTCTCGACGTCGATGCGTACGCGATTCTGCAGCCTCGCGAGATTCTCCTCCGCTTCGGCAACCTGGGCCGTCCGTTCTGAGACCTGGCCACGGCGCTTACCGAACTCAAAGAGGGTCCACGTCATGTGAACTCCGAAAGTTCCGTTATTGCGCGAGAGAAACGGTGCCCCATTCTGGTAGATGTGTTGAGCAAACGCGCCGACCTCGGGTATGTATTCGGCGCGAGCTGCCCGCACCGCCGCACGCGCCTTTTCGAGTTCATGAGTGACGGCTTCGATTTCAGGATTGTGCGTGACGGCCGCCTGAACCGCCGATTCTGTTCCCATGGAGACGTCGGAAACGGACGCAGTTGGTGGCGCAAGTTCCAGTTCCGTATCGACCGGTAACCCGCAGAGGTCGGCCAACTCCATTCGCATATCGATCACAGCGTCCTGAAGCTGCCCGTGTACATGCTTCGCCTGTGCAATTTGCGCGCGCACTTCGGCGGCCTTCAACTCCAGTGCCACGCCGGTTGCAACGGCATTGCGTGTTTCCGTGATTCGCATTTCCGCAGCGCGGATCTGGGCATCGACCGCGTCACGACGGCGCTCTGTGGTGAGAATCCCATAGAACACTTCCTTCACTTTTAACGCAACTTCATTTTCGGCGCGACGCACATCAGCACGGGCGCCGGCCGCTTCAGCTCGTGTGACATCCACGCCCGCGCGAGTTTTGAAGTATTGCGTGATCGGCTGCGTCACTGACGTAGTGCTTAGGAGGAAATCAGGCTTGCCTTGAGAAAGCGAGACAGTCGTGCCCGGCAGGGGGCCGATTTGGGGGTACACACCCAAGCTGCCTTGAGGGATATCGATGCGTTGCTGCTCGGCAATATGCATCGCGGTGGACTCGTTCGTCAGGCTTGGGTAGTAGCTCGCCCTCGCCGCGTGAATGCGCGCGTCCATTTGCGTTACTTTGTCGGCGGCTATCTTAACGGTCGAGTTCTGCTGTGTAGCCAGCGATATGGCTTCATCGAGGCTTACCTTCCGTGGTTGTGGTTGCGCTTGCGCGACAGTGCCGCAGGCGATCATGATCAGCAAGGCTGCTGCGGCTGCTGTGACCGGCGCAGGCCGGCGGACGCGCTGGTGAATCAAAACGTACAGAACGGGAATTACGACGAGTGTGAAGAACATGGAACCCACCAATCCGAAAGCGATAGCACTGCCTAGTGGCGACCACATGCTTGAACCGGAGAGGATCATCGGCGTAACACCGACCGCTGCTGCCATGGTGGTCAGGAAGATTGGCCGTAATCTCCGCTCGCCCGCTTCGATTGCGGCTTTCTCGACAGGAACACCTTCCGCCATCCTGCCTCGAGTGTAGTCCACCAGTATGATCGAATTCCGTACGACCACCCCGCCCAAGCTCACAATTCCCAGGAATGCTGTAAAGCCGAAAGGATTCCCGGTCACGAGCAATCCCAGCGATGCACCGAGCAAGCCCAGCGGAATTGCGGCCATGACGACGAAAGGTTCGACCACCGAACGGAACTGGAACATCAGGATGAGATAGATCGCGACTGAGCTGAGAAGGAGGGCGTTGACCATTTCAGGAAATGTGTCCTGCTGGTTTTCGTATTCGCCGCCGTACCACAAGCGATAACCCGGCGGCAGAGGGAGCTTGTCGGCTACGGGGCGGACCTGCGCCAGCACCTGGCTCGGCAGTTTGCCTCCCTGCGCCCAAGAACGGATTGTCAATGTGCGTACTCCGTTCCGGCGAACAATGCGGCCCGGATCCCACACTGGAGACACTGCGGCAATACTATCCAAAGGCACTCGGGCGCCAGTGACGGGCGACATGACGTACGCATTCGAGATGTCATTGAAGCTCTGGCGCAGCGCCGGGTCCAGCCGCAACGTGACCGCGATATCGCGTTCGCCTTCCCAATATGTTGTGACCGGCGCTCCTTCGAAGCCACCCGCAAGCACCCGCCCGATGCTGGCGTTCGTGAATCCCAGCCGGTTCGCCACCTCTTGGCGGAGATTCACCCGTAGCCGATATGCATCCTCCCGCCAGTCGCTATGCACGTCCAGGGCTCCTGGAGTGCGCTGGAGCAGCTCGGCAACCTGATCGCCCCAATGTCGCAAGACGTGCTCGTCATCACCCGTGAGCCGGATTTCGATGGCCGCCTCCTGAATCGGACCCTGCTGCAGCTCGCTTAAAAACACACGGGCCTCCGGAACCGCCTCTGCGAGGCGCGGGCGCAGTTCTCTGACCATTGTCGGCGTGACCACTGCCGATTCGGTAGATACCAGCACCTGGGCGTAGTTCTTGTCCGGCAATTGCGGATTGACGTTGTAATAGAAGCGAGGTGCGCTCGAACCTATGAACGAAGTGTAGTTGACCACTTCCTTCTCACGACGCAGGATCTCTTCGATGCGCCTCACCGCGGCGTCTGTCGCTTCCACCTTCCATCCTTCCGGAAGCCAGACGTCGATCACGAACTGATCGCGTTCGGCAAACGGGAAGAACCGCTCCGGAATACGCTGGAGTAGGAATGCGCCCGCCGCCACAGCAAGTACGCCGAATACGACGGCGACGGCCTTCCACCTCATCGCAACGACAATTACGCGGTTGTAGATCGCCTGCATGATTTCGAGCGGCGAACGCCGATTCTTCTTCTTAGCTCCCTGGGCATGAGCCAGCCCTTGTCGGATGAAAAACTTGCTCAACAGCGGCGTCAGCAGCATTCCCACAACGAAAGACGTCGCGAGGGCGATCGCTACAGTCAGCGGCAGAGCGCGAATGAACTCGCCCGTGGCACCCGAAAGCATGAGGAAGGGCAGGAACGAACAGATGATGGTCAGAGTGGCGGTGAGGACGGGAATTGCAAGCTCAGAGGCGCTGCGCCACGCCGCCTCTTCGCGGGCGACACCGTGATCGAGCAATTCAATATAGTTGTCCGCGATCACGATAGCATCGTCCACCACCATCCCGAGCACCACAATCAACGCGGCGATCGACACTTGGTGCAGTTCGATGCCGAAAGCGTTGAGCAGGCCGAAGGTCGCCGAAATCGTCACCGGAATCGCCACCGCCGAGACCAGCGCGACGCGGAACGGCAGCAGCAGCATCGTCACGAGAATCACGGACGCGATGGCGATGCCGAACTCGCGAATGAAGTGCTTCACGCGTTCGGCGACGACGGTCGGCTGGTCCGCAACGAAATCGATCTTCAGATCGGGTGGCAACAGCGGCCGCAGGCGGTCCAAAGACGCGTGTAGCTCGTCGCCGAAGTCCACGATGTTGTTGCCTTCCTGCATCTCCACCGAGAGCAGGATCGCACGCTCGCCTCTGGACCTAGAATATTGCGTCGGGTCCTTATAGACGCGCTCGACATCAGCAAGGTCGCCGATGTACACAGGTTGGCCGGTGCGCGTGACATCGATCATCACGCGCCGGATCTGCTCCTCGCCCTCAAATGCGCCAGTCGCTTGGATCGGCGGTTTCCCGCGTTCCGTTGGCACGGCTCCAGCGAAATGCACCACATTCCGGCCCTCGAGCGCCTTCGTGACCTGTTCCGGAGTCACGGAGTACTGCGACAACCGGCTGAGGGAACTCGCGACGTCAATCTCCTCCTTCTGCTCGCCGATCCTTTTGACTTTTGAAACGGCACGAATCCGGCGGATCGCCGCTTCAACGCGCTCGGCATAGTCTTTCAGTTCGCGATATCCATAGTCGCTGCCATGAATCGCGAGCAGCACCGCGACCGTGTCTCCGAAATCGTAGTCAACGACGGGGCCGAGCACACCATCCGGAAGGTCGGTCTTCCGCAGTTCCGCCATGTCCAAACGGATTTTGGACCAGAACTTATCCGTGTCCACGATGTTGTTCTCGACCTCGAGATTGATAAACATCGCGCCGTTCCTGCTGGTCGAGTATGTCTTTTCGCGTCGCACGCCCTCGGTTTTGAAGAGCCGCTGCTCGACTTTCTGCGTGACCTGATTCTCGACTTCCGCGGCCGATGCGCCCGGATACATCGCTGCCACGATTCCCGTGCGCACGTGGATCTTCGGGTCCTCCCGCCGGGGCATCCGAAGCAGAGCGTAAATGCCGCCCATTACCAACATCATTGTGAGCGCGATCGTGACTTGCGGATAACGCAGTGTGGCGCGAACCGGGTTCATTGAGCACCTCCGCTAATTTCAACGACGCTACCCTCGCGGACCTTTTGCTGCCCGGAAATGACGATCTGCTCGCCGCCGCGCAGGCCGGAGCGGATTTCGACTTCCGTACCAATCGGAGGACCGATCTCTACCCGGCGGGCGTAGACGCGCTTGCGGTCCGGGAAGTAAATATAGACATTCGGCGCACCCTGTGCGTCGGGTACGATGGCCTCACCGGGTATAGTCAGCAACTGGACCTTGGCAGAGCCAAAGATTCGGGCCTCCGACACCATGCCGGCAAGCAGCACGGGTCCAGGGTTGGGTACCAGGATCTTTACGGTGTAAGTGCGCGATGCCTGCTCGGCGGCGACGCCAATAATCGCTACCTTGCCCGTGAAGCGGCGTCCATCGAGCGACGGTATGGAGATCTCCGCGGCGGCGCCTTGCCGCACTCTTCCAATATCTACTTCGGGAACTCCCACTCGGACTTTGGCCGGGTTCAGGTCAACGATCGAGAAAACCACGGTTCCGGACTCTACCGTCTGTCCGGGGTCGACTTTTCGCATGCTGACGTTTCCAGAAATCGGTGCCAGGAGCCGCGTATCGTCCAGCCGTTTTCCTTCTTCGCTGGCCTGGGCCGTAGCGGCACGCGCCTGTGCCGCGGCGGTGGCGCGGTCTTCCTTGCGCGTCCCTTCGAGCGCCATCTCGTACCGCTCTCGCGCAGTGTTGTGCGCGGCCTCGAACTTCTGAAAATCGTTCGGCGGAAGACTCTTTCGTTCCACCAGAGCCTGCATGCGCTTATATTCGTCCTCCGCGCGTTCGAACTCGATGCGGGCTTGTTCTAATTCTTGCTTTCGGACGCCGGCATCGGCCTTCTCCGACGCGGCAACAGCCGCTTCCTTGTGCGCCGTGGCGGCATTGGAATAGTTCCGGTAATCCGTCGGTTCAATCTCCGCGAGCAATTGCCCCTTCGTGACGTGCTGGCCCTCTTCGACAAGGACTCTGGCTACTCTGCCACCCACCTGAAAAGCCACGTCAGCCGTTTCCGATCCCTCGACTGAACCGCTGGCGCTTACCGATTCGAACTGTTCCACCATCGACGGCACTCGGACCTGAACGGCAACCGGACGGGACTCTTCGAGAGCCGCCTTGGCTTCCCCTCGGCAAGACGTCAATGCACCACAACAAACGACTATGACTAAACCCAATACAAGTCGATCTCTGTTCATTGAATTCACCCGCTAGTTGATTAGGACGCCGGCCGATTCGAATACCTGCCCGCCGCCTTAGTCCCGAAAAAAGCAGTTAGTCGGCCATATCGCGCTTACTGCAAATCAAAGACTTCCGACAAACGGCGCCGAAACTTTTTCGGCACGTTGGCACCTGCCGATTCTTCTGCCGAAACTGCCGAAGAGGATTTCGTGCCGACGTCTGCCATGGCCTATGCCCTAGTTTCGGCACCAGAAGGCGACGCAACTTACGCGCAATCAGTGTTTCCGATTGGATGGCAGCATGCCGTTCGTTCCGTAAAGGGGGGACCGCAATGATTCGGATTTGGAGTACTCATGAGCCGGGGGCCACCACAATCACTGTTGATGGCCGACTCGTCGGTGATTACGTCGATTCGGTTCAGGCCTGCGTCGATCAAGCGATGTCGGAACAAGAACGAATCCAGCTGTTTTTGCGCGACGTCTCACACATCGACGAAGCCGGCCGAGCGTTACTGGTTCGCCTCGCCGCAAAAGGCGTTGTACTTAGGGCCTCAGGACTCTACAGCTCTTATGTTGTGGCAGAGATCACGCGACAAAGTGAAAAGAAACTGTAGGCGCGGTCTATGACCGCGCGAAATGGCTGATCCTCGGAAGAATGCGCGGACCCTGGAATGCTCTATGCGCGAGTTATGATTTCGACGGTACGAACATCCTCCACCGATATCTACGAGGCTGTCCTGTCGCTTTCCCGATCTATTGCGGGCCGAACCGACCTCGACGCCTTGCTTTCGGGCGTGACCGATTCTCTTCGCCGAATTGTCAACTTTGATTATGTCGGTATGATTCTGCACGATCCGGACGAAAATGCGATGCAGGGGCACATTTTGAACGCCCCGGCAAATCCTGTTCTCACCAGGCTGCGGCTGCCAGTCGATCAAGATCCGGCCGGTTGGGTATGGCTGAACCAGCAGCGACTGATCATTCCGCGTCTGGAGTGCGAGACCCGATGGCCGGAGTTCGTAGACAGAGCTCGGCGCGAGTTCGGACTTAACTCGCTGATCTTGCTTCCGCTCACAGCCGGAGATAATCGGCTTGGCGCGTTCGGGTTCAGCACGGTGTCCACATACGAGCCGAGTACCGCGGAGTTGATGTTCCTCGACCGAGTTGCAACCGAGTTCGCCGTTGCGGTCGAGGCGTTCCTTGCGAAGCGCAAAGCAATCCGGGAGCGCGATCGCCTCCGAACGCTGTTCGACATCACGAATGCGCTTGTATCGAAGTTGTCGCCAGACGAGTTATTTTCAGCGATATCCGAACAGCTCTCGCATATCGTCAGCCACGATCACGCGATCCTCACCCTTTGTAACAAGGAGAAGGAGATCCTCGACGTCTACGCGCTGCATTCGAACGACTCCCAGCTCCTAGAAGTGAAAGGACCGTTCGACCCAATGGGTATGCCCGCTGCTGAAGTGCTCGCCACGGGGAACACTGTTGTCGCCAGAGATGTCGATATCGACCGGTATCCGAATCCGAATTTTCGACGGTTTGTCGAGCTAGGCATGAAGTCTATTTGCTCGGTTCCACTGATTGCACGTGAACGAATCATTGGAACGCTGGCCTTCTCTCGAGTCACAGACGAGGTCTGGA
>AR_comb_assmDRAFT_10271221_pt1 | contig 10780 bp, 10 predicted proteins | sample ArasoioldDNA_FD_10543 | JGI IMG/M metagenome (IMG submission 10543) | reverse complement strand
GATTCTACGTGGGCAAATTTGGCCATCGCACTAAAGTGACGTTGTAGGGTTAAGGTGCAGACGGACGCGGGGCAACGGCTCATGCTGTTCCTCCCTCCAGAGTCCCTCGCGCGCCTGCAGGTAGGCGCGCCATGCCTGCTCCAGGTCACTAACCGCTCGACGCGGGAACTGTTACGACCGCCAGAGCACGAAGAGGCCTTCTGGTAAGAGGCATGGCGATACCCCACCGGCTGCGCGGCTGCTGCCGTGGCCAACGCGGTGGGGGCCGCCGGTGGCATGCTGGGGGCGCCCTGGCAGCCAGGGATGCAGGACGCCTTGCGCGGCCAACGTATCCTTCAGGTTCCATGCCTCAGCGCTCACACCGCACGACGACCAGTTCCTGCCATCGCGTGGTATACCGGGGTGAGCGGCGTCCACACCGCATGCGCCAGCGTGGCTGCATCCCCACGGCTGCATAGCGGACCGTTCCTGTGCCCCACTGCGTATTGATCGCATCGAGTGCTGTCATCAACCGCTGCGAGCGCTCCCGGTCGTGCTGGTCAAAGAGATGCGTCTGCACCTGATGGGCTGGCACCAACTCGGTCACGATCACGCCAGCTTTCTTGTAGCGATAGCTCTCGCAGAATATCTGCTCGATGCCTCGGAGGGCATACCGGATCAGCTCGGCGGTGTCCTGAGTGGCGACGGGTAATGGGATGGTCGCACTGTTGGCGTATTGCGGCTCATCGGCAAAACGATTTGTCGTGAGGAAGACCGTAAGCACGCCAGCAGCACGCTGTGCCCGGCGTAGTTTCTCCGCTGCACGCGTCGTATACGTCGCCACTGCCTCACGCATCTCGGTTAGAGTTGTGATGGGACGGCCAAAGGAGCGTGACACCATCAGACTTTGTTTGGGAGGTGGACAGCGCTCCAACGATAAACAGGAGATGCCGCGTAATTCCCAGACAATACGCAGCCCGACGACCCCCAACTGCTGCGGACCCAGCGGTCATGAACGTTCCGAAGCTGCAACGCAGTCCTGATATCGTGGGCCTTGAGGCGCTTGCTACAGCCTGGGCCGATACCCCAGAGATCTTCGATGGGGGTCTGTGCCAGCGTCGCTTCCACCTCCGCGGGTAACGTGAGGGTGACCACACCTCGTGCTTCGGGAGAGCGTTTGGCGAGCCGATTCACGAGTTCGGCGAGCGTTTTCGTGGCGCCAACGCCAATCGATACCGGGCTCCCCGTCCATTGCTGGATGGTGGTTCGCATGGTCGGCCATACGCCGACAGGGCATCTGATGGCAAGGGAGAGAGGTGCAGAAAGGCTTCGTCAATCGAGTAGACTTCCACGTCTGACGCCCACTGTGCCAGCGTCGTCACGATCTGTGCAGACATATCCCCATAGAGGGCGTAATTCGAGGAAAAGACCGCGATAGGATGCTCCTGGAGCAGGTGTGTGAGCTGAAAGGCAGGCAACCCCATAGAAATCCCGAGCGCCTTCGCTTCCTCGGAACGCACAATCACGCAGCCATCATTATTAGAGAGCACAACCCCTGGCTTGCCCTGCAATGCGGGCCGAAACACACGTTTATAGGACACATAGAAATTGTTGTAATGGGTCAAGGCAAACAGCGTGGTCATGGCAAGGCCCCTCCCTGCCGACGGTCGACCCGATGAATCATATACGTCACCACGCCCCAAGCCTCGAAAGTGGTGGCCTCGGTAATCGGCAGGGGTGGATACTGCTGGTTCTCAGGCATGAGCACAGCCTCCCGTGTCGCTTCGAGAGCCGCTTGACCGTATGTGCGCCCTTGACCACCGCGAGGACGGCGCTACCGTCGCTGGGCGTGAGCGTAGGATCAAGATCGAGATCGAGACATCGCCAGAGTGAATCCTGCTCTCCCGCATCGACTCCCCAGCCACTCGGACAAAGAGCGTCGCCGTGGGGTGCTTGATGAGATGCTGATCGAGGTCGAGAGAGCCTTCAAGATAGTCAGGTAGATTATGAAACGGCTTCTAGCACTATCCATCTGTATACTCTCCCCGCAACCACTGAATGGCCCTGGGGATATCCAGTAAGTAGTTGGATACCATCTCTAATGCATAGCACTCCGGTAGCGCACGTTGGAACTTGCTCAGACGATACGCTGGTAACTGAGCCAGGAGGAGGCGCTGATTGCTCGCATCGTTCCAGAAAGCCTCTGTGCTCATAGAGTCAATGGCGTTACAGAGGGTGACGAAGGTGAGCCCATTACCCTCCAGCTTGAGACGGAAGTTATCAGCCACGACTTTCCACCCGTTCTGTAACTGCATGCCGTATTTGAGGGCGTGGTTGATGCGTCCTCCAGCGAAGGTCCACCAGAGTGCTTGGCCAGGTCCCATCTGGATGTGAGGTCCAGGGCGGCGTAGAAGCGGACCTAGGTCCTGTCGAAACGCATCAAGAGCAGTCTGTGAGGCGCCATCAATGTAGGCAATCGTCATGTCAGAGCGGAGCAGTTCGGCAATCTGTTGACAGACTTCAAAGCCGAGGAGCTGTGGCGTGAAGCCGCCCCAACTGGGTTTCGTGCCACGTGGGGCAGGAGTGACATGCACTGCTCGTTCGTGATGGTTGACATGATGGACGGTCCAGGCCTGGCCTCCCAGCAGAAATGTGCTCATCTCCTCGACCAGAGTATCCACAAAGGCTTGCTCTAATGAACCCACAATATAGTCCGTCGACGTTTTGACAGTGTAGAGCTGCGGCGTCGTAAACACGGCGTACAGCTCCATGAAGTTCTTGCGTCCGAAGATCCGCTCCGCCTCATCGCCCATGGAGAGCAAGTCGTCGGAGACAAATAAGAAGTCCGCAGTGATGAGATGTGTGATGAGCCTGTCGAATTCAGCCCGACTGATGCCGGCGAAATCCGGCACGACTGAGAGATACTCCCAGCACCGCTGCTGGCTCACTGCACCGAACTGGAGGGTAAGCGCGAGCAGTTGATGTACGAGCACTGGCCAGCATCGCGTCTGCGGTTGCATCGACTCCACCCAATGCTTTTTCGCCAGTTCTACAAGAGCAATAGCTTGGAGGACAACCTCGGGATCTTCACAGAAGAAGGTCATAGTCGCCCGCTGGCCAGCCCGGCGCCCGGTGCGACCGAGACGCTGGAGAAACGAGGAGACAGTGGCCGGCGCGTTGGCTTGCAGCACCAGATCGAGATCCCCGACATCAATACCGAGTTCGAGCGTTGAGGTACACACGATACAGGCATTCGAGCCGTGCTGAAACCGCTCTTCCGCTGCCTGTCGGCCTTCCCGTGACACGGAACTGTGGTGCACGAATACACTGGTCCCACGCTGGCGCATCTGTTCGGTTATACTCTCCGTCAAGGCGCGACTCTGGCAGAAGAACAGGCTCTTGTGGCCGAGGGCCAGGCTGCTGGCACTGCGTGCGATAGCCGCCAGGGTGTCTCGCAGGTGAATGCGAATATCCTTTTGCGAAGGCGTTTGTGGCGGGTCGACCACGTAGCCTGCACGGCGTGAGGTGCCTTGTAACCAGGTGAGCATAGCAGCAGGATTGCCAACGGTGGCACTGAGGCCGATACGTTGGACATCGTTATGCGTATGTCGCACGAGCCGCTCACACACCGACATCAGGTGCGCACCGCGATCGGTACCGGCCAGCGCGTGCACCTCGTCGACGATAAGCGCTCGCATGTCTCTGAAAAGCTTGACATGCGGCACACGTGGGGACAGGAGCATCACCTCAAGCGACTCGGGCGTGGTCATCAGGACCTCGGTCGGCTCTCGGATGAAGGCACGTTTCTGCGCCTCGGTGACGTCACCATGCCACATGAAGCACCGCAACCCCACCATCCCAGTATACGTACCCAATCGTTCTGACTGATTGTTGAGGAGCGCTCTGAGGGGCGCGATGTAGAGGAGACCGACACCTTCGGGCTCCCATTCCATGAGCCGGGCGAGCATGGGGAAGAAGGCGGCCTCGGTCTTTCCACCCGCCGTTGGAGCCAGGATGACCGCATTCTTGTCATCCAACAAGACGTGGCTCGCCAGCTCCTGCACAGGCCTGAGTGCAGACCATCCCAGGCGGGACACGATCGCCTCCTGCAGGCGTGCGGGGAAGCAGGTAAAAGCAGAGTCCATCCCTAGAACTCCACGGACGTATAGCCCACCTCGTCTTCGGGCTCGGCGTCATAAGACCCCTGCCCAGCGCGGAGACGCTGCTCGTCTTCCGTGAGATTGGTGAGCGCAAAACCTTCGGCAGCCATCGGATCAAAATCGGCATACTCAGCTGCCAGGTCGAGCACATCCACGACATGACGGAGAAACTGGCGGGGCACAACCCCAACGTCGCCGCGAAACCCTGCTGTGACCTTGGCGACCAACTGCTCAAGAAAGGCGGGGGAGATTTTCGTGGTCAGCCCCATGCGGTCAGCAGTAGGATAGAGTTCCCGGAGCTTCAAGGCGACCTCGTGCAGGCGGCGAGCGTCGAAAGGCTCCAGCGCCAGCTGGGCCTGGCGGAGGTTGGCAAACCCGCCATGGGTCAAATATTGAATGCGGTCGTGCAGTGGCTGGAGCCCAGCCACCCCGCGTTTGGTGTCAAAGAATTCCGGTGTCCCGGTGAAGAGCCAGAACAGTCCGCGGTAGCGATCTGCGGCATCGCAAATTTGTCGAATGCCATTGAGGGACTTCCCGCGCACATCACGACGCATCCGCAAGATGGTCTCCGCCTCATCAATGACAATGACCAGGCCCTTGTACCCGTCTGCCTTGACGATTTCAAGTAGCCCGTGAAGGTAATCCAGGGCCTCCCGGCTGCCGATGTCGCCTTTCACGCCAGCAATTCTCTTTACGCCAGCCGCAACGTTCTCACTGGCAGAAAGCCAGGAGAGTAAAGCGCCGGCCTCGACAAGTTTGCCGTCCTGTTTCAGTGCAAAGATCGTACGCAGCACGCGGCTCATGTCTTCTGGGGCTTTCCCTCCCGTGAGCGACCCCAACTCTTCGTCCATCCGTTGCTGTACCAGGGTATCAAATGTGGGGCTGTTCTCGTCTGTCCCAGCGGCAATCAAGGCGTTTTCCACCCGGGCCATCCATCGATCGAGGATATCGCCAAGGGCTCCACGAGGGCATGAGCTGGTACTGAGTTCCTGCACGACTTTGCGGTAGACGTCGTCGAACCGCTCAAAGTGCAGATCATTATCCGACACCACCACAAAGCTGGTGGCAAATCCTCGTGCCTGGGCATCAATCACGGCGAGACGAGCCATGAAGGTCTTCCCACAACCGTAGCCACCGCGCAAGAATTTGAACACCCCTTCGCCCTCTTCCGCCATCTTCAGCAGCCGGTGGATCTCCGCACGCTGCTTGTCGATGCCAACAGCAAATGTCTCCAGACCACGCTCGGGAACTACTCCCGAGCGCAAGCGCTCAAAGACATGTGCAATATCGCGTTCGCTCATGCCCATGACGGTATCCTCTGGTTCATACCCGATGGGGGGAAAGCCACCAGCACGCTGTCCCTGAGCTCATAGTTCGTCATAGATGGCATCCTGATCAGCGTAGGATGCGAAGCAATGCTTTTGCGCTGCGGTGCGCCAGACGTCTTCTGCTTCCTGTGCATCCAGGACCGCAATAACAATTACCGCTCCCGGTTGGGCAGCAATAGGTTGACTCAATTCGACATGTGTGGCGTCGAGAATCGTGGCTTGCATGATCTTCATGGTTTTTCCTACCCGAAGCTCCTCCGCCAAACTGGCGGGGGTAATTGCGGTGCGCAGCACTAGCTGTGCTTCACATAGCGCTTGCCGCTGCTCGTGGTTTCAATCCGTACAGCGAAGGGCACCTGCTGCACATACGTATCAAACCCCAGGGCAAAGCGCCGTACATGTCGAGGGGACCCGAGCATCTGATTCAATTCCTGCTCGGTGATCGAACCGTGCTCCTGAAGATGAAGAAAGACACCACGAATAGCCGGATCATCGAAGCAGTCCTGCCATGCGTCGGTCCGCGGGGAGGCGACAGGAGCTCCGTCGCCTTGCTGGCCTGTGCCAGCGACATTGAAGTACGCACCGATCGTGTAGGGCTCGATCTGCTCCACCCCCTCAGGATGGCACAGCTCAACCCGCGTGTGTTCATCGTGGGGACCGCGGAGATCAAAGAGGACTTCAACCCAGGTATCGCCTATGGCAAGACGCAACTCCTGATGGTGTACCTCAGCGTTGATGGCTTCCTTAATAGTAACATGCACGTCTGGGCGTTCGGGGACTCGGAGTGCCAGGCTAATCGTCTGTGTGCCGACAAAACTCAATTGCAGTGATGGCATGACCCGTACCCGTAGACGGCTGTAGCCGAGTAAATCCGGCAAGGCTTCGGCTGCAATACTATACCGGGCTATGCTCACCTGCGGACGATGGCGATGGGACACCGTCAAGACCGGGATGACTCGCTCTTGCAGGCTATTGCCACCATGCACAAAGGTCGTGCCGGCCTTCCCCGTCGCGAACACAGCCGTATCGCGACGCAGGAGCAGGTATCCTTCCTGCCCATCGTAGCCGAGCGCACTGAGGGAGACATGGACCATCCCCGCTTCGGCCCGTGCTTCGGGTGACACAATGTGTCGTCGATTGGGGTCCCGCTTGCTGCCATAGGGTTGTTCTTGCGTCGTGTGGTCTTGCAGTAAAAAGCCATGGTCAGCGGTGAAAACGAACTCGGTGACCCCAATATTCTTGAGGTGCGACCAGGCCGACTTGATGTGCTGGAGCCAGGTTTCGAAGGTGGCAAGCCCAACATTCGCCTCCCCAGCGTCATCGATTTCGCGGCTGTGCACCACAATAAGGTCGGCGTCGCCGCAACTCTTCTTCAGGCTCGTTGTTGGCCAGGTACAGACATCCGACAGGCTGACACCACGGGTTTTCTTGCGTCCCTTGCGGAGATTATCAACGCTTCTATCCCCCATCATGCGTACACGCTCTTCTGGCCTCCGGACCGTGTATTCACCGGTCTTGAAACCATGAAACCCCGAGCTACCAGCCAGGGTAAGCCGCCCCGCTTTAGCGACTGGAGCGAGGACGTTCATGCCCACGGTCGTAATAGTCGGGAGTTCAGCGTAGCGCCCTACCAGGTGCACAGTCGTGCCGGCCCCTTCAAACTCGCGGAGTAGCTCGGTGGCCATCTCAAAGCGGAAGGCATCGATCAGGAAGTACGCCACCTTATTGTCTGTCTGCGTCAAGGGATGGATGACCTGTTCATACAGTGTGCGTTGCTGCTCATGGCTCTCCGGTAGGAAGCCTGCGGATGTACAGATGTCCGTAAAATCCGCGGTAAGCTCGTCGACCCACTGCCGATACCGCACGCGGAGATCATTCGCTATTTCAAGCAACTGGGCAAAGTAAGGGAGCTGTGCATCCAGGAGCTTGAAGCGTTGCTGTTCAAAGCGGCGGTGTGCCTTGTCGACCTCGAAGCCAGCCGTTGTGTAGTACTCCAGGGCCTCGTGCAGACTCTGCATGGTCTGCAACGGATGTTCAGCGTGGGCCAGGGCATGGCCCAGGATGGCAGCCTCCCGGATGAGTGACCAGACGATGCGTCGTGCTGGGTCACGCTGCAGCCAGAACGACGGCTGCTCGGTGCGTGAGGCTGCCCAGCGGAGAGCCGTGTCCCAATCCCCTTCTTGCAGCGCTTGCAGTGCACCCTCCAAGATACGGTTCTCTTCGCCGCGAAAGGTGTCAATCTGCCCAAGCTCCCCTGGAAAGACATCGAGTTCGCGCTGTACGAGGGGCTCCACCACATCTGCGAGGACCGCGTAGGTGTCTGGATGGTGAGCACGCAGATGGTCGATGAGCCGTGTACAGTTTTTGCGCAGTGGTGCCGGGAGATTCACAATAGGCTGCAGGGCTTCAAGGTGCGGCGGTCGGGCGAGGTCGTGCACAAACTCCACGCACATCAGCCACCCAGCAAAGGCTTCAGCGACGGTATGAAACGTCAGTGGAGCGCTACCATTGAAGAAATGCAAGAACGCCGCATCCATCCCCGTGTGACGATAGAGGTGCTCACTGAGAATCCTGAGCGCTGCGACATCATCCACCCGCTCGTGCAGGACCTTCTCCTTGCCAACTAAGCCATCAACCAACCATTCGAGCGTGAGGCTGTCGAGGTATCTGGCCAGTCCCTCACTGGTCTGAGATGTCGTGTGCTGCAGCCAGGCTTCAGCCGCTTCGAGGGTGACTGAACCACTCGTCAGATAGTGCTCAATCTCTGCTGGGCCGACACGTCCGCTCGCCGCCTCACGGATGAGGGTAGCAAGCGCCTTGCGGAAGCGAAACCCGGCCGCATAGAGCTCCAGCATGGGGGTGTGGTGGATCGATTCTTCGGTGTGGCCTGGCATGTGGAGGAGCAGCGGCTCCGGATCGAGGCCATTGCCATAGGGTTCGAGCGCCAGCATCATGGCGAGATAGCTACCACGGAAAGGGACGACAGGCGCAAAGAACGCGCCCCGCGTATGCCGCTCGACCAGAGCATCAACGTATGTGGTGTAGTGGCCGTCTTTATCGAGCCAGACCACCATGCCCCGCTGGCGCAGCGCACGCGTCACCTCTTCTTCCAGGGCTGCGGTAATGGGACCAGACTGGCTCATGGCGCATGCTCCATTCCAGGCATGTTTGGCGAGACACATCACTTTCAATAGACTTCATCGTGGGTTCCGATGGTCTCCAGTAAAAGCGCTTCAGAACCCTCGTATTGGACAAACCGAAACACAATCCTCAGATCGTAGCCGACACTGCATGCCCAGGAGTCCGCAAAATGGCCTTTCAACTTATGCGTCCGTAGTTGGGGATGAAACGCATCTTCAGCCAGTAATGTTAATGTGGCCTGTAAATCTTCAGCGACTTGCGGTTGTTTTCTCACCACGCGTCGAGCAGCCCGGACAAAGGCATTGGAGCGCAGCAAGCGTCGTCTCATGAGCCAATCTCTTGCATGAGTTCTTCCGGGGTCACGGGACGACACTGCCCTGCTTCAAACTCTTGCTGTGCCTCCTGGACATCGTGGACGAGTTCTGCCCGTCGACGCTCAATAATGCGACGACGTAGAATCTCTTCGAGAGTTTCTTGATCCTCCAGGGATAACGTATCGATAGCTTCCAACACCTCACCGAACAGTAAAGCCTTTGCCACGTCTGCCTTCCTCCTGCACAGCGTGATTGCTTATTGACCTGCCTGTGTTACTCTTTGTACATGCGAGGGGCGTTCAGCATAATACCTCTCCTGCTCGCTCTCCCTCATTGTGCCATCTTCGTCCGCTGGCCTGGCTGGTTTTCCTGTGATTTTTCTCACGGCGCTTGTGTTCGGCAGCGATAAGCGCTTGGACTTTTTCGGGATGCTCTATGGTAAATTGTACCCGCAGCTCGTCGGCATGAGCTTCGTCAATGGTGAAGTCAGGTCCGATCTCGTCCTGCAAGCGCAATTCCCACTCGTACGCCTTCGCGGGGTGATACTTCCAGAAACACCCATGGGCTACGGCCAGCGAGGGATCGTGCTGGCATTTGGCGTCAACGCGCTTCGGGAAGTACCGGGCAGCGAGATGCGACCAGTCGTAGTCATTCTTGCCCTTGGCGTTGCAAAGTTCCGACCACCAGGTTCTGGGCTGTTTCCACTGCGGTTCTAACAGTGGCCAGAGGGCAGCGCTGTTGATCATCACGCCATCGTCGAGATCCATCACAAAACGGGCATCAGCCTCGCGCGGGGTGTCCTGAGGTCGTGCCGGTGGGGGACCAGACTCGGCGCACTGGCGTACCAGAGCAATTAAAGTCTTTAGTTCATCATAGAGCGCCTTGGCGTCGTTGTAGCGGTTTTCTGCCTCAGCCTGGGCTTTACGATCTCCCTGGTTCCGCGCTGCCATGAGATCGTGCAGCTCGCCTTCGAGTTGGTTCATTTCGGGTATCAGATACTCGGCTAGCAACGTCTGTAACGTATTGTCGGCCCAGCGGTGAATGTTGACTAATGCCACAAAATTCTTACGCTCTGAGGAGAGTGGAAAGTAGATGGGGCGGTTTTCGTACATACCTAGGTGGACGTCCTTGAAAAAGGATTGCTGCAGCCAGGTGCGTAGCGGTGCGCCTCTGGTTATAAAGTTTCCGTATGTGATCCAGGCATCTTTGATTGGCTGGCAGGCGGGATGATTCAGGCTATCGTTGTCGGAGTGAGCAGAGAGATAGAGGATGCCAGCTGGTAAAGTAGCAGCAGGAGCCTCGGTGAGGATGCCCTCACCGTTGGTTCCAAAGCGTCCCAGGGCGACACCGATGACGTAAGAGACGTAATCAGTAAATGGAGGGTCATCATATACGGGTTGATAGTCTGGCAGTGGTACGCCGGGCTCACGGTCAACTGCCTTTTGCGCCCATTCTTGAGCATAATTCCAGGCCGATGGACTAGGGTGCTTGAACTCTACTGAGGTCTCACGGGCGGCTTCATGTTCTGTGAATGCTTTGTCGAGTTGGGCAAAGATTTCATTGGCAGATTCGATAGGAAAAAGCGGAAGACGATTGACGTCACCAACTTCAAAATGGACCCCTGGATTAAGTCCACTTAATACCGCCTTTGCTGTTGTGCTATTCATTAGACAACAAATTTCCCACGTGTATGACGGAAAAACAGATGACCCCATATGTCCAATTACGCTGCGATATCGGTGAACACGAGCAGAGAATTCTGACCCGATGCACGTGAAAGCGATAGCAGCGCGAAAATAATTGGACTGACTTTTCCGTTGTGCTGTTTCGATCAGATTTCGTGCTGGCTTTCGAGGAA
>AR_comb_assmDRAFT_10401907_pt1 | contig 10781 bp, 10 predicted proteins | sample ArasoioldDNA_FD_10543 | JGI IMG/M metagenome (IMG submission 10543) | reverse complement strand
GATTGAACTGGCGCGCAGGCGGGATCGCCCACTGGCGCAGCAACCGCTTCAGCAGCGAGACGTATTGCAGCCGCCCTGCGGGATCCTTGGCGATACCGGTGGGAACTTCGCCGCCGGCTTCGAGCGCCCGCAGTTGTTCCTGGATCTGAAACGCGAGATCGAATGTGAGCAGGAAGATCTTGCTGCCGTCGATCGAGCCGCCTTTGTTAGCCGAGAACGGCGGAAAGTCGTGGCCGACCGGGATGATTGCGACGGCCTTGGCCATCCGATGCACCGGCGCGACGTCGGTGAGCTTTGCCCAGTGGCAGAACTCCTGAAGATAGCGAACCACGGTGTTGAGTTGTCCGGGCAGAAAGCCGTACGGATTCGCAAGGGCGAGCAACAACGCCTGCAGATACACGCGCTCCGGCGTCATCTCGGGCTGGTCCTGGGCGATCGCGTTCTGGTGGATCCCCCGCTCGCGTGCAAACGCGTAGATCGCATGCGCGTCGAGCCAGGTCTTCGGCGGCACCGGCGAATAGGACAGGTAGCTGTTGATCAGCACCCGCGCCATGCACTGCAGGCAGCGATGCACCAGCGCAACGAGCAGCCGGTTGCCCGTGAGATGAATCCGCTTTTCCGATTCGTGCAGCAGCAGGTGCTTGTAGGCGACCGAGAGCTCGTGGGCGAGGCCGAGGGCTGCTTTCGCCGACGCGAGCGCACCGCCGGAGAGCGGATGCGATGCCTTCGAAAACTGCTTTTCGAGTTGCGGCCACAGCGTGGCGGCGGTTGTCCAGTAGCGCTCGGCCAGCTCCAGCCGCTTCGAATCGCTCATTTCGACCCGGTTTATCGCCGCGAGCGAATCTCCGATGACCCCCGCGGCCTCGACCGCGTCGCGGGTCAGCAGATCATCGAGCCAGGGGAACACCTTGGCAGGGCGAATTTCCGGGGGATTGGCCGGCCGCGGATCGATGGGCGGCAGGCTGACGGTAAGCGGCATCGGCGGTCGGTGCGGGGTGACCCAATCGATTGTAAGGGATGGGAGCCGATTGTGCCCGCAGCCCCGCGGCGACGGAAGCAATATCTCGGCCACTGGGACAGGCGGCTCCTCGCACCGGATAGCGCGGGGCGCGAAGATCAGCCGCGCAGGAATTCAACCACGGGGTCGATCTGGTCGCGCGACAGGAGCATCGGCGCGTGCCCGACGCCCGCAAAATCGATGACGGTGGGTTTCGGGCCGCGCGTCGCCATCTCGGCTGCAGTGCGGGAGGAGAGCAGGTCCGAATCGCGGCCGTGCAGCACCAGCGTCGGGCACTGGATGGCGTCCCAGAGTGACCACAAGTTCGGCGGCGCGGCCGCTGCCCGAAACGGCACCGCGATGCCAGGGTCGTAGGCGAGCCCCCAGCGGCCGTCGGCACGCTGACGAACGTTGGAGTCGGTCAGGCGCTTCCACTGCTCGTCGCTCAGGGTGCCGAACGGTGCGGACACGGTGCGCACGTACTTGGCGATTTCGTCGTACGTCGCGAACGTCGGGTCGAGCCCGAAATAGCCGCGGATTCGCTCCAGTGCAGCGGGCTCGATCGTGGGTCCGACGTCGTTGACGACAAGCCTCGCAACCGGGGTCTGCGGTTGCGCCGCAATGACGATGCCGAGGAGACCGCCCATCGACGTTCCGACCCACCCCACCGTCTCGGCGCGGCTCCTCGCCACCATCGCATTGAGGACCGTGAGATAGGTCGGAAAAACATAATCGTTGGGATCGGCAAGCCACTCGCTGCGGCCCCGACCCGGCATGTCGACCGAAAGCACACGGTGCGTATCGGTGAGCGCGGCGGCAAGATCGTCGAAGTCGCGCGCGTTACGTCCGATGCCGTGAACGCAGACGACGACGCGAGGGTTGTCCGGATTGCCCCATTCGTCGTACACCACCCGGTGGAAGCCGTGCGGCGAAAGACTCCGGATGTGACACTCGCGGCGGGCAGGAGGCATGCCGAAGTGTACCCAACGCGGCTCCGTCGTCGCACGACTGGCCAAGCAGGCTCGTTTGCCGGAAAATTTACGCTGGAAAAATGACCGGAGCCTTCGATGAACCGCATTCCGAAGCATTCACGCCGAGCGCTGATGATCGTTGCCACCATTGCTGCGCTCGCGGCCTGCGCGCCCGACGCCGTGACCAACAGGGGGGCGACAGGCTTCAATGCGTACATCAACCAGATCGCTTCTGCGTGCAAGCCGCTGATGGTGGGTTCATACGACATGACCTATCAGCTGCAGAACAAGGGACTCGGAGACAACCAGGTCAATTACTTCTTCGACGTGACCTCCCAGCTCTACTATCAGCGCTCGACGCCCGCCGATTATCGAAGTGCCATCAACGGATTCTTCGGAGGCGGGTCGACGACGGACCGTTCGATCGACTGCATCATCGCGAATCTTCCCGCCGACCGCCCAAAGGCCGGTCCACCGATCGGCGGGCTGATCAACGTCAACTGAGAGGAACCTAGGTCCGCGCGCGTAGCGTGCGGTCTAGGATCATCAGCATGGCCGCCGTCGCGCCCCAGATGTAGCGCTCGCCAAAGGGAATCGCCCAGAAGTCGCGCCGCAGTGCGCCTAGCATCCTGAAATGGCGTTGCTGGTTCGCCGGATCGAGAACGAACGATAGCGGCACTTCGAAGACGTCCGCGACCTCGAGCGGATCGGGCATCAGCGTGAAGGGCGGCTCCACCCAGCCGACCACGGGTGTGACCGAAAAGCCGGTAACTGTCTCGTAGCGGGACAAACGGCCGAGAACGGCAACGCGGCCGGGCGGCAAGCCGATCTCTTCCGTTGCCTCGCGCAGCGCGGCGGCATCGGTGGAGACGTCGGCAGGCTCGACACGCCCGCCAGGGAAGGAGATCTGTCCGGCATGATCGAGAAGATGCGCGCTGCGTTGCGTGAGCAGCACCTGCAATCCGGTCGGCCGATTGACGAGCGGCACGAGGACTGCCGCCGGCGTCGGCGTACCTTCACGGCCGGGCAAGCGAAAACCGTCGGAGAGATTGCGCGCCGCCGCAGGGGCGGGGCGTGCAAGCGCCTGCAGGAGCCAATCGCGCTGCTCGTCGGGGGTAAGCCGAAACAGGGGAAGCGGCATTCGATGCGCGCGGCCGCGAAACAACAGTCGTTGCGCGGATTGTACCCGCGGGCGCGGGGCGAGTCGGAGGGTGAGCGCCCCCGATGGACACCGATTGAGGGTCGACTAGGAAGGGGCGCGACGTCGGAACCAGGGTTCTCGCGTCTTCGTCGTCGACGTGTAGACGCCCTGGAAATCGTCGAAGCTCGCCAGTGCCTCCGTTGCATCGCGGTCGGCGCGAAGCGCGAAGGCGTCGAAGCCGCATTGCGACAGCGCGAACAGCTGATCGCGCAGCACGTCGCCGATCGCACGCAATTCGCCGCGGAATCCGTGCCGGTCGCGCAGCAAACGCGCAATCGAGTAGCCGCGGCCGTCGGTGAACTTGGGGAAATCGACGGCGACAAGCGGCAACTCGGCGATATCGTCGGCGAGTGCAGCGGGATCGTCGGTAGGTGCGAGCCAGACGCCCACGTCGCCGCGGGTGAGGAGGGCGGCCCGCTCCGTCCGCCATAGCGAAAGCGGGACGATCACCGCGACACTGGAGGGAACGTCCGCGAGCGACTTGGCATCGCGCAGCAGCGTCCAGCGGTCCTCGACGACGACGCGGTCCTTAATGAGCGGTGGCATAGACGCGCTCTTTGAACGGTTCGAGGCCGAGACGCCGCACGGTGTCGATGAAGCGCTCGTCTGGGTGGCGGCGCTCGACATAGACATCGATCAGGTGAACGATCACATCCGGCATATCAGCGGCCGCGAACGAGGGGCCGATCACCTTGCCGAGCGATGCGTCGTTTCCCTGCGCGCCTCCGACCGACACCTGGTACCACTCCTCGCCGTTCTTGTCGACGCCGAGGACGCCGATATGACCGACGTGGTGATGGCCGCACGCGTTCATGCAGCCGGAAATGTTGAGCTCGAGATCGCCGAGATCGTACAGATAGTCGAGGTCGTCGAAACGGCGCTGGATCGCTTCCGCAATCGGGATCGACTTCGCGTTGGCGAGCGAGCAGAAATCCCCGCCCGGGCAGCAGATGATGTCGGTGAGAAGGCCGATGTTCGGGGTCGCGAAGCCCAGCGTCTTGAGCTTCGTCCACAAAGCATGGAGATCGGATTGCAGCACGTCGGCGAAGACGAGGTTCTGCTCGTGCGTCACGCGCACTTCGCCGAAGCTGAAGCGGTCGGCGAGCGTCGCGATGGCCTCCATCTCGCTCGCGCTCACGTCGCCGGGCGGGGTGCCGGTGCGCTTCAGCGACAGCGTGACGATCGCATAACCGCGGCGCTTGTGCGCGCGGACGTTGCGATCGGCCCAGCGCGCGAACGGGCGGCTGTCGGCGATCGCCGCGCGGTAAGCGACGCTGTCGCGCGGGAAATCACGATACGGCGGATCGGCGAAGTGCGCAGCGAGGCGAGCGATCTCCTCGTGCGGCACGGTCCCCGGCCCCTCCTTCAGATGCTCCCACTCGGCTTCGACCTGCCTCGTGAATTCGGCCTGTGTCAACTCCTTCACCAGGATCTTGACCCGTGCCTTGTAGATGTTGTCGCGACGGCCGTGACGGTTGTAGACGCGCAGGATCGCGTCGAAGTAATTGAGAAGTTCCGCCGCCGGCAGGAATTCGCGGATCACGTAGCCGATCATCGGCGTGCGGCCCTGTCCGCCGCCCACGAAAATGCGGAAACCCGATTTGCCGGCTTCATTGCGCACCGCTTGCGCGCCGATGTCGTGAACGAGCGCCGCGGTGCGGTCGTTCGTCGCGCCGGTGACTGCAATCTTGAACTTGCGCGGCAGGAACGCGAACTCGGGATTCAACGTCGACCACTGGCGAACGAGCTCGGCCCAAGGGCGCGGATCGATGATCTCGTCGCCCGAAACGCCGGCCAGCGGGTCGCTCGTGATGTTGCGCACGCAGTTGCCGGATGTCTGGATCGCGTGCATCTGCACCTGCGCGAGCTCACCGAGGATTTCGGGCACGTCCTCGAGCCGCGGCCAGTTCAGCTGAAGGTTCTGGCGGGTGGTGAAATGACCGTAGCCGCGGTCATACTTGCGAGAGAGGTGGGCAAGCGTGCGCAGCTGCACAGTCGTCAGAAGGCCGTAGGGGATCGCGATCCGGAGCATCGGCGCATGCTTCTGGATATACAGTCCGTTCTGCAGCCGCAGCGGTCGGAACTCGTCCTCGGTGAGCTCGCCCGCGATGAAGCGACGGGTCTGGTCCCGGAACTGGGCGACCCGCTCGTCGACGATGCGCTGGTCGAATTCGTCGTACCGGTACATTCGCTGCAGCCTTGCTTATGCTGAATGCCATAGCGTATAAGTGCCCGGCTATAATCGGAAAGAATATCGAGTCATGACCAACGACCGGGGCGCTATATGCCCACCACGCACCGGAATGGAGCATGTCTGATCGGGAGCGGAAGACCGCAGTTGTCCTGTTTGCGCACGGCGCCCGCGACGAGCGCTGGGCCGAGCCGTTCCAGCGCGTCGTTTCCGTTGTCAGGAAAGCTGCGCCGGAGCTCTTGGTGGAGCTCGCGTTCCTCGATCTGATGACACCGGACCTCGAAACGGCGGTTCAACGGCTCGCAGCGGCCGGCGCCGCATCGATACGGGTCGTCCCATTATTCTTCGGGCAAGGAGGACATCTTCGCAAGGACGTCCCGGCCATCGTCGCCGGCATCGCGGAAACGCTCCCGGGTGTGTCAATCGAGCTGTCGCCGGCCGCCGGAGACGACGACGGCGTCATCGCCGCGCTCGCGGCTTTTTGCATTGTCGAAGCGCGCAAAGCGCGCTGACCGCTACGACCCGGGGTGCGGCGTGACGACGTCGGTCGCCGAATCGATGAAATTCAGCGTCTCGTTCAGCATCGACAGTGCGCGCGACACGTTGCCGGCGGCCAATTGATCCTTGACGTCGACAATCCGCTGGCGAAGCTGCTGCTCGTAGGCTTCGGCGCGTTCCAGCTCGCGCGCGAGTCGCGCCACTTCGTTGTCCGACGTCTTCTCGAAGCGTTGCCTGGTCGCCATGGGAACCCCGTACGAATCGCAGTGATTCTATTCCCGCGCGTGCGACTTCGTGAAGGGCGTTGAGATGGGCGTGCGATTGCTTGACGGGATTCGGCCCATCACGCGCAGGGAGGGGGTACGGGACGCGCTTGCGGGGATCGCGCTCGCGACGATGAACATTCCGCAGGTTCTTGGCTACACGCGGATTGCCGGGACGCCGGTGGTCACCGGGCTTTACACCGTGCTGTTTCCGCTTGTCGCGTTCGCAGTGTTCGGTTCTTCGCGCCACCTTGTCGTCGCCGCCGATTCGGCGACCGCTGCCATCTTCGCGGGCGGACTGTCGCGAATGGCGAGCGCAGCGAGCGAGCGGTACATGGCGCTGGTGGGGATGGTCGCGCTGCTGACGGCGGCGATGCTGTTGCTGGCCCGCGTCTTCAAGCTGGGCTTTCTCGCCGATTTCCTGTCGCGCACGGTGCTCGTCGGATTCCTGACCGGCGTCGGGATTCAGGTCGGCATCACAATGCTCGGCGATATGACGGGGCTCGCCGTGGAGGCCCATCGCACAGTGCCACAGCTGGCAGAACTGGCGCGTGGCGCAACAGGCATCCATGGAGCGACTGCCGCGCTATCGGCCACGGTCGTCGTCCTCATCTTGCTAGGCCGCCGGTACGCACCTCGAGTTCCGGTGCCGATGCTGGTCGTGCTGGTCGCGATCGCGGCAAGTTTTGCATGGGATCTCGAGGGCCGCGGCATCGCGATCATCGGACCGGTGCCAGGAGGGCTGCCATCGATCAGTTTGCCGATCGTCACCTGGGCTGACGTGCTGGCGATCGTGCCGATCGCCGCATCGTGTTTCGTCATGATCATTGCGCAAAGCGCGGCCGCCGCGCGCGCCTTCGCGATTCGCGGCCACGAGCGACTGAACGTCGACGCGGACATACTCGGTCTCGCGACGGCGAATGCCGCGGCCAGCATCAGCGGCGCATTCGTCGTCAACGGCAGCCCGACGCAGACGGCGATGGCCGAGCGCGTGGGCGCGCGCTCGCAAGTCGCGCAGCTGGCGTTCGCCGGCGTGGTTGCGCTGGTGCTGCTCTTCGCGACGGAACCGCTCGCTTATCTGCCGCGCTGCGTGCTCGCCGCCGTCGTCTTCACGATCGCCATCGGACTCATCGACGTCAAAGGACTTGCGGACATTCGCAGAGAGAGTCCCGGCGAGTTTGTGCTCGCCGTGGTGACGGCTGCGGCAGTTGCACTGATCGGGGTGGAGCAGGGCATCCTGCTCGCGATCGCGTTGTCCTTGCTGCGGCACGTGCGTCACAGTTATCGACCGCACACGATGGTGATTGCACCGGACGCGGGCGGTCGCTGGGTCCCCCATGACGCCATTCCCGGGATCCAGACAGAGCCCGGATTAATCGTCTACCGCTTCGGCGCCGATATTTTCTACGCGAACGAAGCACGGTTCGTCGACGAAGTAGAGCGGCTCGTCGAGCAGGCGCGCGCGCCTGTGCATCACCTTGTGGTGGACGCATCGGCCATCACCGCCATCGACTATTCGGCGGCGCGCTCGGTCCGCCAGCTGATGGAAACGCTCGCCGGGCGCGGGGTTGTGGTCGTGTTCGGCCGGGCAAGCTCTTTCCTGCGCTCCGACATGGATCGGCACGGGATCACGTCCGTCGTCGGTCCCCAGCGGATCTTCTCAACGCTGCACGAAGCGCTCGACTACGCGCACGCCGCCGGCGCCGCGGACTGGTCGCAGGGATGACCGAACCGGTGCTCAGGAACGCAAAAAACTGCCCTTGCCGGGCAGCCCTGATGGCAATGCGGGTATTACGGCTCAGTACCTGCCCGTGGGCGAGATCTCGTTCCGGTCCTGCCGCGGCTCTGTGCGAGCAGACCTGGTTAGAACGGCAATCGCCCCGATGCCAAGACCCAGGAGAAGCAGCAGCCCAGAAGCATGAAGCCCCACGAGCAGCATCCCCCCGACGTTCAGCATGATGCCGGGACCCTGCAGGAACTCGAAACCCAGTTGTCCGAAGTTCGCGTAAACCGAATACAAGGCAACCCAGCCGACTATGCTCAGCAGGACCGCGGTGACCGGCGAGTAATTGATGTGCACGAACGTTGGGAGCTTCATGGCGCTGCCTTCGTGAGGGTTGCCTGCAGGTTCATATGCATTAAGCATGCCAAACGAGGGAGGGGCGCATATTGCGCCATGTCAAAACACCGGCATCGTTAATTTTACATAATACAAATTATGCGACATTCGTGATGCGGTGAACATGCGGCGAAGGTCAGGGCCTTCTGGCTGACGCTCGCCAATGGCGCCGCCTAGCCCGCCATCGCTTGACGCACGTCAATGCGCGACAGGACCGGGTGCGCCCAAAGTGTCGGTATTGCAAAAAAGCCGACCCCGATGTTCGGGCCAACGAGCTCATGAGGATCGTTACTAACGCTTCGACACTTCACGTTACCGTCGCGCTCGTGACATTCGTCTGCTGCTTCCTGATGGGCATGCCGAGGACGGCCGCGGCACAGTCGACCGAGCGAAGCGGCAAGCAGGTCGTTGATACGCTCTGCGTCTCGTGCCACGGACCCGGTGCCGGGGGCGCGCCAAAGATCGGCGATCGCAAGGCGTGGGCCAACCGTGCCGCCAAAGGACTGAGCGGCCTCTCCAGCAGCGCATTGGCGGGCATCCGCCAAATGCCTGCGCACGGCGGCAACATGACCCTGACCGACGTCGAGGTCGAGCGCGCGATCACGTACATGGTCAACCAATCCGGCGGCAACTGGACCGAACCCGTGAGCCGTGTCGCCCCTACGCCTCCGCGCAGTGGCAAGGAGGTCGTCGAAACGCAATGCATCAAATGCCACGGAACCGGGGTGGGCGGCGCGCCGAAGCTAGGCGATCACGCGGCCTGGACACAACGCGCCAAGCAAGGTTTCGACACATTGGTAGCGTCCGCCATCCGCGGCCACGGCGCGATGCCGCCGCGTGGTGGCATGGCTGACCTCACGGACCCCGAAATTCGGAGCGCGATCGCCTACATGTTGCGCTCGGGAACCGGCGCGACCCAGTAAGGCCGCGCGACCCAATAAGGCAGCGCCGGCGACTCGGAGCGCCGAGCTTCAATTGGGAAGAAACGAACCGCCTGATGGCACGATCGGCGATCATTATTTTATTGTTTTCAATGGAATGCTTTGTCTTGTTGAGAGTTGGGATGAGGAGTTGGCGGAAGCCGAGGTTTGCGGCTTCCTTGATCCGGTCCTGACCTCCCCTGCACAACAGGACACCGACGCATGGGCCGAGCCTTTGTGCGCGCAAGGCGACCCGCTCCACCGACGCTTCGCCCGTCACGCAAAAGGCGGTGCGCGCAGCGCCGACCGCCGCATCGCCTGCGACGACTCGTCGCTACTCGCCGCCGCTCAGCCAGCGGTCCGCCTCCTGCATCGCCTCGTCGTAATTCAGCGCCTTGCCTTCGGCGTCGGCCGCATCGAACGCGACGGCGCCGAGCGTCTCGCGCGATCGAGCCATCCAGCCTGTGATGAATGCCTCGTCGGCCGGATCGTGGCAGAATCCCGATTCGCGCAGCCGGGTCAGCGTCGCACCATGGAACCGCGCCGCCACAGCGTGACTGCCCGACGCAGACGCAAGCGCCGCCACGACGTCCAGTTGGCACTCGACGATTGCCTTGCTGTACATCGCCGTCCTGAGCCCCCTGCTTTCGCGGAGAGCCGCGCGTGCTCGATCCAGCTGTCCGCTCATGATCCAGAGGCTCGCCAGGTTGCCTAGTCCGATCGCCGTCGCGCGTGCGTCCTCGCGGGCGTGTGCCAGCTTGAGCGACTCCTCGTAAAATCCCTCGGCCTCGGTGAGGTTGCCGAGCTCGCGATGGACTTCAGCAAGGCCGTTGAGCGCGAAACTCAGAGGTTTGGTCTGCGTTCGCGCCAGGTCGCACGCCTCCTGGAAGCTGGCGATCGCGCGCAACAGCTCGCCTTTTGCGTGAAGCGAGGTACCGACTGCCGTGAGCGCCCGCGCAATCACCTCGACGTCGTCGAGCGAGCGACTGATGGCGAGGCCCCGCTCGGCGCACGAGTGCGCAACGTCGTGCTGACCCAAACGCATGGCGCAAAACGCCATCGCCAACAGCGTCAGGGCGCCGTCGGCGCATTCGACACCACCACGCGCGAGGCCGAGCGCGGCCTCCGCGAGCCGGTAGCCGAGTGCATATTGCGACGTGGCAATCCAATACCGCCATAGCGACGCCGTCAGTCGCAGCGCGTGCTCGCCTCCCAGCGCTGCGTGCGCGCACCATGCGTGCGCTGCAAGCAGGTTTTCCTGCTCTTGCCACAACGCGTCGAACCACTCGCCCTGCCGTGGCCCGTCCAGGTCGGGCGCCGCGCTCTCCGCCAGCGCGACGTAGTGCAGCAGATGCCGGGTCCGCATGTCGTCGCCTTCCCCCGCTTCGTTCAGCCGTTCCGCCGCGTACTGACGCACCGTCTCGAGCATCCGGTAGCGCGGGTGCGCCTGCGTGTCGCGGTCGACGATCAGCAGCGACTTGTCGTGTAGCGCCGTCAGACGTTCCAGCGTGTCGTACTCATCCGCCGAATCGCCGCTGACGTCCGTCGCAGCGGCCAGAGTGCAACCGCCGGCGAACACGGCGAGGCGGCGAAGCAGCCGCCGTTCCGGCGCGGTCAAAAG
>AR_comb_assmDRAFT_10315202_pt1 | contig 10782 bp, 11 predicted proteins | sample ArasoioldDNA_FD_10543 | JGI IMG/M metagenome (IMG submission 10543) | reverse complement strand
AGACTCCGTCGCGCCAGGCACACGCTTTAGCGCGAGGAGCATGGCTTCTCAAAGGAAACGCCTCGGCCTCTCGGCTGCCGAATGCGGCCTTCTGATCGGCGCATCGGCGCAGTCGGTCTACAACTGGGAGGAGGGCAAGGCCCATCCGCGCGCCCAGCACATGCCGGCGATCTTTGCGCTCAGGAACCTGGGAAGACGGCAAGCCAAGGAAATCCTGGAGAGCCGCAAAGCCGCCTAGCTCGGTGCTTCGAGCAGGTTCTCGCTGTCGGACCCAATCACTCTTATGTGAACCGGGGAGAGGTCACGCCCCGCGGTAAGAGGCCTCAACGCCGTAAAACGCGTAAACGTGCCGATGAAAGCTGAAAGCGGCAGCATGCGGCTAGGAGCGGAAGTTGGGGTCGGTGTCAATCGGTGCTCAGGACCGCACGCGGCCAACTGCCTGCAGGTCGGTAGCCTTCGAGGTCATCGATCAGATCGCCCCTAGACCGTCGGAACCGTCCCACCGTCGATCACGTGCTCCGAACCCGTAATTGAGCCTGCTCGGGGGGACACCAGAAAGCTGATCAGATCGGCGACCTCCTGCGGCTTGGCCGGCCGGCCAAGCGGAATGCCGCCGAGCGACTGCATGATGATTCGCTTGCCGCCCTCGTAGTCCGTGCCGGCCCGGCCGGCGAGGCGCTCGGCCAGCGCCACGGCGGCTTCGGTCTCGATCCAGCCAGGTGAGACGCGAACCACGCGGACGCCCTTCGGCGTCACCTCCTTCGACAGTGCCTTGCTGTAAGTCGACAAAGCCGCCTTGGCCGCTGCGTAGGCGATCGTCGACTCCGGCAGCGGCAGCACGCGTTGAATCGAGCTGACGTGGACGATCACGCCTGAGCCTTGCGACAGCATGGCCGGGAGCAGGGCGCGGTCGAGCCGCACGGCCGGCATCAGATTCTGGTTCAGTTCCTTGGACCATTGCGCATCGTCCAGCGCCGCAAACCCGCCACCCGGCGCGCTCGAGCCCCCGAGCACGTTGACGAGGACGTCGATGCCGCCCCATTGCTGGAGCACCGACCGCGCCACCTCGGTCGCGCCTTCGGCCGTCGAGAGATCGGCCGCGATGTAGTGCACGCCTTCACTCGCATGCGTCGCAGGCACGGTGCGCGCCGTGGCCATGACCTGCACACCGGCGTCATGCAGCCCTCGCACGACTGCAGCGCCAACGCCTTTCGTACCGCCCGTGACCAGCGCCCGCCGGCCCGCCAGCTGAAGATCAAAGCTCATGGCGTGATCTCCAGCGACGCGATCAGCCCGCGTTCGAGACAAAAGCGGAACCGAAGATCGACTGGACTGCCGGGAAAGTTGCCGACTACCCGGCTGGTGACGACGTAACAGCCCTCCATCTGTTCCAGTGCGAACGGTTCACTCGTGTACGTGTACTGGGCCGATGCCGCCGCCTTCCACGCCTTGATGGCCTCGAGGCCCGAGTAGGTGTGGCCCTCGTCCTTCACGACGGCTTGCGTCGTGAAGCAGCGGGCGATGGCGTCGGTGCTCTGCTTGTCGGCCGCGAAGTAGGCAGCAATCGGGTCGGGGAGGATCAGGGCGGTCATCGTGAGCTCCATAGTGGTGAGGCAGTCAGGATGCGGCCCGAGGAGAGATTAGTGAATCACCTAGAATCCGATTGAGCTATGTAGGAATGAATGCACAATGCGCGGCTCGGAGTTTGCCGAACTGAAGGCCTTTGCCGCGGTGGTCGAGCGGGCGAGCTTCGCGCGCGCCGCGGAGCATCTGGGGCTCTCGCCCTCTGCGCTGAGCCAGACCATTCGCCAGCTCGAAGCCCGGCTCGGCGTGAGGCTGCTGAACCGCACCACGCGTAGCGTCGCCCCGACGGCCGCCGGAGCGCGCCTGCACGAGCGCATCGCTCCGCTGATCCGGGACATGGACGACGCCGTTGCTGAGGCCAGCGCGACTGCGGGCCAGACGCGCGGAACGCTGCGAATCAACACGCTGGGCATGGGCGCCCGGCAGATCATCGCGCCGCGGCTCGGCCGGTTCCACCGCGCGCATCCCGATGTGGTGCTCGACATCGTGGTCGACGACGCGCTGAGCGACATCGTCGCCGGCCGCTTCGACGCTGGCATCCGCGTCGGCGGACGGCTGGAGAAGGACATGATCGCGGTGCGCCTGACCCCGGACGTGAAGATGATCGCCGTGGCCTCGCCGGACTACCTAGCGCGTAGAGGCATGCCGCATTCCCCCGCGGACCTGCACGGCCACGCTTGCATCAACTGGCGTCTTCAGGGTGACGGCCGGGTCTATCGCTGGGAGTTCGAGAAGAAGGGCAAGCGGCTCGAGGTCGCCGCGGAAGGCCCGTTGGTCACCAACCAGTCGGATGTCGGTGTCGCCGCCGCCCTGCAAGGGCTGGGCATTCTCTATGCCTTTGACCGCGAGCGCGTCGACGAGGATCTGGCCCAAGGACAACTGATGCAGGTCCTCGCCGATTGGTCGATCACGAGGCCAGGGCTTTTCCTCTACTACTCGAACCGGCGACACCCCCAGCCGGCGCTGGGTGCTTTCATCGACTGCCTGCTGGATCGCGACTTGCCCATATCCAAGCGCAGTCCCAAGGCCCGAGCCTGAGTCAGGTCACCAACCCCGCCGAGCGCCGATTTCCGCTCGTGCAGCGCGCCGCATACCTTGGCGGGGTCGCGGCTAAGTTGCCGCTTTGGGTCGTTCAGAGCGGACCCAGTTGCTGATCTCCGCTGCTGCAAGCAGTCATCAGATCGAAGCCCAGGGCACCGTCGCGCTTTCGCGGCACTACCCCACCGCAGCTTCGTCGTCCGCGGCGCCGACCCACTGCTGATCCAGGCGCTGCATGCTCTCGAGCATCTTGAGCAGGTAGTGCAGCATGTGGGTGGCGTCGTTCACCGAGAAGTCACCCAGGATCTCCTCGTAGTAGGCACGGATCTTCGGCAGCGCTTGCACCTGCCATAGGTGGCGGCCGGATTTCGTCATGGTGACGATGCGCGATCGGCGGTCCTCTCCGTCCGGCGCGATCGCCACGTGCCCGTCGCGCTCCATACGACCGATCAGACCCGAGAGGTTCTGGCGACTCACCATCAGGTACTTGGCCAACTCGCCAATGCTCATGCCGCCATGGCTCTTCTCACGCGACAGCGCGCCCAGTACCGCCCACTGCTGCGTCGTCAGACCCTCGGCCTCCACAGCACGGGAGCCGGTTTTGTGCAACATGTTGGCACATTGATAGAGGCGGAAGAACAACCGGTTCGCGAGTTCGGTCTTCGTTTCGGAAGAAGTCATACGAGCGGGTTAACCATGGTGTCGACAATGAGATTGTCCTTGCCAATTTCCCAACATGCAAGTATTATTGCGTCAACATGTTTACGTATCTTGCCGGCGACCGACCTAGTCGCCCATCCTCCAACCGACTGAAAGGATCATGATGCAACGCTTCCAGAACAAGACCGTCGTCGTCACCGGAGGTGGCGGCGGCATCGGCGGTGCCACCTGCCGTCGGTTCGCCGGCGAGAGCGCCTCGGTCGCCGTCTTCGACCTCAACCTCGACGCGGCCGAGAAGGTCGCCGCCGGTATCCGTGCCGAAGGCGGCCGCGCGCAGGCCTTCCGCTGCGACATCACCGACCGCGCCAGCGTCGAAGCGGCCGTCATCGACGCCGAGAAGTCGCTGGGCCCGATCGACGTGCTGGTCAACAACGCCGGCTGGGACGTCTTCAAGCCGTTCACCAAGACCGAACCCGCGCAGTGGGACAAGCTGATCGCGATCAACCTGACCGGCGCGCTGCACATGCACCACGCCGTGCTGCCCGGCATGGCAGCACGCAAGAAGGGCCGCATCGTCAACATCGCGTCGGATGCGGCGCGCGTCGGCTCCTCGGGCGAAGCGGTGTACGCGGCCTGCAAGGGCGGCCTGGTGTCGTTCTCGAAGACGATCGCCCGCGAGCACGCTCGCCACGGCGTCACCGTCAATGTCGTCTGCCCCGGGCCGACTGACACCGCACTCTTCGCCGACTACAAGGAAGGCGCGGGAAACCCCGAGAAGCTGATGGAGGCGTTCACGCGCTCCATCCCGCTCGGACGTATCGGCCAGCCCGACGACCTGCCCGGCGCGATCCTTTTCTTCGCCAGCGACGACGCCGCCTTCGTCACCGGCCAGGTGCTGAGCGTGTCCGGCGGCCTGACGATGAACGGCTGACCCCAGCCACCCCAACCCCTGGAGATTTTCGACATGGACTTCCAAGACATCCTCTACGAGATCCGCAACGGCGTGGCCTGGATCACCATCAACCGCCCGGACAAGATGAACGCCTTCCGCGGCACCACCTGCGACGAACTGATCAAGGCGCTGAACAAGGCAGGCTACGACCGCAACGTCGGCTGCATCGTGCTGGCCGGCGCGGGCGAGAAGGCCTTCTGCACCGGCGGCGACCAGTCCGCGCATGACGGCAACTACGACGGCCGCGGCACCATCGGACTGCCGATGGAAGAGTTGCACACCGCGATCCGCGATGTGCCCAAGCCGGTGATCGCGCGCGTGCAGGGCTTCGCCATCGGCGGCGGCAACGTGCTGTGCACGATCTGCGACCTCACCATCTGCTCCGAGAAGGCGATCTTCGGCCAGGTCGGTCCGAAGATGGGCTCGGTCGATCCGGGCTACGGCACCGCTTTCCTCGCCCGCGTGGTGGGCGAGAAGAAGGCGCGCGAGATCTGGTACCTCAACAAGCGCTACACCGGCGCCGAGGCGGTCGCGATGGGCCTGGCCAACGCCTGCGTGCCGCACGAGCAACTGGACGCCGAGGTCCAGCAATGGGCCGAGACGATCTGCGAGCGCAGCCCGACCGCCATCGCGATCGCCAAGCGCAGCTTCAACATGGACACCGCGCACCAGAGCGGCATCGCCGGCATGGGCATGTACGCGCTGAAGCTGTTCTACGACACCGAAGAGTCGCGCGAAGGCGTGGCCGCGCTGAAGGACAAGCGCAAGCCGGACTTTCGCAGGTACGCGAAGTAGGCCACCCACTGACCGACCGTGCACTGCACGGTGCGCCGCCTCCTGGCAGCGCGCCGTAGCGGAGCGCATCCAGGAGACGAGCCATGAACCCCTATCTCGACGAAGACCTCGTCGCGCTCGGCGACCACGCGCGGCGTTTCGCCACCGACCGCATCGCCCCCGGCTTCTTGGAGCGCGACAAGACGCGTGAGCTGGAACGCCGACTGATGCGTGAAATGGGCGAGATGGGCTTCATCGCGCCCGAACTGCCCGAACGCTTCGGCGGCCAGGGACTAGGCAGCCTCGCGGCCGGCGTCATCCACGAAGAGATCGCGCGCGCCGATCTCAGCATTTCCTACATCAACCTGCTCGCCTCGTTAAACGGTCAGATCCTGGCGCAGCACGGCCAGCCCGAGGTCGTCAAACCCTGGCTCGAGAAGCTCACCCGCGGCGAGGCCCTGTTTGCGATCGCGTTGACCGAGCCGCGTGGGGGCTCCGATGCGGCCAATCTGCGCCTGCGGGTCGAGCGCATCGGCGACGAGTACGTGATCAACGGCGAGAAGACCTCGATCTCGGCGGCCGACCAGGCCGATGCGACCGTCGTCTTTGGCCGCACCGGCACGGTCGATTCCGCCGCGCATGGCGTGACGGCGATGCTGGTGCCGATGGACATCCCCGGCATCACGACGAACCGCTTCGACTGCCACGGCCAGCGTGCCATCGGTCGCGGCGCGATCTTCTTCGAGAACGTGCGCGTGCCCATGAGCCACCGCCTCGGCGCCGAGAACAAGGGCTTCGTGCAGGTGATGCAGGGCTTCGACTTTTCGCGTGCGCTGATCGGCCTGCAGGTGCTGGCCGTCGCACGGGTCGCGCTGGAGGAGACCTGGGAGTACGTCGCGCAGCGCGAAGCCTTCGGCAAGCCGCTCGCGGCGTTCCAGGGTGTGTCGCATCCGCTGGCCGATTTCGACACCCAAGTCGAAGCGGCCCGGCTGCTCTGCCTGCAGACCCTGTGGCTGAAGGATAGGGGTGCGCCGCACAGCGCCGAGGCCGCAATGTGCAAATGGTGGGGCCCGAAGCTCGCCTATGACGTGATTCACCAGTGCCTGCTGTCGTTCGGCCACGGCGGCTACGACCGCGGCCTGATGGAGCAGCGCCTGCGCGACGTCCTGGGATTCCAGATCGGCGACGGCACGGCCCAGATCATGAAGACCATCATCGCCCGCACGCGGGCCGGCCGCGCCGCGGTGCCGGCCTGACCGCGCGCCACGGAACCATCGACACAGGGAATCAATCATGGAATTCGACGCCGTCCTGTTGCCACCGCGCCGCGCCGCCAGCATCACGCAGGGCCTCTGGCATGACCGCACCATCAACGACGATCTCGACGCCTGCGCCGCAGACTACCCGGACAAGGTGGCGCTGACGGCGCTGCAGGTCGAATCCGGATCGGTCCGTCGCTTCACCTACCGCGAACTGGCGGCGATGGCCGACCGCATCGCCGTCGGCCTGTCGCGCCTGGGCGTCGGCCGCAACGACGTGGTGGCCGTGCAACTGCCGAACTGGTGGGAGTTCACGCTGACCTACTTGGCCTGCTCGCGCATCGGTGCGGTGCTTAACCCGATGATGCACATCTTCCGTCAACGCGAGCTGTCGTTCATGCTGAAGCACGGCCAAGCCAAGGTCGTCATCGTGCCCAAGGTGTTCCGCGGATTCGACCACGAGCAGATGCTCGAAGGGCTGAAGTCCGATTTGCCTAAGTTGGCGCAGGTGGTCGTGGTCGGTGGCATCGGGCCGAACAGTTTCGACGCGCTCCTGAGCGGCCCCGAGTGGGAGCTCGCGCCGGATGCGCAACGCATCCTCGGTGCCAACCGGCCGGGCGCGGACGACGTGACGCAACTCATGTACACCTCGGGCACCACCGGCGAGCCCAAGGGAGTGATGCACACGGCCAACACCGTGATGGCCAACATCATTCCCTACGCCGAGCGGCTCCAACTGGGCAGCAACGACGTGGTGCTGATGGCCTCGCCGATGGCGCACCAGACCGGCTTCATGTACGGACTGATGATGCCCGTCATGCTGCGCGCCAGCGCGGTGCTGCAGGACGTGTGGGAGCCTCGGCGCGCCATCGATCTGATTCGCAGCGAAGGTGTCAGCTTCACGATGGCCTCGACACCCTTTCTGAATGACCTCGCCAAGACCGTCGCGGAAGCAAACACCAGCGTGCCGACGCTGCGCACCTTCCTGTGCGCTGGCGCGCCGATCCCCGGCGCACTGGTCGAGCAAGCGCGGAAGACCCTGGGCACCAAGATCGTCTCGGCCTGGGGAATGACGGAGAACGGCGCCGTGACCCTGATCAAGCTGGACGACGACGACCAACTCGCGTTCACAACCGATGGCTGCCCGCTGCCCGGAGTCGAGGTCAAAGTCGTGGACGACAGCGACCGCCAGCTGTCGGCCGGCGAGATGGGCAGGCTGCTGGTGCGATCGTGCTCCAACTTCGTCGGCTACCTGCACCGGCCGCAATGGAACAACACCGACGCCGACGGCTGGTTCGACACCGGCGACCTCGCCCGGATCGACGAACGCGGCTACATCCGGATAACCGGCCGCAGCAAGGACGTGATCATTCGCGGCGGCGAGAACATCCCGGTGGTCGAGATCGAGGCGCTGCTCTACCGCCACCCGGCCGTGGCGCAGGCGGCCATCGTCGCCTATCCGGACGAACGCCTGGGCGAGCGCGCCTGCGCGGTGGTGGTCACCAAGCCCGGCCAGACCCTCGACTTTGCCGGACTGGTCGAATTCCTCAAAGCGCAAAAGGTGGCGCTGCAATACATCCCTGAGCGCCTGACCGTGCTCGACGCGATGCCGGCCACGCCGTCCGGAAAGATCCAGAAGTTCAAGCTGCGCGAGATGGTCAAGAAGGCCGCGAAATGACGACGTCGTCCCGTCGGTTGGAGGGACGCGTCGCCCTGGTGAGCGGCGCCGGGGGCCCGATGGGACAAGCCATCGCCCTGAACCTGGCGGCGCAAGGCGCGCGCCTCCTGCTGACCGACATCTCGGCCGGTCGCCTCGACGCAACCGTGAAGCAACTCGAAGCTTCAATGGTCGAAGCGGCCCGCAGTGAAGACCGCGTCGTGGCCGTGCGCGCCAATGCCATGGACCGAGGCGAGGCGGCGGCCGTGGTCGAAGCGGGACTGGCGCGACTCGGGCGCATCGACATCCTGGTCAACGTGGTCGGTGGCATCCGGGGTTCCAGCCTCTACACACCCTTCCTCCAGCTGGACGAGGCGCAATGGGACAGCACGTTCGCGCTGAACCTGAAGCCGGGCTTCCATCTCATCCAACTGGTGGCGCCGGGCATGTTCGAGCGCGGCAGCGGCAAGATCGTCAACGTGTCGTCGGTCGTCTTTGCCGGCGAGGGCGGGCAGGCGGACTATGCCGCCGCCAAGGCAGCGGTGGCTTCGCTGACGCGCAGGCTGGCGCAGCAGTTCGCGCCCCACATCCACGTGAATTGCATCGCCCCCGGCATCATCCGGACCAGCGTCGTCGAGCGGCTCGCCGAGAGCGAACGTCAGGGCTTCCTCGATCGAAGCCTGCTCCGGCGCCTTGGCCGGCCCGAGGAGATCGCCGACGTGGTCGCCTTCCTGGCCAGCGACGAATCGTCGTTCATAACGGGCGAGATCCTGGCCGTGTCCGGCGGGAACCACCCGAGCCTCTGAACCACGTCGCGGAATACGCCATGCAAGAACACCCTGTGCTCGTGGAAACCATCGGCCGCGTCGGCGTGATCACGCTGAACCGGCCGAAGCAGATGAATGCGCTCAACGATTCGCTGATGGACGCGCTCGGTGCTGCGCTGCTCGCCTTCGATGCCGACGAGGGCATCGGTGCCATCGTGATCACCGGCAGCGCCAAGGCCTTCGCGGCCGGTGCCGACATTGCCGCGATGGCCGACTGGAGCTACATGGATGTCTACCGCAGCAACTTCATCACGCGCAACTGGGAGACGATCCGCCGCGTGCGCAAGCCGGTGATCGCGGCAGTGGCCGGCTTCGCGATGGGCGGCGGCTGCGAGCTGGCGCTGGCCTGCGACATCGTGATCGCCGCCGAGAGTGCCAAGTTCGCGCTGCCCGAGATCAAGCTCGCGATGCTGCCCGGCGCCGGCGGCACGCAGCGTCTGCCGCGCGCGATCGGCAAGGCCAAGGCGATGGACATGTGCCTGTCATCGCGCGTGCTCGATGCGGTCGAGGCCGATCGCTACGGACTGGTCTCGCGCGTCGTCCCGGACGCACAGCTGCGCGAACAGACCCTCGCGCTGGCAGCGAAGGTGGCCGGCTATTCGTTGCCAGCGCTGATGGCGATCAAGGAGTCGGTCAATCGCGCTGACGAGAGCCCGCTGTCAGAGGGCATCGGCTTCGAGCGCCGCCAGTTGCATGCCCGCTTCGCCAGCGACGACGCGCACGAAGGCATGAAAGCCTTCCTCGAAAAGCGCGCACCAGCGTTCACGCACGGTTGACCTCATTCACCAGGAACCCGCCATGGCCATCGATACCGAATCCTTCGACCTGCTGCTCGCCTCGGTGCAGCGCTTCGTCGCCGAGCGTCTGGTGCCGGCCGAGAACAGCGTCGAGGAACTCGACGAGGTGCCCGCCGAAATCGTCGAGGACATGAAGACGATGGGCCTGTTCGGCCTGTCCATCCCCGACGAGTACGGCGGCATCGGCCTGTCGATGAGCCAGGAGTGCCGGGCCGCCTTCGAGATCGGCCAGACCGCGCTGGCATTCCGTTCGGTGTTCGGCACCAATGTCGGCATCGGCTCGCAGGGCATCCTGATGGATGGCACCGATTCGCAGAAGCGCGAGTTCCTGCCCCGCGTCGCAAGCGGCGAGCTGATCATGGCGTTCGCCTTGACCGAGGCCGACGCCGGCTCCGACTCGGCGGCGATCAAGACTCGCGGCGAGCGTGTCGGCGACGACTACATCCTGAACGGCAGCAAGCGCTTCATCACCAACGCGCCGCGCGCCGGAGCGTTCACGCTGATGGCGCGCACCGACGGTGCAGGCGCGGGCGGCATCTCGGCCTTCATCGTTCCCGCCGACGCGAAAGGCCTGAGCCTGGGCAAGCCCGACAAGAAGATGGGGCAGCGCGGCACCAAGACCTGCGACGTGATCCTCGACAACGTCCGAGTCCCGGCGGCCAACATCATCGGCGGCAAGCCCGGGCAGGGCTTCAAGACGGCGATGAAGGTGCTCGACCGCGGCCGGCTGCACATCTCGGCCGTGGCTTGCGGCATGGCCCAGCGCATCCTGAACGAGTCAGTGGCCTATGCGCGTGAGCGCAAGCAGTTCGGCAAGCGCATCGGCGACTTCCAGCTCATCCAGGCGATGCTCGCCGACAGCCAGGCCGAGCTCTACGCCGGCTGGAGCATGGTGCAGGATGCCGCGCTGCGCTACGACGCCAAGGGCGCGCCCAGCGTCAGCGACCCGCGGGTCAGCATGCTGGCCTCGTGCTGCAAGCTGTTCTGCACCGAGATGGTCGGCCGGGTCGCCGACCGCGGAGTGCAGGTGCACGGGGGCTCGGGCTACATCAACGAATACCCGGTCGAACGCTTCTACCGCGATGTGCGCCTGCTGCGCCTATACGAAGGCACGACGCAGATCCAGCAGCTGATCGTCGGGCGCGAGCTGATCGGCCGCGATTGAGATTGTTGTTGCCGGCGACGCCGCGCTCACTTCCCCATTTCCAAGCCAGGAGACGACCATGACCCCTTC
>AR_comb_assmDRAFT_10007337_pt1 | contig 10785 bp, 4 predicted proteins | sample ArasoioldDNA_FD_10543 | JGI IMG/M metagenome (IMG submission 10543) | reverse complement strand
AACCTCGGTCTCATTTACTTCCAGGAGCGGAAATTCGAGCAGGCGGTACCTGCTTTGCGTCAGGCACTGAAGCTGAAACCCGGCCTTACCAAGAGTGACAATCTTCTCGCCATGTCACTTTCAGAAATCGGTCACCACAACGAAGCGGTCCCGGGACTGGAAAAATGTCTCCATCATTCCTCCGACTCTGAAATCAAACGCATGTGCGGCCTGGAACTGCAGCGCGCGTACACCGGCCTAAAGAAAGACGACAAGGCGGTCGAAGTCGCGATGCAGTTGAATCGCCTGTTTCCGGACGATCCCGAGATTCTTTATCAGACCGGGAAAATATATGGGAACTTCGCTTTCCTCACCATGGAGAAGCTGGCGCAAGTTGCTCCGACCTCGGTTTGGAAACATCTTGCCGCAGCAGAAGCGCACGAGAGCCAGGGATCTTATGACCAGGCCATCCCGGAATATAACGAAGTGCTGAACCTGGAGCCGCAGCGGCCGGGGATACACTACCGTATCGGCCGAAGTTTGCTGGGCCGCTATTGGCAGCGTCACGCGCCTGAGGATCTCGCTGGCGCGGAAAAAGAGTTCGAGCAGGAGTTACAGATCGATCCCGCAAACGCCAACTCCGCCTACGAACTTGGCGAACTCCGCCGCAAGGCCAACCAATTCGATGAGGCACAAAGATACTTCGAAGAAGCCTTGCAGCATTATCCGGACTTTCCCGAAGCCCAACTGGGTCTCGCGGCCGTTCTGCAGGCAAAAAAGTTGCCCGATCAGGCCGTAATCCATGCGCAGAGAGCCGTCGCTGTTGATCCCGAGAATGAAGTCGCGTGGTATCGGCTGGCTCAGATTCAGAAAGTGCTTGGCAACAACACTGAACAAGAGAAGGCACTGACGGAATACCGGCGCCTGCACGATAAATCGAGCCAGCAGCATGGGCTGGAACCGGTGTTTTCTCCCCGCGAAGTTACGAAACAGGAAGTCGAACCAGCCGCCCAATGAACCCTATGCATCTAGGGCAGCGTCACAACTGCTACGGAATACCCGCCGAGGCTTAGAGTCTCACTACTCAGCTTCACCGTGGCAGGAGGCTGCAAGGCGGTGGTTTGATCGACATACTCCTGTTGCCCCCCGCTCGCGCCGGTCACTGTTACATCGAATTTACGATCACGCTTGTTAACCAGCAGCACGCGATGTTTGCCGTCATGCGTGACGAAAGCCAGGGAATAGACATATGGATTGTTCGGCATGGGCTCGATTTCGACCTGCTTATCGCCTGGGCCGAAGTGGTCGTGAAGCAGCTTGAGCACCCAGAGGCGCGCGTTCGGTTTCCCATTGTTCCAGTCGACCATAGAAACGCTGGGAAATTGCGTGGGAAACCCGACCAGTTGGGACTCTCCGGCAACATCGATGCCGATCTGCGTGAGTTCCCCGAAGAGGTACGCGTACAGCGCACCTGCCAGGTTCCAGTAGGAATTCGGAATTGGCTGAGCCACGTGCCCCGGAGTGCCCTGAGCGAGATCGTCTGCTGAAATCACTCCGAGTTCATCGATGGTTGTTTTCGTCTCAGGGGACAGGCGCTTGCGGATGGCTTCCACGTAGCGCACAGCTTTGAGGAATCCGTCGGCCTGAGCGAAATACGTGAACTGCTCTATTTCCGGAGTCTCGTCGATCGAGGGAACCGCATAGAAGTGGTAGGAGATGAAATCCAAAGGCACGCCCGGCTTGTGGTTCTTATGATCAAGGAAATACTCAAAGTAGTGCGGGTCGGTGGGCATGGCCAAGGCCAACCCGACGAACTTCATATCAGGCTGAACCTTCTTCATCGCTAAGACGACTTCGTCATACAGCTTCGTGTAGTTCTCTGGAGAAATGTGGTGCTCGAAGTCGATCTCGTTGAGGACTTCCCAGTACGGAATCGAGTAGTGGTATCCGGATTCGTGACGTTTGCCAAGTTCGTCGGTGAAACCGCCCTGCGTGTACCACGAGACAAGTCGGGCAAAGTAGTCGGCGACTTCCTTTGCGCTGGGATCGCGTAGTTCCGTGCCCTGCTCGTACGTCCATGTCACTTGTGCCGGATCGGCGGGATACTCGACGGGTTTGTCGGTCTTATACATCCATTGCGGGATTGTGCTGAAGTTGAGTATGACGGAGTGTCCCTTCGTGGCTTCAAGAAAGTCGATGGTCATGGGATCGATCGGGGTGAAGTCCCATGACGTTTTTCCATCCTTGGGAGGTTCCAGTTCAGCGACCCCGAGCTTCGGATAAGGAAGCCAAGGGACATAACGCACATAGTCGGCTCCCAGATCATGCAGCGCCTTGAAGGCGTTGTCGTGTACGGGCGTGCCCCGCTGCAGGGGAGGATTGACAACGACTTGTAGCGTCGCGGTGGTCTTGGTGGTGCGGATGACTTTGTCCCAATGCGCAACCACCTTTGCCGGCTGGTCCTGCGCGGCGGAAGCAACAGCGCTGAATGCGAGAATAGTTGCCGCGAATGAGTGTGATGCCAAGCGAATACTCATGCAATCCTCCAAAGCCGACTAATGCTTGTCATGCCGAGAGTATCGAATGCTGCATCACCGCGTCTTCAACGTCAATGCTCAATCGCCGGATGGGGTAGATTTCGCATCCCGAAACGGCGCCTAGACCGTGCGCCACGCTTGTGACTTACAGCAGTGCAGACTATGCTTGCGCACGACTTTCGCTCTTGCTCGTTGGGACACTCTCAGATGAATTCGTCCGATTCTCAACTTAAGGTTGGGCTCTTCGGCATCGGGCTCGATGCGTACTGGCCACAGTTCCCCGGACTCAAGGACCGGCTCATCGGATTTACCGAGCAGGTTGCAAAAAAGATTCAGAGCGCTCGAGTAAAAGTAATCAACCTTGGGCTTATAGATACCCCCGAGAAATCATCCGCAGCGGGGCATGAATTCCGCAAAGCAGATGTTGATCTGATCTTCCTATACGTTACAACTTACGCTTTATCCTCCACGGTGCTCCCCGCCGTGCGACGCGCGAAGGTGCCGGTCATTATTCTGAGTCTCTCTCCTGCGCCCGCCATTGACTATGAGCGATTTAACCGCCTCGAAGACCGCACCAGGATGACCGGTGAGTGGCTTGCCTTTTGCCAGGCATGCCCCGTGCCGGAGATCGCTAACGTTTTTAATCGCTGCCGCATCCCGTTCTTTCAGGTCACCGGAACGCTCGATGACGATCCTGTTGCCTGGAACGAGATTTTCGAATGGATCGAAGCCGCCCGCGTAGCGCAGGTGATGGAACACAATCGCCTTGGGGTGATGGGCAATTACTACGGAGGCATGCTCGACATCTATTCCGACCTCACACAGCAATGCGCCTACTTCGGAGGCCACATCGAGATTCTCGAAGTGGAAGAACTGGCTGCCCTGCGGCGCGACGTCAACGATACTGATGCGAGCCGGAAGGCTGCGGACTTCAGGACTACCTTCGATGTACAGCCCGATTGTTCCCAGGACGAACTTCTCCGGGCTGCCCGTACTTCAGTGGCGTTGGATCGTTTGGTCGAGCGCCACAATCTCGGCTCGCTCGCGTATTACCACAAAGGTGTGGGGAGCACAGATAACGAGGACGCGGTCAGTTCGATTATCCTCGGCGCAAGCATGCTGACCGCGCGTGGAGTACCTGTCGCCGGGGAATACGAAATCAAGAATGTTCAGGCTATGAAGATACTCGACACATTCGGTGCGGGAGGTTCCTTCACCGAATACTACGCGGTGGACTACAACGACAATGTCATCCTGATGGGGCACGACGGCCCGGGGCATGTTGCGATCACCCAGGGAAAGACCAAAGTTCGGCCGCTGGAGCGATATCACGGCAAGGTGGGGCGCGGACTCTCAGTGGAGATGTCTGTGAAGCACGGTCCTGTAACTCTGTTGTCCGTCGTGCAGACAGTGGATGGCAGACTCAAGTTGCTGACCGCTGAAGGGGAGTCTGTACCCGGGCCGATTTTGGAAATCGGCAACACCAATAGCCGGTACAGGTTCTCTCTTGCAGCGAGAAGTTTCCTGAATGAGTGGAACGCCCATGGCCCGGCGCATCATTGCGCTGTGGGCGTGGGACACGTTTCGGGCAAATTGAAGAAGTTGGCTGATCTGCTCGGGATGGAATGCGTTCGGGTTTGTTGATCGAAACTGTTTCGCATTGCAAAATGTAGCGAAAAGAGAAGCGAGCCCCTCGAACAATGCCTTGGGCTCAAAATAATGCATTTCAGCCTTGGCAACCCATTCTTCGCTCCAAATGAATGGGCAAGTCTTTCACATCGCGAAATGCTGAATAACAAAAGTTCACCAGTTGACACGTGCGTCCGTACGGTGAAACTATCCCGGCCACTCGCTAGTCAGTCGGCTATGTCTACCTCTGCTCAAAGGGACCAGATCGTTGACTTTACGACTTTGGTCGATCCCGATAGGAGAATCATTTGAAACCTCCGAGACTATTGAAGACGCTCGTAGCACTTGCTGGCCTCTCAGGCGTCGCTCTCGCAACACCTGTTCACTTGCGCTGCGAATACCGGGAGAATCCTCTGGGGATCGACGCGGCGGCTCCTCACCTGTCCTGGCAAAGCGATAGTACCGAGCGAAATTGGAAACAGGCGTCGTACCAAGTATCGGTAGCCAGCACCCTTGACGGGCTGCGCTCCGGGAAGGCTGATGTCTGGGACAGCGGCAAGACAAATTCAGACGAGTCCGTAGGAATTGCTTACAAAGGTCCTGCCCTCGAATCGCGAAAGCGCTACTACTGGAAGGTTCGCGTCTGGGACCCAACGGGAAAATCGTCTGATTCCGTCGAAGAGGCGTGGTGGGAGATGGGCCTTCTCCGCCCGGAGGATTGGAAGGCGAAATGGATCACCTGGAAAAATCCGGAAGATGAATTAGATCGCAAGGAAATCCGCTGGATTTGGGTGAAAGGGCAAGATGCACTCGCGGCAGTTCCAAAGAGTTCGGTAATTTTCCGACTAAATGTTCACCTGTCAGAAAGACCCGGCGCGGCGATTCTGTTCCTGGCAGTGCGCGGAGATTACGCCGCAACGGTGAATGGGCGCGAGGTAGGCCACAAGCGGGAGTGGGGGGCTTTCGATCGGCGTGACATCGTCGACGAACTCAGGATCGGCGACAACCTCGTGGAGATCAAGGTCACCGCACCAGAGATCCCGCAGTGGGGCCCAAATGCAGGAGCGAAGAGCACGAAGGCCGCGCTCGCGGCGCTGGTGAAGATCACGGAAGCGAACGGGTCGATCAAGCGCTTCCCGTCTGGAGAAAGCTGGCAAGCATCCGCGGAGAACGATTCATCAATGCAGGCCGCGAATGTCGTCGCGGACTTGGGCGACAAGCGCGTCGGCGATCCCGGGCCCTTGCCCCTGCCCGCAGCATCCTTCCGCCGTACTGTTGATGTGTCGAAGCAGGTTCGCAGCGCCCGACTTTATGTGACCGCTCTCGGCAGCTACCGTCTGTACCTCAACGGAAATCGCGTGAGCAGTGACGTTCTTACGCCCGAATTCACCGACTATCGCAAGCGAGTGCTCTATCAGACTTACGACGCCACCGAATATGTCAATCGCGGCAGGAATCAGATCAGCGCGCTTCTCGGCGATGGCTGGTATGGCAGTCCACTCACGTGGGTCGGAATGCACTTCTTTGTTCCGCCAGACCGTTTTCAGGCTCAGCTTGAACTCAATTACGCCGACGGCACTCACGACGTAGTAGCCACCGATGACTCCTGGAAAGCCGCAGCTTCCCCCATCCTCGAATCCCAGATTTACGGCGGGGAGACTTACGATGCGCGCCAGGAATATGCGGGATGGCAACAGCCGGACTTTGACGATTCGCATTGGAGCAGAGCGTCGATCGCCGATGCGCCATCGATCGCGCCTACAAGCCAGATCACAGCGCCTGTGCGCGTAATCGACACTCTGTCAGCCAAGCAGGTGACGCCGCTACCGAGTGGAGCCTACGTTTTCGATATGGGCCAGAACATGGTCGGATGGGTCAGGCTCAAAGTGAAAGGCGCCGCGGGCACCAAAGTGCGCCTGCGGTTCGCTGAAATCGTGAACCCTGACGGCTCGATCTACACCGCCAACTTACGAAATGCCGACGCTACTGACACTTACATTCTCAAGGGTGGCAGCGAAGAGACCTTCACACCGCATTTCACCTTTCACGGGTTTCGTTATGTCGAAGTAACTGGATACCCCGGCAAGCCGTCTCTCGACGCAATCACAGGAGACGTCTTGAGCAGCGTCAGCGGAGAGCCTGCCGCACGGCTGACGACCTCCAGCGACCTCGTCAATCACATGTATGAGATAGGCCTATGGGGCCAGCGCGGGAATTATCTCAGCATTCCGACCGACTGCCCGCAGCGCGATGAGCGCCTGGGATGGATGGGTGACGCCGGAGTTTTCTGGCGAACCGGCAGCTACAACTTCGACGTTGCCGCCTTTTCGCAAAAGTTCATTCAGGACATCGTGGACGCGCAAACCAGCCAGGGCGCATTCACAAACGTTTCGCCCAATACGCTTCCATTTGGCGGAGGAGGAACTGAAGGAACCTCAGCATGGAATGAAGGCATGGTCGGTGCCCCGGGATGGGGCGACGCGGGCGTGATCGTTCCGTGGACGACCTGGGTTCAGTACGCCGACAAGTCGGTGATCGAAAGGAACTGGGACGCGATGCAACGCTGGATGGAGTTCATCCAGAGCCGCAATCCCGATTTCATTCGGAAGAATGGAGTAGGACCGAACTTTGCGGACTGGCTCGCGCCTGATCCCAATACAAATAAGGACCTCCTAGCAACTGCGTATTGGGCACTGATCGCGAACATGATGTCGCAGATGGCGCACGCGGTGAGCAGGGAGAGCGAGGCAAAACACTACGACGAAGTAGTGCAGAACATCAGGTCGGCCTTCCAGAAAGCCTATATCAAAGACGATGGAACAGTCGGAACTGGAACGCAAACGTCTTACGTGGTCGCACTCTACACAAAACTGGCGCCCGAGTCGCTCGAACCGGCGCTGGTAGACAAACTCGTGAAGAACATCGAAGGGCATGATTGGCACCTCTCAACCGGATTCCTCGGCACTCCGTTCCTGCTCTTCAGCCTCGCGGATCACGGCCGCTCCGACGTGGCGTACAGACTACTTCTGAATGAGACCTATCCGTCGTGGGGTTACATGCTTTCCAAAGGTGCGACCACGTGGTGGGAGCGTTGGAACGGCGACACCGGAGATCCATCGATGAACTCATACAACCATTACGCGTTCGGGTCGGTGATCGCCTGGGTTTACCGCTACGCCGCAGGAATCGACACCACCTTAAGCGCGCCTGGCTTCAAGGAGATCGTGGTCCATCCACATCTCGATTCTCGAATGCCGTCGGCGCGGGCGGAATACGACTCGGTTTACGGGAAGATCGTCAGCGAATGGAAGGGCACTCCCGCAGGACCATTTTCATTACGAGTCGTCATCCCCCCGAACACCTCAGCGAACGTATTCCTACCTGCGATCCCAGGCGCGCACGTGACCGAAGGTGGGAAGCCGGTCACCACGCAGACGAAACGCGGAGAGAACGAAATCCACTTGGGTTCAGGGACCTATAACTTCGAAGTGAAATGAGCGAAGTACAAATATGAGTATGAATCGCAGAGAGTGGCTGCAGAAGGGCACAACTCTTGCGCTCGGCATGGCGCTGGGAGAGCGATTGCTCGCCGCAAAAGGGAGACTACCGTCGGACTTTGGAACGCCCCCTCCCGCTCAGAAATTTCCGTCGAAGTTCCTCTGGGGAGCCGCCACCGCCGCACACCAGGTCGAGGGCAACAACCTCAACAGCGATAATTGGCTGCTCGAACGCGCCCCAAACACCATGTACAAAGAGCCGTCGGGGGATGCCTGCGATCACTATCACCTCTACGAACAGGACATCAACCAATTCGCCGACCTTGGCTTCAATGCTTACCGCTTCTCGATCGAGTGGGCACGAATCGAACCGGAAAAAGGATTCTTCTCGCGCGCCGAACTCGAACACTACCGGCGCATGCTGGAGGCCTGCCACAAACGCGGGTTGACCCCGCTGGTCACCTACTCCCATTTCACCCTGCCACGATGGTTCGCCTATGAGGGGGCTTGGGAGAATCCGGAGTCGGTTGATTTGTTCGCGCGCTACTGCGAGAAAGCGACAACACATCTCGGCGACCTGATAGCTTACGCCGCTACTTTCAACGAACCAGACATTCCATACTTGTTCCACTGGATCAATCTCCCCAATGCTCCGGCGGGAATGGATCTCGGCGGAATCATGGCGGCGCAAAAGGCTGGGCTTCGACAGCACCTTAACGCCCCGCAGTTCAGCAGCTTCCTGATTGGTGACGCGGAAAAGAGCCGCGAGAACATGATGGCTGCGCATACGAAAGGGAAATCCGCGATCAAGTCTGCGAGAAACATTCCTGTCGGCCTCACTCTGGCAATGGAGGACGACCAGCCAGAAGGCTCCGACACTCGTTACGCAGAGAAACAGGCTGATGTTTACGGCCCCTGGCTGAAGCTGGCCAAAGAAGACGACTTCATCGGGGTGCAGACCTATACCCGTTCGCGAATCGCAGCGAAGGCCCTCCCTCCACCGCAAGGCGCCGAACTCACACAGATGGGGTACGAGTTCTATCCCGAATCGTTAGAACACACGGTTCGTTTTGCCGCGAAAGAAACGGGAGTGCCCGTCATCGTCACCGAGAACGGAGTCGCCACTGAAGACGACACTCGTCGCGTCGAGTACATCCGGCGTGCCCTGGCCGGAGTGAAGCGCTGCATCGATGATGGGATCGATGTTCGCGGCTACATCCACTGGTCATTGCTCGACAATTTCGAATGGATCTTCGGCTACACGCCAAAGTTCGGATTGATTGCAGTAGATCGTGAGACCCAGAAGAGGACAGTGAAGCCGAGCGCGATCCTGTTGGGAAAGATCGCAAAGGCGAATTCATTGTGATTCCTTCAGCCGACCAGGCTGGCGGATTTCAATCTGTGATTTGAAAGACAACTCGAAGCCGAGGAGCCCCCATGAGCCATTCTCGTATGGCACCCATTCTCGCAACCATACTTGCAGCGACCGCAGTCCTGTCTTCATCATCCCTCGCGCAAAATGCGCCTGCCTCTCTCGAAGCTGGATTCAAGAATCCTCCCAATTCTGCCAAGCCACGCGTGTGGTGGCATTGGATGAACGGCAACATCACCAAGGATGGAATCAAACTCGACCTGGAATGGATGAACCGGGTCGGCATCGGAGGTTTCCAAAACTTCGATGCTTCACTGACCACTCCGAAATTAGTCGACAAGCGTCTGGTCTACATGACCCCCGAGTGGAAAGATGCATTCCGCTATGCCACAACCTTGGCTGATCAACTGGGACTCGAGGAGGCGATTGCCGGGTCGCCGGGATGGAGTGAATCGGGCGGTCCGTGGGTGAAGCCCAACCAAGGTATGAAGAAAGTAGTATGGAGTGAAACCCGAATCGAGGGTGGAAAACCCTTTACTGGCGCGCTCCCGCATCCTCCACAAGTGAGCGGTCCGATCCAGAACATCCCCATCTTTGACTTCCTCGCGTTGATCAGCGGCCAGCCTCCGTCCGGCGGAGCGTCTTTCTATGCTGACACGGCGGTGATTGCCTATCGAGCGCCTGAAAACGATGTGCCCGTATCCGCACTGCAACCCAAAATCACGTCCAGCAGCGGCACCCTCAATTTAGATCTGCTCGACGATGGCGACCTCGTCAAAACGACCCAATTGCCCAAGGCTCCGGCAGGCCAACAGGCGTGGGTACAGTATGAATTCGCATCTCCGCAGACCATGCGCGCGGTGACTCTGGTCCTCAACGATCCGGGTGCGGCTGCGGCCAATATGTTCGGCGCAGCGCCCTCGATCGCCGACGTGGAAACGAGCGACGACGGCCAAACCTTCCGCAAACTCGTCGACATCCCCAATAATGGCGGACAGGAACACACCATCGCGTTTCCCGCGACCAGTGCACGATTCTTTCGCATCGCGTTTTCCGATAAGCCAGCCGCCGGGTTTGGCGAAATGACATTCGACGTTGAGAATCCGTTTGGCGATTTCAGCGGCATGAAACCTGATCCGAACTTTGAGATTTCGGAACTCGCACTTCATCCGGGCGCGCGGGTGAGCCGCTTCGAGGAGAAAGCCGGCTTCGCGAATCTCATCGGACTGGACACGTTTCCCACGCCGCAAGTGGCTGCAAATGACGCAATCCGCAAGAGCGACATCGTGGACCTGACGGCCAAGATGCGTACTGATGGAACCCTGGACTGGACGCCGCCGGCGGGAAACTGGGTGGTGCTTCGCTTTGGATACTCGCTCACCGGGGTTACGAACCATCCCGCCTCCCCCGAGGGCACTGGACTCGAGGTCGACAAACTCAGCCGCGTAGATGTCAAGGAGTACATGGAAAAGTACCTGGACAACTACAAGAGCGCGGTCGGCGATCTGATGGGCAAGCACGGATTGCAATATGTAATCAGTGATAGCTGGGAAGCCGGGACAGCGAACTGGACCGACGATATGGTTGCTGAATTTACCAAGCGCCGTGGCTATGACCCTCGTCCATGGATGCCCGTCCTTGCAGGCCGTGTCATCGAGAGTTCGCAGGACAGCGATCGCTTCCTCTGGGACTTCCGCAAGACGCTGGGTGAGTTGCTGGCCGAGTATCACTATGACCAGATCAACGACATTTTGCACGCGCGCGGCCTAGG
>AR_comb_assmDRAFT_10226986_pt1 | contig 10787 bp, 7 predicted proteins | sample ArasoioldDNA_FD_10543 | JGI IMG/M metagenome (IMG submission 10543) | reverse complement strand
GCCAGCCCCGCCGACAACAATCCGGCGATGGCGCCGGCGGCCGCGGGCCGCGTGGTCGCACCGTGACGCAAGGCTATCAGGGCGCCGGCCAACAATGGCAGCGACATCAGCGGGATGGCCGTCAAACAGATGCGCGAATTGTTGCCGATCAGCCGCACCATCATCGGCAGCCGTTGCGGCACCATCATCTCGCTTGCAATGCCGGCAGCCAGGATGCCCACGGGAACGAGCAACAACCACCACCAGCCTTTCAGTGAAACTTCGGGGCGCGACAAATGCAGGCTCACCGTAATCGCCACGGCCGCCAGCGTCAGCGTCACGACGAACTTCAAACCGAAGAACGGATTGTGAATCGCGGTCATGACATCCGGCCGAACGCCAAGCGCCGACGCAAACATCGCCAGCGACACCGGGGCGGCCACCAGCAACCCGAGCGCCAGCACGAATCCGACAGGGCGAGGACGGTGCATGCTGTCGGCAGCCAGGCTCCGGATGAGCTGTTCGGTTTCCATGCTCATTGTTCCCGCAGTTTGGCTGTGAGACTGGAGAGCGCGCGATGCAACGCCACGCGCACCGCTCCCTCGCTCATTGCGAACTTGGCAGCAGTGTCCTTGATCGATGCGCTCTCGACCGCGATCGATTGCAGCACGTCCCGTTGGCGCGGAGGAAGGGTCTTGAGCTGGGCAGCAATTTCGCTGGCCGAGGCAGTTTCGGCGACCGGCTCATTCGGAATCGACTCGGCGAAATCGTCGATGTTGACGAAAACCCTCCGGCCACGCCGCCGCAGCGAATCGATCAGCTTGTTGCGGGCAATCGCAAACAGCCAGGGTGCGAACGGAGCGTTCGCGTCCCACGTATGTCGCTTTAGATGCACCGCCAACAAAATATCCTGCACGACGTCCTCTGATTGATCGATCGGCTGACCAGCCCGCGCCAGCCCGCGGCGCGCCCCGGCCCTCAATACGGGCGTGACGGCCTTGAGCAGACGATGATACGCAGCACTGTCGCCTGAAATGGCCAGCCGCATCAGGCTGGTCCATTCGTCTTCAGTTTCGTGCACGCATGCTCCTACAACCCAATTCGGCCTATCTTTCAATTTGTTACGGGGTCACCTGCCAGTCACGAAATCGTGATAACCACTCATTGGCTTTCGACGACCTGCCCTCGTTCGAGAATCGCAACCCCATGTTGCCAATAGAAGGCTCATAACACCGTTCGATCCAACTGACACCGCCCATCGCCCTCACGATATCCGGCGATAGGGCTTTTGATCCCGGGCAGAAGTGGCACGATCGCCCCGTTTTGGCCGGACTCCTCCGAAGATCCCCCCTTTTTTGCCCCGCTGCCGACATGGCCGGAGATCGTCTGGCGTCAATGATTGGCATGTGTGGAGATCGCTGATGAATTGCAAAGCAGGGACCGCCGATCTGAAGTCCGCCGCACCACAAGCTGCGGTTCTTTTGGGAGTTTCGGATCGTTAACTGGTCCTGGAATCATCGACTTGCCATTGCCGATGGCTACCGCTTGGCCCACTTGAAGGTGATCCGGCCAGCGGGCACAGTGCACGCGGTCAAGCGCGCAGGTGGACCATGAGCACGTTCGAACACATCATCGTTGAAAGCAAAGGCGCAGTCGGCATCATCACACTTAACCGGCCCAAGATGCTCAATGCGCTTTCCTTTGGTGTATTTCGTGAAATCGCAGCAGCCGTCGATGATCTCGAAGCCGACGACAAGATCGGCTGCATCGTTCTGGCCGGCAGCGAAAAGGCCTTCGCCGCCGGTGCCGACATCAAGGAGATGCAGCCGAAGAGCTTCATCGACATGTTCGAAAGCGATTTCATCGCGATTGGCGGCGACCGTATCGCGCGATGCCGCAAGCCGACGATTGCCGCCGTCAGCGGATATGCGCTGGGTGGCGGCTGCGAGCTCGCAATGATGTGCGATATCATCATTGCGGCCGACACCGCTAAATTCGGCCAACCCGAAATCACGCTCGGCACCATTCCCGGGATCGGCGGCACCCAGCGCCTGACCCGCGCGGTAGGCAAATCCAAGGCGATGGATCTCTGCCTCACCGGACGGATGATGGACGCGGCCGAGGCCGAACGGTCGGGCCTGGTCAGCCGCGTGGTGCCGGCGGACAAGCTGATGAGGGAAGCGCTTTCGATAGCTGAAAAAATCGCCGCGATGTCGCGCCCCGCCGCCGAGATGGCGAAAGGCGCCATCAATCGCGCCTTCGAGACGCCCCTTGCCGAAGGCCTCAACGTCGAACGCGACCTGTTTCATTCCACCTTCGCACTGGAGGACCGCTCCGAAGGAATGGCGGCCTTCGTCGAGAAGCGGAAGCCGGTGAACAGGAACAGGTAACATTTTTACGGTGTCGCCCCCCTCGCCAGTGCCGCGCTGACCAGCATCCGGTAGACCCGCTCTGCCCACGTTGCCGGCTTGTCGAGGCCCAGCCGTGCCAGGCATTCATTCTCGGCGGCGTCGCGATGCCGGAAAATTCCCTGACCCAACAGCCCGAGCAGAAGCCTTGGCGAGCGTTGCGCATCCCCCAGCAATCGTAACGCGGGGATCAGGCGCAGCTCGACGTCGGTGAAATCGCTACCGAACGGAAATGACGGCAGCAAGCCGGCCTCGCGGGCTCCCCGCAGCGCGCCTTCGATCCGGTCAGGATAGTTCTCCTTGTAAGCTGCCGGAATCTCGAAGTGCCTGGCAAGCTTGCCGGCATCCTTGGCCTGCCGCGCAAGTTCATTCTGAAACCGGGAATCGGCGACTTGCAGCATCGCCGCGATCACCTCGGCGTCGGATTTCCCCCTGAGATCGGCAACGCCATATTCGGTGACGACGACATCGCGCAAATGCCGCGGAATCGTTTCGTGGCCGTAACGCCAGCGAATGTTCGATTGCACCGTTCGCGATAGCCGCGTCGCCTCCACCGTGAGGATCGAACGCGCGCCGGCAAGGGCAAAGGCTTGCGCTACGAAATTATATTGGCCGCCGACGCCGCTTACGACCTGTCCATCGTCGAGCCCGTCGGAAATCGCCGCTCCCATCAGCGTCGCCATCATCACGTTGTTGACAAAACGGGCCTCAACGCGGGCCTGGCGTTTCCCGTCTTCGTCGCCGTAAAGCTGGTTTGTGAACGACACCGGCATCATCTGGATTTTTGCGATCTGATCCGGCGTCATGTCGCGCAGCGCCCGATAAAACGATTTCGGCCCGAGAAAAAACGCTCCGTGCAGCACGACGCCGTCGACTTCGCGCTTGAGGATGCCGGCCTCGATCAAGCCGAGGAAGGCCTCGAAGACCATCTCGCTGACGCCGTAAAGTCCCTTTTCGAATGGACCGCACTCCACTCCCGCAAGCCCGGCCGCCGCAGGCGTCAGCCGCTTCATCGTCGCCCGAAACTGTTCCGCGTCACGCTGACGAAGGATCAATCCCTGCGCCAGCGCATCGCCGACCTGTCCGATGCCGATCTGCAGCGTACCACCGTCGCGGACAAGGCCCGCGGCGTGGAGGCCGATCGCGTATCTCGCATCGGTGATCGGTTCGGAGGGCGGCGCAAACAGCGGAAAATCGGTTTGCGGGCTGTCGAGGATCGCGCTGAACTCCTCGCCCGGCAGATCGCCCGCGCCCGGCATGAACGGCAGCTCCGAATTGACCTGCCCGATCAACTTGAACGAGGCGGCGCCCTGCGCGCGCGCACGCAAAATATCCAGCGTCGTATCGGTGTTGCAGCTCAGACTGTAACGGGTAGCGCCATCGGCGACACGCCTGGCAACCAGTTGGGTGACGACGTTCAGTCCTCGCGCCAGAAGGTAGGATGCAGCGTGCGTATAGTTCGCAGAAATGTAATGCTGCTGTGCAGATGGAACGTGCAGCCAGCGCCCGGCCAGGAAAAAAAATTCGATCACCTGGACGTTCGGCGGCAGCTCGTTCGCACGCAACGCGTCGGCATAGGCAAGCTCGGGGTAGCCTCCAAACAATCGTTCGATAACGGGTGTGATGAAACGACGTTCAAGCAGGTTCGAAGGCCGCGGTTTTTCAAGCGTGAGCGCCGAAAAGAATGTGAGATCGATGGTACGGTCGGCGACCGCACGCGCAAAGAGCGCATTGGCGATATGGTTGGCCTTGCCCAGGCCCAGCGGCAAGCCGACCACCAGCTTGGTGCCGACGTCACGGATGATATCCTCCGCGATGGCCTCGGGATCGGAAAATACTTTCACCATTATTTCCATCACCCGTGAAACGGCCGGCGGGCGGGTTTTTCCGAAGAATCGCCACGCGGCAAGGTTATTATACTAGCCGGCCGGTCGTTAAGCTCCGCCTCGGCGCGGGCAAGGCAAAACGACGGTCCGGACCTTGGCAACGGAATGTCAGAGCGCCATAAGGCCTTGGCGTGCCGGCGCTGCTGCGATAACAGCCTTGTCAACAAAAGATGCCGCCCTGTCAGGCTAACAATATCCTGGGTTATACGTTTCTCGTTCATGAGGGAATCACGATGATGAAGCTGTACTACGCCAAGGGCACCTGCGCGCTGGCGTCTCACATCGCCTTGGAGGAAGCCGGCGCCGAATATTCGACCGTGCGGCTCAATTTCGCAGCCCAGGAGCAGCGATCGCCGGAGTATCTGTCGATCAATCCGAAAGGCCGCGTCCCTACGCTGATCACCGAACGGGGGACATTGACCGAGACGCCCGCTATGCTTGCCTTCATCGCGCAAACCTATCCGGAAGCGCAGCTTGCACCGCTGCACGATCCGTTCCGCTTTGCCGAGGTCCAGGCCTTCAACAGCTATTTGTGCTCCACGGTCCACGTCGCCCACGCCCATCGCTTGCGCGGAACCCGTTGGGCGGACGAACCGGCTGCAATCGAATCGATGAAGCGCAAGGTGCCCGAAACCATGGCCGCCTGCTTCGACATGATCGAGAGCAAGATGCTGCGGGGGCCATGGGTGATGGGTGAAACCTACACCATCTGCGACCCCTATCTGTTCACGATCGCCCAGTGGCTGGCAGGTGACGGCGTCGACCCCGCGCGTTTCCCAAAGGTGAACGCACACCTGGGCCAAATGTCCGCGCGCACCGCCGTCCGCAAGGTTCTCGCCGAGCAAACCGGTTAGCCGCCGTAAGCGACGCCTACCAAGAACAGGATTCGGGCAGGCCATAGGCTCTTCCCGCACGACGCGGCTCTCTGTAATCTGAAGGTTAAAGCAACGGCCGACAAACGCCGGGCCGTACAGGGGGAGAGACACGCCATGGGATGTTTGCAGCGCGCGATCATTTCGATCGCGGGGATCGCGGCTGTTGGCCTCTCTGTTGTTGGCCCTTGCGCCGCCAAAGTTGTCAAATTCGATATTTTGAGGGTGGAATCCCCAGCCTTCGAGGGGAAAACCTTTGGTGCGGTCGGCACCTATGACCGGATCGTGGCACGCGCGACCATCGCGGTTGCGCCCGACGATCCTCATAACACGATTATCGTCGACATCGACCGCGCGCCACGCAACGAACGGGGCGAGGTGGAAGCCGTCGCCGACGTTGAGATTTTGCGGCCGACGGCGGCGGACAACGGCAACCGCCGGCTGTTCTACGAAGTGCTCAATCGCGGCAGCAAGCTCGGTTTTGCCCTTTTCAACGACCTTTCGGCGGTCGCCAACGATCTCGTGAAAGCAACCGACGCCGGCAACGGCTTCCTGATGAATCACGGTTACACCGTGGTGTGGAGCGGTTGGCAGGGCGACATCGTGCCGGGCAGCGGGAGAATGACTTTCTCGCCACCGGTGGTGTCCGGCGTTACCGGCCTTGCCCGCGAAGACTTCGTCTTCGACCACAACGACAATCCAGCCGCCGCGACGCTGACCTATCCCGCAGCCGACCTCGATCCGACCCACGCCAAAATCAGCGTGCGGCAGCGCGAGGCAGATGCGCGCGCAACGCCCGCCAACCTTCAATTCAGGTTCGAAGACCTGCGCAAAATCTCGATTTCGCGGCCCGAAGGTTTTGACGCCGGCGCAATCTACGAATTGATCTACACCGCAAAGGACCCCAAGGTGATGGGTCTTGGCTTTGCCGTCACCCGCGACATCGTTTCGTTTCTCCGCAACGAGACCGCCGATGCATCGGGGAACGCCAATCCTCTCGCCGGCCGGATCGACCGCGCTATCGGATTCGGATTGTCGCAGAGCGGCCGTTACATCCAGGACTATCTCTATCTCGGCTTCAACGCTGATGAAGCGGGTCGCCTGGTTTTCGACGGCTTGATGCCGCATATCTCGGGTGGCAAAAAGACGTTCACCAACTATCGCTTCGGCCAGCCGGGCCGCTCGCCCTACGAGCACGCCGACATGCTCTATCCCGGCGCGGATTTCCCATTCACCTATCCCGTCATCACGGACACGCTCACCGGAAAGAAGGATGGTTTCCTGGCGCGCTGCCTTTCCGAAAATAACTGCCCGAAGATCATCAAGACCGACAGCGAACTGGAGTTCTATCAGCAGCGCGCCTCGCTGGTGGTGACCGATACGCAAGGCAACGCGCTCAGCATGCCGGATAATGTCAGGCTGTTCCTGCTGTCGAACCTGCAACACTACTCGCTCGCCAACGCCAAATCCGAGATGGCCAAAACTTGCGCCTATCCGACCAATCCGCTGAATGCCGGGCCGTTCGTGCGGGCTTTGCTGGTGGCGCTGGATCGATGGATCAGCAACGGCACGCCTCCCCCGGACAGCCGATACCCGAGCCGCGCGGATGCCACGTTGACGCCGGCTACGCTCGACCAGGTCGGATTTCCGCACATTCCCGGCCTCACCTATCCGGTACGGATCGCGCAGCCGACCCTGCTCAAATCGGATGAGATGCCACCATCGAAGGGCGCGGCCTATCCGGTCTTCGTCCCGAAGACCGATGCCGACGGCCGCGACGTGGCCGGCGTGCGGCTGCCCACGCTGGAAGCGCCGGCAGCCACCCACACCGGATGGAACCTGCGCAAATCCGGTTTTGGTGAGGGCGAGTTGTGCGACAACAACGGAACCATGATCCCGTTTGCCGCCAGCCGCGAGGAGCGGCAAAGAAGCGGCGATCCACGCCCCTCGTTGGCGGAACGTTATCCAAACGACGGCGACCGCACGGCCGCGATTGCCAACGCGGCGCGGCAACTGGTGCGAGACCGCCTGCTGCTCGACGAAGACGCCAGGCTGTTCGTGTCGAATGTCAACTAACAGCCCGCCGCCTTGCGAAAGGATCGGGAAAAGTTCACGGTGTCGGCGACAAATTTGCGGAAAAGCGGAAACGGGGGAGATTTGATGGCGATTGCTGATCCTGCGCAGGCGCTCGAGCGGCAGACAATTGCCAAAGTCTCCTGGCGACTCCTGCCGCTGGTCGCACTCGCCTACTGCATCGCCTATATCGACCGCAGCAACATTTCGTTTGCCGCGCTGACCATGAACAAGGATCTCGGTTTCAGCTCCTATGTTTACGGTTGGGGCGCGGGGATTTTCTTCTTCGGTTACTTCCTGTTTGAGATTCCAAGCAACCTGATCCTGGAAAAGGTCGGCGCGAGGATCTGGATCGCGCGGATCATGATCACCTGGGGAATTTTCTCCGCGCTTACCGCCTTTGTCACCGGCCCCTGGAGCTTCCTGACCATTCGCTTTCTGCTCGGCGCGGCGGAAGCCGGATTCTTTCCCGGCATGATCCTTTATTTTACTTACTGGTTTCCCTCGCAATATCGCGGCCGGGTGATCTCGACGCTGTTTATCGCCCAACCGCTTGCCAATGCGCTCGCCTCGATTGTTTCCGCCGCCATTCTCGAAATGGACGGCGTTTTGGGGTTGAAAGGCTGGCAGTGGATTTTCATTATCGAGGCGGTGCCCGCCGTGCTGCTCGGCCTCGTCATCTTCAGAGTGATGACCGACAAACCGGCGCACGCCGATTGGCTTGCCGAGGAGGAGAAAAGCTGGCTGCAGGCGCGGATCGACCGAGAAAACCGCAAGGTGGAACGGGCCGGACGCCTGACACTCATGCGCGCACTCGGCGACTCGCGCGTCGTTGCGCTTTCGATGATCTACCTGATGAGCGTGACGGCGAATTACGGCATCGTTTTCTTCATGCCGCAAATCATCAAAGGCATTGGCCTGTCCAACCTGATGACGGGCTTTGTGTCCTCGGTGCCCTACGTCGTTGGAACCATCGGTTTGATCGCATGGGGCTGGTCTTCTGACCGCAAGAAGGAGCGCCGCTGGCATCTGATCGTGGCCTCGACGCTGGGCGCCCTTGGGCTCGCATTCGCGGCGTGGTCGGGGGCTTCCTATTGGGCGCTGCTTGGAATGTCGGCTGCTACGATCGGAATCTACGGCTCGCGCGCCGCGTTCTGGCCGATGCCCTCGATCTTCCTGACGGGTACCGCGGCGGCAGGTGCAATCGCGCTGATCAATGCCGTCGGCAACCTCGGCGGCTATTTCGGCCCCTTCATCGTCGGCTGGATCAAGGATTCCACCAAGAGCTTCGAGGCTGGGCTTTATTTTCTTGCCGCCTGTTCGCTGATGGCCGCGATCATCACGTTTTTTGCCGCCCGCGCAGCCGGTGAGGCTGCTGCGGGGCGCGCGAATGCCACCGCCCCAGCCGAATAATTCAATGGAGGAAACAACAACCATGTTCAACAGACGCGACCTTCTGCTTGCCTCAATCGCCGCCGGAATAGCCATGCAAAACCGCGCCGCGCTTGCAAAGCCCTCGCAACCCGCGACGCCGGTGAACTTCGACGTTCCCGCGGGCGCCTGCGACTGCCACACCCACATTCATGGCGATCCGGAAAAATTCCCGTTCTTCTCGGGCCGTGTCTACACACCGGAGCCGGCCTCGCCCGAGGAAATGGCGGCACTGCACAAGGCGCTGCACATCGAACGCGTGGTGATCGTGACCCCAAGCGTGTACGGGACGGACAATTCGGCAACCCTGTTCGGCATGAAGTTTCGCGGCAACACGGCGCGCGGCGTTGCCGTGATCGACGACAAGACGCCGGAAAGCGATCTCGATTCGATGGCGCAAGCGGGCATCCGCGGCATCCGAATCAACCTCGCCACCAGCGGCGTGAACGACCCAAGCGTCGGGCGCCAGCGCCTGCAGGCTGCGATCGCCCGCATCAAGGCACGCGGCTGGCATGTGCAGATCTATACCAATCTTCCGCTGGTTTCCTCGATCAAGGACCTTGTCGCCTCCTCGCCGGTGCCGGTGGTGTTCGACCATTTCGGCGGCGCGGATGCCGCACTCGGCCTGGAACAGCCTGGGTGGTCGGACCTGGTCGAGCTTGTGAAGTCCGGCAAGGCATATGTGAAGATTTCGGGCGCCTACCGATTGTCGAAGCAGGCGCCGGATTATCCGGATGCAATCCCGTTCGCCAAATCGCTGATCGGAGCCAATGCCGACCGGATCGTCTGGGGCACCGATTGGCCGCACCCGAATTCGGTGACGCCACCCGACAAGAAGCCGACCGACGTGACGCCGCTCTACCAGATCGACGATGGCCGTCTGCTCAACCAGCTTCCGGGATGGGCTCCGGATGCGGCAGTGCGCAAGAAGATCCTGGTCGACAACCCGGCCAGGCTTTACGGGTTCTCCTGACCGGGGTGACCACGCCAAGCGGCGCGCCCCTCGCTTCACGGGCGCGCCGGCCATTGCGGCGGATGAGTTCCAAGCGGCATCGCCGGACGCGTCCAGTGTGCCGGTGTCTTCGACAGTTTCGCCGCGTGGCCCACCGCCTTGAGCGGGCCGAAGCCCGATGATGCCTCCTCGATGAAAGGCAAGATCGCTTCAGCCTTCAAGTCTTCGGTTTTCAGCCCATCGGGCACACGACCGAGATTCCAGATCCAGCGCCCTGTCTGCGCCAGCGACACGCGAACATGCCAGCTGCCGCCCTCACGGGACTGGCGTGCCTTTGCCATCATCGCGCCGAACGCCATCAGGTAGCCGGTGGTGTGATCGAGGATTTGTGCCGGCAGTTCCTTCGGACCATCGATGCCGGCCGCCTGCCCTTCGGCATGGTTGAAACCGGTTGAGGTTTGCACCAGCGAATCGAAGCCGCGGCGCCCCGCCCACGGACCCAGGTGGCTGTAAGCCGATAGCGACACGTAAACGATGCCGGGATTGATGCGCGCGGCGTTCTGCGGTGAGAAGCCGAGATCGGCCAGCGCCAGCGGGCGATAGCCTTGCGAGAAGATATCGGCTTCCCCCAGCAGATCGCGCAACGCCGCCTGGCCGTTTTCGTTCTTGAGATCGAGAAAACTCGTCAGCTTGCCGCGGCCCGTATCGATCGTGAGCCAGGGAATCTGCGGCAATGTGGGACCGGAGATTAGGAGCACATCGGCGCCGTGCGCGGCCAGTGTGCGGCCGGCGACGGGAGCCGCGATTACCCGGGACAAGTCCAGCACCCGCAAGCCAGCCAGCGGCCGATCGCCTTTCGGCCACGGCCTCGGCGCGGCTTCGCCGATTTTTTCGAATGTGATCACCGGCAACGCGGCTACCGCCTTGGCTTGCGGCAGTTCGGACCAATCGTCGAATGAACGCATCATGGAGACAACCCCGCCGACCGCGTAGGCAGCGGTCTCGAAGGGCTCCGCATCCCATTGCATCAGCGCGGCCTGAACGTCGTCGCGCTCCGCCCTGCAGTCCAAGACCCGGCACACGGCTTCGCGGTGATGCGGAAAGTTGGTATGCAGGCGGACGAAGCGACGGTCGCGCGTCTTGTAGACGCCGGCGATGGCGTCCCAGGCCGGCGGCGGCGGCTTGC
>AR_comb_assmDRAFT_10041908_pt1 | contig 10787 bp, 9 predicted proteins | sample ArasoioldDNA_FD_10543 | JGI IMG/M metagenome (IMG submission 10543) | reverse complement strand
TACCATTTCTCGTAATACGCAACGCCCGCGGCGCCGTAGGTCGCAACGAAGATGACCGCGAACGCCGAACGCCTCCTCGCTGGAACCAGCGACGCGACTTCGCTGACGGCAAAACCCGCGGCTAGCGAGAACCCGACCATCAGATGTGGGAGGTATACGGGAACCTTGTTGTTGACGAACCCGGCAAAGATGACCGCCGCGCCTACCGAAAGAGTCAACAGCCGGACTGGCCCCGCCGGGTCCGCAGCGTCGTTGGGGACGCGCGGACGCCACGACCGCCACACGAGCGCCGCCACACCGGCGACGATCGCCGCCCGGAATGTCCACAAGAGCGGATTCGGCACGTTGTTCGTCACCAGGCCGAAATACCATCCGCGGTAACGCTCCGCTTCTCGAAGCACCTGCTCCAGCACGAAGGCTGGCCGCAGGCCGGGCACGCGGTCGGCCGCGAAATTGCCGATCTGAACCTGCACATCCGCCCACCGCACCAGCACGACCGCCAGGTACGGACCGAAGGTCAGCAGCCAGCCGCCGAGCACGGCATAGCCAAACGGAACAAACACGACTCGGCGGCCGTAGTCCAGGCACAGCCACGCGATCAGGATGATGCCGGCCCAGAATGCGTTGCCGTGACACAGCATCGCCAGGCCGAGACAGGCCCCGGCGCAGGCAAACCATCGCAACTCTGCCCGCCGTCGGCCGCGAACATAGGCGGCGAGCGCCGCGACGACGAAGAAGACCGACGGGATGTCCGTCCGGGCGCTCCGCGCGCCTCCGAGGAAGTTGCTGTCGAGAGCCAGGAAGAGGGCGGCGGCGATTCCGGTCAGCGGATCGATCGTTCTTCGTCCGATGACCGCGACCATCAGGACGATGCCGAGCCCCAGCATCGCCGCAAGCAGCCTGACCTGCAGCAGGCCTGTGCCAAACAGCGACATCCACGCCGCCAGCAGATAGCCATACCCGACCTGCAGCAGGTACGCGTGATCGAGCCTCAGCATCGGCTGACTGGGAATGCCGGTTCGCATCACCTGGTAGCCGCGCTCCATGAGCCACGGCTCGTCCACGTTCACGCGCGGAATCATCGTCAGATACGGCAACGTGTTATGGAGATAGATCAGCGCGACCGCCAGGAGGCCTGCGTGCCACCATCGCGTCGTCATCGCGCGGCCACACGCACAAAGACCGTCGCGCTGTGCTTGAGCTGCGAGGGACTGGTGCTGCGCATAGCGAGTTCCGTCGCTCGCCGGAAACCGACCGACGCGAACTGCTTGCCGAGCGCTTCGTCCATCATCCGTTCGGGCGGGATGTACATGTAGGCGACGCGCTCGCGCAGCCGATCGTCGTCCATCTCGCGTCCGTGCAGCAGACGTCCCGCCTGCAGAATCGCCGCGTCAACCAGAGGTGAACGGACCGCGCGCAGAATACGTCTCACGATGGCGAAGGTTCTGTTGTAGAAGCAATCGAACGGCATGCTGCAGATGAAGACGCCGCCCGCCCGGAGATCCCCGGCGATCTTGCGCACGAGCGTGTGTGTGTCGCCAGGGATCAGATGTAACACGCCATCGGCCACGATCGCGTCGAACGGGTCGGCGCGGTACTCGAGATAGTCGGCGACTTCGAACGCGACCCGCCCCGACGACGCGCGGTCGACTTTTTGCGCGAGCGCCGCGCGAATGTTCGATGGCGATACGTCGATGCCGGTGACCGACGCCGCCGGCAGCGCGTCAGCCAGGAGCCACGCCAGCGAACCGCTCCCGCAGCCGAGATCAAGCAACCGAAGCGGCCCGGTGGCCGTCAACTGGGCGACGACGATGTCGCGCATCTGGTGCGAGCGGGCGATGGGCGCGCTGCATGTCTTGTCCGCGTACGCGTCCGCCGCTGAGCCCGGCGACGTCATGACGTACCAAGCGCAGCCGATGGACTGCTGAACGCAAAACGGTCGGGTCGATCGCGGACGTACTCGAGGAATCGACGGTAAGCATCGAACATTCGCGGATGCCCGCTGAAACGCCGCTCACAATGGGTCAGCAGCACCACGACACCCCGCGATCGTGCGATGAGCTCCGCACAGTCGATCCAGATCCGGACGATCTCGTCCGGGCGGTGGCCGAGAAACCTGAGCGCTCCATCGCGTGGCAGTGAAATCGGCAGTTCAGCGATGTTTTCGACGCGAAACGGCCGGGCCGTCGCGCAGCCGTTGTTCGGTGTTGGAAACAGCCCGCCGGAGGTCGGGATGCTGCTGTCGTAGCGGAAACGAGCACCAAGGTCGCGAAGCAACGGCCGCGTACGCAGCAGAGACGGCGCCCGATATCCAACCGCCGAGTAGCGCGCGGCAAATGCGCCGGCCGCGTCGAGCCGACGCTGTCGCTCCACGGGCGGCGCGAACGGCGTCGTGTGGCTATGGTCGTAGCCGTGGACGCCGACGTCGTGCCCGCGCGCAACGATCTCGGCCACCAGCGCATCGTCTAAGCGCCAGGCGCACGGGACGATGTAGCTGGTCGAGCGTGCGCCAATGGACTCTTCGAGCGGCAGGAAGCGAGTGACCAGATTCGTCAGCCCTTCTGGCGAATCGACATCATGGGTCACGACGACCGGCGTTCTTGATGCCGACGTCGTCTGACGGGGAGTGTCGCTCAGATCTTCCAGCAGGTCGGCGCTCAAGTCGATCGGCCACTGCGGGAACGCCGCCCATCGATCGGCATGCCGGCGATTGCGGCGCCCTATCGCCGACGCAACGACGGCCCGCATCCAGCCGGGAACGATCCGATAGTTGACCGGCAGGCGGGCACTGGCGGGCGGGACGTCCGTGAATGCGCGGCGTTCGCGTAAGCGCGCGACATCGTCGGCCGTGATCGACGACGGCTCCGAAGGGATCTCGAGGTCGCCATTCGCTGCGAGCGCACGCCTCCAGCCATTCCGCTCGAAAAGCGATGCGGGGAGGCGCACCCGCAAGCCGCCGGCCCAGGACGCCCGGGGCCGGTTGCCCACCGATACGACTCGAACCGCGATCAGCGGGTCGGCTTCGCCGTTCACCACGGATCGAAATCCGGACCGAGCAGCGCGGCCAGACGGCGGTTCGGCTCCGCATAGCGCGCGGTCAGCTCTCGACGAACGCCCTCGTCGAGTCCCGTCTGCTCTTTCATCGACGCATTGATGACGCCAAGGCCGGTGGCGTCGCCGGGACGGGGCGCGATGCCGAGAAACCGATGAACGCGCACTGCGAGCTCCTCCGGACGCGCGACGATGTCTTCGAACTTCAGTGCCAAGAGCTGTCGGCGCGGAAAACGATCGAAATACCGCGCGAGCAAATCGGCATACAGACCGCGCGAAAAATACGAATAGGGACGCGCGAACCGTAAACGATCCGGGAGCGTCCGTTCGCGCTCGTCCTCGGCCATGAGCGCCGACGCGAAGTCCTGGGTCTCCAACCCGTTGCTGCGGGTCCAGAGGTAGTTCGAGTAGGCGCGTTCCGCGGGCTCGCGCAGAATGAAAATCAGCTGAACCCGCGGAAGGTCGCGGGCGATTCGTTCCGCCGCGGCGCCGCTCTCGAGATAGTCCGTACTCTTTTCGCCCGCAAGCCGTGCAGCCCCAGCCGTGGAGAACCAGGTATCCGAGTAGTACTGGAGTCCCTTCTCGTACAGGTGGTCGACGAGAAAGAATTTCGGCTCCGGCGCCACGGGCCGGGCCATGAAGACATCGGGATGGCGATCGAGCAGCGCATACAGCCAGGTCGTTCCCGACCTCGGCGCGCCCCCGATGATGAAGTCAGGCAGCCGCAAAATACCTATCGAGACACTGGAGCGGTTGCGGCGGTTCGGGCTTCGGCTGGTGCCGTCTGCTCCAGGCCGAGCGTCCGCTCGACAATGTAGAGCGGCCGGCCGCGCGCCTCCTCGAGGATGCGCTGCAGATATTCGCCCAGCACGCCGATCATCAGCAACTGCACGCCGCCGAGCATGAGGACGGCGAGCATGACCGACGTCCATCCCTGCACGCGCGTTCCGAAGAACACCTGGTTGATGAAGACGTACACCCCGAACACGAAGCTGAGCGCCGACACCGCCAGCCCGAGGAAGGATATCGTCCGTATCGGCAGCGACGAAAAGGAGATGAACGTGTCGAGCGCCGCCTTCAGCATGCGCCGGACCGTCCACGACGACGACCCGACCAGGCGTCGCGGGCGATGATACGGAACGCTCGTTTCGTGAAACCCGCTCCACGCGATCAACCCGAACGTGAGGCGGTTGCGCTCGTTGCACTGCCGGAACGCATCGATGACCGGCCGAGAAATGAGACAGAAGCTGCCGGTTCCACCCTTGGGGTACGTCGGAATCGCGAACCGCCTGACGAGCCGATAGAAGATCGCCATCGCGCGCGCGCGCACCGCGCCGTCGTCCCGGCCCGTCCTGGCACCCCAGACGACGTCGTAGCCCGAGTGCCAGCGGTCGATGAAGTCCCGAATCAGCTCGGGCGGATCCTGCAGGTCGGCCGCCATCACGATTGCGGCGTCGCCGCGGCAGTAGTCGATGCCGGCGGCAATCGCCACATGGCTGCCGAAGTTGCGCGGGAACCTGAGCGCGTGGACGCGGTCGTCCTCCGGACGGATGCCGCGCAGCACGTCGAATGACCCGTCGCGGCTGCCGTCGTCGACGAACACGAACTCCCAGTCGTATTCGACGGCCAGCGTGCGCATGACGGCGGTCACCGCTTCGTGGAACGGACGAAGGTTATCGCGCTCGTTGAACACAGGCACGACGATGGCGATGAGCGGCCTGCTGGCGGTCAATGGGTCACGATCTCGCGGACGGCATCGATGACTCGGGCCTGATCGGACTCGGAGAGCGAGGCGTACAGCGGGATGAAGAGCGATCTCGACGCCACCTCCTCGGTGACGGGCAGCGAGATCGGACCGAACCGATCCCGATAGAGCGGCTCGAGATGGATCGGCGGGATGCCACGCCGGCAGGAGATGCCGCGTTCGACGAGGGCGCGAAGGACGCTGTCGCGATCGCGGCGGCACTCGCTGGTGAGACGGATGCCGTACGACTGAAACGCGTGGTCCGCGTAAGCCGGCCGCGCCGGCACTTGCAGCTCGCGCAGCCCCCGAAACGCGGCGTCGTAGCGATCGGCCGCCGCGCGCCTGAGTGCCAACAGCCGCGGCACTTTCGGCACCTGTGCCACGCCGATTGCCGCCTGGATGTCGGACATCCGGTAGTTGAACCCCAGCTCGCGGTACTCCTCGAACACCACGCCATTCGACGCGTTTCTCGACCAGGCCGACACGCTGGCGCCGTGTGAACGCAGCCGTCTGGCGCGGTCGGCAGTCTCCGTGTCGTCTGTCGTAATCATCCCTCCTTCGCCCGTCGAGAGGGTCTTGCGGGGGTGAAAGCTGAAGCAGGCGATGTGGCCATGCGAACCCACCGGCCGGCCGCGATATGTCGACCCGATGGCGCACGCCGCGTCTTCGACGATCGTCACGCCCGGCGGCAGCGGCGCCAGTCGATCGAGATCCGCCGCGAGACCGACCTGATGGACCGGCACGATCGCCTTCGTTCGCGGCGAGATGCGGCGGAGGGCATCCTGCGGGTCGATGTTCCAGGTGTCCGGCTCGATGTCGGCGAAGATCGGGATCGCGCCGATGTACAGCGCCGCGTTGGCCGTCGCGATGAACGAATACGACGGGCAGATCACCTCGTCGCCCGGTTCGACGCCGGCGAGAATGAGGGCGAGGTGCAGCGCGGTCGTGCACGAGGAGACCGCCACGGCGTGGCGCGTGCCCGCCATCTGCGCAAAGAGCTCCTCGAAACGAGCGACCGCCGGCCCCTGGGACGCCCACCCGCTCCGTAAGACCTCGGCGACCGCCCGCGCTTCGTCGTCGCCGAACTCCGGACGGGCAAAGGGCACTTGGTGCACGGCCACGCTCATCGGCGCGCCACCGAGCGCTGGTCCTGCCACCAGGCGACGAGCGAGCGCAAGCCGTCCTCGAGCGAGACCTGGGGGCGAAAGCCGAGTTTCTCGCGGGCGGACTCGATCGACGCCAGACGCCGCGGCACCGCATTCACTTTCCGGGGCGGCGCATACTCCGGTCGAAGCTTCGATCCCATGACCGCGAGCAGCATGTCGGCCAGCTGGTTGAGCGAGGTTTCGACGCCGCTGCCGATGTTGAAGACGGCGTCGGTCACCGGAGACATCGCGGCCAGCAGATTCGCGCGGGCGACGTCCTCGACATGGGTAAAGTCCATCGAGTCGGTTCCGTCCCCGAAGATCTTCGGCGGCTGCCCGGCGGCGATCGCCTCCATCCATCGGATGAGTACCTCGGTGTAGGCGCCGAACACGTCCATCCGCCGCCCGTACACGTTGAAATACCGCAGCCCGATGTAGTCGAGGCCGTACATGTCATTGAAGCTGCGCAGCAGCCCTTCGTTGAAGAGCTTTGCGGCGCCGTAGATGGTTCGGTTCGCGTAGGGATGGTGCGACTCGACGGTTGGAAATGTCTCGGCGAGTCCGTAGATCGAAGCGGTCGACGCCGAGATCACCTTGCGGACCTTGGCGCGGACCGCCGCCTCCAGCACGTTGAATGTGCCGTCGACGAGGACATCCTTCGCCAGGCGCGGATCGTCGGCGCAGTGTGTGATCCGAATGGCCGCCTGATGAAATACGACGCTGACGCCCTCCATGGCGCGGGCCACGGCGTCGGCATCGCTGACGCAGCCCTCGATGACCCGTACCCGCCCGGTGGCGCTCGCCTCGCGCAGGTTCTCGCGGCTCCCGCGCGTGAAATCGTCGAAGACGACAATCTCGGACGCACCGGCGCGCAGCAGCTCGTCGGCGATATGGGATCCGATCAGCCCGGCTCCACCGGTGATGAGTACCCGATCCAACGTCACGCGTCCCTCTCGATCTTCCGCAGCACCCGCGCCGGGTTGCCGGCCACGATCGTCGCCGGGGGGACGTTACGGGTGACGACGCTGCCGGCTCCGACGATCGCGTTCTCGCCGATCTCGATGCCGCACAGGATCGTCGCGCCGGAGCCGATCGTGGCGCCGCGGCGCACGATCGTCGGCACCATCGTCCAGTCGCCGTCGCCTTGCAGCTCGCCACGCTCGTTCACCGCGCGCGGGAAGCGATCGTTGATGAACATCACCCCATGTCCAACGAAGACGTGGTCCTCAATCTCGACGCCTTCGCAGATGAAGGTATGGCTCGACACCTTGACGCGGCGGCCGACCTTCGCGCCCTTCTGGATTTCGACGAACGTCCCGATGCGCGATTCGTCACCGATCTCACAGCCGTACAGGTTGACGAACTGGTAGATCTTGACGTCCCTGCCAAGCTTGACATCCGGTGCAATGGACTGAAACGTCACAGCGTCACCCGCTGACCGCCGGCACGCAGCGACCGCTCGGCCGCCTCGAGCAGCGCCACGACGCGGACCCCGGCGGCGCCATCGGTCAACGGCGCGCGCCGCTCGTCGATGGCATCGGCGAACTCGCGGACGACGAGCCCCAGCGCTTCGCGGCGATCGTAGGTCGGCGCGTGCATATCGCCGGTCCGGTACGACACGAGGATCTGACGGCGCGTCTCGCCGTCGCGCACGTCGACATCGACGCCTTTGTCGTAGACGCGGACCTTTTCGCTGGGGTGCGTGTCGTCGTACACCAGCATCCGCTGACGGCCGCCAAGCAGCATTTGACGGATCTTCATCGGCGCCAGCCAGTTGACGTGAAAGTGGGCGAGGAAGCCGTTGTCGAAATGCACCGTGACGTAGGCGACGTTCTCGTGATCGAACCCCGCGGCGGCGGTTCCGTCGGCGGACACCGACACCGGCCGCGCGTCGATCAGGTAATCCATGATCGACAGATCGTGCGTGGCCAGATCCCAGATGACATTCGAATCGTGCTGGAGCAAACCGAGATTGACGCGCACCGAATCCAGATACAGCAGCTCGCCGAGCTCGCCGGCATCGATGAGCGAACGGATTCGACGGACCGCTCCATTATAGACGAACGTGTGATCCACCATCAGCCGCACACCGCGCTTGTCCGCGAGTTCGACCAGCGCCTCGGCGTGCGCGCGCGATCCCGTGAGCGGCTTCTCGACGAGGACGTGCTTGCCGCGCTCGATTGCCGCAACCGCGAACGGGTAGTGCGTGTCGATCGGCGTCGCGATCACGACGGCATCGATGCCGCTGTCGTCCAGGAGACTCGACGCGTTGTCGAAGGGTCTGACGCTCGGATGACGACGCGCCGCGGCCTCGCGCCGATCGGCCCGCGGGTCGGCGACGGCCGCGAGGTGAACGCCATCGGCCTCGGCACAGTTGCGCGCGAGGTTCGGTCCCCAGTAGCCGTAACCGATCAGACCGACGTTGATCACGTCTGCATCACCGTCTCGTACGCGGAGAGCCACTCGCCGGCGGTCCGCCGGATGTCGTAGCGCTCCACCACCGTCTCGCGGGCTCGCGCGCCCATCGCCAGTGCGCGCTCTTCGTTCGTCAGGATGTCGCGCAGCGCCTCGGCGGCCGCGGCCTCGTCGTCGGCCAGAAAGAGGCGGCCGTTCTGACGATCGGTGATCAACACGTCGGTGGCGCCAGCGATTCGCGTGGCCGCACACGGCAGACCGCACGCCATCGCTTCGAGCAACGCCAGCGGATGTGCCTCGCGGACCGAGGGCAGCACGAATGCGTCGGCGGCCCTGAAACAGCGTTCGACCTGGTTGGTCGGTTCGATCCACATCACGTCACCGGCCCGCCCGAGATCGGCCGCGTCGCGGGCAATCCGGTCCGCGAGCGCCTGGTCGATTTCGTAGTACCCGCTGCGCGTCGCGCCGACGAACGCGAGCCGCGGGCGGATGCCGTCGGCTCCAAGACGCCGCCACGCTCTGAACAGCAGATCGGGCCGCTTGTCGCGGGAGAAAAAGCCAACGAACAACACGACCGCCTGAGCCTCGGGCCAGCCGAGGTCCCGTTTGAGCGCAGCGCGTTCGCCGGGACCCGCCGGTCGAAACCGCTCGGTGTCGATGCCGTTCGGCACCAGCCGGATCCGGTCGGCCGGAAGGTGCGCCTCGCACCAGCGTGCCTGCAGATCGGGGCTGACGCTCAGCACGAGGTCCGCCGAACGAAACGCCCAGTACGACAGCGCACCGTGCCGCTTCACCACGTCCGGCTCGTCTTGACCGGCGGTATGAAGCGTCAGCACGAGCGGTTTGCCCAGCAGCCTGGCGAGGATCGATACCGGAACATTTTTCTGCGAGAAGCCGTGTATGTGGATGATGTCATAGGTCCGACTCGCCCGCAGCAGGCGCCAGGCGAGCCGGACCGACGCCATCGCCTTGGAGACGCCGCTGCGGACGTCCACCCTCACGCGATGCACGGCCACGCCGTCGACGGTATCGGCCCCCGGCAGCGCGCGATCGACGGAGGTGGCGAGCACCGTCACCACGGCGCGCCCGCGGAGCGCAGCGGCGACCGCACGGCATTGAACAGCGGCGGCGCTGATCTCCGGGAAATATGCGCCGGTGACGAGCAGCACACGCGGAAGCGCCTGACGCTCAGGCAAAGGCGCGCATCATCACGTCGTGGAGCCTCTGTGTGGTACAGCTGATGTCGAACTCGGCCGCGACGGCATCGAACGTCTCGCCGACGCTCAAGGTCCCGGTACGCCATTGACGGACGAGGCCGGTCAGCGCCGACGCGATCGCGGCGACATCGTCCGGCGGCGCGACGGGGCAACCAAGGCGCCGCAGCAGCCGCGCTGACGCGCCGGACTCAGGGGTGATACCGAGAATCGGTTTGCGAAACGGCAGATAGTCGATGAGTTTGCTCGGCAGAAACACGCTGGGACCCTGGCTCGGCGCGTCGATGACGAGCAGCGCGTCCGCGTCGGCCGCGAGGCGCGAGGCCTCGGCGAGGGGCAGCCGGCCGCTGAAATGCACGAACGAATCAGTGCCGAGCGCCGCGGCATCGCGCGTGAACTCTTCGACATGCGGGCCGACGAACGACACGTCGAGCGTTCCCGCGAGCGCATCGCGCCGGTTCAACTCGTCGAGCGCTCGAAGCAAGGTCGTCGGCGTCCGCACCCCCGAATAGAAACGGCCCGTGTAGACGAGGCGCATCGGCCTGTCGCGATGATCTGATTGAGGCGCGGCCTCCGCGCTCCGTGGCATGAAGCCGTGCGGCACCACCGACACTTTCTTCCGCCAGTCAACCGGGTACTTTTCCATCACGAGGTCCGCCGTCTCCTGTGTCACGAACACGAGGCCGGACGCTTCACGGATGACGTCCTCCTCCATCCGTCGCCAGATCGATCGCTGCCGTGGCGTCGCGTACGGGCTGTCGGCCCAGGGATCGCTGAAGTGGGCAACCCATGGCAGACCGGTTGCGCGCCGCACCCGCAAGCCAACCAGATGATCGGACCAAGGCTGGGCGAAGGTGAGCAGCCCTTCGCACTCGGAGGTCGAGGCCGCACGGATGGCCGCGTTGGCTGCCCGGCGGACCCACACGCGCGTTGAGTCTGGAAAATCGCGAAGCCCCGGCGCGAGCCGCCACGCCGCTCGAACCGTTATCCATTCTTCGGGCGAGGGTACGCGAACCAGCTCGACGCCTGGCGCCGGTTCCGCCGGCACGCCATCGGGCCACCGCGCACCACCCGGCCGTGGCGCCAGGCACACGGCGAGCGGCCGCCAGCCGAGCGCGGCGAGCTGGCCGAGCGTGCGAGACACCTGAGCGCCGCGCGGACCGTACATCGGCGGCATCTCCCACGACACCGCCAGGAGCCGCTTCATGGGTGCGGCGG
>AR_comb_assmDRAFT_10038717_pt1 | contig 10787 bp, 5 predicted proteins | sample ArasoioldDNA_FD_10543 | JGI IMG/M metagenome (IMG submission 10543) | reverse complement strand
CACATGGAACGTCTCGCTGATCGGCGCGCCTTCGCCCGCCGGTGTGACGCGCCGATGATCGATGGCGCGGCCGTTCTCGAGCAGGCGCAGCTCGATCGGCGCGGCGCCGTAGCCATGCGCCACCGCCGAGACCGCAACGTCCACGACGGCGTCGCTGAGCACCGATTCGGCGGCGGTGACGCTGACGACCTCCCGGTCGCGCGATGCCGTGCTGGGCCCGATGCCGATGGCGTAGACCGGCACTCCAGACGAGGCGGCGGCCGCGGCGTCCATCGTCCCGTTGTCTCCGCCGTCCGTGAGGAGGACAACGCCGGCGACCGGCCGTCCACGATAACGATCGCGCACCGCCTTCAGCGCGGCGCCGAGCTCAGTATGGCGGTCGGTCGCGGCAAGCTGCGCGGGCTCGACGGCCCTGACGCGCTCCCCAAACTGCAACACCTCGGGATGAAACCGTGAGGACAGCGCGGGCAGCAGTCCGCCGGCGATCAGGTCCCGGGCCTTGTCGATACGCCGGGCGCCGCCGACATCGGCGAGCCCCATGCTCCGTGACCCATCGACCAGCACCGCAACGATGGCGTCGCGCGGAATCGCGTCGGTCGCGCGCATCACTGGCCGCATCAGGCAGACGAGAATCCACAGCAGGGTGGCCAATCTAAGCGTCGAGAGAGCGTAACGCCGCCGAGGCGCGATGGGCACGCGACGGTAGGCCATCCACGCGACGACGATTGCCGCGCCGATGGCGCCCAGCAGGGCCCACGCCGGAAGGGGATTGGCGAATGTCACTTCTTCTTGATCGCGATCGACTCGAAGTACCGCGACACGCGATCGCGGTACGCGTCAGGAACACGCTCGCTACCGCCGGCGCGCAGGCGATCCCTGGCGACCGCGGACGAGAGGCGGCCGGCGACGCTGGACTCGGCGCGCTCGAGTGCCCTGGTCACCTCGGATGCCAGCGACTGCCAAGCCGCGTAGTCCTGTTTGAACGCCTCCGTCCCGGGCGCCGATCGGCTCCACTCGTGCTGCTCGGGCGTCGCCATGCGGCCGCCCGACTCCGGGGTTCCGCGCTGCACGCGATCCATCAACTCACGCGTGCGCTGCAGTTCCTGGTTGTACTGCTGTTGCAGTTGCTGCAGATTCCCACCATTCCCGGTGCCGTCGCCCTTCTGGCCTTGCTGGCCTTGTTGGCCCTGCGGCTGCCCCTCTCGACCATTCTGGCCGGCGCGTCCGGACTGCTGCGCGTTCTCGCGTCCACGGCCGCTCTCGGCCGCCTGCTTCGCGTCGGCAATCTGCCGTTCGAGCCGTGCCATGCGCTCGCGCGCATCGCGCAGCTCGTCGAGCTGACCCGCGAGCTGCGGCGTCTCGCCTTTCGCACCGCCGGCGTCGGCGCCGTTCAACTTGCGGGCAACCTTGTCGAGGGCCTCGGCCAGCTGCTGTTCGCCTGGGGCGAGGCGTCCCTGCTTGCCTTCTCGCATCCCCTGCGCGCTCTGTCGCATCCGGTCCGGTAGTTTCTGCGAGCCGATGTCGCCAGCCGCGTCCGAGCCCAGACGCTGCGCGGCCTGCTGCATGGCGTCGACGCGTTCGGCCAGCCGATCCTTCTCGCCGGCCAGGCGCCGACGTGCGTCCGCGGCGCCACCACCTTCCCGATCCAGCCGCTCCGCCTCGTTCGCGATCCGGCGCTGCTCGTCCGCGACCTGCTGCGATTCGAGCTGGAGGTCGCCCAGGGCGCGCTTCTTCGCGTCGGTGGAGCCGCCCTGCATCCTCGACTCGGCCTGCCGAAGCTGGCGCGCCGCTTCCTCCCCTTTCGCCGCGGCCCCACTGGCATCGTCCTTCTTGCCCTGCTCCGCGGCCTGGCGCATCTGCTCCATCGCCTTGTTCAAATCCTGCTGGGCACTGCTCCCGCCGCTCGAACTGGTGGCACCACCGCTGGCGCTCTGCGCATCCTTGGCGTTTTCCCGCTGCGCCTGTTCCAGCTGTCGCCGGAGCTCCTCCTGGTCCCGCGTCAACTTCTCGAGCTGGCGCTTCATCTCCTCTGCGGACAGACTGCTCTTCGCGAGCTCCCGCTGCTGCCGGCTCAGTTCTTCCTGCCGGCGCGCCAGGTCCTTGATCTTGTCGAGCGCGCTGTCGGTCTTCGCCGTTTCCGGCTGCGTTTCGACCTGCGCCTTCGTCTCGTAGTTCGTACGCTGCTGCCGTTTCAGTTCGCGATCGAACAGGTTCGAGAGGTCCTGCGTCTGCCGGTTGCCAAACCCGCCGCCGCCGCTGTTCTGCTGTTGCGTGATCTGGCGCTTGCGAATCTCCGCCTGCGCCTGGAGCAAGGCGTTCAGCGCCGCCATCTCGTGCGGTATGGCGCCGGCGGTCTTCTGCGTCTGTAGCTGCTGCAGTGCGCGGTTCATGGCCTCGACGGCGAGGCGGACCGGATCGTCCGCGGGCTGCTGGGCCTGCGCGCCGGCCGGTGGAAACACAATCTGCAGGAATGGCTGCTGGCCCATGCGGCGGCGGCGCGTCTGCCCTGCCGCCTGCTCGGCGCGGACTTTGAGATCGGCCTGCGCGTCCGCCACGTCCTTGATGTCCGCGGCCGACTTGCCGGCGCCCGATCGGCGTTCGAGATTCCAGGTGGCGCTGATGATTTCCTTCTGCGCCGCGATCAAGCCTTCGAGTTGCGTGCCGGTCGCCGCCGACATCCCTGCCTGGCTCTGCGCCAGCGAATACTCCTCGTTGAACGGCTTTACTTCGAGGAAGAAGATCTCGCTGCGGGCCAGCGTGGACTGCTTGGCACGCGCCACGTCACGCGCGCGTGCGTAGTACGCGATCACGTCGCCCGGTTTGACCTTCAGGTCCTCCACCGCGAGCATGCGGCTGCCGATGCGCGCCAGTTCAGTTCCACCCAGCGACGTGAACGGCACGACCTTCTCCGGACCGCCGCTGACCGAATAGACCATGTCGAGGCTGGCGATCCCGAAATCATCGTCGGCGCGCGCCTCGATCGGAACTTCGTCGAGCGGCGTGATCGGCTGGTCGCCGCTGGGCCGCAGGATGTGCACAACGGGCGGACGATCGTCCATGACGCGGACGAAGTATTCGGTGCCTTCGGAGGTGAGGCCGTCGGCGTCCACCAGCGCGACGCGGTACGCCGATTCTTCTTTCACCGTCAGCGTGGACTCCATCGAGCGATCGCCCGCCGCCGCGAGCGCCATCGCCGGCCGTCCTTCCGAGAACGCGAGCCTGCCCTGCGCGATCGGCTTGTCGGCATGCACCACGATGCGGACGCGCGTTCCGGCGGGGCCGTAAACGTCGCCGCCGTCCTGTTCGTCGCGCGGCTTCAGGCCGCTGAACGATGGATAGTCATAATGCAGCTCGATACGCTGGACCCTCGGCGGGAACAGCGCCGTGACCTTGTAGTTGGTCGATCGCGCGGGTCCCGCGGTCACGGCGTAGCTGAACGAGCGCTCGAGCGCTGGAATGCGCAACTCGTAACCGCCGCCGGCACGTTCCATCGCTACCGTCACCGTTTTTCCACCGGCCTCGAGCGTGACGACCGGCGCAATGCGATCGAGCGCGACGTGACGCCCGCTGACGCGCGCGGCCAGCGTGACCGGCCGTCCCGCCGGAACGCGCATGTCACCGGAGCTGACGTGAACGGAGACGGCGCCGGGGAACAGCTTCACGTACGCGACCTGCGCAGTCTTGGCGACGAACGGACGTGCCATCACGAACGCGAGGGCGAACACGGCGAGGGCCAGGAGCGCATTGCGCCACGCCGTCCGCAGGGCTATCGATTCGAAGACATGATCCAGGCGCAGCTCGCGGACGCGCGCCGACGCGGCCGACACGACCAGCGGCGCGAACGAACGATCGGCCGGGCGTTCGCGTAAATCGACGGCGGTGACGAGCGTGTCCTCCAGCTCGGGCACGCGCTCTTCGACGAAGCGAGCTATCTGACGATCGGACGGCTTGACGCGAAGAGGCCACGCGCTCAAGACGCAGCCGGCCGACACGGCGATCGCGGCGACTGCGCCAAGGAGCAGCAGCGCGGCATCTCCGGGCCGCACCAGCCACTCGGCAAGCGCGGCCGCGAACAGAATCGCCGACGTCAGCAGTAGCGCGCGACGGACGGCGCGCAGCGACGCGATGGTCTGCCAGCGGCGGCGCACGGCCTGCAGCAGGTTATCGAGATCCAACGAAGGCCTCCACGACCAGCGTCGCCATGAGCAGCATCAACCCGTAGCGCCAGTAGTTCTGCTGCCCTTCGGTTTCGCGCGCCTGCCGCTCGATCCGCGCCTGCGTACCGGCGGTCGTGCGCGTCACCAGTTTCTGGAATTCAACCGCCGTCAGCCGATCGGCGCTGGCTTCCCGCGGATCGACGTTCACCGCTATCGTGCGGTTCGCGATTTGCGCGAAGCCGGGAACCGCGGGCGTCCCGGCCGGCACGTCAGCCACCAGGAGCGACGACGACGCCGGAGGCCTGGCTCCGAGATACCTCGCGACCTCCTGGGTGAACGGCACGAAGGTCGGATGCAGCGGGAAATCGTTCCAACGCCGGTCCACGTCCGACGCGAAGAGCATCACGCGGCCGCCGGTCTGAACCCGTTCGAGGAGCGCGGGCGACCCGTCGGTAAACCGCGCCGCCACCCGCCACTCGGAGACGGCGTCGAGCGACCACGCGCGATCGAAGAGCACCTGTCCGAAATTGGCCGCCACGGCGTCGAATGGGCGAAACACCGGATGCCGCAGATCGGTCGCCGCGAGCACGCGGCCGCGGCGGACATCGCGCGGCGCCAGTTGCGGCTGCCATTGCAGGAGTGTGGACAGCACGGTCGGATCGACGTCGGCGGAAGCCGCCACGAACAGGCCGCCGCCGGCCGCGAGGTAGGCGCGCAACGCATCGCCTGCCCGTCGATCGAGGCCGTGGGTAGACAGCAGCGCGATGACCGACTGATCCCGGAGTTCACTCGTCGCCATCGCGGTGAACGCCGCGCCGCCGACGGCGCGGACCTCGAAGTCCGGGCCCTCGCCCGCATCCGCGACAAGCGCGCGTGAAAGATAGAAGCCGGCCGTTGACGCCGGGCCGCCGGTGACGATGAGTACCTTCGGCAGGCCGCGGGCCTCGTAGATCCCGAAGCGCTCATTGTCGGCGGCATATCCCGACGCATCGTCCACGGAGACCTTTACCCGGCGCGGATCGCCGGCGGCATCGAACGTCAGCTCGATGGCGTCGTTCGGCGGAACGGACACGTGCTTCGCAATCGGGCCGCGCTCGTCGAGCACCATCCGCACCTCGGCCGTGCGGGCCTCCTCTCCGCTGTTGCGGATCGTGGCTGTCGCCACCCGGCGGACGCCGTCAATCGCCGCGGCGCTGACGGAGAGATTGGAGATCCGCGCGCCCGCGTCCCGGACGGAGAGCTCGATTCCCTCGGGCAGGACCGCTCCCGTTGAATCAAATCCGGTGCGCTGCAGATCGCTGACGATCACCAGGCGCCCGCCCTCATCGTTGGCGAGGAGTTCCGCTGCCTTGTCGAACGCGGCGGCGTAGCGTGTCGCTCCATAGCCGGGTTCGATACCGTCAATCGCTGCCCGCGCATCCGCAGCGGCCCCGGGCGAAGCGATCACGTCGGCGCGTTCGTCAAAGGCTACGACCGCAACGCGGTCGCCACGCTGGACGGCGTCCACGGCCTCGCGCGCCAGCGCACGCGCCCGGTCGCGTCTCCCCGGCGCCGACATGCTGTACGACCGATCGACCGCGATCACCGTCGTCCTAGTGGTCGGCGCCGCCCCCGCGATGTAGGGTCGCGCGAACGAAGCCGCGAGCAGCAGCAGCGCGGCCACGCGCGCCGCCAGCAGGATCAGGTCGCGCAGGCGATGGCGACGCGAGCGCTCGACCGACGATTTACGCAGCAGGTTCACGGCCGTGAACGGCAGCGGCGGCGCCACGTCGCGCCGCAGCAGGTGCAGCACGATGGGGAGCGCGATCAGGATTCCGCCGAGCAGGTAGAGCGGCGTCAGGAAACTCATTTCCGTTTCGCCCTCGTGTCGAGATACGCCAGCAGCGCGAAGTCGAGCGGCTTGGACGTATCGAGACTCAGGAAATCGATCCCGGCGCCGCGAAGCTCCTTTTCATACCGCGCGCGCAGCGAGGCCATCGCCTCGAGGTACGACTCGCGCACGCGATCGGGATCCGCCGTCACCACGTCGTCGCTCTCGACGTCGGTGAAGCGGGCCGCGCCGCGGAATGGAAACTGGATCTCGTGCGGATCGAGGACCTGGAACACGATGACGTCCGTGCCGCGGAAGCGCAGGTGCTTCAGGCCGCGGACGATGTTGTCGGGATCGTCGAGCAGATCCGAGATCAGCACCACCAGGCTGCGCTTCCCCAGCGCTTCGGCGAGCTGGTGCAGCGGACGTCCGACGTCGGATTTGGCGCCAGGCGCGACCTTGTCCAGCGCGAGCAGGATGGCGTGCAGGTGCCCCGGCCGCGCGCTTGCGGGCAGCCGCCCGCGGATGCGGTCGTCGAACTCGATGAGTCCCGTCGCATCGCGCTGGCGGTGCATCAGGTAGGCCAGCGACGCCGCGAGTACGCTGCCGTACTCGACCTTGGTCATCGCCGCGCCGCCACGGTAGGCCATCGACGCGCTCACGTCGAGCAGCACGTGGCAATCGAGGTTGGTCTCCTCCTCGAACTTCTTCACGTAGTGCCGATCGCTCCGGGCGAAGACCTTCCAGTCGAGCGTGGAGAGATCGTCACCCGGCAGGTACTGCCGGTATTCCGCGAATTCGACGCTGAAACCCTTGTAAGGGCTGCGATGCAGGCCCGAGAGGAACCCCTCCACGACCGTACGCGCCTTCAGCTCCATCGATCCCAGCCGCGCGATGACGGCGGGGTCGAGAAAGCGCAGGTCGCGGGTCGAGGCGGCAACGGCCATGGCTACATACCGCTCCGTGGCGCCGGCACGGCTTCGATGAGGCGATCGACCAGCACGTCGGACGTCACCTTTTCCGATTCGGCATAGAAGTTCGGAATGACGCGATGGCGCAGGATCGGATGCGCCAGGGCGCGGATGTCCGCCACCGACACGTGATACCGCCCCTGCATCAGTGCGCGCGCCTTGGAGGCGAGAATCAAGGACTGCGACGCGCGCAGGCCGGCACCCCACTTGACCCAGTCCCTCACGAACGCCAGATCCTGCTGGCGACCGGGACGCGACGAATCCACCAGGCGCACCGCGTAGCGCGCAATTTCCTCGGCCACCACCACCTGTCGCACCAGCTGCTGGTACTCGAGGATCTCGTGACCGCTCAGGACTCGCGCGGGGGCGGGACGCTCCGCGCCGGTCGTCTGCGTGACGACGCGCACTTCGTCGTCTTCGCTCAGGTAGGAGACGACAACGTTGAACATGAAGCGATCGAGCTGCGCTTCCGGCAGCGGGTACGTGCCTTCGAGCTCGATCGGGTTCTGCGTGGCCAGCACGAAGAACGGGCGTTCGAGCGGGTAGGTCCGGCCGGCGGCGGTGACGTGATATTCCTGCATCGCCTCCAGGAGGGCGGCCTGGGTCTTCGGCGGCGTCCGGTTGATCTCGTCCGCCAGCAGAATCTGCGCGAAGATCGGCCCCTTGACGAAGCGGAGGCTGCGGTGCCCCTGCTCTTCGTCGAGCACCTCTGTACCTGTTATATCGGCCGGCATGAGGTCGGGCGTGAACTGGATCCGCTTGAACGACAGATCCAGGATCTCCGCCAGCGTCTTGATCAGGAGCGTTTTGGCCAGCCCGGGCACGCCCGTGATCAGGCAGTGGCCCCCGGTGAAGAGCGCCATCAGGACCTGGTCGATCACCGCGTCCTGGCCGACGATGACCTTCCGTATCTCCCCGAGGATCCGCTCGCGCCCCTGCGCGACTCGCTCGGCGACCGCCGAGAGTCCGTCCGTCGTCTGCATCAGTGTGTCAGCGAGTAAATGATTTCGTTGATTTCCATGCGATAGGCCATCGCGGTGTATTTCACGTAGCCGGGGTACTCGGCCGCGTTCGACCACTCCCACCCGTCGCCCATGTCCACGTTCCAGTTGGCCAGCACCATCGCGCGGCCGCTGTCGTCCTCGATCGCGCGCAGCGTCGCGATGTAGCCGCCCTTCTCCCACGTACGTCCCTGCAGGAACGAGCCGAGCCCGGGCGTCTGCGGGAAGCCGTCCGCCATCTTGTAGAAGCTGCTGAAGATCGGATGCTCCTTGGGCAGGTCCACCCACTTGCGGTCCGGGAAGACGCGCTTCATCTCGCGCTCGACGTTGGCCCACTCGATGGGGCCATGGAAGTCGTCGAAGGTCAGCGTGCCGCCGCGCAGCAGGTACTCGCGGAGGATCGGCACTTCCGCGTCCTTCAAACGCAGGTTGCCGCCTTCGACGAGATAAACCCAGGGGTGATTGAAAAGCTCGGGATCCTCGATCGTGAGGTTGATCGGATCGTTGACCTGTATGGCCGTCGCCGTGCGGACACGGCGCGACAGGTTCCACTCGGCGGCCGGGGCGTCGATGTACCAGGGCTCGTCGTAGGTGCCCAGGCCCGGTCGCGGCGTCATCGTCCAGGCGGTGTAATGAATGCGGACGAAGGTCCACTGCAGCCCGGCGAACCGGACGTCGGGCGCGGCGGGCACCGGAATCGGCTGCGCGGCCGACGGACCGAGCCAGAGGACCGCGCCAAGCAGTCCGAGACCCAGCGCGCCGGCCACCTTCTTCATTTGACCGCGCCGCTTCCGCCGGAAGCGTTGAGCAGCAGTTCGAGTGCGCGTTCGTAGCTGGTGGCGATCTCCAGCGCCGCCAGCGCTTCTTTCTTCGCCTCGGCCTTGTTGCCGGCGAGCAGGTAGCTTTCACCGAGATCGCAATGCGCGTCCGCCTTATCGGCGGCGCCGGTCTGCAGCGCGGCGCGGAATTCGCGAATCGCGGTTGCGTGATCCTTGCGCTTCAGCGCCAGCCGGCCGGCGAGGCTGTGCGCCGAGGCGTCGAACGGGTCGAGCGCGACGACGCGATCCAGCGCCGCGGCGGTCGCGCGCTCGTCACCGGCCGCCTGCGCGACCTGGAGGAACTTGCGCGCGGCCTCGACGTTGGTGTGGTCCGCGGCAATGACGGCTTCCCATTCTTTCAGGGCGCGAGGCGTGTCCTTCAGCTTCTCGGCCAGCTGCGCCATCAGCACGTGCGGGCTCTCGGGACCGATGGCACTGGGCACGAGCGCCGAGGCGCGCGTCAGCGGCGCATACGCCGCAATGTCGCCGGTCTGGACGAGCGCATGGCCGTAAGCGATCTGGGTGATGTAGCTGTCGGGTTTCGACGCGGCCGCCGCCCGCAGCACGTCGAGCGACTTCGAGTCAACCGGCGTGTCCGCGTCCTTCAGCGCGCGGCGCATCGAGCCGAATCGATCGTCGATCGACTTGTCGAAGGTCACCTGCAGCGCGTCCACATCGGTCGAGAGCGCGCGCTTCAGCGCGGCGTCATTGTCCACGCCGTCGCCGTAGGACTTGACCAGCGCGTTGAGCGCGCCCTGGCCCTTCGCCGCGACGATGTGGTCGACGAGCAGCGACGCCTGGTAGTAGGCCAGCGAAATCGTATCGGGGCGCGTGAACCCCGCGTTCAGGTCGCGCAGCTTGAGGACCTTGTTCTTCTCCATTGCGCGCGCGAATGTGACTTCCATGTCGCGGCCCCATTCAGGGCGGCGGACGGTTTCCTCGTGGACCGAGATCCCTTCGGTCAACCATCGGGGGATGCGCTGCTTCGACATCTGCAGCGTGATGACGTGCGCCATCTCGTGCCACAGCGTCGCCTGCCAGCTGAACGTGCCGGGCTCTCGCGCCCTGGGCGAATCCATCGTCACCACGCGGCCGAAGCAGGCGCCGAGCGCGCCGATCATCCCGGGCAACCCGAGATTGCGAACCGCGAAGTCGTCGTGGTTGGGAAAGATCTCGACCAGGATCGGACCGGTCGGCGTGAAGCCGTACTTGGCGGAGAGCGTTTTCAACGCCTCCTGCGCGAGCGGCATCGCGTATTCTTTGAGGACCGGCCCCTCGTCCCGGTGCATCTTCAAGACGATGTCGCCGTCCCGGATCGTGACGAACTGGTCCAGGTTGTCGAGCATCTTCAGGAGATTGAAGGTAATCACGTCGAACGGGTCGGCGCGGAACGACCGCTCGAGGGCACGCCTGGCGCCGGGTTCATCGCCCGTCCGCAGCAGGTGCATGCCGAGATCGGCGGAGGCGCGGCTGTTCGTGGGATCCAGCGCGAGGCCTTTTTCGGCGAGCGCGGCAGCTTCCTCGAATCGATAGTGGCTCGCGGCGTGCTGCCCGGCGATGCGATAGACCTCCCCGTAAGCGGGATTGATCTCGAGCACCTTCCCGACTTCGCGATCGAACCCCGGCTTGTCGTCCTTGACGTAGGCCATCGCGGCAAGAAGCGAGTGCGCCTCGAGATGGTTCGGGTTGAACGCCAGCACCTTGTCGATCTCCGCGCGCGCCTGCGCGTCGCGGTCATCATCCAGATGCAGGGCGGCCAGCAGCAGGTGCGGATCGGCGAGGTCCGGATCGATGGCCAGCGCCTTGTTCGCGGCGTCGGCCGCCTTCGGCGGATCCTCGTTCTCGAGCACGCGCCCAATCCCGGCGAGCGCGGGCGCCCACTGCGGATCGGCCTCGAGCGCCGCCTGGAACGACTTCAGCGCCTCGGGGCTGTTGTACTTCTCGAGGAACAGCCGGCCCCAGGCCGTTTCGATCACCGCAGGGTTGCCGCCGGCGCGCTCGGCGTCGCGGAAGAGACTGTTGGCGTCGCG
>AR_comb_assmDRAFT_10944816_pt1 | contig 10789 bp, 7 predicted proteins | sample ArasoioldDNA_FD_10543 | JGI IMG/M metagenome (IMG submission 10543) | reverse complement strand
GGCCACGAGGTCGCGGATGAGCTGCCACATGGTGCGGCGGCTGCGCGGGTCCAGGCCGGCCGTCGGCTCGTCCAGGAAGATGATCCGCGGGTCGCCGACCAGGCCCATGGCCAGGTCGAGCTTCCGCCGCATGCCCCCGGAGTAGGTCGCGACCGGCTTCCGGGCCACCTCGGCCAGGTCGAACCGCTCGAGCAGCTCAGCGGCCCGGCGCCGGCCCTCACGCCGGTCCAGGTGGCGCAGGTCGGCCATCAGGACCAGGTTCTCCTCGCCGGTGAGCAGGTTGTCCACCGCCGTGAGCTGGCCGGTGACACCGATGACGGCCCTGACCGCGTCCGGCTCCCCGGCCACGTCATGGCCGGCGACCCGCACCTCGCCACCGTCGGCGCCGATCAGGGTGGACAGGATGTGCACGGTGGTGGTCTTGCCGGCGCCGTTGGGGCCGAGCAGCGCGAACACGGTTGCGCCGGGAACCTCCAGGTCGATGCCGTCCAGGACGACCTGGTCGCCGAACGACTTGCGCAGGCCAGTGGCCCTGATCGCCGATTGGGTTCGGGTGGTGGTCATGCTCCCCTCGTCTCGTCGCTGTGGCCTGGTCGCCACGACCTCGCCGAGCATGCACGCCACGAGGTTCAGTGCGGTTTCACCGCGGTTTCAGGTGCTCCGCTTGAACGCAGGCTCACGCCACGTGGACGAAGGGGCGTTGTCGGAGGTCGGGCTCTGCTGCCCGGAGCACCTCCCGCGTCACGGGCGCGACCTCACCGCTGCCAAAGATCAGGTAGCGCAGCAAGTGCGCGGCTGGGTTGCCCTCGGTCCAGTCGAAGTAGACGTGTGGGCGTTTACCGGTGAGGTCGCGCACGTGCAGCAGCACTGCGGCGATCGCGTTGGGGACGGCGGAACTTTCCATCCGCAGGATGCGGTAGCCGTGCCGCTCTTCGCCGGTCACCTGCAGCTGCGACGCGAACTCCGATGGGTCCGCTACCGTGACCTCCAGGAACAGCACCGGGTCGTCGGTCGGGATCTGGTTCCTCCCGCGCTCTTCGTGGTCCTTCTCGATGTATTCCAAGAGGTCGCGGGCGTCTGGCTCGTTGGCGATGATGCGGAGCTCACTCTCGGCCGCTGCCTCCTCGATGAAGCGTCGGGCGGTCTGGTCAAGCGTGACCGCAGTCACGCGAAGCTCGGTGGCCCGGGTCACTCGCGAGATGAGCGAGGTGGCGACGATGGCAGCGATAAAGAACGAGGCGATCTTGATGCCTTCGGGTCGCTCGAAGATGTTGGCGATCGTGGTGTAGGCGAACACGAGCGTGATCAGGCCGAAGGCAGGCATGGCGGAGCGCCGGCCGCGGCGCCGGACCGACAGCGTCACCGCGACGGCCGCCGAGGACATCAAGACCAGCACCCCGGTGGCATATGCCCCTGCCTGGGCTTCGACATCGGCCTGGAAGATGACCGTGATCGCGCACGCGACTGCCGTGAATGAGAGCGCCAGGGGGCGGACCGCCCTGGTCCACTCGGGAGCCATCCCATAGCGGGGCAGGTACCTGGGCACGATGTTCAGCAGACCCGCCATCGCCGAGGCGCCGGCGAACCAGAGGATGCTGATCGTGCTGAGGTCATAGGCGGTGCCGAAGCCGTTTCCCAGGTATTGGTGGGCCAGGTAGGCGAGGGCCCGGCCGCTGGCTTGGCCGCCTTGCTCGAACTGTTGGTGCGGGATGAGGATCGTGGTGGCGAAGCTGCTGGTGATGAGGAAGCCGCTCATGATCAGGGCCGCGGTCGTAAGGAGCTTGCGGGTGTTGCGGATCCGGCCCCGCGGGTGCTCAAGGGTGTCGTCGGGGTCGCCGCGGACCAGTGGCATGACGGCCACGCCGGTCTCGAAGCCTGACAGGCCGAGGGCCAGTTTGGGGAAGACGACCAGTGCCACCGCCACCATGGCCAGCGGGCTGCTGTAGCTGGTGGTCAACAGCTGCCGCCAGTCCATGACCAGCTCCGGGTTGGCAACCAGGTGTCCAAGAGCGACGGTGACCACGACGAGGTTGAGCAGCAGGTAGACGGCGACGAGCCCGACCGCGATCCCGATGGCCTCGGTAAAGCCCTTGAGGAACACCCCGCACAGCACCGCGATGAGGAACAGCGTGACGGCAACCTGGTGACCGTCGAGGAAGCCGGGGACCAGCGGGTTCTCCATGACATGGGCGGTGGCGTCGGCGGCCGAGAGCGTGATGGTGATGATGAAGTCGGTGGCCACGAAGCCGAGCAGCACAAGAACGAAGAGCTTGCCCTGCCACCATGACAGCAGCCGCTCCAGCATCGCGATCGAACCCTCGCCGTGGGGGCTCTCAGCGGCGACGCGGCGGTAGATCGGGAGGGCGCCGAACAGCGTCAGGAGGACCAGCAGGATGGTGGCGATGGGCGACAGGACCCCGGCGGCGAGGGCGGCGATGCCGGGCTGATAGCCCAGGGTGGAGAAGTAGTCCACCCCGGTGAGGCACATGACCTTCCACCATGGATGCTGGTGGTGCACGGTGGCCTGCTGGTATGGGCCGGGCAGCTGTTTGGTCTGGGTTGTGAGTCCCTGAAGGAGCCAGCTCCGGAGTCGGCCCGACAGCCGGGGGGTCGCGGCGTCCCTCGTTGTGGTGGCCAACTACTCCTCCCGTACGGATCACCGCTGGGATTGCTCGGTGGCGACGGCGACCTCGTTGGCCATGGCTGCCACGGCGAGCCGGATGGTGCGGTCGGCTGGGACGTCGCGACCGGGAATCACGACCAGGTAGCCGATCGGCTGCTGCCGAGCAACCAGGTCGAGGGCGACCCCCTCGAGGGGCAGGACCATGGTGCCGTCCAGGACACGGTGATGCCCCGGGGGGATGCGGCCTTCACGATCCAGGTGGGTCAACGCCTCCAGGTCGAGCGGTGGCTGGGTGTCGCCGACGTCCACGGTGACCGCGAACCCATCCGGGCTTCGGCGGAGGACGCTGACGCGCCGGGCGCCCAGCAGCCGCTGGAGGCCCTTGGCCGCGACCCGGTCGACGGCGCCGCCGGCCGCGGCGGTCTCGGTGACCCGGTGCAGGAGGCGGATGGCATCGGCGTGCGCCTCGGCGAGTGCGGCCGAGCGGCGACGAACCCGGCCGCCGATGCTGACCACCATGCCGGTGGCGACCAGTAGGGCCACGGTGATGACCTGGGCGAGCGAGTCGATGGCCAGCGTGTGGTAGGGGGTGGTCAGGAAGTAGTCATAGGCGAGGGCAGCTGAGAACGCGGCGACAATGCCGGCCGCTCGTCCGCCGATCGCGGCCGCGGCCACGACCACGAGCAGATAGAGGATGACGACGTTCTCCAGCCCGATGGTGCCCCGGAAGGGTTCGACGAGCAGCCCGATGAGCAGGCTGGCGACAAAGGCGCCCACGGCCCACGTGACACCTTCTCCGTCAATGCTTGTTCGCCTGCGCAACTGGGAGGTCATGGGGAGGACCGACGGTTGGACGATCGGGTCGCGGCCGTCCCGGTGCTGGTGGATGGGACGGGCCTGAGCCCACCGCGGTGGCGAAGCCGGAACGGCACGAGCGTCACGTTGACGTTGTCGAGGTGGCCGAGCACCTTGGTCAGCTCGGCCGACGTCTGGTCATGGAGCACGCGGCGCCAGAAGCCGACATAGCGCCGTCTGGGCACCAGCACGGTGACCTCGGTATCCGGTCGGATCATCTCGGCCACAGTCTCCTCGACGGTGGCCGGGAGGTTGCGGTCGGGGGCGTCAACGATCTCCAGCGGAATCGGGATGTTCACCTTGGACCAGAGGTGGGCCAGTTCTCGGGCGTGGTCGGGGTCGACCGCGATGTGCAGGGCGGTGATCGACAGCGGGTTGAGCTGCCGGGCGTACTGCAGCGCGCCAAGGGCCGCCTGGTCCAGGTCCTCCAGCAGGACGACGACCTCGTGGCGGGGCTTGGGTGGGGCGAGGCGCTGGGACGCCTCCACCTTGAGCTGGGTCACCTCGGCGCGGTAGGTCCGCTGGACCCGCTGCAACAACAGCACCAGGGCCGGGATGGCGACACAGACCATCCAGGCGCCGTCGGCGAACTTGGTGACGGCGATCACGACCAGCACGACCAGGGTGATGACCCCGCCGGTGCCGTTGATCAACAACCCCTTGCGCCAGCCCGGCTCGCGCAGGCGCAGATGACGGCGGGCCATGCCCGCCTGCGACAGGGTGAAGGAGAGGACCACACCGATGGCGTACAGCGGGATGAGCTGGTGGGTGTCGGCCCGGAAGGCGATCACCAGGAACACGGCCGCGGCCGACAGCACCAGGATGCCGTTGGAGTAGACCAGCCGGTGGCCGCGCTTGCGGAGCTGGCGGGGCAGGATGGCGTCGTCGGCGGCGAAGGAGGCCAGCAGCGGGAAGCTGGAGAACGAGGTGTTGGCCGCCAGGACCAGGATCAGCAGGGTGGCCACCTGGATGGCGATGAACGCGACCGGGTTGACCAGCACGTACTGGGCCAGCTGGGCGACAAGGGTCGGATTGCCGTCGGCGAAGGGGCGGACGCCGAACCGGGTGGCCAGAAAGGTGATCCCGATGAAGAGGAACGCCATGATCGCGGCCATCCCGACCAGGGTGGTGCGGGCGTTGCGGGCCTGAGGTTGCTTGAAGGCCGACACCCCGTTGGAGATCGCCTCCACCCCGGTCAGCGCCGTCACCCCAGCCGAGAAGGAATGCAGGATGAGAAACAACGACACCGGGACCAGCGCCGCCCCGAAGCCTTCCAGCTGGGGCGCCTCGGCCGGAGGGTAACTGATCGGGCCCAGGCCGCCGAACGCCCAGCGCCAGATCCCCCACAGCACCACCACGGCCATGCCGGCCACGTACAGATAGGTGGGGATGGCGAAGATCCGCCCGGACTCGCGCAGACCGCGCAGGTTGCCCCAGGCCAGCAGGACCACGAACCCGACCGCGATCGGCACCCGCCACGGCTCAAGGGCGTGAAAGGCTGAGGTCAAGGCGGCCGTCCCGGCCGAGACGCTCACCGCGACCGTCAGGATGTAGTCGATGATCAGGGCCGACCCGGCAATCGAGGCGACCAGCCCGCCGAAGTTGTCCCGGCTGACCACATAGGCCCCACCCGAGGAGCTGTAGGTCTTGATGATCTGGCGGTAGGACAGCACCAGGATGCCCAGCAGCCCGGCGATGGCGATCGAGATCGGCAGGGCCAACGCGGTGGCGGCCGACCCGGCGAACACCAGCACCAGCAGGATCTCCTCGGTGGCATAGGCCGTGGAGGAGATCGGGTCGGAGGAGAACACGGCCAGCGCGACCCGCTTGCTGATGCGCTCGTGCAGCAGCTGGCTGGTCCGCAACGCCGGGCCGAGCAGCACCCGCTTGGCCCGGTATCCAGGTGACTCATAGCGCCGCGACCGGTTCGGACGGGACGGCAGCGGATGTAGCGGGGCCTTTGGTTCAACGGACAAGGATGGCGCTCCTGGATGACGGCTGGCTCCTCGGCCGGCCCACGCCTGGGCATGGGACATCGCGTGGGCTCGGCCTCCGTCCACTGTCTCGACCGGATGCAAAGGAACCGTTAAGAACCCATGGCGGCCCGCAAAGAAGCCATCAAGAAGCGCTGTCTGGCGCGGGTGTCCTTCCGGGACGTCCCTATTCTCAGGTCATGGGTGACCGGATCCTGGTGGTCGACGACGAGCCCTCGATCTTGCGCGTCGTCGCCGCCAACCTGCGCGCCCGTGGCTACGAGGCGCTGACCGCCGCCACGGGCGAGGACGCCCTGACGGTGATCGAGGACCACCAGCCCGACTGCATCGTGCTCGACCTGGGCCTTCCCGACGTCGGCGGTTTGGAGGTGCTAGCCCGACTCCGTACCTGGACGACGATGCCGGTCGTGATTCTCACCGCCGTCGACGACGAGCACCGCAGGGCCACGGCACTCGACCTGGGCGCCGACGACTACATCACCAAGCCCTTCACCATGACCGACCTGCTGGCCAGGGTCCGCGGGGCGCTGCAGCACCGCCGGTCCCAGAGCCCCGACCGGCTTCGACGCGTCGAAGTCGGCGCGGTCTGTATCGACCTTGATGCCGGGCTGGTCACCAGGTGGGGGCAGCCGGTACGGCTGACCCGCACCGAGTACCGACTCCTCGAGATACTGGCCACCAACGAGGGCCGGCTCTGCACCAACCGCTTTCTGTCCGAACGCCTCTGGGGGGCCGGGTCCGAGCAGAAAGGCCGATCGATCGGGGACCATGTGGCCAGCCTGCGCCGCAAGCTCGACGACCCATCCGTGCCCGAGCTGCTGGTCACTGAGCCCAGCATCGGCTACCGCTTTGTCGTGCCGGCCTGAGGTGAGGCAGGTTCCTACTGGTCGTGGCTGACGGCCGGTCCGGTAGCCGCCGCCAGGGCATGGGCCACGGTGGCCAGGGCCAATCTGATGACCGGCGGGATCCACTGGCCCTCGTGGAAGGTCACGATGAGCTGGCCGACGGGCTGCCGGTGCTGGATGAGCTGGAGGACGGCCCCTTGGGAGGGTCGCACCCACCGCACCACCGGTCCCCTGGGCGGCCTCGGCCGCTCATCGAGGATGTGGCCTTCGGCGTCGAGGCGGGTAAGGCTGTCCAGGTCGATTGGGGCCTCGGGCTCGCCGATGTCGGCGACCACGACCTCGCTGTCTGGACCGCCACGCCGGATCACAACCCGGCGGGCGTCCAGGAGGGTGTAGATGCCTTCGGCGGCGACACGGTCAACACCCTCCTCACCAGTGGCGGCCGCGCTGGTGATCGTGTTGAGGAGGCGGATGATGCCGGCCTGGGTGTCGGCCGCGACGTTGCGTCGCCGACGCGCTCTCCCGGCGAGGCTCGCCACGATGCCGGTGCTGAACAACAGCGCGACCGTGATCACCTGGGCGACTGAGTCGATCCGTAGGGAGTGGTAGGGAGTGGTCAGGAAGAAGTCGTAGGAGAGGGCGGCCGAGAGCGCCGAGATCAGCCCGGCTGCCCGGCCACCCACGGCGGCGGTGACCACGACCACCAGGAGGTAGCCGAGCGTGACGTTCTCGAGTCCGACTGTGCCGCGGAATGGTTCGATGACGACGCCGATCAGCAGGCTGGCGACGAATCCGGCCGCCGCCCAGGCAACGCCCTCGCCGTCGATCTCCTCAGTGAACCTGCCTGCCATACCAGGCTCCCTCACGGCTGATACCGGTAGCCCATGCCCAGCTCGGTGAGCAGGTGGCGGGGGCGTGCGGGATTCGGCTCCAGCTTGCGTCTGAGCTGGGCCATGTACTGGCGGAGGTAATGGGTCTCGTCGACGTATTTCGGCCCCCAGATCTTCAGCAGCAGCTCTCGCTGGCTGACCAGCTTGCCGGGATTCCTGACCAGCTGCTCGAGGAGTTGCCATTCGGTCGGTGTCAGGCGCAGATCGGCCGGCGGGCGCAGGCCGTCGGTGGCCGCGGCGCTGGTGACGCGATGGGCTTGCAGGTCGACCAGGTAATCGCCGATCCGGACGCAGGGTGCCTCGTCGCCGGCTGGCACACGGCGGGTGACCGCCCGCAGGCGGGCCAGTAGCTCGTCGATACTGAACGGCTTGGTGACGTAGTCGTCGGCGCCGGCGTCGAGGGCGTCGACCTTGGCGGCGCTCTGGCTGCGCCCGGACAGGATGATGATGGGGACCGTGGTCCACCCTCGCAGCCCACGGATGACGTCGATGCCGTCCATGTCGGGAAGTCCCAGGTCGAGCACCACGATGTCCGGCACCGCCTTGGCGGCCGCGGCAAGCGCCGCGTGGCCGTCGGCGGCGGTGACGACGTCGTAGGAGCGGGCGGCCAGATTGATCCGCAGGGCGCGCAGAATCTGGGGTTCGTCGTCAACGACCAGCACGCGGGTCATGGCGCGACCTGGGAGGGCGTCGTTGGCAGTGACGGCGCAGGTGGGGGCTTCCCCCCGCTCGGCAGGCTGACGATCATGGTGAGCCCTCCACCCGGCGTCTCCTGGGGTGTCAGGCTTCCACCCATCGCTTCGGTCAGGCCGCGGGACAGGGCGAGTCCGAGCCCGACGCCGGTGGTGTTGTCGGTGTCGCCGAGGCGTTGGAACGGAGCGAACATCTGGTCTCGGTGCTCGGGCGCGATGCCGGGCCCATGGTCCACGACGTGAAGTTCGACCCGGTCGCCCAGTGTGCTGGCGCTCAGGAGCGGCGGGTTGCCGGGCGGGCTGTGCCGAAGCGCGTTGGCGATGAGGTTGGCGACGACCCGTTCCAGGAGGGCGGCGTCGGCCAGGCAGTCAGGCAGGTCCTCGGGGAGCCGGATGGCGACGTCGTGGCCCCCGGGCCCGAGGTCGTCCAGGGCGAGTGGGATGATCTCATCGAGCGCGACTGGCCGGACGAACACGCTGAGCGCTCCCGCCTGCAGCCGGCTCAGATCAAGCAGGTTCTCCACCAGCCGGATCAGCCGGTCCAGGGACTCGTCGGCGGTGGCCAACAGCTCGTCGCGGTCGTGCGGTGTCCAGGTGACCTCGTGGCTGCGGAGGCTGCCAACCGCCGCCTTGGCTGAGGCGAGCGGGCTGCGCAGGTCGTGGCTGACGGCGGCAAGCAGGGCGGTGCGCATGCGGTCGGCCTCGACCGCGCCCTGCCCCTGTTCGGCCTGCTGAGTGAGCCGCTGGCGTTCCAACGCCGTGGCTGCCTGCGCCGCGAACGCGCTCAGCACCCGGAGGTCCTCTGGACGGGGGGCAGGCCCGGTGGCGGCCAGCGTCACGGTCTCGCTGACCGGCATCTGCACGTCGGCCTCGCCGGGCGTGGCCGGGGGGGCCTGCCCGACCGCGGCGGCGACCTGCCAGCCGGTGTCGTCGAGCTGGCCGGTCGGGCGTTCGAGCAGGCTCACCGTGTCCAGCCCGAACGTCTCCCGGAGCTGGTCGAGCAAGGCGGCCAGCGGGTTCGCGCCCTGCAGCACGCTGCCGGCCAGCGTGGCGAGCGTGGCCGCCTCCGCGGCCGCCCGGGCCGCCTCCCGGGTTCGGCGGGCGGCCCGTTCCACGACAGCGCTGACGGCCGCGGCGACGACGACGAAGACCAGGAGCGCGAGCACGTTGTTCCGCTCGGCGATGGTGAAGGTGCCCACCGGCGGCGTGAAATACCAGTTGAGCAGCAGGCTGGCGGCGACCGCGGCGGCCAGCGCCGGGTAGAAGCCGCCGACGAGTGCGACCCCGACCACCAGGAGCAGGTAGAGCAGGATCTCGCTCGACAGGTTCAGCCCGGCCTGCAGCCCCGTCAGGACCATGGTGAGCAGGGGCAGCCCGATGGCGGCGACCACGGCGCCCTGGAGCCGGCGGCGCGTGGTGAGTCCGCTGCCCAGCAGCTTCGGCAGCCGAGGCCCGTGGTGGCCGCTGGCCTCCTGGTGGGTGACCATGTGCACGTCGATGGGTCCCGACAGCCGGGTGATGGTCGCACCGATCCCCTCGCCGGCCAGGAAGGTCTCCAGCCGGCCGCGGCGGCTGGCGCCGAGGATGATCTGGGTGGCGTTCTTGGCGCGGGCGAACTCCAGCAGCGTCCGTGCGACGTCGTCGCCGACGACCTGGTGGTAGCTGCCACCGAGCGATTCGATGAGGGTTCGCTGGCGGGCCAGCTCGGCCGGGTCGGCGCCCGTCAGCTCGTCGCTGCTGGCGGCGTGGACGGCGAGCAGCTGCGCCCCGGAGGTTCGAGTGGCGACCCTGGCCGCCCGGCGGATCAGCGTCTCGCCCTCGGGCCCGCCGGTCAGCGCGACCACGATGCGCTCGCGTGCTTCCCATGGCTGGGTGATGCCGTGCTCGGTGCGGTAGCGCTGCAGGCCTTCGTCGACCCGTTCGACGACCCACAGCAGCGCGAGCTCGCGGAGGGCGGCCAGGTTGCCGGTGCGGAAGTAGTGCGTCAGGGCGGCGTCGATCTTCTCGGCCGGGTAGATGTTGCCGTGCGCCATCCGGCGGCGCAGGGCTTCCGGGGTGATGTCGACAAGCTCGACCTGGTCGGCGCGGCGGACCACCTCGTCGGGGACCCGCTCGCGCTGCTTGACGCCGGTGATGCGTTCGACCACGTCGTTGAGCGACTCCAGGTGCTGGACATTGACCGTGCTGATCACGGTGATGCCGGCATCGAGCAGCTCCTCGACGTCCTTCCAGCGCTTGTCGTGCTTGGATCCGGGGACGTTGCTGTGGGCGAGCTCGTCGACCAGGGCAACCTGCGGCCGGCGGGCGAGGACGGCGTCGAGGTCCATCTCGGTGAAGGTCGCGCCCCGGTAGGTGAGGGTCCGTCGCGGCACGACCTCGAGGCCGCGGAGCATCTCCTCGGTCTTCAGCCGACCGTAGGTCTCGACATAGGCGACGACGACGTCGCTGCCGCGGGCCTTGCGCCGCTGCCCCTCACCCAGCATGGCGTAGGTCTTGCCGGCCCCGGGGGCCATGCCGAGGTACACGCGCAGGGTCCCGCGAGTGGTCACGGTCAGGCGCCCAGGAGGTTGTGGATGACGAGATCGACCAGCTTGATGCCGATGAAGGGGGCGATGATGCCGCCGAACCCGTACAGCCACACGTTGCGGCGCAGAAGGGCGTTCGCGCCGACGGGGCGGTAGTGCACCCCGCGCAGGGCGAGGGGGATCAGCAGCGGGATGATCAGCGCGTTGAAGATGACCGCGCTCATGATCGCCGACAGCGGGGTGCCCAGCCGCATGATGTTGAGCTGGTCCAGCGGGCCGGTGGGGTCGCCGGCGACCGCGTAGGTGGCGGCGAACATCGCCGGCAGGATGGCGAAGTACTTGGCGACGTCGTTGGCGATCGAGAA
>AR_comb_assmDRAFT_10636462_pt1 | contig 10790 bp, 11 predicted proteins | sample ArasoioldDNA_FD_10543 | JGI IMG/M metagenome (IMG submission 10543) | reverse complement strand
CTGGCGGGTACGTGGCAGCTATCCGCGCCGCGCAGCTGGGCCTGCGCACGGCCGTCGTGGAACGCGCGCCGGTGCTCGGAGGCACGTGTCTCAACTGGGGTTGCATTCCGACCAAGGCGCTGCTCGAGCACGCGCACGCACTCAAGGTCGCGCGGGAATGGAAAGACTGGGGGCTGACGATTGGCGAGGCGGCGATCGACCTCGACATGAATCAGGTGCACGCGCGCAAGGACAAGATCGTCAAGGGGCTGACCGGCGGCGTCGAACTTCTGTTCAAGAAGAACAAGATTGATTGGATCAGGGGCAGCGGGCGCCTGGCCGGCAACGGCAAAGTCGATATCACGGAAGGGCAGGCGAAGGTCGTATCGGCCACGCGCGAGATCATCGTCGCAACTGGTTCGCAGCCGCGAAGCGTGCCCGGTATCGACATCGATCGCAAGCGGATCATTACGAGCGACGAGGCGATCGGCCTGAAGGAGATCCCGAAGTCGATCGTGATTCTCGGCAGCGGTGCGGTAGGCGTCGAGTTCGCATCGATCTTCAAGCGCTACGGCAGCGAAGTCACGATCGTCGAGCTGCTGCCGCGGCTCGTGCCGGTCGAAGACGAGGCGGTTTCGGCCGAGCTCGAGAAGTCTTTCAAGCGTCAGGGCATCAAGGTGCTGACGGGGACCAAAGTCGCAGGCGCGCGTGTCAGCGGAGGCGGCGTCGAGCTCGATGCCAATTCGCCCGACGGCACCGCGCTCAAGCTCGGTGCCGAATACCTGCTCGTCGCTACCGGCCGCGGCCCGGTGACGTCCGGTCTTGGCGCCGAAGAAGCTGGTCTGCGGCTCGAGCGTGGGTACGTGCATGTGAACACGCGTTTCGAGACCGGCGTTCGTGGCATCTCCGCCATTGGCGACGTCATTACGTTCGACGCACCCGGGCATCCGCAGCTCGCGCACCTGTCGTCGGCGGAAGGCGTGGCGCTGGCGGAGAGGATCGCCGGCCAGGACTTCCGGCCCATCAACTACGATCAGGTGCCTGGCTGCACGTACTGCGATCCCGAGATCGGCAGCGTCGGCTTGACCGAGCGCGAGGCGCGTGAGCGTGGCTATGACGTCCGCATTGGTACGTTCAAGTTCGGCATCCTGGCCCGCGCCCGCATCGCCAACGAGATCGAGGGATTCGTCAAAATCGTTGCCGACAAGAAGTACGACGAGATTCTCGGCGTCCACATGATTGGGCCGCGCGCGACGGAGCTCGTTGCCGAAGCAACGCTGGCGCTCAAGCTCGAATGCACCGTCGAAGAGCTGATTCGCACGATCCACGCGCATCCAACGATGTCGGAAGCAGTAGGTGAGGCCGCGCACGCGGCGCACGGCGCGGCGATCCACGCATAGGCAGCTCTCAGCTCACAGCTATCAGCGGGAAGCTGGTAGATAGAAGCTGAGCGCTGAGAGCTGAAAGCTGAGAGCTGAAAAATGTCCACCAATGTCGTGATGCCCCAGATGGGAGAGTCGATCGCCGAAGGCACGATCGTCCGCTGGATCAAGAAGGTGGGCGACGATGTCGATCGGGACGAGCCGCTCTTCGAGATTTCCACCGACAAGGTCGACGCTGAGATTCCGTCGCCTGTGGCCGGGCGCCTGGCCGAGATCCGGGTCAGGGAGGGCGAAACGGTTCCTGTGAACAGCGTCGTCGCGGTGATCGGCGGAGCCGCCGAAGAAGTGGCGCAGTCTGCCGCGGCTCCAGCGGCTGCTCCCCAGCCCAGCCCGGCCGCCGCGCCGCCCATTGCGAACACTCCCGCTGCGACGGCCCCGGCTGTCAAAACTGAAGTCGAAGAGGACGCTGAACCGGAAGCCGAGACCGGCGAGGACGCGCACCGGCAGAAATCTTCGCCGCTCGTGCGGCGGATTGCCCGCGAGCACAACGTCGACATCACCAAAATCCACGGCACCGGGATCAACGGACGCGTCACCAAGCAGGACATCCTCAACTTCATCGAGTCTGGAGGCGCCGAGGCGGAGGCCTTTGCCCCGGCTGTGCAGAAGGAAGCGAAAGCGGCGCCGGCGTCTGCTCCTCTGGCGGGTCCCGTTTACCGGCCTGGCGAGAGCGTTCAAGTCGTGCCGATGAGCGTCATGCGGCGCAAGATTGCCGAGCACATGGTGCTCAGCGCGCACACGTCCCCGCATGTCTACTCGGTCTACGAGATCAACTTCGCACGCGTCAGCGCGTTACGCGACCGGAAGAAGGTCGAGTTCGAAGCGGCCGGCGCGAAGCTGACGATCACGGCATTCATCGCCAAGGTCATCGTCGATGCCCTACGCCAGTTTCCCATCGTCAACGCTTCGATCGACGGCAATAACATCGTCTACAAGAAGGACATCAACCTCGGGATTGCCGTCGCGCTCGACAACGGTCTCATCGTTCCGGTCATCAGGAACGCCGACGAACGCAACCTGCTCGGGTTGAGCCGGGCGATCGGCGATCTCGCGGCGCGCGCGCGCGCGAAGAAGCTCAACCCGGAAGAAGTCCAGGGCGGGACCTTCACGATCACGAACCCGGGAGTGTTCGGCGCGCTTTATGGACTGCCGCTCATCAATCAGCCCCAGGTCGCGATCCTCGGCGTCGGCGTGATCGAAAAGCGGCCGATTGTCATTGACGATGCGATTGCAATTCGGCCGATGTGTCACCTGACACTTGGCTACGATCACCGCCTGATCGACGGCGCCGATGCCGGACGCTTCCTCGCCTTCGTCAAGGAGCGCCTGGAAGGCTTCGACGAAGCCTGGCTCTGATCACACGCCCGTGGCTGAACGCCCGCTAGAAGTACGCCGGCTCGGAACGATCAAGTACGCGGACGCGCTCGACCTCCAGAAACGGCTCGTCGAAGAGCGCACGGCCGGCCGCATTCCCGACCAGCTGCTGCTGCTCCAGCATCCTCCTGTCATTACGCTCGGCGTGCGATCGCGGGCCGATCGGACGCATGTACTCGCAACGCCAGAGGAGCTCGAGCGCGAGGGTGTCGAGCTCGTCGAGACCGGCCGCGGAGGCGACGTCACGTTTCACGGGCCTGGGCAGCTCGTCGGCTATCCAATTCTCGACCTCCGCCCCGATCGCCTCGACGTGCATCGCTATGTGCGCGATCTCGAGGAGGTCATGATTCGGACCGCGGCAACGTTCGGAGTCGTGGCGTCACGCCAGCCAGCGTTGACCGGCGCCTGGGTCGATGTTCCGGCAGAGGACGGCGGTTCGAGCGCCGAGAAACTCGCGGCGATTGGCGTGAGGATCGCGCGCTGGATCACGAGCCACGGTTTCGCGTTCAACGTGAACACCGACCTGGAGGGGTTCAGCCTGATCGTGCCGTGCGGCATCGCCGACAAGGGCGTGACGTCTCTGGTTAAGCTCCTGGGCCGAGAAGTGGATATTGATGAGGTAGAAGCGGCCTGCGTTGGCGCTTTTGCCGCCGTCTTCGACCGCTTTCCCATCGAAAATCCGACAAAATTTGACCCCAATCCGATCGCGGACGCGCGGATTTCTTCCTAAGTCCAATCAAAACAAGGTATTAACCGTCTTCACCTGCCTGGAATAACCTCCCACCTTTTGGTGTTCAGTTCGTTACGGAGGCCCCAGCATGCGTCAACAAAATGCGGACAGCCAGCTCATCGGCCGCATGCAGGCGGGCGACGGCACAGCGATGGCCGACCTCGCCTCAACGTTCGGGCCGAGAATTCAACAACTGGCGCTCCGCTATGTAAAGAACTGGGAAGACGCCGAAGAGGTGACCCAGGACGTTCTCATGAAGGTGTACCGGAAGATCGGAGCGTTCCGCGGTGACGCGGCGCTCTCGTCGTGGATCTACCGGATTACGTTCAACACGGCAATGTCGCGCTTGCGCAGCACTCGCGCAAGCCGCGCGACCGAGATTCAGAAGCCCGAGCTCGCGTCGCAGGAGCCGTCGGAGCGGGTGCCGTCGGAGCCGGCCGATTGGTCGGCGCTGGCCGACGATCACGTGCTGCGCGGTCAAATGCGCGATCGACTGATCCAGGCGCTGACGCAGCTCCCGACCGTCTACCGAGTGCCGGTCATCCTGCGCGACATTCAGGGATTGTCGACCGAAGAGGCGAGCGCCGTTCTCAAGGTCAAGCCGCAGACACTCAAGTCGCGTCTGCACCGCGGTCGGCTGATGCTCCGCGAGCATCTCGCCGATTTCGCCGGTGGCGTGATGTTACACGCCAGGGAAAGTCTGAAGGCTGAAGTGGGAAGTCTGAACTAGAACGATCTTCTGCCTTCAGACCTCAGCCTTTCTTCTGGAGCGCGTTCTCCAAGGCTGTGCGCTCCAGCCTCGTGAGCACTGGCTCGATGATGCGCTGAACGCCTTGCGGTCCGAGCTCTACCGGCATCGCGCCAACACTGCTCCGATCCGGTCCCCATTCCGTCGCGACAAAACACGAAAAGCGCCGGCGCGATCCATGGACGATCGCCTCGACCACTCGGGCCGCGGCTGCGGCCAGCGCGTAGGGCCCCGGAGGCCATAGTCCGGGTATGCGCCCCGACAGCCCGGCAATCAGATGCGGCGGCATCTCCGACGATAGGGGTTGCCCGTAGGCGGTTGCTTCTTCCCACGCCACCACCGCCGCGCGCGGCGGCACACCGACGACGCGCAGGCCGACCTCTACACCAGAGCCATCGATCGCGAGGCCCGCGAGCGCGCGAAGCGCAGACTCGAGCGCAAAAGGCGCGGACCCGAGGATGGCAGAGCGCGCCATCCGCATTTCGGCAACAGCTTTACCGATCACTTCGCGCTGTCGAGCTCCGGCGCACACGATCGGCGAGCGGTTTCCGGCCTTGATGAGATGTCGAAGGAGACCGAGACCAGCGTCGCCGGCATGCTCGACGTTGCCGGCTGAAGAATCTGCCATCACGATAACGTCGGCGCCAACGGCGCCGTCGATTGATTCGGCGGCCGTCAGCTTGGTGCTGAACTGATCAACGGGTGAGGACTGCTGGATGTCGAGCGCCTTGCCGCGTGCGATCTGGCCGGCGGGATCGATCAGCCGCACGTCGGTCACTCGGTCGCGCGACGCCAGTGCGTGCGCGACCGCACCGCCGAGCGCGCCGCTGCCGACGATGGCGATGAAACCCATTCGACTCGACTATTCTAATGTCATGGCAAACGACGCCAAAACGATGGGGTTGGAGCCGGCGCGGCTCGATTCGACGGTTGCCGTCGTCACAGGAGGGTCGCGCGGCATCGGGCTCGCCATCACGCAGGCGTTGGTGGAACGCGGCGCCCGCGTGGCAATTGTCGGCCGCGATCAATCACACCTGGATCGCGCCGCGTCCCGCTTTCCGACAGGGGCGGTGCTCGGCGTCCGCGCCGATGTCGGGAATGCTGCCGATGCGGGTGCTGCCGTTGATGCGGCCATCAAGCAGTTCGGCGGCCTGGATGTGCTCGTCAACAACGCCGGCGTCGGGCGATTCAGCAATGTTGCCGACATGACCACGGCGGACTGGCAAGACGTGATCGACACGAACCTGACCGGAGTCTTCCACTGCTGTCGCGCGGCGCTGCCACACCTCAAGGCGCGAGGCGGCGGATGGGTAATCAACATCAGCAGCCTCGCTGGTGCCAATCCGTTTGTCGGCGGCGCCGCATACTGCGCGTCGAAAGCAGGCCTCAACGCATTCAGCGAGGCGCTGATGCAGGAGGTTCGCTACGACAACATCCGCGTCAGCTACATCATGCCGGGTTCGGTCGCAACAGGCTTCGGCGGTCGCAGCGGCGACACGGGATCCGACTGGAAGATTTCCCCGGAGGACGTGGCGGAACTCGTCCTCGAGCTCGTGACGTTCCCCTCGCGCAGCCTTCCCAGCCGCATCGAGCTCCGGCCGTCGCGGCCGAAGAAGTAGCACGCGCCGACATGCAGACAATCGCGCACTTCAACATTCTCGAGCGCCTTGGCACTGGTGCGCTCGGCGAAGTCTACCGCGCGCGCGACCTCAAGGTTGGCCGCACGGTCGCGCTCATGCTGGTGCCGTCGCAGCTCCTCGAACCGGGCGATGGCCCGAGCCGTCGTGACAAGTTTCTGGCGCAGGCGCGCGCGGCGCAGGCGCTCAACCATCCCAACATCGCCTCGCTCTTCGACGTCGTCGAGCAGGATGGCCGGTGTTATCTCGCCTACGAGTTTGCCGCCGGTCCATCGCTGCGCGACGAGATGGGTGGACGTCCGGTCAACCTCAGGCGCGCGATCGAGCTGGCCGCGCAGATCGGCGATGCGTTGGCCGAAGGGCACTCGCGCGGCCTCGTGCACGGCGATCTGCGGCCCGACAACATCGTGATCACGCCAAAAGGCAGCCCGAAGATTTTGAACTTCGGTTTGACCGAATGGACGACGAGTGGCCAAGCTCGCGTCGCAGCATCGTCGCCGACCGGGGTAGGCACCGATCAGCATGGCGTCGCCGGCTATCTGTCCCCGGAGCAGGCGGTTGGTGGAGCGATTGACCAGCGGAGCGACGTGTTCTCGTTTGGCGTCCTGCTCTACGAGATGGTGACCGGCCGCAACCCGTTCGCTGGCGCGACTCCGTCGGCGACGGTCATGAACGTCATCAGGCTTGCACCGCCACCACCGTCATCATCCGTTCCCTCGTCGCCGCCAGATCTCGACGCGCTGGTCGCGCGGGCACTCACGAAGCCCGTGGAGTCACGGGCGTCCGGCATTCTTGTGTTGTCGTCGGATCTGCGGCGGATTGCGGGTGGACTCGATGCCAAGGAACGCGAGATCGAGTTGCCCCAGCGTCCACGAGGACGTCAGTCGCAGAGCCGCTCCGGGAACTCGGGCTGGATTGTCGGAGGCGTGATTCTGGTCGTGCTTGCCGTCGTGTGGTGGTACTTCGCTGGCTAATTATGAGCAATCAGCTATCAGTTTGACGTTCTCAGATCCCTTTCTGTGTTGAGAGCTGAGAGCTGATAGCTGAAAGCCTTTCGTTGTCGATATTCCCGCCTGAAAGCACGACTGCCACACGCTTGCCTCGCACGTCCAGCGTTCCGCCGCGAAGCGCGGCGACACCGACGGCGGCAGCGCCTTCTGCAACCAGCTGTTCCCGATCGAGGATGCCCGCTACGGCGTCGCGCAATTGCTGTTCGTCAACCAGCGCGATCCGCGTGACGTTCTGCCGCACGATCTCGAAGGTCACCGTTTCCGGGTCGAGGTTGCCGGCCAAGCCGTCGGCGAGTGTCGGCTGGACGTCGATAGTGACGATACGTCCGGCTTCGAGTCCGCGCGTGAATGGGTTCGACGCGGCTACTTCGACGCCAGCGACTTCCGCGGTCGTCGACGCGCCTTTGACGGCGAGTGAAATCCCTGATATCAGCCCGCCGCCGCCGATCGGCACAACGACGATGTCGACGTCTGGCCAGTCCTCGAGTATCTCGAGCCCGACAGTGCCGGCGCCCGCAATCACATCGGGATGGTTGTAGGGCGACACGTAGACAGCGCCTTCGCGCGCCGCATGCTCCTTGGCGCGCCGCTCCGCATCGTCATAACTGTCGCACGCTACCAGCGTGGCGCCGCTGGTGCGGATGGCTTCGAGCTTCGTCTTTGGTGCATCCGCCGGAGCGTAGACGGTGAGCTGCATCCTGCCCGCGCCCACGGCCCATGCGAGGGCCCGGCCGTGATTTCCAGCCGATGCGGTCACGAGCTGAAGCGGCGCTCCCTGGTGCCCGGCAGCCAGTCGCAGCACCGCGTTCATCGCCCCTCGAACTTTGTAGGACGAGGTCGGCTGCTGCACTTCCAGCTTGAGACGCACGTCTGCCCCGACACTGTCGCTCAGCCACGGCGAATGGCGAAGCGGCGTGCGAAGTACCCGGCCTTCGATTCGCCGGGCAGCCGCGCGGATGTCGTCCAGATTCAGGATCGCTCCGTGGCGTTGGCGAGCAGGATCTCGGCGAGTTGCGTGGCGAACGCGGAACGGGCGAGCACGTCGTCAGCGCCGGCGGCGCGGGCCGCCTGGATGCGTGCGGCGTCGACGTGGGACACGAAACCCATCGTGCGAATCTTCCGCAGGTCAGGATCCTGCTTCATCTTGACGATCGTCTCGATCGGTTCCATCTTCGCGCTGTTGAGGTCGAAGATGACGAGCGAAGGCTTGAGAGAACGCGCCTGCTCGATCGTATCGTCAGGCGTCTTTGGAAAGGTCAGCTCGACGCCCGCCTGCTTGCCCGTTGTTCGTATCTTCGAACGAAAGAGGAAGTCGTCCACGGCCACGAGGATCATGTCGCTGAGGATACTACGATCGTTCGCGAAGCCGGAGCTGCCTCCTTGTGCGGCAGCGGCTCCAGTCGATAGAGAGTGCGTCCGTTGGAGATGGCCGAGACGATGAACGTTATCAGCAGTGCCGCGATGCCAATCGCGCCGCCGACGTCAAAGAGCAACACTCGCTGTCCAAGCAGTAGCACGTCGCTCGAGCGAAGCAACTGCAAGGCGCCGGCTGCCAATAGGATGCGCATTTCCGTCGGTCCCATCTTCCAGTACGAGATCCGGAACGTGCCGACCGTGTGTGTGGCGAGGGCGATCTCGACGGTGAGCAGGTAGTAGGCAATCAGGAAGCCCGCCGCGATCATCGGCGACATGAATCCACCGGCGGCAATCCCAGCAAACAGTAGGAGTATGCCGACGACGTCGAGCACATGATCGACGTAGAAGCCATACCGTGGCCGTTCGTGATGCCGGACACGCGCCAGCGTGCCATCCAGGCTGTCGCCGAACCAGTTCAGGACGAGGCAGCCAACGCCGGCGAGGAGCGTCAGGGGATGCCGTGCGGCGAGCCAGAACGACAGGCCGGCGCCGAGCATGGCGATGGCTCCGAGTCCGGTCAGATGGTCCGAACCCACCCAGCTCGGCAGCCGCCGGGCCATCCAGATGAGCACGCGCTTTTCGAGGCCTGCCAGAAGGCTGGCCTGAATGCGAGTCTCCCGTGTGTTTCCCGTAGTTGTTCCCATACCCCTGAATGCGAAAATGAGGGATTTAGAGGCTCACATGATCCTGGAAACGAGAGCAGCACCGCCCTTCATGAAGAACGGTTTTGTCATTGGCTGTGAAGAACGACGCGAGGGCATCGTCATCGACCCCGGAGACGATGTCGAAGAGTTGCTGGAGGCTGCGGCCTCTCATCGCCTCGATATCCGATACATCCTGCTGACGCACGCGCACCTCGATCACATCACAGGCGTCGGCCGCGCGAAGGAAGCGCTCGGCGCACCGGTGGTCCTGCATCGCGACGACAACTTTCTGTACGAGGCCGTGGTGCAGCAGGGGGAGGCGTTCGGCTTTCGAGTCAATGCCCAACCGCCGGTCGATCAGTTTTACGACGGTGAGGGGCCGTGGATGTTTGGAACGTTCGGCGCGTGGGTGTATCACACGCCAGGCCATTGCCCGGGTGGGGTGTGCCTGGCGGTAGGCCGTCCGGATTCGAGCGAGCGGACGTTGTTCGTCGGCGACACGCTCTTTGCCGGGAGCATCGGACGTACCGACCTGCCCGGCGGAGATCTGCCGACGCTTGAGCGGTCGATTAGGGAAGTTCTCTTCAGCTTCCCTGACGACACGCCAGTCTACTCAGGACACGGTGAGCCGACGACGATTGGAAGGGAAAAGAAGACCAACCCGTACGTGAACGAACGGGCGTAGGTCTCGTCGCGGCGCGACTAGGAGCGCGAGACGACGAACTGGACTTTGCCGACGCCGAGCCGGTCGCCGATCTTGAGCAGGGCGCGGTCCACGCGCGCGCCGTTCACGAAGGTTCCGTTCGTGCTCTCGAGATCAATCACTTCGAGATCCGCGGCACCGGCGGTGAGGCGGCAGTGCACGCGCGATACGAGCGCGGCCTCAACGCGGAAATCAGCCCTCGGCGCCCGGCCGATGGTCTTGACTGCTCCTGGCTTGATGCGGAACGTAAAAGCGCTGTCGACCTGTCCGTCGGTATTGATTAACCACATGGTCGCACGTGGTTATCGGACGAATCGTGTCAGGTCAGTAGTTCCTTCACCCGGGCATGGACAACCACGCCGTCCTTGGTCAGGAGCGTCTCACGAGTAATCTCGTCGTCCTGATTGAGGGGGAGGGACGGCTGCTTGGCGCCGTCTTTCCCGAGCAGATGCAGCAAGAACGTGATGATGTTCTTTGAGTACATCTGGCTGGCGTGATAGGGGATCATCGCCGGCGGGTTCGAGGGGCCGATGATCGTGACGCCCTTGTGCTGAACGATCTCGTCGGGTCTGGTGAGCTCGCAGTTGCCACCGCGTTCGGCCGCCAGATCGACGATCACCGATCCCGGCTGCATGGCTTCGACCATCTCGGTCGTGACGAGAATCGGCGCACGCTTGCCAGGAATCAGAGCCGTGGTGATGACCACATCGCTCGCCGCGACGACCTTGATCATCATCTCTCGCTGCCGGCGATAGAACGACTCGTCCTGGGCCTTCGCGTAACCGCCTTTGTCTTCGGCATCGGCTGACTCGAGCGGAAGCTCCAGGAACCGTGCGCCAAGACTCTGTACCTGCTCCTTGACGGCCGGGCGAACGTCATACGCTTCGACCTTGGCGCCGAGCCTCCGAGCCGCCGAGATCGCCTGCAGCCCAGCGACGCCGGCTCCGACGATGAAAACGCGAGCGGGCGACACCGTGCCGGCGGCAGTCATCAGCATCGGGAACATGCGTGGCAGCTGATTGGCGGCGAGCAACACGCCTTTGTAGCCGGCAATCGTCGCCATCGACGACAGCGCGTCCATGCTCTGCGCGCGCGTGATGCGCGGCA
>AR_comb_assmDRAFT_10071314_pt1 | contig 10790 bp, 14 predicted proteins | sample ArasoioldDNA_FD_10543 | JGI IMG/M metagenome (IMG submission 10543) | reverse complement strand
CCGGCTTGCCTCCGACGATGTGGGATTCGATGATCTCATCGACATCCGCAGCGGTGACGCCGCCGTACCAAACGGCGTCGGGATAGACCACCACGTTCGGCCCGTGCTCGCATTGATCGAGACACCCGGATTTGTTAGCGCGGACGCGGTGCTTATACCCGAGAACCGCCAGTTTCTGCTTAAAAGCCAACTGGAGTTGCGCTTGCCCTGCCGGATCGCAGCAACCGCGAGGATGTCCCTCAGGCCGCTGATTGCAGCACACAAAGATGTGTCGTTCGAACTTCGCCATAAATCCAATCTACAGGAAAAGCTGGCACGGGACGGAGACGAGATGTTGATTGTAACCGGAAGTCGCGAGCATCTGGGAAAACCAGTTTGATCGCATGATTCGGATGGTTCAGGTGTGACGAGGCACAGAGTATTGAGTCGACAAACGTCCGTACGAATCCTGGAAAACACCACGATGCATCTGCTCGACAATCCAATCTGGTCGGCCCTCACCACGCAATTAGCGCATTTTGCGCAGACCGAAGAACGCGCACGCCGGTTTCCTCCGCAAGTAACAGCTCTGGCCGCGGTAGCTGATGAAACTCCGGAATCTTATGCGTCGCTGGATCGCCTGCTGAGCGAAGCTCCAGCAGGACTCTTCCTACATCGCTTGCCGGAATTCCCACCGCAGTGGAGCCTGATTCGGACCCTACCGCTGTGGCAGATGGTGTTTGAGGATGGCCGAACAGTGGCCCCGCGGCACGCGTTTACTCCGCTCGAGAAGAACGATGCGAGAGAGATGCTGGCATTGGCCGAATTGACCAAGCCGGGCCCATTCGGTTTGCGGACCCATGAACTAGGCAACTACCTGGGAGTCCGTGAGCAAGGCAAGCTGATTGCAATGGCCGGCGAGCGGCTGCGCGTGCCTGGTTTCGCCGAGATCAGCGCAGTTTGCACGCATCCGGATCATCTCGGCCACGGCTACGCAACCAGCTTGATCGCGGAGTTGGTGCAACGCATTCACACACGTGGAGAGATTCCGTTACTGCATGTTGCCGAGGAAAATGAACGAGCGATCGCCCTCTATGAACGCTTGGGCTTCCGCAAGCGCCATCGGTTCCAGTTGGCCGTGATTCAGAGAGCGAAGAACAGCGCGGCAGCTTAGTCTTTCAGCGGCACCATGGGCTGATCATTCTGGCAAAATGTCGCTACGCGTTGGAGCGACCCGGTCGGTACGGTCACGTACATAACGGGACCAAAGCAATAGACCGCATGCCCGTTCGCGGCGAAATACCACTTGCCGCCCTTGTGCGCGCGCTTGGCAATCACGCCGACCGGAGCATGCTGCGTCGGTGGCGTGAATTTGGGAACAGGCAAAGACAAGAGCAAGGCCAGGGTCAGAGCCTTCATCGACGTGCCTCACAGAACCTGAAATGGCCCTCGCGGGACAGACAGCTAAATTGACAGCAAATTCCGGCGCGCGTCCACCATCTCGGAAGCATTCTTCGGCGGGCGGGAAGGTGAGGGTCGTTGCACCTTTCCGCCGTGATCGCTTCGTGATTTCCCGGAGGGTGTGGGTTGCGTCGGTGGTACCTGGGTCGACGGAGCTTGCGCGGATGGCGTCTGCGCCTGATTTCGGTCCTGGGCCTGCCGCGAGAGGGCCGCTTTGGCCTTCATCGCGGACAATTCCTGGCTGTCGCCGAGTAGTTGCCGGATCATCGTGCGCTGGGACTGAATCGTGCTCCCCTGCTCTACGATCAGAAGGGTCATCAGACCGTAGGAGATGATGAAAAGGATCACCAGCAGCGGAAGCATGGAATGCTTGTTTCTGGTATCCGATGGCAAACTGGCAAACAAGGTAGTCACAAGTCCCCCGAACTCAAGCCCGAACGCTCTTCCGGGCACTCGGAGAAGTGCAGCTATGGCACCATCGTGGGGGAAATTTGCAAGTAATTCTCAGGATGAGACTTAGCGGCGAATCGGGCGCTGGGAACGGAGTTTCCATCTGCAAGCCCTTTCACATAATAGGTAACCTGCGATGTTACTCACCGGGCTTGACTTTGCGGATGGCTGACGCTTCGCGATAATCCAATCAGAATGAATGGGCGAAAAAAGGCATTGCTCTCCATCGTGCTGGTCGTCCTGGTAGGTGTTCACGTCGCCTTGTTCGCTGCGGGTGGCACCTGGCGAACGATGGGGCTGGCATTGATCGGCATCGATGTATTTTCTGCGTGGTTCGTTTTTGCCGCAGTGCGCGAAATGAAAAAGCTCGACCGGCAGGATGAAGAGAAGTGAGGATTAGCGCTGCGAGAATGACTGACCCGACAGCAGGTGCAGCAATATTCCGAGGGCAGCCAGAACGCCCACAAAGTAGGCCAGCGTTCTCCGATCCGAGGAGGGCGGAAAGTCCCCTGCAAAGAACGCCTGATAGCCGGCTCCCAGCGCCACCAGGAAGAACATGTTTTCGTGCAAGATCAACCAGAGAGCCAAAGCGCTCACGAGTAACAAAACTCGCTGCGACTTGCTGAGTGCTGGAGCGGCCTGTCCGCCGTCGAGCACCCAAACAGGAATTAGATTTAGCAGATTCAGCCAGGCCCCCGCACGCGCGAGAGCGGCCCACAGCGAATTTCCGGTGTACCACCACACGGCGGCGCATACCAATGAAGCCAAGAATCCTGCGAACGGTCCAGCGAGGCTCACTGCTGCGCGAGTGGCGCGCGAAACACCGAGCGCCCGCCAGCGAACATAAGCGCCAAAGCCTGGAAGGAAAACCGGCATATCAGCGGGCAGTCCGCGCCGCTTTACATCAACATAATGCCCGAGTTCATGGATCAGGATGAGTATCGCGAACCCAAGACCAAACGTCACTCCATAGGCCGCCCAGTAAAACCCAAAGAAAGCTACGAAGCTGAGCAGAAATTTCAGTTGAAAGATCGCGGTAAGAACGCCCTTACCCTTGGCTAGGAGAATTGCGATTGCCCCCGCGGGTCCAAGCTTTTGCGTCCACTTATTTTCGGTAGACTCTGGCATCCCCGGTTGGGGCTTTTCGGTTTGAGCGTCCAGAGACCGGGCATGGTCCTCAATCCACAATGCCTGTTTGGAATGTGCTGGGAGCAAAGGAACAGCGGCAAGCCATTGCTCTCTCGCTTCGCGTGATTTGCCCAGAGCCTCAAGCCGCTTTGCCTCTGTGGCCAATGCGTCCAACGTGCCGGAATGTACCAGCGCATGACAGGACTCGCACACAAGAGCCCCGGCTGGAAGCTCTCGCGCGCACCGCTTACATTTCTGGATCAGTTCAGAAGATTCCGTGATCACTGGGGTCCAATCAGGGAGCGGGTTGTGGCGCACTCGAGAATGGTCCGAGGATTGTCCATGACTGACCTGCAGTGAGTCGCCACGCGATTCGAATTCCTACGACAAGAATAACAACGCCGATTACCCAGGAGATCGATGGACCACTCTCCCACAGCTCCAGGAAGGGTGAGCCGAGCCCGATCAGCGCCACTATGCCGAGCGCTTTGGCAAGGCTCGGCCGTTGCCCAGCCTGCGGAGTGCTAGCTTGAGCTGACGTTGTGGGTTGGCCAGCCGCTGACGCACTGGATGATGTTTGCGGTGTCATCGATTGCTGTTCGACCTGGCGGTTCTGCTGGGCTTGGTGCCTGCGCTCACCGACGAAATGCATCGCGATCGGGATGGCCGACATGGAGACAGCCGCATAAGTCAGAATTGCGGCCACAACCTGGTAACGCTTGCCCCCAATGCCGCCGGACCCCTTGATCATGGCTTTTCCGACGAGCCAGCCCACCGCGAGTGAAGCATAGCCGATGACCCACCCCGTCATAATCGCAAAGGTCGCGTACAGCGCCAGGCCCAGGATTGCCGCCCCAATTCCAAAACAAATCGCTCGTCCAAATGCCGAGTGACTGTCCTTCGCCATTTCCTCGCGAAAGTGATCGACACAGCCGGAGCACGCCATGGAGTCATTTACGCGGAAATAGTGATCCGCGATCGGCTGATGGCAGTATTGGCAGTGGTCCGTGCTGGAAACCCCTGCATATTCGGCTGTACTGAATTGTGGTGTGGGGCCGGTGGAAGTGGCGTCGCTCATGGGGACGGAACGATAGCACAACCTTGTAAGCTGAGGAAGAGCCTTTTACAAGTGCCGTTTCGCACAACCAACCAACGCTTACTTCGTAGGAACGACGTAACTAACCGGGCCCTCGCCGACTTACTTGCCGCTCTGGACTAACTTCGCAATCGTTGCCAGCTGCATGTTGGACGTTCCCTCGTAGATCTTGCCGATCTTTGAATCGCGCCAATATTTCTCGACTGGATAATCTTTGGTGAAGCCGTAGCCTCCGTAGATCTCGATGGCAAGCGAACTGACGCGCTCCGCAACCTGCGAGCAGAACAGCTTTGCCATCGCAGCTTCCTTCACGAAGTTCATCCCGGCATCCTTCAGACGAGCTGCGTTATAGACAAGCAAGCGCGCTGCTTCAATGTCGGTGGCCATCTGCGCGATCTGGAACTGGATGCCCTGAAACTCGCTGATCGCTTTGCCGAACTGCTTTCGTTCCTGCGAGTATTTGCTGGCATATTCCCACGCGCCGCGTGCGACGCCCAGCATCTGCGCTCCGATGCCGATGCGCCCTTCGTTCAGAGTTTCGATCGCGATCTTGTAGCCCTTACCGACCTCCCCTACCACGTTGTTCTTCGGAACCTTGCAGTCTTCCAGAATGAGTTCGCAAGTAGAGGACGCGCGGATGCCGAGCTTGTCTTCTTTCTTACCGACCGTGAATCCAGAGAACTCTTTTTCAATGATGAAAGCAGTGATGCTTTTGTATCCGGCGGATGGGTCAACGGTGGCGAACAGGATGAAGATGCCAGCCTCCTTGCCATTCGTGATCCAGAGCTTGCGACCGTTGAGAACGTAATCCGGGCCTTTCAATTCGGCGCGGGTCTGCATCGCGAAGGCGTCCGAGCCGGACCCGGCTTCGCTCAGCGCATACGCGCCGACCGTATCCGCCGCCATGCGCGGCAGATAGCGCTTCTTCTGTTCGTCAGTGGTCCAACGCAATAAGGCGTTGTTCACGAGCGTGTTTTGGACATCGACCACCACGCCGGCGGATGCATCCGCCCGGGAAAGCTCTTCGACCGCCAGGATCGCATCAAAAAATTTTCCTGCGCCGCCGCCGTATTGCTCGGGAATCTCGATGCTCATCAATCCAAGCTGGAAGAACTGATGAAGCAGTTCCTTGTCGAAGACACCCTTCTCATCCATTTCTTTTGCGAGCGGACGGACCTTCTCCTCGGCAAACTGCCGGACATTGTCGCGGAAGAGGATCTCGTCTTCGGTCAGCGAGGTCAGCGGAGTGGGATTGGCGGTCGCGGCGAGTGCTTGGGACATACGGACACCTGCAAAGCTGGGATTGGCAAACTCGTCATTTTAGCACCGCGAAATCGTTGGGATTGTTCGAGGCCGCGATTGACAACACAATGAGACGCGGCCTCGAAGTTGAAGTTGCGACCTATTTCTTGGGTCGCGATTCCGGTGGAACCAGCCCGGAGAGACGGTAATACACCACCAGCTGGCCATAATGCTCGCCCATGTGTTCCGCGAACCCATAAGCGAAATCGCCCACCCGGGTCTGTTGTTTACTGAACGGATCGACGATCATGTCGTTCATTCCCTTGTCGCCCTTTTTCTTGATGACGTCCGCTCCATCGGAGATGGCTTTCTTCACGAACGTCACCATCTCGGCCTTGGTTTTGATCTCTTTCTTCATGTCCTCTTCGGTGGGTGGCTTTTCTCCCAGTACGAGGTTCGTAAAGAAGTAGTTGGCACCTCCGGCGTGCGTCAGCTGTTGAGAAAAGGATCGCTCAGCGGGCGTCGGCTTGAAGTCGTACTTATCTTCAGGGAAGTCTTCGGCCATGGCGATCAGTTTGCGGCCGACGTCATTCCATGTATCGAGCACCGCTTGGGAAGGACTCGGCGCCGGTTTTACGGCTGCCTTGGCGCCGCTGTCCTGCGCCAGAACGGGCAGTGAGCACGCGCTTGCAACCAGCAGCAGCGCGCCGATGAGAAGCACTCTCCTCATGGGATATTTCCTCCTGTGTAAGGACCGCGTGAAGTGGTCCCATGAATCTTCGTAAATGCCAGAACGTTGAAGATAGACTCAGCCCAACGCGTTTTGGTTAGGCGAGGGAAGTGTACGGAAGCGACGGGGCCGACCCATTCGAACGATGCGAGTTTAGTGGGAACGATAAAAGAAGGCGCTAGCTGTTCGGCTCTTTGCGAAACACCAGCTTCAGTCCATCCGCCTGCAGGATTCGCTGAATTTGGTTACGAGCGTGAACCGCCCACGGGCCGCTCGTGTCGAGTTTGACGTAAGAGCGCCAATGGGCCAGCGCTTTGCGTGGCTGCTTGATCTTTTCAAACGCCAGCGCCAGATTGTAATGGGCGTCGGCGTAGGTGGGCGCCAGCTGCAGGGCAGTCTTGTAGGTCTGGATCGCTTCCTCGACGCGGCCGGTTTCGTCGAGGACATTGCCCAGGTCGAAGTAAGCCAGCGCATAACGCGGATCCGACTCGATCGCACGCCGGTAATGCTTTTCAGCCTGCCCGTAGTCCTGCCGGTTGTAAAACAAAGTCCCGACGTTAATGTGCGCCGCAGCGTGATCGGGATCGCGCTCAAGCACTTGCAGATAAACCTGGATTGCCTCTTGCTGCCGCTGGGGGTCTTCTTCCAGGGCGATGCCGCGCGCAAACATTTCGGCGATGTCGGCGGGAGCCGCGGGCTCGTGCTTCATCACCTGCACGGGACCGCTGGCCACAACTTTTTGGTCGGGAGAGAAATCGAATACGAATTGTCCGGCAATCGGTTCGAGCAGCTTGCCCTCATGCCGGAAAGTAATGCGATGTCCGCTGGAAAACGTTCCTGCCTCAAGCAGTGGATTCTCCATGCCCGCAACTTGCTTTTGCATCGCCGCCAGCGATTCGCGAATTACGGCCGGCCGCACGCGCTTCGCACACAGGTCGCGCACCTTTTTAATTTGCAAGAGGTCGAAGAAGGAATAGGACTCCGAGGTGGCCACCAGCCCGGCTTTTTCCCAATTGGCCAGCTGACGCGCCGTGATCCGCAAAATTCGCAGCAGGTCCGCTCGACTGTAACGGTACACGGTTTTAAGGATTCCTTACCGCATTATCCGGAACCCAGGCTGGACTTGGCAATAGCAAACAGGTGCCAGTGAGGAATCTAACTGAGCACTGCAACGCGAGTGGTGCAGTGCATGTGGAAAAGTGGGAGAAAACCTGTATGCCAAGTGCTCCACGAAGGGAGTGTCATCATATCGCGCGGCCAAGCGCTGAAGACTTGAATTGCGCGGTGCGGTTGGGGCGAGACAGGAGTTATACAGCGTGACCGTGGTCCGGACCCATCCTCGCCAGACAACGGCTTGGGGGTTGCTGATCCTTCTCTGCGTGATTGCATGCGGAGTAGCGCTTCGCCGCGGTATCGCTCTCGCGCATCCGCCGACCACGTATCCCACGCCCGATCTCGCGCTGCTCGATGCACGCTTCGCTGCCGAGCGCGGGCTGACTTACGCACACATCATTCCTGCGTTCGTCTTTGCGGTGCTTGTGCCATTTCAATTTGCCGGCTGGATTCGGGAACGGCATCCGGCCGTCCATCGCTGGAGCGGCCGGATTCTGATCACAGCGGGCACCCTGGCGGGCGTAACTGCTGCATTCCTAAGTCGGCATCCGATTGGAGGCGGGTTCGAGTCCGCAGCCACGATCACCTTCGACGCGCTGTTTCTTTTCTCGTTATGGACCGCCTTTCGCATGATTCGCCGCCGCGACGTAGTAAGGCATCGCGCGTGGATGCTGCGCGCGGTGGCCATCGCCCTCGGCGTCGCGACCGTACGCCCGGTGATGGGAATTTTCTTTGCTACTAGCCGCCTCACCCACCTCACACCCCATGAGTTCTTCGGATGGGCGTTCTGGATCGGCTTTTTGCTCAATTTGATTGCGGTCGAAATCTGGATCCGCCGCACGCGCGGGACTACCATCCGTGCCGCTCCAAGCTTCGAAGCGCGGTCGGAACGCGCCTAGTGCCCATATGCGGAGGCTAACCGCTTACTTCGCGGCCAGCGTTTTCTCAAGCGCGCTGATCACCTCGGGCGAGTCGGGGGTGGTGGCGGGTTCAAATCGCGCTACAACGTTGCCGTCGCGGTCCACTAGAAACTTGGTGAAGTTCCATTGGATCTCGCCCCCCGTCTTCGGCATGCCAGTGAGGTACTTGTAAAGTGGCGTCTGGTCGCCGCCCTTCACCGACACCTTTGACATCATTGGGAAGGACACGTTGTATTTGCGGGTGCAGAAGGTCTTGATTTCCTCGTTGGTTCCGGGTTCCTGCGCGCCGAAATTATTGGCCGGAAAACCGATGATCACCAGGCCACGATCTTTATATTTCTCATACACAGATTCCAACGCAGAGTACTGGGGCGTGTATCCGCAGCGGCTGGCAACATTCACTAAAAGGAGCACCTTGCCTTTGTAAGAATTGAGGGCCACAGGCTGCCCATCGATGGAATTGAGAGTGAAATCGTAAACACTCGTGCTGCTGGCAAAGGCTAGAACAGACATAAATGCAAAAAAGAGGGCGAGGCGTCTCATGCGTGCTTTCCTTGTGTGCACCCGGGTGGCGCCCGAAGATCTTAGCACTTCGCCTGCCGCAAGTTGTCAGCGCTTGCTGACGTCATAGCCAAGCCGATAAAGGATCTGGCTTTCGAATTCATATTCCAGAATTTGCGCAAAAGGTTGCGGATCGGCAGCGGACTCCCATGAAGCGGCATAGGCAACGTACCGTTGCGAGAAAAGAGTGTAAGAAGAATCGTAGGTGACGTTGCAGGGTTGTGGACACAGAATGAAGCCCGTGGGATCGGGCCGCAGCACACCAGTGCCGGCCAAAAGTTGTTGCGACGAGACATCGGGAACAGCCTGAACTTCGATCTGTCGCGGCGGGATGTTATAGGCCCGTTTGTCGCCGGGCATGTAGTGGGCCGGTTCGCCATGCAACCGGCCGATGGGATTGAGATCGACCTGGGTTGCGATTGCGTGTTGCGCGGAAGACCAGCGCGCCGTCAAGTATGCGACCGACGTGTGCCGCGTAAGGTTGACGAACCCGACCGGCAACTCGTGATAACTGTCGCCACACCCAGGTTGTCCAAGGATGACGGCCAGCAAGATGAACCATCGAAGCGTACGCGTGCGCATTCCGTCGCGCTCAACACGGTGGTTGAGTCTCCGGCAGAAACATCGGCAAAACTGCGTCTCTCCGCGAGGGATTTGCGATTACGGGCGGAACTCCTGGCGCGATTCGTTCTGGTCCGTGGTTTCGAGGTGGGAGCGATGCCGGCAAATGCCCGGCTTGGCGCGAGATTGCGTGGGATTCCAACCTCGGCGTATGATCCCCGGAAATTGTGGACGACGAACTTTTGAGCGAGATAGGGGGTAGGGCCATGCGACGCAGAACTGCGCTGGTGCTGACATTGTTAATGGTGCTAAGCGTGCTAGCTTCGGCCGAAGACAAGAAGACGCGTTCGTGGCAAGAAGGCAAAGTCGTATCCATGGAGAAAACGCACGAACTGCAGGCGACTACGACGACCACCAACACGGAAGGTAAGGTCAAGCCGACGAATAAGGGCGACAAGTACGAATCGCAGACGACGTCGACTGAAACGCCGAACTATGACGACTTCATGATTTACACAATCGAGGCGGGCGACGTGACGTACACCGCGAAGCAGCGATTGACCTTCCCCTGGTCGAAACCGGCCAACGTAACCGTGGGCGGCTCCCTGCAGTTTGCAGTCGAGAAGAACAAGATTTATCTGAAGGACAGCGACGGGAAAGAATCATCCGCATCGATGATCAAGATGAGCGCGAAGTAAACCCTAAAGCCGCACAGATATCAGTGACCTCTCCAAAATCAGTGCATGGCGGATGAAACATATCCTGGCCTAAAAAGATGTAGTGCGGCGGTACCAATGGCCCAGCCATTTGTGGAACCGCCACACTATGGAAGCCAGGAAGAGGATTCAAGTGAGCCAATGGCCAGAACGGCCAGGGCTTTCACCTACCACCGGACAGCTCTGCGAAATTGCGGCGACCGTCTTTCGATCGCCCCTTTTTTGCGCCGCTCATCCGAGGGCTCTCTTGCTAGGAAATAGAACTCGCGGCCTGAGAGAACACGTTGTTGGAATTCGAACCGATGAGGCGTATCGTCCCCACCACGATGACCAGAATTACCGCCAACATCACAGCATACTCTGCGATGTCCTGGCCCTCTTCGCTCCAGAGAGTCTTGAGCATCATCATGGTTGCAGATTGTTACTTTCGTGGGGGTCGGAGGGCAAGGTTACCAAAGTACCAAAATCACTGACAGGTCCTTGCCAGCATGAGTGCCCAGAGCGAAAAACGGAGCTCCTGAGAGTACCAAGGCCCTTTAGGGGCGTTCCTCCCGGTGCAAGCGCTGACAACTTCAATTGTCTTTTGCGATATCTTTGCTTCCGCCATTGATTGCGCCTCTCCTAGACTCGGCGCGGTTATTGGTTCTGGCCTGCCGGTGCCCAAACCGCCGACAGGCCGATTCAGTATCATGGGATTTTCTGTAGCGTCAAACGTCAACGGAGCACGCGGGGAATCAGGCTTCTCGAACCTGACGAGCGTCGATAAGTGTTTCGATTTGGCGACCCCGGAGGGAGTCGAACCCCCAACCCTCAGATCCGAAGTCTGATGCTCT
>AR_comb_assmDRAFT_10222957_pt1 | contig 10791 bp, 21 predicted proteins | sample ArasoioldDNA_FD_10543 | JGI IMG/M metagenome (IMG submission 10543) | reverse complement strand
ACATGAAGCACCGCCGAGGCCCACTGTGAGTGGTGTCAGCGCACGATCGTAGGGCTAGGCCGCCCGCCGAAGATGTGGCTCGTGCTGGACATGACCTTGCCCAACTACGAGTACCGCAGGCACTGGACGATCTGCCAGGAGTGCCACATGGCACTCGACCGACTGATTACCAAGCGCGGGCGGCGCAAGCTGCCTGGTTCATGAGTCGCCTCGCAGCCACTTGAACCAGCGCCCGAGCAGCCAGACGGTCAGCACCGACAGGCCCAGCCAGCCCAGGCCGATGATCAGGAGTAGTGCCGTATGACGTACCTCGCGCACGCCAGGCCCAGGCAGAACCCGGCGCACGCCGCGCACACAATGGCCATGCCGTACTGGCCGTCCAAGTAGCCGAACGTGGTGGTAACAAACAGCACGGCTGGAGTTAACCACTCTAGCCACTTCATAGCTTGCGGTCCCGCCACTTCTGCTTGCGCTTGAGCCTGTTCAGCGCCTGGCGGATAAGCGCGCTCTGCTCCCTGCTGTTGAACTGGCGATGGCCGTTTTCCCAGTGGCTGATGGTGACCTTTGATACCTCGCAGTATTCAGCTGCCTCGTCCTGGGTCATGCCCAGGAACTTGCGGATGCGGCGAAACTCCTGGCCAAGCGTCTCCTTGTCGGTCACGCTCATTCGGGTACCGGGAACTTCTCGGCCCCGCGTCCCGTGTTGTGCCAGGAGATTTGCTGCACCGTCTCGTCGCGGCGCCAGAAGTTCCACGCCTTGATGACGATGGCGACGAGGCGCTCGCGGGCCTCGCCGTGCGCGTGCCAGTCTCGGCTCCTGCCCTGGTAGGAGTTCCGCAGGCGCAGGATGGGACTGCCGCGTTCGAGCATCTCGCCCACCACGAGGCTCTCGACAAACACCTCCGTCTGCTCGGGGCTGAGGCGCCAGAACATGGCCAGCGGGATCGCCCACAAGCCGGTGCCGCCGACAAAGCCGCCGACGACGCGGACCTTGTCGGCCAGGCGGATGCCTTCATTGACCTCCGGGTGGGACTCGATGTACGCCAGGCCAGCCGCGTTGGATGGCATGGGGATTGTGCCCAGGCGCGAGCCGCCGGTGGTGATTCGCCCGATCTGCTCGATGAGCATCAGGCCGCGCGCTGCCGTGGCCTTGGCGACGGTCTGGTTGTGGCCGTGGATGCTCAGCACGTCGGCCATGCTGCGGCTCTTGCCCGTGTCGATCTTGTCGAAGGCCGACTCGGAGATACCGCGCACCACGATGTTGTCAACGGGGATGCCGGCGCGGATGACGGCGTGTAATCGGTGCTGGCCATCCCTGACCTTGCCGTCTTTATCCAGCTTGATCGTCTCGCCGGTCATGTCCCACTCGCCAAGCTGGATGGCCCACATGAGCTTCTGGATGGCGCGCTCGCTGGGCTTGCGGTTGGTGCCGCCCCTGTCCAGCCACGCCTGGGCCATCACTGGCGTGATCGTCTCGATGGCCAGGCTGATGCCGTACTTGGCGGCCAGGTCGGTGCTGGTGCCGTTGCGTTCGATCTTCGTAGGGGCCACTAACTCGACCACCTCCTGCGCGGGTTCGAGGACCATCTGCTGCGCCTTCCTCAGGGCGTTGTTCTGGCGAAAAGCGGCGTGTGTCGCGCCGCTCTTGGCCTTGTAGTCACGCTGGTACAGCGTGAGGAACTCCCCCCGCTGCTTGGAGTGCGTGCGAGCGAAGTCGTCTTCGGAGCTGGAGCCGGTGTTGTCGCCTTTTTTGACGACGTGGTAGCGGATGTTGCCGCCGAAGCTCTGGCCCTCTACCTCAATGACGGTGCCGGCGTGGTCGCCACGCCGCAGAATCCACCGTGAACCTGGCTCGATATGCGGAGCCATGCACTACTCCTTTCTGCTTAGACCGCGACCGCTTCGGCATCGAGGCGGTCATACAGTCGGTCGAGCGCGTCGGCGCCCATGCGCGCATCCTCCGGCAGCATGTGCGAGTAAATCTCGGCGGTGATCGCCGTGTTGGCGTGCCGCAGATGTGCGCTGACCACCGTCAGCGGCACGTTCTCGCGCAGCATGAAGCTGCCGCAGTCGTGCCGCATGTCGTGCAGCGTCTTGTTGAGGCCAGCCTTCTTGGCCACGCCCGCGAACCACGAGGTGAGGCTGTTCGGCACCATCGGCGTGCCGTCTGCCGACGGAAAGACCAGCGCCTTCGGGTCGCCCGGGCGGTCCGGCACCACGTACGACGCGCCTGTCCGGTCGCGCTTGTTCTTGGCGTAGAAGACCGCGTCCGGCTTGCCGACGTTGGCCGCCCACTCGCGGCAGCCGAGCTTGTACTCGATCAGCCGCGCACGATGCTCGCGCAGCGCCTCCATCGAGCGGCGCGGCATGTTGACGCGCTCGAAGTCGAGGCTGGTCTTGCGCTTGCCTTTGCCCTGCTTGGCTTTGGTGCCAGGGCGGAAGGCGGTGATGTGGTCGGCAGCTGCCGCGCTGCCGCTGGCCACGAGGTGCCAGCGCAGGATGATCTGGTTGTTGTCCCAGTCCACATCCTCCCAGTGCAGCCCCAGGAGTTCCGATCGGCGGAACCCGCCGTCGGTGGCGATGCGTGGCAGCAGCGCCAGGTGGCTGTCACCGGCCGCCGCGATGAGCTTGCCCGCGTCCAGCGGGCTGCCCTCGTACTCCTTAGCGGTGTCGTCGTCGCTCTCTGGCAGGCTGACGTAGCGCGCCGGGTTGACCTTGAGGCCGGTCGTTTCCGGGTCTTCGCTCGCCGCCTGGAGGCACGTCTTGAGGCGCTTCAGCGCGTACGTGGCGACCGACACGGTGGACCTCTCGGTCAGCACCGTGAGCCACTTCTCGATGCGCGTCTTGGTCAGTGAGCGCAGGGCAACCTTGCCCATTGGTTCGAGGTCGCCCACGGCCGGCAGCACGTTGTTGACCATCGCCGCCTTGTACTGGTCGTACGTGGTCGCCGACAGCTTCGGCCGCACCAGCACCTCCAGCCAGTGCGTCCTGGCCCAGTCGTCCAGGGTCATCGGCGTGGCCTCGCGGCCGAGCTTGACCGGCTTGGCGCCGTCTTCCTTCTGGGCGGCCATGTGCGCGTCGCGCTTGGCGACGGCATCCTCGAACAGGACGTACGGGCCGTAGTTCTTGTAGACGGTGCGGCCCTGCTCGTTCTTCTCGCACTGCGGCGCGGAGACGAGGTACTTGCCGGCGTTCGGACCGGACTTCAGGTGCTTGATGTAGAGGCTGCTCGCCTCTGTCTTCGATAGGCGCTTTCGGCGCGTGGTAGAACGGACCTGTACGGTCATCGCGAGACTACTCCTCGTGAGGACGGTGCCCTGCCCCGGGCCGCTAGAACGGCGCCGGGGCTTTTGCAGCATCCCCTCTGTGTTTAGGGCCAGGAACCGCCTGGCAACGGGGCCGTGAGAGTACGGCAATCCCAACTCGGTATCAACAAATGGTGACTTGATACCGAGCTTGGTCACGAGATGTGGCCGTGCAGCCCAGCCTTGCGGCAGGCGCGCTTGACCGCAGACAGCGAGCAGCCCACGGCCTTGGCCAGCATCGGACGGGTGATGACCGCTGGCACGTCTTCGCCCCTGGCCCGCGCGGCGCGCAGCTCCTCGACCAGGGCCAGCACTTCCTGGGGCTGCACACCCCAGCCGGGCTTGCGGCCCGGACCCCCTTTGCGCTTGGCTGGGCGGGTGGCATCGCGCAGGTTGCTGGCGTACTCCACCAGCGCCGCGCTCAGCTTGCACCACAGGGCTTCTTGATCGACCCAGAGTTCTGGCTCGATCTCGGCGTACTGCCGCTTCGCCTCAAAGACCGCTGTCGCCACGGGACATCTGCCCCCCGAAACACCTCAAGTCTGTGCGCCGTCGGTCCAACGCAGGCGCACCTAAAAACTCATACCGCCCTGATTCATCCTTTGCAAGACGGCAACGTTATCGTGACCCGTTCGCGATTGATAACCCCCACGTTATCCCCAGGTTATCCACAATCGCCGGAACTGTCTTGCGTGCCGGTTCATTCCTGAACCGGGCCGCGAAACTCGGCTCTCTTGGAGGTTGGCGACTGCCTGGCGCAGCCTTTCTAGCCGTGGCCAGAGACAGACCGATCTACGTACCGCTCACGGCTGAAGAGTTCTCCGACCTTGTTCGCATGGCCAAGTTTGAACGGCGCGAAACGCACGCTCAGGCCGCGCATCTGATTGCCCAGGCCGTGGACCGCTGGCGTGCGGCCCAGGAGCTTGAGCGTTCGCTGCAAGGGGAGACGGAGAGCTATCAGGAGGTCGCCTAGCCATGAAGCGGAATGGCGCCGCCGACGCGGAAGAGACCGCAACCCTGCCCGTGCTGCTGCTGACAGTCCAGCAAGCCGCCGCCGTGTGTCAGGTGTCCACCGACCAGATTTACCGCTGGACCTACGAGCCGGACTTTCCGGTGATTGCTCAGCCGCATGCCTTCCGCATCCACGCCAGGCTGCTGGATCAGTGGCTGATCAAGCGCGCCAACCAGGGACGCAAAGAGGAGGGCAGTGCCGCGTGAGTAGTACGCAAGCCATCGTTGATCGACTGGACGAGATGCTGAGCCTGCTGCGCTCGGTCGAAGCCAAGCTGGGCAGCAGCGGCGAGCGCACCTCGTCGGTGGAAGTCAAGACCTCGACCAGAGGTGTGGACATCACTACTAAGGCGTATGCAGGCAGCCCGATCACCAGTGCGGGCGACGCCGCGATGGACGAGTTCATTCGCGTCGGCCGCGAGGTCGAGCGGCGGCTGACGGGTCAGGCGTGATCAACCCGCCGCCACCCGCACCGCTGACGGCTCGCCTGGCGCGCATGTGTGAGAACGCGCACGCCAAGCGCTGCAATTGCCGCTGCCTGGGCGCTTTCCACGGCATGGCGCGCTCGAAGCTGACCGAGTACTTCGAGAAGCTGCCGGCCGACGACCCGCACTGGATCAAAGAGCGCAGCCGCCAGCTGCCGCTGCCCAGGCCGGTGGGCGCATGACCGAGCGCATGTGCGTCCGCTGCACGAAGCCGATCCCGCCCGAGGAGCATCGCCGCAAGTACTGCAGCGACGCCTGCGCCGACAGCGCCCAGCGGGCCGTGATCAAGGCGCGCAAGTCGCTCGGCGGCTTCTCGCTGTCGGGCGGCCAGGCGCGCGTGCTCTATCGCTACTACCCCAAGAAGGAGGGCTGATGCCCGAGTACCCACCGCGCCGAGTCGCGGTCAATTACCGCCGTCAAGTGAGTGATGGCAACTACGGCACCGAGGCCGCCGAGGTGTCGCTGGAGTGGCATGTGGACGGCGCCGACGACAGCCACTTCGACCTAGAGGTGGCTGGCGAGATGCTGCGCAACGCGCACGAGGTGGTTCTCGCCCAACTGCACAACTCTGAGAGCATCGCGGTGCGCAAGGCCACCGCGTTGCGTACGACTGCGCCGGCCAGGACCGCTGCAACGGTCCCAGCCGACGATGAGAACCCCTTCTGATGGCAGCACTGCTCGGAGTGGCCCTCATCCTGTACGCAATCGACGGTGGAGTCACCGAAGAACCGCCCGCGCCGCCTCCCGATGAAGTGGCTGAGGAAGCCCACGAGAACCCACCAGAGCCAATCTATACCGTCTGGGACCGATTGGCAGCATGTGAAAGTACATCCAATTGGTCTGCGAACACCCGCAATGGCTACTACGGCGGCCTGCAGATGGACATGACCTTCTGGCGCAACTACGGAGGCCAGGCGTTTGCGACCAGGCCCGACCTGGCCTCGCGCGCTGCCCAGATCGCCGTAGCCGAGCGCGGTCTGGTTGCCCAGGGCTGGCGGGCGTGGCCGTCCTGCAGTCGGAGGCTCGGCCTGCGATGAAGCGGCGCAAGAAGGCGGTCGCCGCGCCGACCTGGGAGTGCCCGGTGTGCTGCCTGCAGATGGTCGGCGGCGAGCGCTGCTACATCCACAACCCGTCTCCCGAGGAGCGCGAGGCCAATCCCCAGGCGTACCGCCGCGAGCAGTACGCGCCCAGCTACAAGAAGGCGTCGTGATGGGCGGGTCACCACGCGCTGACTACCCGATCTACTTCGACGGGTTCACCTACGAGCCGCCCAAGGACGAGTCGCGGCTGCGCACGCAGCTATGGCGGGTGTTTGTGACGATGACCGACGAGCGCGAGCACACCCTGGCCGAGCTTGCGGAGGCCACTGGCGGCAGCGAGGCGTCCGTCTCGGCGCGCTTGCGCGACCTCCGCAAACCACGCTTCGGCGCCTGGGTCATCCAGCGTCGGCGGATCGTGGGCGGGCTGTTTGGCTATCGCCTACAGCGCCGCTCACCGCGTGTTGAACAAGGGGCACTGCTATGACCGACATGGCCAAGGCCGAGAAGTCCGGGCTGACACTGAGCATGGTCTCGGAAATGACTGGCTTCTCGGTGCCAGACATCGCCCTGGTGGCGCGCACGGTGGCCGTCGGCGCGCCGCTGCAGGAGCTTGCCGTGTTCCTGCACTCCTGCCGCCAACTGCATTTGGACCCCTTGTTGCGGCAGGCCTACTGGATTCGGCGCGGCAATCCGCCCAAAGGGGCTTTGCAAGTCGGCATCGACGGCTTCCGCGCGATCGCGGATTCGTCCGGTGTCTACGCCGGCGCCGAGCCGATCGAGTATCGCGGCCGGCTGGAGTGGACCTACAAGGACCAGAAGATCATCGTGCCGGAGCTTGCGCGGGCGGTGATCTGGAAGATCGTCGGCGGCCACAAATCACCCTTTACGGGTGAGGCGTACTGGACCGAGTTCTGTCCGGCCACCGACAAGGAATCCCACATGTGGGCGCGCATGCCGAAACACATGCTTGGCAAGGTCGCCGAAGCCCAGGCGCTGCGGCGAGCCTTCCCGGCCCAGCTTGGCGCGCTCACCCTGGAGGATGATGAGCCGAGCCTGGAGGTTGCCGAGCAGGCGCCGCCCAGGCGCAGCCAGGCCGAGCTAGCCGCCAAGCACGCCGCGATCTACGACCACGCCTACGATCTGCCCGAACCGCAGCAGCCCGAGCCAGAGGCTGAGAGCGCCCAGGAGGCGCAGTCATGACCACCGATGACACCGATGTAGTGCTGCGCCTGCAAGCGCGGCTGATGGAAGTCGAGCGGCGCGGCCAGATGGCGCGCGTGACCTTTGCGGTGCATGTCGGTCCGGATGTGGACCGCCTGGCCCGCGAGACTGGCAACAGCTGCCTGCTGGGCGTGCTGATGGCCAGCGATATCCCGCCCGAAGCCCCACCAGACGACGACTAGGGCGCTGGCATGCGCTACCCCGAATACGTGTGCCCCGTGCATCTGCACGAGCGGCTGCTATGCGACATGGAGTGCGCCGCAGCGCGCGAGGCGATGCGCCGCCTAGGCCGAGATTACAGACAATTTTGGCATGACCGAGGTCGCGGCATACGCCCGGCCAAGTACGTGTATGTCTTCCATGATCGCCGCCCGGTGGGGCGGGTCTGGGGCATCGAATGAGCGAGGCCAGCCGTCAGCGTCTGCTGTTTTTGAGCAACCGCCTCGAAGAACTCCAGGCCAAGCACGGCCCGCCCGAGATTCCCGCGCCAATGGGCGCCGACCTACCCCCGAGTTGGGGAGAGGTCGGCACGCTTGCTCGTCGCCTGCTCAGTCCCACGGAGTACGCGCGAGTAGTGCGCGACACCGAAGAACTGAACCGCATGGAGCGCGCCGCCCGGTTGGCGCGGGGAGACCTCTGGGAAACCGCTGAGCCGCCGCCGCCAGTCCAGCAGGCGCAGCCAGCCATGCAACAGCAGCCGCCACAGAATCGCGTCCCAGAGGCCACAAAACCGAAGCGGCGTCACACGCGCACGGCAGACTGGTGAAGCCGTCCATTCGCCAGGCTGCCGACGAGGTTCGGTACTTCTGGGCAGACGCCCAGGTCGCCCTGGTCTTCGACCGCTTACGCGAGACAGACTCGGGCGCGGTGCGTGCGATGCTGACCGCGACATCCACCGCCAATGGGCACGCCGGCCACATCTTCTGGGCGCAGGTATCTCTGACCGTGGCGAACGATCGGAAGACCATCACCGCCAAGTTGGATCGGGCGGCGCCACTGGATGGCACCAGCTGGGAGCAGGACATCGACCGCTGCTTTCAGGATGTCTACCAGCGGCATACGGCGGTGCCCGAGCCGGTGGAACTGACCGGCGTGGAAGAGGCCGAGCTTGAGACGGCGTACCTGATCACGCCGGTGATTCCCGAAGGTCAGGTCACGCTGTTTCTTGCCGATCAGGGCAGCACCAAGAGCTACTTGATGCTGTACCTGGCGACGTGCATTGCCCTGGGCAGCCCGACAGTGTTCAGCGAGCCAGCCCGCAGTGGGTCGGTCGTGTACTTCGATTGGGAGGTTGACGAACAGGTCGCCAATAAGCGCTTGTCGTGGATTGCGCGCGGCCTGGGCGCCCAGGTGCCGCGCGGCCTGCACTACATCAACATGGGCACCCGGGGCCGCATCTTCGACCGCATTCGCGACATGCGCTACATGGTCGATCGCATCCACCCGGCCCTGGTGGTCATCGACTCACTGACATTCGCCACTGGCGCCGACCTGAATTCCGCCGAGTACGCGGCGCCGACGATGACCGCCGTGGGCAGCTTGGGCGAAGGCGTCGCCAAGCTGGTCAGCGCACACCCCAACAAAAGCTCGCGCAACAGCAGCACCGAAGACATCAGCGTCATCGGCTCCACGCTCTTCGAGTACCGCGCGAGGGCCATCTGGCATATGAAGCGCGAGCAGTCCAAGGCGGCGCGCTTTGGCGTCAGCATGACCCCGCGTAAGCAGTTCGACGGACCGCCGCAGCGACCGCTGGCGTACACGATGGATTTCGACAATGTGAACCACGCTGCGCACTTCCGGAGCGCGAAGCTCTCGGACATGCCCAGCCTGGAGCGCAGCACGCTCACGATCGCGGCTCAGATACGGCGGGTGCTGGCGCGGGCGGGTCGGTTGGATACCAACCAGATTGCTGAGATCACCGGCCTCAAGGCGGATGTCATCAAGATGGAGTGCAACCGCATGGCCGACGTGTTCCCGTATCTAGCGGGTGGTGGTCGCGGCAAAGCCACCACCTGGGAGCTTCGCGCACAAACCGAATCGGATACGGAATGAATAGAGTATCGCTTGCAGGATACTACCCCCCCCTTTTAAGGGGGGTATCCTGCTACTGATTCGGAAATACGGTACGGATAGTGGTTTCCAAGCCTTGCCACGCCCCGCCCGGCCCTTCCCGGCCTCGCCAAACCCAGCCAGGCCTGGCCCGTCCTAGCCTCGCCTTGCTTTGGCGATGTGTCTGAAGTTCCAAGCCTTGCCGGGCCTCGCCAAACCCCGCCGCGCAACGCTACGCATTGCTACGCCATGCCTGGCCGTGCCGCTCCGCGCTGAGCCGGGAACAGCCTAGCCTTGCCACGCTGAGCCTGGCCGAGCCCCGCCGTGACAGTCGTCAGTCTAAAGTTCCTAGCCCCCGGACCGGGTAGACCCCGGCGAGGGGGCTTTCTTTGTATGCCGGCGACTTGAACTATCGATAGACGGTTGATAGAAAAGGCGTATGGAGATAGTTCCATGCGTGTAAACGTGCGGCTGGTCGGAACCACGCCGCTGGTCGTCCACAACGTGCAGCTGGCCGACCCGGACAACGACTTCGCCAAGGCCATCGCGGTCATCAACGCCAAGGCCAGCAACATGACGGAGGTTGACCGCCGCGAGAAGGCGCGCTTGCAGTGGTTCGGCGCCCTGTACGTCAGCCACAACGGGCACGCCGGGCCGGTGATGCCCACGGCCAACATCCGCCGCTGCTTTCGGCAGGCCGGCACGGCCACCCGTCAGGGCAAGTCCATCGAGCGCGCGGTGATCCCGCTGGAGGTCGAGGTGCCGCTGGTCTACGACGGCCCGCGCGAGATCACCGAACTCTTCAAGCAGCCCGAGTACGTGTGGACGACGATGGTCAGCATCAATCGCGGCAAGGTCCAGTCCACGCGCCCGATCTTCCACCGCTGGCAGGTTGACTGCCAACTGGAGTTGGTCACCGAACTGCTCGACTTCGACCGCTTCCGCGCCATCGTGGAGCAAGCCGGCATCGTGGAAGGCCTGGGCGATGGACGAGTGATCGGCTACGGACGCTTCAAGTCCGACGTCAAGAAGGCGTGAGGCGTGTTCCAGCCCAAGCGCAGTGACGGGCGCGCCTACTGGCGGGTGGTCTACGACAGACTCGCCTCCACACCCCCCGGAGAGATGGTCCGCTATGCCGAGCTTCTGGAGTTGCTGGAGACCGACGATCGCGCCCTGGTGCATGCCGCCATGCCGCGCGCCACCCGCGAACTCCGCTCGCATCACCACCGCGACGTCGCCGTGGAGCGTGGCCAAGGTTACAGAGTGTTGTTCGCCAATCAGCACGTCGGCAAAGCCGAAGACCACAAAGACAGAGCCGAACGCCAAATCCAACTCGCCTCCGACGTGGTGGATGCTACGAACTTGGCCGAACTCACCGCTATGGAGCGCGAGCAGTGGTCTCAGGTGCGGCGCGGCATGACGCTGCTGCTGATGGCCGTCAGCACCCACGAGGTGGCACTCGCCCGCCACGAAGACTTGATCAACTCACTCCAGCAGCGTGTCGAGGAACTCGAAACCGGCCAGGATGGCCACCCACCCGCGGCCAGGCGAGTCTAGGCCCGGCTGAGCGAGGCTGCGCGCGGCGAGGCTTGGCGAGGTGCAGCCGTGGCAGAGCTTGGCTTGTCGGGTCTGGTCTGAGCCTGGCCAGGCGTGGCCCGGCAAAGCGTGGAATGGAGTGGC
>AR_comb_assmDRAFT_10135283_pt1 | contig 10791 bp, 10 predicted proteins | sample ArasoioldDNA_FD_10543 | JGI IMG/M metagenome (IMG submission 10543) | reverse complement strand
GGGTTGACCGAGTTCTTTGAAGCAGCCTTTACCAAGCTTGGCGGTCAAATCGTTAACAAGCAGTCGTACACCCAGGGCGATCGCGACTACAAAGGTCAGCTGACTGCGATTCGTTCTGCAAGTCCGGATGTCATCTATGTTCCTGGTTATTACGGTGAAGTTGGTGTCATCGCCAAACAGGCCCAGCAATTAGGCATCAAGGCCCCACTGCTCGGAGGCGATGGTTGGGATGCAACTCAACTTTGGGAACTCGGCGGCGATGCACTGAATGGCGATTTCATTTCTAATCACTACTCAGTGGACGATCCTTCTCCAGCGATTCAAAAGTTTGTCGCTGATTACCATGGACGTTATGCAAAACGTCCTGACGCACTCGCGGCCCTGGGTTACGACGCCATGAAGGTTCTGGCTGAAGGAATCAAGAAGGCCGGCTCAACGGACGGTCAGAAACTTCGTGATGCCATCGCGCAGACCAAAGATTTCTCTGGTGTAACGGGAACAATCTCGCTCGACGCGCAACGCAATGCAGTGAAGCCTGCGGTCGTACTTAAACTGCAGGATAAAAAATACATCTACCAGGAAACAATCTATCCCGAAGGAATGGGGCCACAGACCAAAGCTGCTCCAGCGGCAACGCCTGAAGCGCCAAGCAAGGCTGGAAACTAGGAATCCGTTTGATTCAAGACAACTATGGATACCTTTGTTCAGCAGCTCATTAATGGTCTGACCATCGGTGCGATCTACGCTCTGATCGCACTAGGTTACACAATGGTCTATGGCATCCTGCGCTTGATTAATTTCGCGCACGGCGACATTTACATGGTCGGCGCGTTCGCTGGATTCTTTCTGGCTACACAACTCGGGTTTGCGGCAGGCCCATCGTTGGTGGGATTGGTCATCGTTTTAATTGGCGCTATGGTAATCGCGGCATTGGTCGGTATGGCAATCGAAAGATTTGCTTACCGGCCAATCCGGAAATACGCTCGGATGACGACGTTGATTACGGCCATTGGCGTTTCGCTATTGATTGAAAACAGCTTCGTCGCCAAGCTTGGCGCCGCTCCCAGAGCTTTCCCTCAGTTACTACAGGAACAGAGCTATACACTGTTCGGTAACGCAGCCATTTCAAAGTCTCAAATTCTGATTTTCGCAGTGTCAATCTTCCTGATGCTCCTACTGCAGTGGATCATCTTCAAGACAAAGGTGGGTACGGCGATGCGGGCGGTGTCGTTCAACCTCAACTCAGCAAAGTTGATGGGTATCAACACCGACATGATAATTTCAGTGACCTTTGCACTCGGCTCGGCCTTGGCTGCAGCTGGTGGCGTTCTGACTGCTCAATACAACCCGCAGATTGACCCGCTGATGGGGATCATCACTGGTTTGAAAGCATTCGTAGCGGCGGTTCTGGGCGGCATTGGAAATATTCCCGGCGCTGTGCTCGGCGGGTTGCTAATCGGTCTCGCTGAGACATTTGTTGTTGGATACGGACAAAATGTTGGTGTACCGACAACGTTCCGCGACGCAGTGGCGTTCGCTATTTTGATTCTTGTGCTCTTGTTTCGTCCAAGTGGGTTGCTGGGATCAACCGTACAGGAAAAGGTATAAAAGGGTTGATTAATAGCAGCTGTAGATAAAAATGCCCATCTTAGTCAAACGGCTTCTCGCCGCTTTCGTCATTATCCTACTACTCATCGCTATTAACCAGTATATGAGCGATGAAGGTCTGTTCGGGTTTGGTGTGCCGCCGTATTACGGTCGCGTCATCATGCTTGCGGGAATCAATGTCATTCTCGCCGTTTCGTTGAATCTCATCACCGGCTTCACCGGTCAGTTTTCAATTGGACACGCAGGGTTTATGGCGGTCGGCGCGTATACGTCGGCATATTTAACTGTCTATCACGCCCAAACGTGGGAGCATACGCTGGCAGGTGTGATTGGTGTAACCGCAGCACATGCGCTCATTTTTCTATTCGCTATCCTGGTAGGAGGAATAACGGCAGCGTTGGCGGGTTTGCTGGTTGGCATTCCTTCGTTACGACTGCGCGGCGACTATCTCGCCATCGTCACTCTAGGTTTTGCAGAAATCATTCGCATCGTAATACTAAATATCGACAAGGTTGGAGGTGCTACCGGATTTACCGTTCCGGGCTATACCAATTTTCTCTGGGTTGGTCTATTTGCAGTTCTGACTATTGTCATTGTCTACAACATCGTTCATTCGGATATGGGCCGAGCACTTGTATCGATTCGTGAAGATGAACTTGCTGCTGAAGCAATGGGCATCAATACAACTCGTTATAAGGTGCTCTCGTTTGTAATCAGCTCTGCGCTTGCCGGTATGGCCGGTGTGTTGTTCGGGCATTACACACAATTCCTCAGTACCAACGACTTTCAATTCATCAGGTCTTTCGAAATCATCATCATGATCGTGCTCGGCGGCATGGGTTCGCTGACAGGCGCCGTGCTGGGCGCGATTGTTATCACCATCATGCCTGAGCTGTTGCGTCGGCTACCAGGCGATCTCTCGCAATATCGTCTGGTTGTCTATTCGGCTTTACTCATCCTAATTATGTTGACGCGTCCACAGGGCCTTCTCGGTACAAGAGAGTTTGGTCTCTCATGGTTAAAGCGTCCGCAACGCCGTCCCGAAGGTGATAAGCCAGTGGGTGAAAAGGGAGTTCCGATCGCAGAACAGACTTCGAGTACATCAAGCGAGGGTAGAAAGTAATAATGAGCGCCGCACAACCGGTCCAGAATGGTAATTCGGTACTTAAGACCAGGGTTTGCACCATCCAGTTTGGTGGTCTGATTGCCGTCAACTGTTTGGATATGAATGTTAAATCCGGAGAGATTTATGGATTGATTGGTCCAAATGGCGCCGGAAAAACGACAATCTTTAATCTGCTCACCGGCGTTTACAAACCAACTTCCGGTGAAATCTTTTTCCAGGGGCAACGCATTGACGGTCTAAAGCCTTATGAGATTTCCCGCCGCGGCGTTTCAAGAACCTTCCAAAACATACGACTGTTCCCCAGTATGTCGGTATTGGAAAACGTAATGACGGCATGTCATCGCCACGCTCAGCAAAGTATCCTGGATGCGGTTTTGCGGCTGCCGCGGTTCCAACGTGATGAGCGCGAACATCGTGAATTCGCGATGGAACTGCTCGAGATTTTTGATCTTGCTCGATTCAGGGATGAAGGTGGCACCAGTCTCCCTTATGGTAATCAACGACGACTGGAGATCGTGCGAGCCTTAGCCACTCGGCCACAACTCTTGTTGCTGGATGAACCCGCTGCCGGCATGAACCCTTCTGAGCAAGAAGATCTGATGCGCCTGATCAAGGAAATACGAGATCGATTCGGACTGACTATCTTGCTAGTTGAGCACAACATGAAAGTTGTCATGGGCGTGTGCGAACGAATCCAGGTGGTCGACTACGGCAAGTCGATCGCCCTCGGTTTGCCCGAACAGATCAAGAACGATCCCAAGGTGATTGAGGCTTATTTAGGGGACTAGGAATTGAGTCGTTAATAGGTCCTATAGGTCATATAGGTCTTATAGGTCATATAGCTAACCAATAAATGCTTAACCTTCAAAACGTATCAGTAAATTACGGCGCGATTGAAGCGCTGACCGGAATCTCTTTACACGTTGAAGCCGGCGAAGTCGTCACGCTAATCGGCGCAAATGGCGCCGGTAAAACTACCACGCTGCGCACCATCACCGGCCTACTGCAACCACGTGCCGGCCAAATTAATTTCGAAGGCGAAGAGATTGGTGGCAAGCCAACACACAAGCTCGTCGCCAAAGGAATCTCGATGTCGCCGGAAGGTCGCGGAGTTTTCGCAAACCTTTCTGTCCGCGAGAACCTGCAGATGGGCGCCTATTTGAACAAGAACAAGAAGAGCATCGCTGAAGGGATGGAGCGGGCGTTTCGTATGTTCCCGCGCCTCAAGGAACGCGAAGCACAAAAGGCCGGCACACTCTCAGGCGGTGAACAACAGATGCTGGCGATGGGTCGTGCCCTCATGTCGAACCCGCGCCTGCTGCTTCTCGATGAACCTTCACTTGGACTTGCGCCACTGGTCGTTCATACAATCTTCGAAGCTATTGACGAGATCAAAAGTAAAGGCACAACAATCCTCCTGGTCGAACAAAATGCCCACGCAGCGCTGGGCCACTCAGATCGAGCGTACGTTTTAGAGACCGGACGCATCGTGATGGAAGGACCGTCAAAAGAGCTGGCCGCTGATCCCAGAATCAAAGAAGCTTACCTAGGTGAGTAGAATAAAGAATCGCACTCCCGCAAATTCGACCTTAAAGTCATACCCGCAAAACACTGGAACCGTACTTCGTTCGAGTCTCGTGCTGGCCCAAATCTTCATCGTGGTGCTGGCGTTTTCCTGCAGCCGGCCCAATAGCGAGAATCGACCCGATCACAGTCGAATTAAGATTGGCTACTTTGGAGATCTGAGTGGCCCAACCTTTAATTTTGGGCAGTCGGCGATCAATGGCGTCTTGATGGCGGCCGATGAAATAAATCAGTCCGGTGGAATTAATACAAGACGAATCGATGTGGTAATCGAGGATGACAGGGGAAGTCCGGAACAGGCTGCCAAACTTGCCGGTAAGCTGATAGACCAGGACAAAGTGGTCGCAATTATCGCGGGAGGCACGTCAGGAAATAGTCGCGCGGCGGCTCCGAAAGCCCAGGCGTCACACATTCCGTTTATCTCACCATCATCGACGGACCCGGCCGTCACCGAAGTAGGCGATTACATCTTTCGCGCTTGCTATGTCGATGCTTTTCAGGGCGAAGTGATGGCGAGATTTGCCCTCACTAATCTCAAAGCTCAGAAAGCAGCGATTCTTTTCGACTTCAACTCGTCGTATGCTCGAGGTCTGACAGAGTATTTTGAAATCAGTTTCGCGAAACTCGGGGGACAAATTGTCGCGAAGCAGTCGTACATGCAGGGAGATGCGGATTTTAAAGGACAGTTGAGCTCAATTCGCGATGCGGAACCCGATGTGATCTATGTTCCCGGCTATTACGGTGACGTGGCAATCATCGCGAAACAGGCAAGAGCGATTGGTATTAAACAGCCGTTGCTGGGTGGGGATGGTTGGGATGCGCCGGAGTTATGGCAACTGGGTGGCGACGCTTTGAATGGTTGCTACATTACGTCGCACTACTCAGTAGATGATCCGTCTCCGGCGATACAGAAGTTTGCTCACGAGTATCGGCAGCGGTATGGGAATCTGTCACCGGATGCTCACGCGGCGCTCGCCTACGATGCGATGCGAGTACTCATTGACGCGATAACACGAGCCGGTTCACTGGACGGAGATAAAATCAAGGCTGCACTTGCGTCGACAAAAGACTTCTCCGGAGTAACTGGCGTAATCAGCATGGACGCTAATCGTAACGCGATCAAACCTGCCGTCGTCTTGAAACTCGTGGACACTCAATTCATCTACCAGGAAACAATCCAGCCCGAACAGCCGACCGAACCCTCCTCAATTCCCGCATCACCGTCTCCATCAGTAACTACTCGTCGGCGCCGCTAATCACCAGATTTCCTACCGTCGTCTCTGACCCTGCGTCTCCGGGTGAACTTCTTATCATTTCCGATCAGCCACTGTTTGACGAGCAAGCCCGAGAGCCTCGGCTACGCGTTCGGGGGACGTGCCGCCGATTACGGACTTCGCCCTCAACGTACTCCCCACCGAAAGCGCTTCGTAAACATCCTCCTCGAACGATGTCGAGAATGAGCGCAACTCCTCGATAGTGAGCTTTTGTAACTCTTTTCCATCACCCAGGGCGTGCATCACTATGCGACCAACAATCTCATGAGCCTCCCGAAAAGGAATACTCTTTCGGACCAGGTAATCTGCTAACTCTGTAGCATTCATGTGGCCTTCGCTCGCGGCAACAGCTGCCCGGCCCCGATCGATATCAATATTCGATAGAACAGTTTGGGTAACCTGAAGACAGGCAGTGCACGTGTCGTACGCATCAAACACTGCTTCTTTGTCTTCCTGCATATCCTTGTTATAAGCGAGCGGTAACCCCTTCAACGTGGCCAACATTCCCGCCAGGTCGCCAAACACTCGGCCGGCCTTCCCGCGGACCAGTTCCATCGAGTCAGGATTCTTTTTCTGCGGCATCAAACTCGATCCCGTAGCTATCGCATCACCGAGTTGGATCAGACCAAACTCGTTGGTGGAATAGATGATGATATCTTCCGCAAGTCTCGAGAGATGGACCATCACGAGCGAACAATTCGACAGGAACTCGAGACAGAAATCCCGGTCACTTACAGCGTCGAGACTGTTCTTTGAGACATCCTCGAAACCCAGATCCGCTGCGAGGGCTTCTCGATCTATCCCAAACGAGTTACCGGCGAGCGCGGCCGAGCCCAGTGGCATGACATTCACGCGCCGGCGAGTGTCAACCAGGCGAGCGCGATCGCGAGCGAGCATTTCAAAATACGCCAGACACCAATGGGCCAGCAGCACCGGTTGGGCCGGTTGTAAATGAGTGTAGCCGGGAATGACGACTTCTTTATTCGACTCCGCGAAATCAAGTAGTGCTGATTGAGAATTGCGCAACTCCTGTTCGAGTTGATCAATCGCCTCTCTCACCCACAGACGAAAGTCGGTGGCCACTTGATCGTTTCGACTCCGTCCCGTATGGAGCTTTCTACCGACATCGCCAACGAGATCGATCAGCCGACTTTCAACAAATGAATGAACGTCTTCAGAATCTGAGTGGAAGTATGACTTGTCTTCAGCTCTCCGTTTTATTTCCTGCAATCCATCCTCGATCTGTTGAGTTTCGGCGGCTGAGAGAACTCCAACAAGGTGGAGGGCTTTCGCATACGCGATACTTGCCGTTACATCCTGGTCGAACATGCGGCGATCGAACCGGAAAGAATTATTGAACGCCGCGAAACCCGGATCCGTTTTCCCTTTAAACCTGCCACCCCAAAGATTTTTCGTGTCAGACATCTATCCTCCAACTGTAGGGGCGTCCCTCCGTGGGCGCCCCTCCGTCCCGATCAAAACATTAGCAGTGTGTGAGGCGCGAAAACCTAATGCGCGAGGCCATCAAAAATAAAGGGTCAATTCCACGAACGGGCGGCCACCGAGGGCGGCGGCCACGGAGGGCCGCCCCTACAAATTTGACCAGCGCACAACTCACATGGTAGTTTATGCATCTATGCATTGAATATGCAAGAAGAATGCATAAGCGACTATGAATAAGCACGAACGACAGCAAAGAATCCTGGGTTTGATTAAGGCGACTCATATTGGCACCCAGGAAGACTTGCGCGCGCTTTTAGAGAAGTCGGGCGTGCCGTCAACGCAATCAAGCGTTTCCAGAGACCTGGAGGAACTGGGTGTCGTCAAACATCACGGTCATTACACTCTGCCCCAGCCAAACGGCTCAACCGCTCGCGGGTTGCTGAGTTTAGACCATGCCGGTGATTCGCTGGTAATTGCGAGAACTATTCCCGGTCTTGCGTCGGCTGTCGCGGTGGAAATTGACGCTGCCTCGATTCCCGAAATAGTCGGAACGATAGCGGGCGAGGACACGGTCTTTATTGCCGTGCGCGATCAGAAATCGCAGCGGGAAACTATGAAGGCGATATTGGGTCTGTTCGAGTGAGGATTGGGGCCTTGGTCTTAGGTCTTTGATCTTTGGCCTTTGAATGAAGACGCACCAAAAAATCAAAGATCAAGAACCCAGGACCAAAGACCAAAGACCAAATAAGGAAACCAAGTGGATAAGAAGATCAACAGAATCGTTTTGGCGTACTCGGGTGGGCTCGACACATCAGTGATGCTTCGCTGGCTAAAAGATCACTACAACTGCGAAGTTGTCTGTTACTGCGCCGACGTGGGCCAGGGCGCAGAACTCTCTGGTCTTGAAGAAAAGGCCTACGCAACTGGCGCGTCAAAGCTGTACGTCGAAGATTTACGCGAAGAGTTTGTGCGCGACTACGTTTGGACCGCGCTCAAGGCAAACGCTGTTTATGAAGGCGTCTACCTGATGGGTACGTCGCTCGCCCGCCCGGTCATTGCAAAAAAACAGATCGAGATTGCCCAACAAGAAGGAGCCGATGCGGTGGCCCACGGCGCCACCGGTAAAGGAAACGACCAGGTTCGCTTTGAACTGACTTATTACGCCCTGCAACCCGATATCAAAGTCATTGCCCCATGGCGCGAATGGGATTTCAAAGGACGAATGGATCTGATTGCGTACGCTCGCGAGCACAACATCCCAGTCACGGCAACTGCCGAGAAGCCTTATTCAACAGATGGCAACCTGATGCACATCTCTTACGAAGGCGGAATTTTAGAAGATCCCTGGGCGGCGCCCCCTGAAGATATCTTTCAATTAACAAAGTCGCCCGAGAATGCAAAGTCAGAGGCAGATTTTGTCGAAGTGTCCTTTGAAAAAGGCGAACCCGTCGCAATCAATGGAAAGCGTTTCTCAGCGGTACAGCTGCTCTCAGAATTGAATCGTATCGGTGGCGAACATGGAATTGGACGAGTTGACCTCGTCGAAAATCGATTTGTGGGAATGAAGTCACGCGGTGTTTATGAAACACCCGGAGTTACGATTCTTCAAGCGGCACATCGAGCGCTGGAATCAATTACACTCGACCGCGAGGTGATGCATTTGCGTGATTCGCTCGGCGTTAAGTTTTCAGAGAGTATCTATTACGGTTTCTGGTTTGCGCCCGAGTTTAAGCTCATGCGGAAGCTGATCGATGAAACACAAGAGCGAGTTAACGGAGATGTTCGACTGAAGTTGTACCGTGGCAACTCAATTGTTGTTGGGCGACGCTCACCAAATTCGTTGTACGACGAGAAGATCGCCACTTTTGAGGCCGACACTGTTTACAACCAACGCGATGCCGAAGGCTTTATCAAACTAAACGCGTTGAGACTAAGACTCGGACAAGAAAGCTAATGGATGGAGAACATAAATGAACTTGCAGAATCAAATTACTGTAACGGACGTCGACAAGATCGGTTCCGCAACTTCGCCGCTCGGATTATCCAGGACGGTGGCCTATGTTTCCGCATCCTCTAATCCACAGGCCGGAGATGTCGTCGTGGTCCGAGCGCTGACAGACAGCGCGACTTACAACATGCTCGAACTACCAACTGGAAGGCTAGCAAAAATCAATCCAGGTGATTTGCTACTGGGCGTCTTGGGCCGCAGACGTGCGCTCAAAGGCTTTGTCGGCGATGTCCCATCGTCAGTTAAAGCTGGCGATGAGCTTCATCTCCTTAACATGGGCGGTGTGATTGGCTTTTGCACAGGTCATCACTCGAGTCTTGGCGATGCCATCAAACTCGAAGTCGTAGGACTAGTGGCCGACGAAAATGGTCGAGTGCAAAACATCGCCGACAGTGCCCTCGCGCCGCAGACGGCGTTGGGCGAGAGTGCGCCTATCGTGATGATTGCCGGCACGAGTATGAACAGCGGAAAGACATATGCCGCTACTGAACTGATCAAACAGGCGACTCGAGTCGGTCTGAGAGTCGCCGCGGCAAAACTCTCTGGTGTTGCCTGTTTACGTGACACACTGAACATGGCGGACCATGGAGCGATCCATACAGCCAGTTTTCTCGATTGTGGTCTGGCTTCGACCGTTGACGTTTTTGACCTCGCTCCGACCGCAAAGGCAATCATCGCTCAACTGAATGAAGTAAGTCCGGATTTGATCGTGATTGAAATGGGCGACGGCATTCTGGGCGGCTACTCAGTCGATACTGTTTTTGCTGATCGCGAACTTCGAGACGCAACCGCGGCGTTGGTCTTTTGTGCATCTGATTACGTCGGCGCGTGGGGAGGGATTGAATTATTACAAAGACGCGGAGTCGAAGTGGATGTTGTCTCAGGTTCAGTCACCGACTCGCGGATGGGTGAGGAATACATTGAGAGTCAGTTTTCGGTACCGGCTGCAAATGCTCGCAGAAACGGAGCTGAATTGTTTCGACTCGTAATGCAGAAGGTCGATACGATGCGAGCCCAGACCGCTTCGGTCTAACGCTTGCGCAGGAATACCGCGAGGCTGATGATCAAAAAGACGAGTCCGATATAGAGAAAAGAATGTTGAGTGCTTAGACCAATACCAATAAAAGCAATACCCATGGCAAAGAAAGCGAGATATGAACGTCTCATAACCACCTCGACTGACAGTTTTGGAGTTCGTGATAGTCATACGGTCTATTTGAACCCACAGTTGCATAAACTATTTGAAAGGAGGCGTTCGATTTGAAACAGGGCAAACTTCGAGTGGGTATTTACGGTGGCTCAGGCTATGGCGGCTCTGAATTGCTCCGCATTCTATTGTTCAACAACGACGTAGAGATCGGCTTCGTCACCGCCAATGAGCAGGCTGGTAAGTCTGTCGCTGAAGTACATCGTAATCTGCTGGGTATAACTGATCTAAAGTTCTCGAAGGCGCCCGAACCACCCGAGTCGCTAAGTGATTACGACTGTATTTTTCTTGCCCTGCCGCATGGTCAGGCAATGGAGATCGTACCTAGACTGCCAGACAACGTTAAAGCGATCGACTTGTCCGGAGATTTTCGCTTGCGGGACCAGGAAGAATTTGAAAAGCATTACAAACAAGCGCACACAGCCATGCCGACTCAGGCCGAGTTTGTTTATGGTCTAACTGAGACTAACCGGGAACAGATCAGATCGGCTCGACTAATCGCCAATCCTGGTTGCTTTGCTACTGCAACTTTGCTCGGACT
>AR_comb_assmDRAFT_10416687_pt1 | contig 10792 bp, 13 predicted proteins | sample ArasoioldDNA_FD_10543 | JGI IMG/M metagenome (IMG submission 10543) | reverse complement strand
TCGCCGACCGAGAACAGGCCGCCCTTCACCTCGACGGGCAGGTAGAGCTCCGTGCCGGCGCTCATGTCGCGGATATCCATGTTGCCGCCGACCCGGCGCGGCGGGACGATGCTGTGCTGTCCCGGCTCGGCGGGTGCCAGGCCGATGGTGCCGCAGAACGGCTTCAGCGGCACCCGGCCGCCCGGCCCATACATGGCCGGCGTCATCGCCTGGGCATCGTATTTCCAGATATGCAGGCCCGGCTCCTTGAACTGGTCGGTCAGCAGGCCGAAGCCCGGGATGTTCGCCGTCCAGCCCCAGCCCGAGGGCGCGAACGACAGCAGCGTCACCTTGATTGCATCGCCCGGCTCGGCGCCGTCGACATAGACGGGTCCGGCCACCGGGTTCACCCGGGCGAAATCGAGCTTGGGAACGTCGGCCACCGTGGACTTCTGCGTGATCTGCCCGGCTGAGGCGTCCATCGGGTGGAACTCGATGGTCTCGCCCGGCTTCGCATGCACCACCGGCTTGTTGGCGTTGTTCCAGCCGAAATGGCTCTGATCCTGATGGATGGTGTGGCTGTGTTTGGTCGGAGCGTTCATGGGAATACCTTCAATGAGCGTAGAGGCGGTCCCCGGGTTAACCCGGGGACCGGTTGCCCCTACGCAATTCACGCCTCTACTGCTTGTCCTTCGCGAAGATGTAGTCGTAGTTCACCGGGATATGGATCGGATCGGTGAACAGCGTGGCGTCGCCGCCCAGCCGCTGCGAATGGAAGGTGAAGCGTTTCTCGTTGAAGATCGGCGCCCACGGCGCGTCCTTTAGCACGTCGTTGAAGATGCCCTTCCAGGCCTCGGCGCGGGCCGATGCCTGTTCGGCGGTCACCATGGTGTCGGCCTGGTTGGCGCGCTGGTCGAGGGACTCGTTGCAGTATTTCGACCAGTTCCAGCCGCCCTCCACCGCGCCGCCGCAGCCAAGGATGCCATAGTAGAAGTTGGCGGGATCGGGGAAGTCGGCGATCCAGGCCATGCCGCCCGACCAGATCATGGGCACGCCCTGGCCGGCGCCGCCGGCGGTGATGACTTCGGCCTGCGCCAGCGATTTGATCTCGGCCTTGATGCCGACCGCCGCCAGGTCCTGCTGGATAGCCTGGGCGATGCGCGGATTGGGGTCGACGTTCATGGCGTAGAGCTCGGTCGAGAAGCCGTCGCCGAAGCCGGCCTCGGTCAGCAGCTTCTTGGCCTCCTCGGGATCGAAGGCATAACCCTTCTGGGCCGTGTCGTAGCCGGGCATGGCCGGCGGCAGCGGCTGGGTCGCCGCCACGCCGCGATTGTTGATGATGCGTACGATGCGGTCCTTGTTGATGGCCATGTTGATGGCCTGCCGCACCTTCACGTTGTCGAGCGGCGGGATCTTCACGTTCAGCGTGACATAGCCGGTGTGCAGCTGGTCGCCGACCGCCACCAGGTCCCTCGTCGAGGCGTCCTTCATGATCTCGTTGAACTGCGCCGGCGGGATGCCGTCGCCGACGATGTCCACCTCGCCCTTCTTGAGCCGCAGCACGTTGACCGTCGGATCCTGGCCGAACTCGAAGGTCAGCTTATCGAGATAGGGCACGCCCTTGGTGTGATAGTCGGCGAAGCGCTCGAGCTCCAGCTTCTGGCCGGGCGTCCACTCGATGAATTTGAAGGCGCCGGTGCCGACCGGGTGCTTGCCGAAATCGGCGCCGTATTTCTCCACCTCCTCCTTCGGCACCACGAAGCCGAAATTGATCGCCATCAGATGCAGGAAGGTGGCATCCGGCCGCGTCAGCGCGATCACCACGGTCTTGTCGTCCGGCGCGGTGACGCCCGAAAGATCTTTCGCCTTGCCGGCGACCAGTTCGTCATAGCCCTTGATGGCGCCGAAATAGCTGCCGCCCGGGCTCTGGGTCGCCGGGCTGACGGCGCGTTCGAGCGAGTACTTGACGTCGGCCGAGGTCACGGCGCGGCCGTTGTGGAACTTCAATCCGTCCCGCAGTTTGAAGGTATAGGTCTGGCCGTCGTCGCTGATCGTGTAGCTCTCGGCCAGATCCGGCCGCAGCTTGGTCGAACCCGGCTCGTAGTCCATGAGGCCGTCGAAGATCGACTTAATGACCGACCAGTTCTGCCAGTCATAACCGATCGCGGGGTCGAGCGTGGTCAGATCGTTGTTGAACGTTACCACCGCCGCGCCGCCCTGCTTGGGTGAATCGGCCAGCGCCGGCACGGCCGCAATCAGCGCCAGGGCCGCCACTGCCGATAACAACAGTCGTTTCATGCTGCATTCCCTCCCTGCTCGTTTGTCTGTGGTTCCCGCCATTTCACCTTAGCCGGATGCGCGGGTCAATCAACGGCGCGATCAAATCCGCCAGCAGGTTGCCGAGCACGATGAAGATCGCCGCCGTCAGCGTCACCCCCATGATGATGGGGATGTCGCGGTCCTGGATTGCCTGCCACATGAGCTGGCCGATGCCGGGCCAGCCATAGACCGATTCCACCACCACCACCCCGGACATGAAGATGCCGACGTCGAGTCCGATCATCGCGATGATCGGCAGCACCGCATTGCGGAAGGCGTGCACGAACAGCACGCTGCGCTCGTCCAATCCCTTGGCCCGCGCCGTCCGGATATAGTCCTGGCGCAGCACGTCGACCATGGAGGAACGCATCATGCGCGAATACCAGCCGCCGCCGGCGATGCCCAGGGTCACCGCCGGCAGGATCACGTTGGCGGCTCCATAGCCGCCGCTCGGCAGCCAGCTCAGCCAGTACGCGAAGATATAGAACAGGATGAGGCCGGTGACGAACTGCGGCGCCGACACGCCGATGAAGGAGAGCGTCATCGCCGTCTTGTCGGCGTTGCTGCCGCGCCGGCGTGCCGCGAACAGGCCGGCCGGCAAGCCGATCAGCAACTCGAAGGCGATGGCGGCCACCATCAGCACCAGCGTCGCCGGCAGCCGCGCCATGATCTGCTCGCCGACCTGCGTCTTGCGCTTGTAGGAGCGGCCGAGGTCGCCCTGCAGGACGCCGGCCATGTAGTGCCCGTACTGCACGATCACCGGCCGGTCGAGCCACAGCTCGTGCCGCAGCCGGTCGCGGTCCGCCTTGGTGGCGCTGCGCGCGGCGATCAGCGCGACAGGATCGGAGGGGATCACGAAGTTGATGGCGAAGGTGATGGCGCTGACGCCGATCAGGATCAGCAGCGACCAGGCCGCCCGCTTGGCCAGGTAGCGGATCACGAACGACCCCGTTGCGTCGGGTCGAGGGCGTCGCGCAGGCTGTCGCCGACCAGGTTGAACGACAGCGCCACCAGGATGATGGCGATGCCGGGGAAGAACACCAGCCAGGGAGCGTTCAGGAAATAGGACTGGCTCTCGAAGATGATGCCGCCCCAGCTCGGCTCGGGCGGCTGCACGCCGACGCCGAGAAAGGAGAGCATCGCCTCCAGCAGCACCGTCGTGGCGATGCCCAGGGTGGCGTGGACCAGCACGGTCGGCAGCAGGTGGGGAATCAGGTGCTGCACCAGGATGCGCGGCGTGCCGGCGCCGAGCGCCCGCGCCGCTTCGATGTAGTCGTAGCTGCTGAGCGCCGTCGTTTGCGTGTAGATCACGCGCGCGATCTGCACCCAGTTCACCATGGCGATGACCGCCGCCACGATCCAAAGCGAGGAACCGAGGATGGCGGCCAGGGCTACCGCCAGCAGCAGGGCCGGAAACGCCATCACCAGGTCGGTGAGGCGCATCAGCGCCGCCCCGACATAGCCCCCGAGATAGCCGGCCGTCACCCCGAGGGTGGTGCCGATCAGCACGGAGGCGCCGTTGGCCACCAGCCCGATGATGAGGGAGTTGCGGGCGCCGAAGATCATGCGCGACAGCAGGTCGCGCCCCAAGAGGTCGGTACCGAGCCAGAACTCGCCGTTGGGCGGCACCGGCGAGCCGTCGGCGGTCAGCCCGTCGACCGCCTGGAACGAAGGGTCGAAGGGCGCCAGCAGCGGCGCCAGCGCGGCGGCCGCCACGATCAGCGTTATGACCGCCAGCCCGGCAATTGCCGTCTTGTCCCGGCGGAATCGGGTCCAACTCGTTACCATCGGGCGCGATTCTTAAACCCCTGCCGCCCTCTTGTCGAACCGGGTTGTGATCGGCTTCGCACTTCGGTAATCGGTTTTGCGCTAAAGTGGCGTTTACGATGTGGGCGATTAACGATTCCATAACCCTGACGGGCGACCACGTGGCGCAGTATCGGCGCGACGGCTACGCCATCCTGCGCGGCGTCTTCTCGCCGGCTGAGGTGGTGGAGATGGCCGGCGCCTTCAACCGCTTCTACGCCGAGGGGCGCAAGCATCCGAAAAGCTACCGCCACGGCAACCTGTTCTATCGCATCGCCAACGATCCCGCTCATGGCCGCGTCCTCCGGCTCGTGCAGTGGCCGTCCTATGTCGATCCGACACTCGACCGCGTCCGGCTCGATTCCCGGATGCTGGAGATCGTGGCGCCGCTCATCGGCGCAACGCTGAAGCAGATCATCAACCAGATGCACTGGAAGCCGCCGGGTGCCGCCGCCGAATTCGGCTGGCACCAGGACATCCGCTTCCGCCGCCCGCGCGCCGCCTATCGCCAGGCGGCTGCCTCCTACGTGCAGACCGGCATCGCCGTCGATCCCCACCGCGCCGCCAACGGCGCCATGCGAATCATTCCCGGCAGCCACCGCCTGGGAGAGCTTTCGCTCGGCGGCGACGGCCGCGTCATGGATCGCTCGATGAGCGACGACGATCTCGTGCGCGCCGGCCTCGATCCCGCTGGCGTCGTCGACCTGGAAATGGAGCCCGGCGACGTCGCTCTTTGGCACCTGCACTTGGTGCATGGCTCCGGTCCCAACCGCTCGACCATCGATCGCCGCTTCTACCTCAACGGCTATGTCATCGCCGACAATTGCGATCGCGGCGTGCTCGCCTTCAAGGACGGTGAGCGCCAGCCTCTGGGCGATCCCGTCCTCATCCACTACGAAGATCTCCACGCCCGCCCCGATCCGCACTACGTCGACGCGTAGGAATCTTCGCGATGCTGCTCAGCGCCAGTCGAGAGGTGCCGGGAAACGGCGGCCTTCACTGAATCATGTTCGGCACGCTGTGATCGATCTCGCAGTTGATGCGCGGGGCCAGCTTCGTCAGTTTCGCCCTCTCCACTGTGGGCTCCTGCTGGCTGATTTCCTGCACCATCTTGCGCCGGATCGTCTCCGCAAGACTCTCGGGCGATTGCACCGACAGGACGAAAGAGTCGGGGCCGCCCACGACGCAATCCTCGTAGTAGATCGTCAGCAGCACGGGATCCATTCCGCCCGGGCCGCCGGGATGGAGCGTTACCGGCAACCCGTTGATCGTTGTCCCGTCTTGCACGACGGCGTCGCGCGCACCGGTCACGGGCGGTCCCCAGTTGTTGGCGCCGTCGCCGGAAATGTCGATGACCCGTCGCCTGCTTGCGAGACCGTTGTTGCGGAAGAGCAGGTCGGCGAAGAGAAGCGCGGACGAGATAGAGGTATCGTGCATCGGTGGGCCTTGCGGGCCGGCAAGGACCGCCGCCACCGCCGTCGCGCCGTCGCGGCCGTCGATCACCCGCCACGGGATGACGATCCTTTGTTCCGATTCGCCGTCCCATTCGACATACGCAATGGCGATCCGCCCGTAGAATCCGGATTCGATGGCCGCGATGACGTCGGGGGCTTGAAGCGCCGGCACGTAGCCATTGCGATGAAGCCGGAGTTCGGCCGCATCCATGGAGCGCGAGACGTCGACGGCGAGCACCAGTTCGACGTCGACCGGGAGGTCGTTTGCCCCGGCCGGCGCGTCGGTTGCTACCGCCAGCGTCAGGGTAAGCGCGGCAGCGCAAAAAATGGTTGCGATTCGAATGACCACGCTCGCCACCGCCCGACAACGCGTGCGCCCCAAAGGCCGCGGAGGGGCGATGAAACCAGTCGGATGAATTGTGGGCAAAGTGTGCCGCGATCTGGCGCGTTCGGCGCGTCGCGGTCTTCGTCGTCGGGGCGAAGCGGGGAGACAGCGGCGCCCGCGGGCGCCGCTGCGCGTCGGGGCTAGCCCAGGTTCTCGCCCACCTTCTGGCGCAGGGCCTGGAGCAGTCCGTCGATGCCTTTCTGGGCGACGACCGAATCGAACTCCGAGCGCTTGGTCACCAGCAGGCTCACGCCCTCGACCTTCACGTCGATGACCTTCGGGGCCTGGCCGGCGCTCTGCACGATGAAGTCGAGCTTGATCGGTTCGCCGTTCGGCTGGTCGATTTCGGCGTTCACGATGGTGGAGCCATCGGAGCCCGGCTTGCTGCCTTTGACGGCGAAGGTCTGGCCCGCATAGTCGGAGAACTGGATGGCGTAGAGCTTGGCGACGTATTTCGGGAACAGTTCCATATAGCTCTTGCGCTGATCGTCCGTCGCCTTCTTCCAGTTCTTGCCGAGCACGGCGCGGCCGATGCCGTCGACATCGAAGGCCTGCAGCCAGATCGCGTTCAGCTGCTCGCCGACCTTCTCGCGCGGCAGATTCTGCTTCAGGACCTCCACGACCTCGTCGCCGATGCCCTGGATGAAGGTCTTGGCATCGTCGGCGGCGCCGGCCGGGGCCGGCGGCGTCGCCACGCCCCAGGCGAGCAGACCGATGGCAAGACAGCGCAGAATCCTGTCGGACCAGTATCGCTTAACCAGAGCTGCATGCGTCATTGCGATCTCCTCCGGGTCGTCGGCGTGGCCGTCCGCATTCCTAGTAGTGGTGGTGGTGGCCGCCGAACGGGACGACGAAATTGAAGGACGCGCTCGGCCCATAGTATGCCGGCGGCGGGTAGTAGTAAGCCGGCGGCGGGGCATAGTAGTAGGGCGGCGGTGGCGGGTAATAGTAGCGCGGCGGCGGGGCATAATAGTAGCCGGGGGCGTAGTAGCCGGGGCTGGCGAACCCGAACGAGAAGAAGCCGTTGTTGTGGTGCCCGTGGTGGCCCGAGTCGTTGGCCACGGCCGGACCGGCCACCGCCGCGATCGAAACCAACGCCGCAAATGCCAGGCCGATGCGGCCCAGTCGCCCGCTGATCGGCTTGAATATCCTCATGATCGTTCCTCCAGTTTCGCTGCCGGGCGCGCTGCGCCACGGCATGAGAGCTTGCCTATTTTGCTCCAATTGCTGCGCAATTGGGAGCGCCTGCGTGCCATTTCAAGCGGTTACGGCGACAGTCACGCGGAAATTACACCCATCGTTCCTGCTTCGTTGGAAACCGCCCAGATTCCGCCTCAATCCCACGTCGGAAGTGCCGCAATCCCGTGGCCTCGCCGGGTCTCGGTTGGCCGCGTCCAGCATATATGGGGGGCCTGCGCCGCCCCGTCTGTGACTGCTGTCACGAGGAGCCTTCAAAGCCGTTCCTGTGCTATGCTGCCCGGTCAGCTTGGCAAGGAAGGGTCGGACGACGGCCATGGCGCGCATTCTCGTGATCGACGACGACGAGCTGTTTCGCGAGTTCGTGCAAAAGGCGCTCGCCGATGCCGGATTCGAGGTGGTGCCGGCTGGCGACGGCGACGAGGGGCTGCGCAAGTTCACGGAAATGCCGTTCGATCTCGTCGTCTGCGACGTCCTCATGCCGAACAAGGACGGGCTCGAGACCATCCGCGCCATCCGCAGCATCTCCGCCCGGCTGCCGATCATCACCATGACCGGCGGCGTCCTAGCCGACACCGAAGACGGCCTCGACGATCTCCGCATGAGCATGGCCTTCGGCGCCACCCGCACCATCGGCAAGCCTTTCCGCGCCACGAAGCTCCTGAAGCTCGTCCGCGACTGCCTGGGCGAGTATGCCGGCCTATCGCCGGGAATCACCGAGTAACGCGCCGGCGGTACTCAGCTCCCTGGGCACGGGCCCGGACTGATCCAATCCACATGCGCCGTAGTGCCCTGCAGGCAATAGGTCATATCGATGTAGTTTGGCACGACGCACACGCGATCGCGCGGCTTCAAGCCGTTCAGGCTGCCGGTGAGCGTGTAGAGCTTGCCATCGTTGGCGCGCAGCGCCGGGCATTCCACGCCCTCGTTCGTCAGCGTGCCTTCGATGGGCGGATTGCCTGGCTGCTCGGGCAGGATCGAGGGCTGCTCGGGCGCCGCCTGGGCCGTACAGGGGCCGATCACGCCAACTGCCAGCGCCAGCAGGAAAAACGGAAGGAAACGCCGCATGTCGTCCCTCCTTCATCACTGAAGTGCCGCGGCCCATCGACCGCAATGGAGGAATGGGAAGCGGGGCGAATGGTTCCGCCGGCACGTCGCAGTTGCAGCGGGGCAGTTGACGCGTCGATCGATCGGCACGCTGCCTACCGCAGCGGAGGACGCGCTCTACCTTACTTGTTCTGGTCCAGCCATGACGGCCGGGTCTTCTCCCCGATCAGGCAGTCGATCCTCGGTGGGTGCTGCGCCAGTTGCGCCGGTTGCAGCGTCGGCGCCGGACCGGCGATCTCCAGCACGAGCTTGCGGCGGATGGCGTCGGCCAGCTGTTCGGGCGCCTGCACCGAGAGGAAAAACGCACCGGGACCGCCGATCACGCAGTCCTCGTAGTAGAGATCGAGCAGCCCGGCCGCCAGGCCGCCATAGCCCATGCCCTCGGGGCCGCCCGCATGCAGCGTCAGCGGCAGTCCGTTGATGGTCACGCCGCGCGCCACCACCGCGTCGCGGACCGGCGTCACCGGCGGCCCCATGTTGTTCGGCCCGTCGCCGGAGACGTCGATCGCTTGGCGCGCGCCGGCGAAGCCGTTGGCGTCGAAGAGCGTACTCGCAAAGGCAAGCGCACCGGAGATCGAGGTGCCATGGATGTGCGAGGTCGGCGCCGCCCTGAGCGCGGCGGCAAAGCCTTCTGCGCTCGCCTGGCCGTCGACGGCGCGCCAGGGAATCATCACCTCCTGCGACCGCGGTCCCGCCCATTCCACATAGGTCACGGCAATGCGGCCGTAGACGCCGCTTCCGATGGCCGCGATCACCTCGGGATGGAGGAAGGCCTGAACATAGCCGCCGCGCTGCAGCGCCCGCTCGCCCTCGTCCATCGATCCCGAGACATCCACCGCCAGCACCAGTTCGAGATCGACGGGGATGTCGTCGGCTGCCGCCGGCGCGGCCAAGCCCGCGGCGATGACGAATCCCGCCGCCGCTAGTCTCCCTCGGATCGAACCCAGCGCCATCGCCAGACCCTCCGTCGTCCGTCGCCGCCACCGCGATAGAATCCATGGTTGCGCCTCTTGCCGTAAGGGGAACGATTTCCCATATCCCGCCGCCGGCGGGAGGGCCGGCCGCTACGCAAAATACGATAGCTTTGAATTTCAGATTCCGGAGTTGGACCCTCTCCGTCCGCGATGACCGTCCCTCACTGCGTCACGATGATGGTCCCGGTCATGTTCTCGCCCTGGTGCTTGAGGCAGATATAGCGATAGGTGCCGGGGACGGTGAATTTGTGGGCGAAGGTCTCGCCCGGCGGAATGTCGCCGGAGGCAAACGCCTCGGCGCCGGCCGGCACCACCACGTTGCTCGGATCGTCCGCCTGGGTACGATCGAAGGTCACGGTATGGCCGAACAGGCTCTGGTTGCGCCACAGCACCACTTGGCCCGCCTTGATCGTCACCGTCTGTGGGCTGAAGCTCAGGGCCGTCGTCATGTCCACGATCTGATCGTAGATGCCGGGCGGCAGGTCATAGGCCGGTCCGCTGGTGTTGCAGCCGGCCAGCAGGAGCGTCAGCGCGGCAGCGGCCGGGATGAGGCGGCGGGCGATCGGCATGCATCTCTCCCCTGAATGTGATCCGTCGGTCCACGGGCCACCTAGTATCGTGGCCCCGGCCTTGCTACGATAGGTTGTTCCAGCGGATCAAGTCCGTTTCGGCCGGCAGGCGATGGGGCAGCGCCATGGCCAAGGTGCAAGTGGAGACCACGCTTCATGTTCCCGCCTCGGCGGTGTGGAACATGATCGGTGGATTCAACGAATTGGCCCGCTGGCATCCGGCTGTCGTCAAGAGCGATGAGGTCAAGGAGAAGGGCGGCATCACCGCCCGACGGCTGACCTTGAGCGACGGCGGCGTCATCGTCGCCCAGCTCGAGCGGCATGACGACAAGGCCCGCACCTACAGTTACTCCGTAGTGGAGACGCCGCTGCCGGTGGCCGGCTATCGCGCCAGCCTGCATGTGCGCGAAGCCGCCGACGGCCACAGCTGCACGGTGGCCTGGATCAGCGAGTTCGAGCCGTCCGGCGCGCCCGAAGGCGAAGCCATCAAGGTCATCCGCGGTCTCTACGAGGTCGGCTTCGACAACCTGCGCAAACTGTTCGGCAGCTAAGGGAGGAATCGAGAGCATGTCCAAGGTGAGTCTATCGACGCAACTGCCCGTCCCCGCCCGCACGGTGTGGGACACCATCGGCGGCTTCAACGCCCTGGCGAAGTGGCATCCGGCCATCGCCAAGAGCGAGGAAACGAAGAAGGGCGAGTCCACCATCCGCACGCTTACGCTCCATGGCGGCGGCAGCATTGTCGAGCGGCTCGACGCCAAGGACGACAAGTCGCGCACCTACAGCTACTCGATCCTCGAGGGCCCGCTGCCGGTGGCCAAGTACCACGCCACTCTTCACGTCACCGAGAACGCTGGCGGCCAGAGCTGCACCGTCGAGTGGTCGAGCGAGTTCGAAGCCTCCGGCGCCCCCGCCACCGAAGCCGAAAAGGCCATCCGCGGTGTCTACGAAGCCGGCTTCAACAACCTGCGGAAGATGTTCGGCGGCGGATAGCCGACGCGT
>AR_comb_assmDRAFT_10148828_pt1 | contig 10792 bp, 8 predicted proteins | sample ArasoioldDNA_FD_10543 | JGI IMG/M metagenome (IMG submission 10543) | reverse complement strand
TTCTTCTACAAAGTTTGTTACAGTAATAATGTGATAAACATCGCCTGTTTTAGTAGATGCATATAATTCTCCGGCTTCATCCTCACCAAATGAAACAATGCCGTTAGGCGCTCCTTTTTGCAGATAAACATTCCATCCACCGGTGCCATTCGATTTTATTTTCCATGCATTGTTACTCTGGTGATCGGCGCATATATAATAACCCTGCAGTTGCGGAAATTTTTTACCGCGATAAACATAACCACCTATCACACATTCACCACCCCACGTTACATCATGATGATATTTGAAAACAGGAAGCACATAAGAACTTTTATTTTTACAGGTATCAGTATTATAAACGTGTGTAGCTTCATAACAACTCCATCCAAAATTTGCACCTGCTGAATGCCATTTCCTGAAATCAATTTCTTCAAGTGAATCTTGTCCCACATCACCTATCCACATATCATACGTGAGCCTGTCGAAACTCCATTTCCAGGGATTGCGTAAACCAAGATGATAAATTTCATCAAGCACATTCGGATCGTTTACAAAAGGATTTGTTGATGGAATTGCATAGTAAGGTGGAGTGTTTACATTTATATTCAGCCGCAACATTTTTCCAAAAAATGTTTTACCATTTTGACCATTACGATAAGGATCTCCTCCACCACCGCCATCACCAATAGAAAGATACAGGTAACCATCTTTTCCAAATTGTAATGAGCCGCCATTGTGATTGTTGTAACCGTTCGGCTTTGGTCTTGAAAATAAAATAACGGCTGTTGAAGAAGCAGCGGAATCAGGATTATTTTTACTTACTTTATAACGAGCCAGGGTAACATTGCCGTTTTTATTGTTGTAGTAAACAAAAAATGTGCGGTTTATTTCAAAACCGGGATGAAATGCAATGCTCAGCAAACCTTGTTCGCCTTCAAAGTTTACAAGCTTTGTTATATTAAGAAATGGTTTGCTTAACAAGTGACCATTCTTGTAAATTCTAACGGCTCCCGATTGTTCCACAATAAAAATTCTTTTTGAACTATCTCCTGCATTTTTAATATCAACGGGAGCGGAAAGACCTGATAAAATTTTATTAAAGCCAACTGTGGGCTGCGCAACAGCTTTTGAGAATAATGCAGCAGCAACTGTAAACAGAATAAAATAATTCTTGTTGTTGAGTAAAAAAGTTTTCATAGTCGCAATTTGTTTTGAAGAAATAATAGAGGGCAGAGTGTTGAGTAGCTGAATTTTTTTGTACCCGGCTGCAGATCATCTATGATACTTTCGTTGCGTCGCACTCTTGTACATTCGAAACTTTATTCAGCAGGTGGTTCATTTTCCTATTAAGTTAAGAAATTTACAGCAATAAAAAACCCGCATCATTTTTTTTGATGCGGGTTTAAATAGAATTTCTATGCTACAAGGTTTTCAATACATCATTCATTGAACGCACTGCATCGGCACTTTTATTAAAGGTTGCTTGTTCCTCTTCATTCAAACCAAAATCAATAATTTTTTCCCAGCCGTTTTTACCAATTACCACAGGTACGCCAAGACAAATATCTTTTTGTCCATACTCACCATTAAGACTCACACAGCAGGAAAACAATTTCTTCTCATCTCTTACAATGCTTTTCACCAAAGCTGCTCCCGCTGCGCCCGGCGCATACCATGCCGAAGTTCCGATGAGTTTGGTTAATGTAGCACCGCCAACCATCGTATCAGATACAATTTTTTTCTGTTGTTCTTCACTTAAGAATTTTGTCACAGGAACACTGTTCCATGTTGCAAAGCGAATGAGCGGGATCATCGTTGTATCTCCATGACCACCTATTACAATTGCGTTTAAGTCAGCGGGGCTGCAACTAAGATGCTGACTCAACTGGTACCTGAAACGAGCACTATCCAATGCACCACCCATACCAATTATTCGGTTCTTCGGTAAACCTGTTGCAGTTAACGTCAGATAAGCCATTGTGTCCATCGGATTGGAAATAACAATGATGATGGCATCGGGAGAATTTTTTAAAATATTTTCAGCAACACCTCTTACAATACCGGCGTTGGTGCCGATAAGTTCTTCACGAGTCATGCCGGGTTTTCTTGGCAAGCCTGAAGTAATAACTACAACATCCGAGCCCGCAGTTTTAGAATAATCATTTGTACTGCCCGTAATGCGTGTATCAAAACCAAGCAATGCGGCAGTTTGCATCATATCCTGAGCTTTACCTTCAGCAAGACCTTCTTTAATATCAAGTAACACAAGTTCCTCACATAAAGCGGCACGGGCAATATTATCGGCGCATGTTGCTCCCACTGCACCTGCACCCACGACTGTAACTTTCATGAAAAGCAAAATTTATAGATGGTAAAAAAATTTTAGCGCTGCAAAGATAGAGGAAGAGATGATTGCGGTTTGCAGATTTTTGAGTGTAGGTTTTCTTTTTGCTTATGTGTTATTTCAATTGATTATTGCAAAAGTTATTGTCTTAAAGATTCAGCAACTTTATAATTGTATCCGGATCTGTTCCCGTTTCGTAAGTTTGAATAAGCTTTCCATTCTTTCCATACACAGCCATGAACGGAGTAAATTTCACACGGTAAAATGAGGGCACATAATATTTCGGATCACGACCTACTTTGATATTTTTTTCGTTCACTAAATTATAATCTTTAGCAAAAGATTTTATTTCGTTGAAAGAAGTATCATAAGTAACCCAAACAAAGAAGACATCTTTTAGTTTATTTTTCTTCTTATCAAAATCATGCGCGGTTAACTGGCAATGACCGCATTCAGGATTGAAATAAATTATAACCACGGGTTTGTTTCTTGGCAACGCTTCTTTATTGAACCACGTACTGTCTGTTTGTAAAATGCTGAAGGCCGGAATAAGAGAATCTTTTTGATATGGTGGAGTGGCATCATTGTCTTGCGCATGTGTAATTGAACAAATACAACCAAACAGAAGGAAAGTAAAAAGATGTTTCATAAAAATTTTCATTGATTACGTTGATGCAATTATCAAAAATATTTTCTTATTGTCAATTTTTCCGGTGTTAAAACTGTATGTAAATGAATCGGCAAATCTTCTTTATGATTTGAAAAAGCATTAAACAAAAGTGAATTTCTTTGCAATGGATAAACCTAAAGTTAGGTGAACATTTTTATTTATTATTATCAGCTTTGTTCTTATTAATAATTTCCTTTAGAAAGAAAATATTATAAAAATAATCCTGGTAAATTTAACACTACGTGGAATTATTGAAGACTAAATTTTTTTATTATTTTTTGTCAGAAAAAAATTAACCCTCAATTAAAAAAACAATTATCAAAAAGATGTGGAATGGCACCATTGGTGTAGCATTATAACTGATACGCTGCAAAAGTTTTCTTTAATCATTTAAAATTTATAGTTATGAAGACTAACACAATGAGTGCATCGACATCGACCGATTCTAAATTGCACGAGTTTTTTGTTGACCAGTTAAAGGACATGTATTGGGCTGAAAAAAAACTGGTGAAAACACTTCCCAAAATGGAAGATGCAGCCACATCAGACCAATTGAAGAATGCATTTCGCAATCACTGGGAACAAACAAAGGAGCACGTAAGAAGATTGGAAAATGTATTTAGTATGATAGGGGAAGAAGTTGATTCAAGCAAATGTCCGGCAATGGCTGGTATAGTTGATGAAGGTTCAGACATCATTGATGACACAGATGCGGGTTCTGCACAGCGCGATGTGGGTTTGATATTCGCAGGTCAGAAAGCAGAGCATTATGAAATAGCTACTTACGGCGGATTGATTCAACTGGCAAAAACACTTGGTTATAATGATGCAGCTAACTTGATGCATCTAACATTAACAGAAGAAAAGGACGCGGATGTGTTGCTTACCCAAATTGCGGAAAGCAATGCAAATTACCAGGCTAAGCGTGAACCGCAAAACGCATGGTAAAATTTGCATCATCAGGTTTACAAAGGGCTATCTTAAGTTGATAGCCTTTTGTTTATCTTTTGATTAAATAATGTTTTCTGATTTACCCCAAATCTTCAACAAAGAAATAAAATATTATTGCCAAAAAGTTTCTGTCTTATCCTCAAGCCGTCGCTTGTTCAACGAGAATTATTCCTTATTCAGCTATTATTATTCCTTGATCATATATACAATTTCCTTTTATTATAAGCGCTAATTTTTATACTTCATTTTTGAAGTAAATTTGTTATTGTCTTTAGACCTAACCTATTTCAGTTGTGTTGTATGTTTCAGGTCATATTTGAACAATTTGATAACGGTTTTATTCTAAATTGGTTTATAGCACCTATGAAATCATGTACACTCTCGATTGCCTTGATCACTTCCGGAAATTTTGTAAGGAATATTTCTGTTTAACAGTAGCAATATGTTATACTCTTTCTATCGGGGTAATAGATTGTAAAACGTTAAAAGCAACAAAATAAATGGTGATATTCGCAGCAAAAATATTTTTCTTTTCTTTTAAATGGAATCAATTATGATTGAAGACCTTTTTGAAGAACTATTACAAAAAAATACCAGCGAAGAAGCCTGGAATTGGCTAAAAGAAAGATCATCGCTTCTTAATAAAGATGCAAACGCTGTGCAATTAAATACAGCATTTACTTCAGTGCCGAGAAAAACAGGTAAGACAATCACTGAGATAACATCAGGACAAGATAAAAATGTTAAAGAACTTTGTCCTGGTTTTTCAGTGGAGGGTTGGACAATAGATAGACTAAGCCGCGTGTATTTATTGATGAAATTGAACAGCAGCAATAAGGAGCAGTATGTTAGAATAATTGAAGAACTTTTTAAAGCTGCGGAAATGAATGAGCTGGTTGCTTTATATTCCTCGCTTCCATTTCTTGCCTATCCTGGTGCATGGAAGTTTCGATGCACCGAGGGAGTACGAAGCAATATTGCAACTGTGTTAGAAGCGATCATGTATCAAAATCCGTATCCTGCAAAATATCTTGATGAACCTGCATGGAATCAGATGGTGTTAAAAGCATTCTTTACAGAAAAAAATGTTGACCGTATAACAGGACTTGATGAAAGAGCAAACAAAAACTTAGCGAATATTCTTATTGATTATGCTCATGAGCGATGGGCTGCTCACAGAAGTGTTGATCCGCAGTTATGGCGGCTTGTTGGAAAATTTGTTGATGAGAAGAATTTTTCCGACATACAAAAGTTATACAATGAAGGAACTTTACCCGAAAAAAAAGCTGCGGTGCTTGCATGTTTTGACACAGATTACTCACCTGCAAAGACTCTTTTAGATAAGGCTTCGGGTTTGCATAATGCTATTCTGCAAAAAACACTTACATGGAAGAGTTTAGCAAAAGAGATAAAAAATTTTTCTTCAAATTAATAAATGAATTTTATGAATCACGATCCATTGCAACGACAAAAAGAAGTTGCTGAAACATTTAATCCGGTTGATCTTCAAAATATAAAAGGCATGCAGTTCTTCGATCCGCATGTGCACATGACTTCAAGAACTACAGATGACTACCAGGCTATGGCTGACGCTGGTATCGTTGGTCTGATTGAACCAGCCTTCTGGCTTGGTCAGCCGAGAACAGGTTTGGATACTTTTCGTGATTATTACAGCAGCCTTATCGGTTGGGAACGTTTTCGTTCATCGCAATTTGGTATCAAACATTATTGCACGATAGGTTTGAATTCACGTGAAGCAAATAATGAAAAGCTTGCTGAACAAGTGATGGAAATTTTACCACTCTTTATTTATAAAGAAGGTGTGGTTGGTGTTGGAGAAATTGGTTTTGATGATCAAACTCCTGCTGAAGAAAAATATTATCGTCTGCAGTTAGAATTGGCAAAAGAAGCTGGATTGCCGGTGCAAATACATACTCCGCATCGCGATAAAAAAAGAGGTACGCAGCGAAGTATGGATATTGCAATTGAACATAAACTTGATCCATACATGGTGATTGTTGATCACAACAATGAAGAGACAGTTAAGGAAGTTTTAGACAGAGGATTCTGGGCAGCATTTACTATATATCCTTTCACAAAAATGGGCAACGAGCGAATGGTTGAAGTAGTTAAGCAATATGGTTCGGAAAGGATCATGATAAATTCAGCCGCAGACTGGGGAATCAGCGATCCGCTTGCTGTTCCGAAAACAGCTTCTCTTATGAAATTGCGTGGCATTAGCGATGAAGATATTTATATGACAACTTACCGAAATGCTATTACAGCATTTGGGCAAAGCGGTCAAATTGATGAAGCTGATTTTGCATCGGTGAAAGAAGTAGATCAAAGCAAAAAATTTGCAGGCAATACAATCCTTCGCGGCGGGCAACAACCAAAAATTGATAAGTCATCTATTATCATCAGCTAAAGAGTAATGTGAAAAAAGCAAAAGCATTCCTGCAATTAATGCGACCTGCAAATATTATAACGGCAATATCGGATGTGTTGGCAGGTATTGCTATTTCAGGGATTTTATTTAGTCAATCATTTGATACAAATGAATGGCGATGCATCGTTTTATTATGTATTTCCACGATGGGTTTATATGGTGGCGGCGTTGTTTTAAATGATGTGTTTGATGCGGAGCTTGATAAAATAGAACGCCCTGAACGCGCTATTCCGAGAGGAGATATAAGGATCAATGAAGCGGCTGCATTAGGAATTGTTTTATTATTGATAGGAGTTGCAGCTTCTTTTTTATGCAACACTTATTCAGGGATCGTTGCAGGTGTTATTTCCTTCGCTGCAGTTGTTTATGACAAATGGGGTAAGCATCATTTGATATTAGGTCCGGTTAACATGGGATTATGCAGAGGGCTTAATCTTTTGTTGGGAATAAGCATCTTAATCACTCAATTATCGCAGTGGTGGGCGCTGGCTTTTATACCGATTATATATATTGCTTCAATAACAATGATCAGTCGCGGCGAAGTATATGGTGGAAGTAAAAATTTATTATATGCTGCTTCCTTTTTTTATATACTGGTGATCGCTTCTATTCTTTATTTCGCGATCATTAACAAAAACGGGATTTATTTTGCGGTGGTTTTCCTGTTATTGTTTGCATGGATGATTTTTAATCCTTTGATTAAAGCAATTCAGCAACCTACCGGAAAAAATATCGGTAAAGCAGTTAAAGCCGGAGTTATAGGATTGATACTGATGAATGCATCATGGGCTTCTGCGTTTAATGCTATTTACTTCGCGATAATTATTGTGCTTCTGCTGCCGATTTCTATTGGTTTGGGTAAAATGTTTGCGGTGACATGATCGCTAAATTTTTTCATGATAAAAAATTGGTAAATAAATATTTTGTTTCTGTCAGATCATGTTAAATATTTGATTTTTGAACTAATAAAGCAGATGAGTAATATTCATGGAAAAATTTAAAGTCAATTATATCAAACAATCATTCAGTGTAACTTTTGAGTATAAAGTATTTTTTACATCATCGCTGTTTTCATCTTCCAATAATTTATTCAGTGAATTTGTAAAAGAGAATATCGAAGATTCATCACAAAAAATTCTTTTTGTGATTGATGATGGTGTTGTTAAAAATCATCCAGAATTATTGAATCAGATCAACAACTATTTTCAAAAGCAAGCTACAATTGAATTGATAAAAGATATTTTGATTATTCCGGGTGGAGAGCAATCAAAAAATGATAAACGATCTTTTAATCGTATCGTTGAAGCAGTACATATGTATGGAATAGATCGTCATTCTTATCTTACTGCGATTGGTGGTGGTGCTGTACTTGATGTTGTTGGTTATGCCGCGGCTGTTTCTCATCGTGGCGTAAGACATATTCGGATTCCTACAACTGTCTTGTCTCAAAACGATTCCGGCATAGGCGTAAAAAATGGTATCAACTATTTCGGCAAGAAAAATTTTCTCGGAACATTTTCTCCACCCGTTGCTGTTTTTAATGATGACATTTTTTTGACCACTTTATCTGATCGTGATTGCCGTTCGGGAATCGCGGAAGCAATTAAAGTTGCATTGATAAAAGACGCCGATTTTTTTAGTTGGCTTGAAAAAAACAGTAGTCAACTTGTTGAGAGAAACATGGCAGCGATGAATTATCTTATTAAGCGCTGTGCTGAACTTCATTTGAAACATATTGCAAGTGGTGATCCTTTTGAAAAAGGTTCTTCGCGTCCGCTTGATTTCGGACATTGGAGTGCGCATAAAGTAGAACAGTTATCCGATTTCAGCATATTGCACGGAGAAGCTGTTGCAATGGGCATTGCACTCGACACGATGTATTCTGCGTTATCTGGTCGTCTTGCATTGAATAAAGCACATCGCATCATTGAACTTTTACTCAATTTAGGTTTTGAGATTACACATCCGTTGATGGAGATAAAGGAAAATAATAGCCCTGTTCTGCAAGGACTGAATGAATTTCGTGAACATCTTGGAGGACAATTAACTATCATGCTTTTGAAAGATATCGGAGCCGGCGAAGAAGTTCACGAGATAAATACAAGCTTGCTGATAAAAGCAGAAGAAGAATTGAAAATGTTTAAGGGTAAAGTGTTCGCACGGTAAGAAAATCTAAGAGAGATAAACTCACTTTTTTTATTTTAAATGCCGATGGAGCTTTTATTTTTTGCTGAAGAAAAATTCAAGCAGCACCAGAGTGCGACGCAAGAGAAGTTTAATAGTGGCAATTCAGTCGAGCTCATAATTTTTACATAAGATATATGGAAACATCATTTGGTCATTTAACTTATTGTACCAATATTCATGCAGGCGAAAGTTGGAAAGACCATTTTGAAGCACTAAAGAAAAACTTTCCTGCGATAAAAGAAAAAATTTCTCCCAACAATGCAATGGGTATCGGGCTTCGGTTATCAAACGAAGCGAGCATTGATTTATCGAACGAAGAAAATCTCGATGATTTTAAAAAATGGTTGCGCGAGCAAGACGCATATGTGTTTACGATGAACGGATTTCCTTATGGCGGTTTTCATCATACAAGAGTTAAGGAGAATGTGCACACGCCTGATTGGACAACGAAAGAGCGTGTTGAATATACTTTGCGACTGTTTAATATTTTAAAAAAATTGTTGCCAGAAGGAATGGATGGAGGCATCTCAACTTCACCAATGAGTTACCGGCATTGGTTTTCGCCGGAGCAATTGAAAGATGCAAAAGAGAAAGCAACAAATAATATTTTGGATGTTGTTGAATATTTGATTGAGCAATCATCGCAAGGAAAACGAATGCATCTTGATATAGAACCTGAACCGGATGGCATTTTAGAAACCGGAGATGAATTTATTGAATGGCTTGAGAATGATGTTATGCGGCTTGGAATAAAAAGGCTTGCGAAAAAATTTAATATTGATGATGATAAAGCGAGAGATTTATTGAAAGAACATCTTTGTTTGTGTTATGATGTTTGCCATTTTGCAATTGGATTTGAAGAGCATGAGAAAGTTATTGATCAATTAGAACAAAAAGGAATAAAAGTTGGTAAGATACAGATCAGCGCGGCTTTAAAGAAAGAGATGAACAGTGAACGAAAAAATATAAAAGAAGCTTTTGAAAAATTTGATGAACCTGTTTATTTACACCAGGTAGTTGCGAAGAAAGATAATGGTGAATTGCTGCGTTATCCTGATCTGCCCGAAGCACTTCAAGATTACAATAATACTGCGGTTATAGAGTGGCGTGCACATTTTCACGTTCCTATTTTTGCAGACAATTTTGGTTTGCTGCAATCAACGCAAAATGATATTGTAAAAGTGTTGAAGAAACAAAAGCAAAAACGATTCACCAATCATCTTGAAATAGAAACGTACACATGGGAAGCACTTCCGCAAGAATTGAAATTGCCTTTACAGGAATCAATCATTCGTGAACTTGATTGGGTAAAAAAAGTGTTGTCATAAGTTATAAGAAAAGCATGAATAAAACTGTTGTTATTGATATAGTTGGTCTTTCTTCTAATCTGATCGGAGATCATACACCATTTCTTAAAACATACGTTTCAAAAAAAAATTTGTCACTCATTGAACCTGTTCTTCCCGCGGTGACAACTTCTGTGCAATCGACTTATCTCACAGGAAAATTTCCTTCAGAACATGGCATCGTAGGAAATGGTTGGTACGACAGGGAAGAATGCGAAGTAAAGTTTTGGAAACAATCCAACAAATTAGTTCATGCAGAAAAAATTTGGGAAAGAGCAAAAAAAGCAGATGCAAATTTTACATGCTCGCAAATGTTTTGGTGGTACAATATGTATTCATCTGCTGATTATTCAGTAACACCAAGACCGAATTATTTAGCTGATGGAAGAAAGATGCCTGATTGTTATGCTCATCCTGCAGAATTGCGTGATGAATTGCAAAATAAGTTCGAACAATTTCCGCTTTTTCAGTTTTGGGGACCGGGAGCAAATATAAAATCTACGCAATGGATAGCAGATGCATCTATGTACACAGATGATCGTTACAATCCTACACTTACTTTAATTTATTTACCGCATCTTGACTATTGTCTTCAAAAATTCGGACCTGACTTTACTAATATTTCAAAAGACCTGAACGAGATAGATGGAGTAGTGAAGCAGCTTGTTGAATTTTACGAAAAGAAAAATGCATCCATAATATTACTTTCTGAATATGGTATTTCACCGGTTAATAATCCTGTTCACATAAATCGTGTATTGCGTAAAAATGGTTTATTAAATCTGCGCGTGGAAAGAGGATTAGAGTTATTTGATGCAGGTGCATCGAAAGCCTTTGCTGTAGCGGATCACCAGATGGCACAT
>AR_comb_assmDRAFT_10516536_pt1 | contig 10794 bp, 10 predicted proteins | sample ArasoioldDNA_FD_10543 | JGI IMG/M metagenome (IMG submission 10543) | reverse complement strand
CAGGTCACGATGTCGATCATCCTCAAGGACCCGGGGCAGCCAGGCGTTTCCACGGTCCCGTCCGACTTGAATGCCGTGACGATCAACCGCTATCGCGTCCAGTACCGACGTTCCGATGGTCGCAACACCCCGGGCGTCGACGTGCCGTATCCCATCGACTCCGCCGTGACCGCCACGATCACCGCGAGTGGGGCGACGTTTGCGTTCGAGCTCGTGCGGAACGACGCCAAACGCGAGGCGCCGCTGCGGCAACTGCGCGCGAGCTCGACGGTCCTGTCCACCATTGCCGACGTGACGTTCTACGGTCGCGACCAGGCTGGCAACGACGTCATTGCCACCGGCAGCCTCGGCATCAATTTCGGCGACTTCCAGTAGAGCATTCCGATGGTTTCGAACGCATACGCAATCGTCCGCCGCACAGGCGCAGCCATGATCGTCGCGGCGCTGGTCAGCGGGTGCTCGCTTGACAAGAGCTCCGCGCCGCCCGTATCAGGTCCGTCCGAATTCGGTACGTCGATCACCTTGTCCGCTTCCCCGGAAGTGCTCAGCCAGGACGGCGTTTCGAAGGCGGTAATCACGGCGCTCGTCCGAGATGCGGCAAGCCGGCCAGTCAAGGGTGTCGCCATTCGCTGGAGTGCGGGCGCCTCGACGCCACGCGTGTTGCCCGTCACGTTGAGTGCGGCCACGTCGGTCACCGATAACGACGGACGGACGGCGGTGGTGCTGACGGCTCCGCAGCCGCCGACGGAAGCGCCCGTGAGCCCCGACGTCATCATCGTGTCGGCGACTCCGGTTGCAGACAGCGTCGCTGAGGTCCAGCCGCGCACGATTCAGGTCCGCCTGCAGCCGACTGCCGACGTACCGCTGGCGAACAACGCGCCCGTCGCGAAGTTCGACACGTCGCCGGGTGTTGGGATCGTGGGTCAGGCGATCACGTTCGACGCACGGACGTCGACGGATGAAGGCGAGCCGTGTCTGAGCCGCTGCACCTATCGATGGGACTTTGGCGATGGGATTTCAGCAACCGGCATGACGGTGTCGCACACGTATGCTGCCGCCAGCAAATACGCTGTCACTCTGACCGTGGTCGATGATCGCGCCCGGGTGGGCACCGTCCAGAAGGACCTGGACGTCACGGGCCCTGCCGGACTCGTCGCGCACTTCACCGTGTCGCCTGTCAGCCCCCAAGTTGGTGCAGACGCAGTCTTCGACGCGAGTTCCAGCCAAGTCGGAACCGGCAGCGTCATCGTGAATTACCACTGGGATTTCGGGGATGGCGACGTTCAAGACACGACGACCCCGACGATTATCAAGCGGTACGGTGAAGCGCGATTGTTCCCGGTGACGCTAACGGTTACCCCCAGTGCCGGCGCCCCAGCCACGTTTGGCCAGGCCGTCCAGGTCGTGCCGTAGGTCACTTCAGTGCCGTCGACCATGCACAGTCGCGTTCGTCGTTCCTGGCCTCTGTTGGCGCTCGCCGTCGTGGCGAGTGGCTGCTCACTCGAGCAGGGCCTCTCGGCGAAGGGTAGTCCGCCGCCATCAGTCGGCTTGTCCGTCACGTCGACGGCATCGCCGGATGCGTTGCCCCGCGACGGGCGATCGACGTCGCTCGTGCAACTGTTCGTACGCGACGACCAGGACACGGCGGTGGCCGGGCAGCGATTCACGGTGAGGACCACCGCCGGCACGCTGAGCGCGACCGACCTCACGACCGATTCAAGCGGTATCGCCACCGTACGGTTCACCGCCCCGCCGGCCAGCACCAACGCCTCGTCGGCGACGATCGTCCTGACGCCGGTCTCGGGCACCAGGGCGGCAACGGCCGGCCCGCGAACCGTGATCTTTGCGCTCGGAAGCCCGAGCGTCTAGGAGAGACCAGCCCGGTCCAGCCTCGGCCACATCGGCGACAATAGTGTGCCGTGGCTGACGACACACGTATCACCAACCTCGAACGGATCCTGGCAGCCGATCCGTCATCGATCGCTTTCGCGCAACTCGCTGAATGGTACCGGCGCGCCGGGCAGCTGGACGATGCGGTCCGGGTCTGCCGAGCCGGGTTGGCGCAGTACCCCTTCCATCATTCCGCACGCATCACGCTCGCACGGGCACTGCTTGCGCAGGGACTCACCGGCGAATCCCGCGCGGAACTCGACAGGGTGACGCGTGATGCGCCCGACAATGTTGCGGTGAGAGGCGCGCTTGAGGATTGGCACCGATTCAATGACGCGAAGAGTTCGGCCGGCGACGATCAGCGCGTGTTGAACGAACTCGAAGCGTGGCTGACGGCGATTCGGACCGATCGCGCCCGGCGATCCCGGCCGGATCCAGTCCCGAACAGCCCACTGCAGCGCTGACCGACCTGCCATGTCACTTCCCGAAACCGCGACGCTGGCGCGACGTCTGACCCGCGTCCGAGAGACCCTGGACAGCCTCAGCCTCGATGCGCTGATCGTCACCGACCTGATCAACATCCGATACCTGTCGAATCACGTTGGATCCGCGGGCATCCTGGTCCTGACGCGGGACGCCGTGCACCTGCTGATCGACTTCCGCTATGAAACCGCGCGGCGTGAATTGCAGGATTCGCCGTCCGCGTGCCCCGCGCTCCGGCTGTGGACGGTTCCGGGAAGTTACGACGAGGCGCTCGTCGGGTGCCTCGTCGACATCAGCGCCGGGAGCACTGGCTTCGAGGCGACGCAACTGTCCGTGGCACGCTACGACTGGCTGACGCGGACCCTGGCCGGCCGAGAAGTCCCCGTGACCTTGAGGCCGACCGAGAACGTCGTCGAGCAGGCGCGAATGGTCAAGGACGAGACGGAGATAGCCGCGCTGCGTGACGCGGCTGCCCGCCTCACGCCCGTGGTGGATGCCGCGATTGCCGCGGTCAAGGAAGGTGTGATTGAGCGGGCTGTTGCCGGCGCCATCGAGGCCTCGCTTCGTGAGGCGGGATTCGACCGTCCCGCCTTCGACACGATCGTGGCGTCTGGTCCGAATTCAGCGCTTCCTCATTACCGCGCCGGTAATAGGGTGCTCGCCCAAGGCGACCTGGTGGTGCTGGACTTCGGCGGTGTCTTGGGCGGATACTGCTCTGATGTGACTCGGACAGTCGCCGTAGGTACCCCGGACCCAGAAGCCCGTCGTGTGCATGCGGCCGTCCTCGAAGCGCAGCAGGCGGCGATTGCCGCTGTGCGGCCGGGCGTGCATGCCTCCAGCATCGACGCTGCGGCGCGCACCGTACTCGAGCACCACGGTCTTGGCGCGGCGTTCGGACATGGCACCGGACACGGCCTCGGCCTGGACGTCCACGAACTCCCACGCATTTCGCGGCCACGGCCGGACGTTCCTCCCGTTCCCCTCGTTCCGGGCATGATCTTCACCATTGAACCTGGTGCCTACCTGGCGGGGTGGGGCGGGGTGCGGATCGAAGACGACGTGCTGGTGACGAATGCCGGTTGCGACGTACTGACCACCAGCCGGCGGGACCTTCTGACGCGCTAAATGAACCTAGACGAGATCAAACAAATCCTGGAAATGATGCGGGAGCACGAGTTGGCGGAGTTCGAACTCGAGCGAGCCGACTTCAAATTGCGGTTGCGGAAGAACGCGGGCCAGTGGGCAGCGCCAATGCCGCAGGTCAATTTCGTTCCCGCTGCGCCAACCGCTCCGCCGGTGGTGCCCGCACCCCACGCGGCGGGTGAACCGGTGCTGACCGCCGCCGACGAGGACATCGACCTCACCATCGTCAAGTCGCCAATCGTCGGCACGTTCTACCTTGCGCCCGAACCGGGCGCGACGCCGTTCGTCGAGACGGGGCAGCCGATCCGCAAGGGCCAGGTGCTGTGCATCATCGAGGCCATGAAGCTCATGAACGAGATCACCGCGGAGTGTGATGGTGAACTCGTCAAGGTGTACGTCGAGAACGGGCAGGCCGTGCAGTACGGCGAGCGCCTGTTCGCGATCAAACCGGCATGAAGGTCACGCAGTGTCTTCGTCGTGACGTCGTGACAGCGTGAAGTGATGTTCAAAAAGATATTGATCGCCAATCGTGGTGAGATCGCGCTGCGCATCATCCATGCCTGCCGCGAGCTCAGCATCAAGACCGTCGCGGTCTATTCGGAAGCGGACGAGAACTCGTTGCACGTGCGGTTCGCGGACGAGGATGTCTGCATCGGTCCGCCGCGCAGCGCCGACAGCTATCTCAACGTTCCCGCAATCATCAGCGCCGCCGAGATTACCGGTGCAGATGCGATTCATCCTGGCTACGGGTTCCTTTCGGAGAGTGCGTACCTGGCGGAAGTCTGCGAAGCGTGCCACATCCGGTTCATCGGGCCGGATCCGAGTGTCATCAAACTGCTCGGCGACAAGGCGCGCGCAAAAAAGGCGATGAAAAAAGCCGGCGTGCCGATGCTGCCCGGCAGCGACGGCCCGGTGGAGAGCGAAGCGAAGGCACTCGGCGTCGCGAAGGACATCGGCTACCCGGTCATCGTCAAGGCGGTTGCCGGCGGCGGCGGGCGCGGCATGCGCATCGTCCGCTCCGCAGCCGAACTGCCGAACCTGCTCCGGACCGCCCAACGGGAGGCCGAAGCAGCCTTCGGCAATGGCGACGTCTACATCGAGAAATACCTGGAGAATCCCCGGCACATCGAATTCCAGATCCTCGGCGACCACCATGGGAACGTCATCCATCTGGGCGAGCGCGAATGCTCGATCCAGCGTCGCCACCAGAAACTGGTCGAGGAATCGCCGTCACCCGCGCTGACCGACAAGGTGCGCCGGAAAATGGGCAGTGTCGTCGTCGACGCGGCCAAGGCCGTTCAGTACACGAACGCCGGCACGTTCGAGTTCCTGATGGATCGCGAAGGCAAGTTCTACTACATGGAGACGAACACGCGGCTCCAGGTCGAACATCCGGTGACCGAGATGGTGACGGGAATCGATCTCGTGAAGGAGCAGATCAGAATCGCGGCAGGGCACAAGCTGTCGATCAGGCAGAGCGACGTGACGTTCCGAGGTCATGCCATCGAATGCCGCGTCAACGCGGAGGATCCGGAAACGTTCGCGCCTTCCCCGGGCCTGATCCACGCGTGGAGCGTGCCGGGCGGTCCCGGCGTCCGGGTGGACACCTTCGCGCATGCCGAGTGCACGGTGTCGCCCTATTACGACTCGATGATCGCGAAAATCATCGTCCACGGCCGCGATCGCGCCGAGGCGATCGCGCGGATGCGTCGCACACTGGAGATGACGGTCATCGAAGGGATCAAGACCTCGGTGCCGCTCGATTTGAAGATCATCAACGATCCCGATTTCCAGGCCGGTCGTATGAACACCGGGTTCATGGACCGGTTCATGCCGAAGCCGAAGGACACGAAGCTCGCTGAGTCCGCCTAGAGAAATCGTGAATCGTGAGTCGTGAATGACAGCAGATCCGGGGCAGGTACGTGGCCGCGCGTCTGCATTCGTGATTCGCGATTCACGATTCACGCTTCACGATTGATCTCGTGCTCTCACCCCTCAACCCCATCGTCGACGTCGACGTCGCGGCACGCGCCGGATGGATGCCGCTTGATCTTTTGCAGGCGTACCTCGACGGCGGCGCCACGTTCGTGCAAATCCGGGCGAAGCGCCTCGAATCAGGGGCACTGCTCGAGCTCTGCGATTCCGCAGTCGTCATGACGCAGGCGTACACAGGGCAGATTGTCGTGAACGATCGCGTCGACGTCGCCCGTCTGGCGGGTGCGGCAGGCGTGCACGTCGGCCAGGACGATCTGCCGCCGTTGCAGGCGCGCGAGCTCCTCGGACCAGCGGCGATTGTCGGCGTCTCGACGCACACCCTTCCACAGGCCGAGGCCGCGCTGGACCAGCCGGTCACCTACGTGGCCGTCGGGCCGGTCTTTGGTACCCGGACGAAGGACACTGGCTACGAAGCCGTCGGCCTCGACCTCGTGAGTGCCGTGGCCCGCCGGAACGGAGCGCTTCCCGTGGTCGCGATCGGCGGGATCACGATCGACACCGCCGTCTCGGTTCTCGAGGCGGGCGCCACTTCTGTCGCAATCATCGGTGACCTGCTCGCCACTGGCGACCCGGCCGCGCGCGTGGCGGACTACCTGCGGCTGCTCGCAGCCCATCGCGTATAGAATCGCAGGTCAATCGGCAGGATCTGCGATTTGCAACGACGAGCGCTGTTTCCCTGATCCGACTCCCGGAGTCGGATCGCAGAACTTGCAGTGCCCAAACACCCGGAGGGACCGTGGCCGGCGCACTCTTTCGAACCAAGTCGATCGACAAGCTTCTTGCGGATGCTGCGGTATCCGGCGAGCACACTCTGAAGCGGACGCTGGGGGCGTGGTCGCTGGTCGCGCTCGGCATCGGCGGCATTATCGGCGCCGGTATTTTCGTGCGGACCGCAGCCGCGATCGCGGAGCGCTCCGGCCCGTCGGTCACGATCGCTTTTCTCGTGGCCGCGTTAGGGTGTGCCTTCGCGGGCCTCTGCTACGCCGAGTTCGCGTCGATGATCCCGATCGCCGGCAGCGCATACACCTATTCCTACGCGACGATGGGGGAGTTCGTTGCGTGGATCATCGGGTGGGACCTGATTCTCGAGTACGCGGTGGGGGCCGCGACCGTGGCGATCGCCTGGAGCGAGTACTTCAACAAGGTGCTCGAATTCATGGGGCTCGAAGTGCCCTACCAATGGCGACATTCCCCGTTCGAGCACAGCCCAGACGGCATCGCCGGCATCATGAACATTCCCGCCGTCGTCATCCTGCTGCTGCTGTCGCTGCTGCTCATTCGCGGTACTCGGGAGTCGGCGGTCGTCAATAACCTGATCGTCATCACCAAGGTGTCGATCGTCCTGCTGGTCATCGCGATCGGCTGGCAGTTCATCAATCCGGCCAACCACACTCCCTTCATTCCGGCGCCGACCACCTACACCACGGGGCAGGGCGTTACCCATGCCTACGGTGGCGTGATGGGCATCCTCGGTGCGGCCGGTGTGGTGTTCTTCGCGTTCATCGGCTTCGACGCTGTTTCGACCGCGGCGCAGGAAACCAAGAACCCGAAGCGGGACATGCCGGCGGGTATCCTCGGCTCGCTGATTGTCTGCACCGTCTTGTACGTCTTGTTCTCGTACGTGCTCAGCGGCGTCGCGACGGTCGAAGACTTCCGCACGCAGGGCCGTGAAGCGTCAGTGGCGTTTGCCATCGAACACTACATGACCGGATACGGCTGGCTGGCGAAATTCGTGACGGTCGCCATCCTCGCCGGCTTCTCGTCGGTCATTCTCGTCATGCTCCTCGGGCAGTCGCGCGTGTTCTATGCGATGTCGCAGGATGGCCTCGTGTCGCCGGTGTTCGCCGCCGTCCATCCGAAATACCGCACCCCGTACAAGTCGCAGATGCTGTTCTTCGTCTTCACGTCGTTATTCGCCGCGTTCATTCCCGAGAACATCGTCGGCGAAATGACCAGCATCGGTACGTTGTTCGCCTTCATCCTGGTGTGCGCGGGCGTCTGGATCATGCGCGTACGCCGTCCGGACATTCCGCGCGGCTTCGTCGTTCCGGCGGTTCCGGTTGTCTCGACGCTTGGGATCATCGTCTGCGGCGCGATGATCTACGGGCTCGGCTGGACGAACTGGCTGCGACTGGCACTCTGGCTCGTCATCGGCCTGTTCTTCTACTTCGGTTACGGGATGAAACACAGCCGCCTCCAGACCGCGCGTCAGGTGACGGTCCGCTAGCGGTCAGTGGGGACCAGGCAGGGGCACCGCTGGCTGCCGACAACCGGTGCCGGGTTCGCCGTTATGCTCCTGCTCGCCATCATCGCCGGCGGGACGGTCGGGTACGTGGCCATCGAGCGATGGAGCGTCTGGGACGCGTTCTACATGACCGTGACGACGGTCGCGACGGTAGGATTTCGTGAGGTCCACCCGCTGTCGCGGGCCGGGCAGGTCTTCACGGTCATCGTCATTTTCAGCGGCGTCGGCACCGCGTTCTATACGGCCACGCTGCTGGCGACGATTGTCGTCGAAGGCGGCCTTCATCGGCGGTTCGCGCAGCGCCGGTTCACACGTATGCTCGAACAACTCGAGAACCACTTCATCATTTGCGGCTACGGGCGGATCGGCGCGATCATCGCCGAGGAGCTCGACCGACAGGACGTGCCGTTCGTCATTGTTGAGCGGGATCCCGGTCGATCCCACCAGGTCATCGAACGTGGCTGGCTCGGCGTCGCCGCCGACGCCAGCCAGGAGGACGTTCTCCGTCGCGTCGGGATCGACCGGGCGCGCGGTCTGATCGCCGCGGTCGGGACGGATGCCGAAAACGTCTACACGGTGCTGACCGCCCGCGTGATGCGCCCGGATCTCTTCATCATCGCCCGAGTCGAGTCCGATGACGCGGAGCACAAGTTGAAACGCGCGGGAGCGGACCGGGTGATCTCGCCGTATCACATTGGCGCCACGCACATGGCGCAAAGCGCCCTGCGGCCGGCCGTGGTCGACTTCGTTCAACTGGCGACGAGTTCTGCCCATCTGGATCTGTCGATGGAGCAGGTGCATATCGAGGAGGGCTCTCCGCTCGAGGGGCAGACGATTCTCGAGGCGGGCATCCGGCAGAAGTTCGGCGTGATCGTGATCGCGATCAAGCGCGCCGGAGGCGCGATGGAGTTCAATCCGCCATCGGAAGCCATGATGCGTGCCGGTGACGAGATGGTCGTACTCGGCCAGCCGCAGAGTGTGAAGGCTCTGGAGGACACAGTCGCTGTATGAGTCGCACCCTCGATGGGCAGGCGCTGGCCACCCGCATCCAGCAGGAACTCATTCCACGCGTCGACGCGTTCAACAACACGTACGGCAGACCACCCGCGCTGGGGATCCTGCTGGTCGGTCACGATCCCGCGTCGGAAGTCTATGTCCGCAACAAGGTCCGCTCGGGCCGCGAGGCGGGTATGCGCGTCGACCTGCAGCGCCTGCCCGGAACGGCGACGCTGGCGGAAACGCTCGCGGCAGTCGAGGCATGGAACGCGGATGACACCGTCGACGGCATCCTGGTGCAATCACCACTCCCGGCGGCAATGGGACATGACGCGGAGCAGCGGGTCATCGACACCATCGCGGCGGAGAAGGATGTCGACGGTTTCGGGGCGTCTTCGGTCGGCATGCTGGTGCAGAACCGGCCGACGCTGGTCGCGTGCACACCGTCAGGGGTGATCGAGTTGCTGGACCGCGAAGGCATTCCCATCGCCGGCCAGCATGCGGTCGTCATCGGCCGCAGCGACATCGTCGGCAAACCGATGGCCATTCTGCTGCTTCATCGCGACGCCACGGTGACGATCTGTCATTCGCGCACACGCAACCTGGCCGAGGAGTGTCGGCGCGCTGACCTTCTCGTTGCCGCCACCGGCCGGCCGGGGCTGGTGCGCCGGAACTTCGTCAAGCCGGGTGCGACGGTCATCGACGTCGGCATCAATCGAGTTGAGGATCTGACGCTGGCGGCGTCGCTGTTTCCAGCTGGGCACCCGCGACTCGAGACGTTTCACAAGAAGGGTGCGTTCCTCGTTGGCGACGTCCACCCGGAAGTCGAAGCCGTAGCTGGCGCGCTGACACCCGTGCCGGGCGGCATCGGCCCGCTGACCATCGCCATGCTGATGAAGAACACGTTGAAGGCGGCGCTGAGCCGCGTCGCCGAACCCGTGGCGAAGTGAACAGCGTGTCTACGGCCGATCATTCGACGTCCAATCGTGGTCGTTCATGAACGCAAGGGTTCGTCGCGTGGCGCTGACGGGCGGCATCGCGACTGGCAAAACTCACGTGCGCGCCCGAATCGAACAGCGCGGCGTTGCGACCATCGACTCGGACACGCTGGCACGAGAGGCGGTGGCGGCGGGCAGCTCCGGCCTGGCGTCAGTTGTCGAGCGCTTCGGGCGTGACATCCTGGATGCCGACGGGGCCCTGAATCGCGCCCGCCTCGGAGCCATCGTATTTGCTGACCCCGTCGCGCGTCGCGATCTCGAAGCCATCGTTCATCCGCAGGTCAGGCGCGCGACCGACGACTGGTTCGACTCGCTCGATGCGACCGTTCATCCATTCGCTGTCGCGGATATCCCGCTGCTGTTCGAGGTTGGCCGCGAAGGCGACTTCAACGTGGTCATCGTGGCGGCGTGCGACCCTGAGACCCAGGTCCGCCGGGTCATGGAGCGAGACGGCCTGACTGAATCAGAGGCGCGCCAGCGCCTGGCCGCGCAGCTTCCGATTTCCGACAAGGTCAATCGCGCTGATTTCGTGATCCGGACGGACGGCAGTTACGCGGAGACGAACGAACAGGTTGATGCGGTGCTATCGGCGCTCCGGGAAGCCTGACAAGCCTCGCCGCACCTTCGCCAGGATTGACGCCGCTCAGTGATGACGTTCGACTGTGGCGCGGACCTTGTCAGGTCCGCGACGCTCACGCGTGCTCTAGACTCCCGGTTCGACCGCGCTTTTCGCCGGCGCGATGCGTTCTTCGACGAACGTGTTCCATTCGTGGCACTGCGGGCACTGCCAGAGCAGCTCGGTGCTGCGGTACCGGCAGTTCACGCACAGGTGCGGGTCGAGATAGAAGACGGCCTCGCCGGTCAGATCGACGTATCGACGAACCTGCTCGGGATCGAGCTTCAGCGCGGTGAGCGCTTCCCAGATCGCCTGATGAACGACCAGGCCATGCGGATTGTGAGGCAGGGCAGCCAGCAGCAGTTCGAACGCCGTCCGCGGGTCCGAGGCCGCGGCGTAGTAGCGGGCGAGCGCCAGTCGCGCCCGCC
>AR_comb_assmDRAFT_10004270_pt1 | contig 10794 bp, 8 predicted proteins | sample ArasoioldDNA_FD_10543 | JGI IMG/M metagenome (IMG submission 10543) | reverse complement strand
ACAAGAACCCTATCGTCATAGAGTTCATAATTCACATTCTTAGCCATAGTTGTCACAATTTTTGGTTTATAAAAGAAAGATGTAATTGTCGCGGTTCGTCATAACGGCATACAGGATGCAATAGGTTCCCGGATAAGTGCATTTCTGTCCGGGCGGGCAAAGGTAAACGAATTTCGTACCAGCCGTTAAAAAAAGTCAATTTTTCAGTCCAGCATATGGTAATCACTGCCAGAAAATAAAAATGTCAGTAAACTGCCGCCGTCTGGAATGAAAAACTTTCAGGTTTCGCACCGACTTAAACCATTGAATGGAAATTGGAAGTGCGCCAAGATATAAAACAAATCTTTCTTTGTCCATCGTAAAAACACGAAACGGCTGAGGCCATTTGGCCCATAAACCCGAAAGTCTACCTATATTTGGCGCCTCAAAAAAGCTCTTAATTAATGATCAGCAGAAGAAATATCCGTGTGAAGGTGATGCAGACATTATATGTTCTGGAGACGCAAGAAAACCGGGCCATATCCAATGAAGTTGTGAAGCTGCTACAAAAACAATTTGACTTGTCTACTGAGCTTTTTGTATTCCTGGTACATACCCTTACTGAGGTTGCCCGTTATGCCGAAACAGATGCGCGAATCCGCGCCTCCAAACATCTACCTACTGCGGAAGATAAGAACGTAAACACCAAAGTGGCGGGCAATGAATTACTTTGGCTGATTCTGGAACTGCCCTCATACAAAACCGCCCTCAATCAATATAAGCCACAACTCAGGATGCCAGCGGATCTGGTGAAAAAGCTCTATAATGACCTGGCCGAAAAAGAAGAATACAGAAAATATATCGCCCACCAAGGAAGAGATAAGAAGAGTGAAAAGGAAATGCTTGAGTTTATTTTTAATGACGTGATCCTTCCCAATGAATTATTTCAGGCACAAGTAGAAGAATTGTTTAATAATTGGGACGACGATGTTGACATGGTGCACCAGTTAATGCAAGGCTTTCTTCAAAAACCTAATAATGTCAATTTCCAGGATATGCTCGGCAAAGAGAAATGGGATTTTGCAAAGGGATTATTGGAAACAGTATTGGAGAAAAAGGAGGTGTCAATGGAATTGATCAAGCCCAAATTGAAGAACTGGGATCCGGAACGAATCGCATTACTGGATATGTTGCTGATGCAAATGGGGGTGTGTGAGTTCTTATTTTTCGAAACCATTCCACCTAAGGTTACCATTAATGAATATATAGATTTAGCGAAGGACTATAGTACTGCTCAAAGCGGACAGTTTGTAAATGGAATTCTCGATAACATCCATAAGGACCTGGTGAGGGAAAACAAGATGCATAAGGTTGCGTATAAGGCGGCAGGGGGATAAGAGAGATGCCGGATACCGGATGCCAGATGTCGGATGCGTAAACTGGAGACAAGCAGCCAATCAACAAATCAGCAAATCAACAATTCAACAAACCACCTACATTTGCCGAAAATCCTGATAGCGATGAAAATGATAAAATCACTCCTTATTCTTTCGCTTCTTACTGGAATCATTGCCAGTTGCAAGAACAATTATGCAAACAATGGCACAAGTGGCGATAAGATGGCTGCAACCGTCGATTCTTCCAACTATACCGAGGTACAGTGGCTTGATTCTGCAAAAGACCTGGGGACCATTACCGAAGGCCAGAAAATGGAAGTTAGTTTTCGATTCAAAAATGTTGGCGATAAACCGCTCGTCATTGAAAGAGTGCAGCCCAGCTGCGGATGTACCGTGGCCGATGCTCCCAAAGAGCCTATTGCGCCAGGCAAAGAAGGAGTGGTTAAGGGTGTGTTCGACAGTAACGGAAAGGTGGGTCCTAATCATAAGACACTTACCGTAATAGCTAATACAAGGCCCCAGGAACATATGCTCGTGTTTAATGTTGTAGTGAATAAGAAAGAGGGTAAATAGTGTTGGCCAATCAGGCCTTAAGACCGATCAAGATTTTTTTAAAAAACCAATAAAAACGATGAATAGTTTCTTTTTTTTACAGGCCGCTCCGGGGGGTGGTTATTCAACCCTTTTTCTTTTAGGAGGGATGATACTCGTATTCTGGCTTTTCATGATCAGGCCACAGGCTAAAAAGGCCAAAATGGCAAAGCAATTCCAGGAAAACATGCAAAAGGGTGATAAAGTGGTGACCATTGCGGGAATTCACGCTACCGTGAATAAGGTGAACGAAGATGGGACCCTGATGGTGGAAACCAGTCCGGGCAGCTATTTGAAGATTGAAAAGTCTGCTATCAGTATGGAATGGACACAGAATATCAATAAAGCGGCTACTGAAAAGAAGGCTTAATCGCCTGTTTAATGCATTCGCTTTAATTATTGACCGGGTTAGTCAAAGACTAATCCGGTTTTTTTATGCACACCTTTCCGCTTTTTACGTGGAAATTTCCGGTTTTGAAATCCAGAAAATCGCAATATCTTTTTATCGTCTTAGATAACCCCTGTACCATAATTATGTTTCGTGTTGGACTAACTGGCGGAATTGGCAGCGGCAAAAGTACGGTTGCCCATGTTTTTGAAATTTTAGGCATCCCCGTTTACTATGCTGATAAAGAAGCCAAGCGCCTTATGAACGAAGACCCTGAAATCAGGAGGCAACTGGTTGAGCACTTCGGCCAGCAGGCCTATGCTGACAATATGCTCAACAGGCGATTCATTGCTGAAATTGTTTTTAGAGATAAAGACAAACTGCAACTCCTCAATTCTCTTGTTCACCCTATTACTATTGCCAGGGCCGAAGAATGGATGCGGCAACATAACACTCCTTATGTAATCAAAGAAGCCGCGCTGATTTTTGAAAGCGGAAGCCAGGATAACCTGGACTATGTTATTGGCGTATCAGCTCCTTTAAGCGTGCGCATCCAAAGAACCATGGAGCGTGATGCTGTTACACGTGAGGAAGTCCTCAGTCGCATGAAGAATCAAATCCAGGAATCGATCAAAATGCGGTTATGCGATTTCGTTATTCGTAACGATGAGCAACATTTGGTGTTGCCGCAGGTTCTCGTCCTGCACGAAAAATTAAAACGCTTATCCGTTGGCGCGGAGACTCAGTTGATGGATTGAATCTTTCTCTCTGCTTGCCTTCTATCTTCTAACCTTACTAAACTCGAAAGTTCAGAGGGCCACAAAGAGCACCAAGGACCACTAAGCACACAAAGAATTTTGAAAGCAAGGAAAATCTATTATTAAATTGTTCACTCTCATATTTTGAGAGAATTAAGAACACAATGGCCTGTCTTCGACAGGCCAGTTACATTATTCTAGCATTTTATCTTTCGATGGAATTTATCAGGTTAGTTGCTATAGTCCTGCAGGAATCCTTTCCAATTAAGTTATTTGCATCCTGCATCCTGCATCTAGTTCAACGAAAATCCAAATCTCCTTTTCTTTTGCTGTTGTTTCACCAAATACCATGTCACCGCCGCAACGGTTGCTAATCCCGCTACTTTAAGAATGAGGCCCAATGGACTTGCTGGTGGAGGAACCGATTGTACACCCGTTTCGTTTACATATGCAGGTTCTTCTACGTAGCGACCATGCGCAGGTTTGGCCAACGCATCAAAATTATCTGCCAAGCGGTGCAACCGTTCTTTCACTTCTGGTCCCTTCATAGATCTACCGTGACCAGTTGCTAAGACTAATGGATCAAGTGCAGCAAGCTTTCGAACAGATTCTGCCGCAGTCTTCCAATTGTATGTAAAATATTTTGGAGGTCCATACACATCGGGCTTACCAGGTGCAAGTGCGCAAACGGCTGACTCAGCTGCTGTGGTCACCACTGCATCACCGGCAATAAGCACCCTATCTTTCTCTCTAAATAAACTAATGTGACCGGGCGCATGACCGGGTGTATGAATGAATCGCCATTCTGGAAGCACGGGAATCTTTCCGTCATCAGGCAGCGATATTATTTTTCCACGATCCAGATTTATCGGCTCAGTTGGGTATGCCCATGAAAGTAATGACATAAGTCCACCACCTACGAGTGGGTCCGCCGGAGGATATGACGATTTTCCTGTGATGTACGGTTTCTCCATATAATGGAGATATACCGGCACATCCCATTCATCGGCCAATTCAATTAATGAACCCACGTGATCAAAGTGGCCATGCGTAAGAATAATGGCAGATGGCCGTAACTCAGGCCAGAACAGATGCGTAGCCATCCGTCTGATCTTTGGCGCAGTTGATTTTAAACCCGTGTCCACTAAAACCCAATCATTCTTTTCCGGGTTATGCACCATGTATATGTTTACAAATATGTCCTTTAGCCCCCACACACCGGGAGCTACTGAGTACCAGTTTTTATAGAGCTTACGTGTCTTAAGTTTTTCCATATTCCATGTTTTGAGATGGAGAAATCAATCTTTATCTCGTAAAATCATGCCACGGAAAAATAGGGGAATTCGTGAATCGATTTTGGTTGAGCGGTATGGATCACCGCAGCATATGTTAGTAAATTTAATTTCCTCAAATCGTTTTAATATGAAAACGATTCTCTTGTTTTTATTCTTCTCTTTCTTCATGTATGATCATGAAGTTGCTGACCACGAAACGCACAAACACAATCCCTGTTCAGAAAAAATAAAAGGTGATATTGATTTCAAAACTCAGATACAACCCATCCTGCAGAAGCGTTGTTCACCTTGTCATTTTCCAGGCGGGAAAATGTACGAGCGACTTCCGTTTGATACTGCGTCGAGCATTTTTTTAAAGAAGGAAATGATTTTAAAACGAATCAAAGACGAGCCCGACAATAAACTTATCAGTGAGTTTATTCAGCAAAACGAAAACAAATAGTTTACGGTTTTCAGTTTACAGTTTGCAGTTTACAGAGTGTGAAACCGAGAACAGAAAACGGAAAACAGTAAACAGTAAACGCTCCTACTTTAATTTCGCTAATGCTTCATTGATCCTCTTCATGCCTTCTTCAATCTTTTGCATACTGTTCGCAAAAGAAATCCGAATGCAATCGGGTTCACCAAAGGCGCGGCCTGTAACTGTTGAAACGTGCGCATCGTTTAGGAGGTACATGCACAAGTCGTCAGCGTTTTGAATCACATTGTCTCCATTTCTCTTTCCAAAATGTGCACTTATACCAGGGAAAACATAAAATGCACCATCGGGCTTTGCACAGTCGCAATGCGGAATCTCTTTCATCAATTGTAGAATGCGCTCTCTTCTCCTGGTAAATTCTTTTGTCATTTCATGCGTTGGGCGCAGGTCGGAAGTCAGCGCAACAATTGCAGCGCGCTGTGTAATAGCGTTTGCTCCACTCGTAAACTGCCCTTGTATTTTTTCACAGGCTTTAGCCACTATAGGATTCGCCGCAATATATCCTAACCGGTAGCCTGTCATGGCAAAGCCTTTACTCAAACCATTTACAATTATCACTTGCTCTTTTACCGAATCAAATTGAGCTATGCTCTCATGCTTTCCAACAAAATTGATATACTCATAGATCTCGTCAGAAATGATAAAGATATTCGGATGCACAGCAAAAACGTCCGCAAGTTCAGCCAATTCCTCTTTCGAGTACACCGTACCGGAAGGATTGCACGGAGAAGAAAACAAGAATGCTTTTGTTCTATCGGTGATTGCTGAAGACAGTTGCTCTCCTGAAATCTTGTATTGTGTTTCTGCTGAAGTACGAATGATAACAGGAACACCTCCCGCAATTTTTACTAACTCTGAGTAAGTTACCCAGAACGGCGCAGGAATGATTACTTCATCGCCTTCATCAACAACAGACAGAATAATGTTTGCAAGACTTTGCTTTGCCCCAGTGGACACAACAATATTTTCTGGTTTATAATCCAGGTTATTATCACGTCTAAATTTTTTGCAGATAGCTTCCCTCAAATCAGGATATCCTGCCACTGGTGGATAGTGGCTCCAATTATCATCGATTGCCTTCTTAGCTGCTTCCTTGATATGCTCGGGGGTATCAAAATCTGGTTCTCCCAAACTTAGATCAATTACATCAATACCCTTCGCCCGTAGTTCACGGCCAAGTTTTGCCATTTTGAGCGTTTCGGGCTCCGCAAAGCGCTGAAGTAAGGAGGAAAGCTGCATAGGTTCTGCTACTAATTGCATCGTGTTAAAAGTGATTTTTCCAAAAATAAGGCAAAATCAAACTAACACTTGTTCAGTTTTTATAATCGAGTCTGAATGTGGAAAGATCGGGCTGACGTGTGCGTGGCCGCTTTAATTCATGATCATAAATAAGTCTTCCCAGATTTTTCATAAAAGGCAATCCAACTGAATCATAATCATACTTATCATCATTCAATACGCCATCTGAATTACAATAAATTACCGCGCTTAACATGAACTCAATGTTTTTTTCAAAATCAACGAGGTATGCCGCGTCAATCAAAAAACCATAGGCATCTCCTTCCTTACTGAAACTCCGAATGGTTTTTGGAAGCTTCGCTTTATCGGACCCCCAATACAAGAATTTACCGTATGCATCCCAATAGTTGACGCTGTCATACTCAGGATAACGGCTTTCCAGCGGAGATTCAGAAAGGTATTGCCACACAAAACGATATTGATCTGAAGTTAGATTGAACCTTTGCTTATTTTTTACAGAAGCAGGGAACATCACCGATTTCATTATCGCATGCAATTCTTCCAGTGGCAGTTTATTCTTACGGGAAAAATTCATAGGTTGACTGATTAATTTCCCTCCGGAATAGTAGCCACTTCCAATTGAATCTTCTCGCTGCGGATATGCGTGCTTGTTAAACTGTAATGGCTTTGAAAAAATTTCCCTGGTGCTGTCATCAAAAAAGCGAACGGGATTAGTATGCCTGTTCTCCTCTTCTGTTAAGAAAATGGATAGACGGTGCAGAATGTCTACTCCTTTATATCCCTTGTCATGTAGTTCCTTATTAATATATTCCTGTCCGAGGAATTCATATAGACGATTGAAGGCATCGTTATCACTCACCAGAAATATTTTTTTTACATATTGCTCAATGGTTGGTCGACCGTCTTCACTGGTTGGGTCATTGTAGACAGGGGATTCATTACTGAATCCAACCTCTGTGATCATGCTGGTTTTTGGATTGAGACCGGCTATTTGAAGTTTGTTCAATTTTTCAAGAGCCAGCAACGCAGTGGGCAACTTTACCGTTGAAGCCGGGTAATAATATTTTCCAGCATCCACATTGAAGTAATAATTGGTAAAAACGGGCTTATTTTTTTGATTTCTATCAATTTGAGTATAGATCACCTGAACCCGGAAGGAATCTCTTTTTCTTAAAATATCGCCAAATTCTGCAGGGTTTTTCTTCATCAATTGCTCAACAATATCGGCTGGCTCCTTATGTATCTTTGCCCCTGACCGGCAGGCACCTAAAAAAATGAGAAGAGAGCCGAGGAAAAGCAGGCATTTGAATTTCATATTGACCAAAAATAAGCAATCATCATTGGCGTATATGCAGGCTTAGCAATACTCGCTTTCCTGCTGGTTTTCCGGCCCTAAATATCCATGTAAATGGTGCCTGAATCAAAGCGGGAAAACCCTATCTTTGCCCCCTCTTAAAAAATTCAAACCCACTAATCCAATGAGAGTACTGGTAAGCATTTTTGCTGTTGTACTAATTTTAATTTCAGTGTATCAGCTTTCCTTCACCTGGTTTGTCAACAAACATGAATCCAGGATTGAAGAAAAGGCACACGCCTGGCTCAGACAGCACTACCCTGCTGCCAATCAAAAATATCCCGGTGACAAAGAGAAACAGGCGATATACCAGGACAGCCTCGACAATATTCTCGCGCACTATCGTGATAGTCTCTTAGCCACAACACGCGATGAAAAAATTACTTGGTGGGGACAAACCTATCAGAAATCCAAGGAAAGTGAATTGTTACTCGGTCTGGATTTGCAGGGCGGTATTAGCGTTACGCTCGATATCGCGTTGGATGGCTTGATCAAAGGTCTCGCTAACAATCCGAGAGATCCAAAATTATTAAGGGCGATTGATGAAGCAACCCGACGCAAAACAACGAGCGATGCGGACTTCATTACCATCTTCTCTCAAGCATGGAAAGACCAGAATCCTAATCAGGCACTGGCTCCGCTTTTCTCAAATAATACGCGGAATAAACTTAAGATCGATGCGTCTGACAACCAGGTGATCTCTTACCTGAGAGACCAGGCAGTTGCTGCAATGAAGCAGACTTACCAGGTGATCACTAAACGTATCGATAAATTCGGCGTTGCGCAACCTAGCGTATCGCTGGATGAGAATAAAGGTATCATCAATGTTGAGCTGGCAGGCGCAAAGGATCCTGAACGCGTTAGAAATTATTTGCAGTCTACCGCCAACTTGCAGTTCTGGGAAGTCTACAATATTAATGAGCTCGCGCAATCATTGCAGAACGCTGATAAATCGTTAGCTGCATATTTGAAAACGGTGAAAGGAGCTGATTCCACTTCTCCTCAATCGCAAGCACCGGTGATCAATATTGCATCAGTTGAAAGTGATTCTGCAAAGCATGCGGATAGCGCTAAGAATAAAAAAGTGCAGGACACTGCTTCAAAAAAAGATACTACTAGTACGGGCATAACCTCAAATGACCATCCATTGTTACAAATCATCAGGTGGGCGCAGCCTTACCAGGATGAAGAAGGAAAAGCAAGAGCTCCAGGCTTTATCGGTGATGCCGCAATCAAAGACACTCCTCTTATCAATAGCTATCTGGCAAATCCAACTGTCAAAAATAATTTTCCCGGAGACGTGAAATTCCTCTGGAGCAAAAGAGATAGGGATGAAAATGGAAAATTGTCAGACAGGTTATTTCTCTATGCTATCAAAACAGTTCCTGGTCAGGAAAAGGCACGATTGGAAGGTGAGATGATCAACGATGCCAGCCAGGATTTTGAACCAGTGACAAACCAGGTTGTGGTGAATATGAGCATGAATAAGCAAGGCGCAAGAACCTGGGCAGACATGACTAAGAGGGCATTTGAAAAAGGAAGAGCTCCAATCGCGATTGTGTTGGATGATATTGTATACTCGGCCCCATCAGTGAATGGAGAAATTACCGGAGGAAATTCCACCATCACAATGGGAGGTGGAAAGGACAAACAATTAATGGTTGAAGAAGCGCAAGACCTTGCCAACATTCTTAAATCAGGTAAGCTTGAGGCGCCTGCTAAGATTGTACAAGAACAAGTAGTAGGACCAACACTGGGACAAGAAGCAGTTCATGGTGGATCAATGGCCTTCCTTATTTCATTCGCGGTGATTTTCATCCTCATGATCATCTATTACAACACCGCAGGATGGGTTGCCAACACTGCATTAATTCTGAATCTACTGTTCACGGTTGGTATCCTCAGCATGTTTGGTTTTACACTAACGGCCCCGGGTATTGCAGGTTTAGTGTTAACCATCGGTATGGCAGTTGATACCAACGTTATTATTTTTGAAAGAATAAAAGAAGAACTCACCAAGGGCAAATCATACCAGATCGCATTCAAGGATGGATACAGAAGATCAATGGCGCCGGTATTGGATGCGCACGTAACTACGTTGCTCACTGCGGGAATCCTGGCTTATTTCGGACTCGGACCAGTGTTGGGCTTCGCTACCACGCAGATCATCGGTATTATTCTGTCGTTGTTCTGCGGTATCGTAGTGTCAAGGTTGATTACAGAGTTCTGGACAAATAAGAACCGTCACTTCAATTACTTTACTACATTATCTAAAAAAGTCTTCCGCAAAGCCCATTTCAAATTCATTGAATACAGAAAAGTGGCGTATGCTATTTCTGTAGTGGTGCTGATTCTGGGTGTTGGATCTTTCTTCCACGGTTTCAGAGAAGGCGTTGAATTTAGTGGTGGCCGTAGTTATGTGGTAAAGTTTGATAAACCTGTGGCGCCTGAAGCCGTTAAAGACGTATTGACTAAAACATTTGAAGGAAAGCATCCGATTGTAAAAACTTATGGCACCAAGGATCAACTTGATATTACAACTGACTATTTGATTCAGCAACAGAACCTGGGCACTGACTCTGTGGTGTTGTCAAAACTGTACAGTGGATTATCAACGTTTTTGCCAACCAATACTTCGTTTGACCAATTCAAGGTGAAGAATTTGCGCGGAACCAAAAGAGTTGATCCAACTATTTCTGATGACTTGAAGAAGGGAGCTCAATGGGCAACGTTCTGGTCGCTGCTGATCATTTCCATTTATATCTTCATCCGCTTCAGAGATTGGAGGTACTCTGTTGGAACCCTAATCTCTTTGCTGCATGACGTATTAGTTACACTTGCAGTGTTCTCATTTTTCAAGGACATTGTTCCATTCCCGCTGGAAATTGACCAACATTTCATTGCGGCGATATTGACCGTAATAGGTTTCTCAATGAACGATACGGTGATTGTGTTTGACCGTGTGCGGGAGTACAGCCGGGAAATGCGCGGTGCAGATAAAGCCACGATCATTAACCGTGCGGTGAATGACACGCTGAGCAGAACGATCATGACTTCCCTCACGGTGTTCCTTACTATTTTGATTTTGTTCCTGGTAGGTGGAGAAGTTACCCGCGGATTTGCATTTGCAATGTTAATAGGTGTTATTACAGGTACTTACTCATCTATTTTCGTAGCGGCCCCTATCCTCGTTGACTTTGCGAAGGATAAGCCACTTGGAGAAGCTGATGCTTCGCATGCAGCTGCAAAGGAAGTGAAGGCTAAGTCGCCAGTAATGGCAAAGCCAAGTAATAC